>Ga0233425_10001729_pt1 | contig 46775 bp, 44 predicted proteins | sample Watercolumn_Towu_2_FD_181712 | JGI IMG/M metagenome (GOLD analysis project Ga0233425, IMG submission 181712) | Freshwater microbial communities from Lake Towuti, South Sulawesi, Indonesia - Watercolumn_Towuti2014_140_MG | ecosystem: Environmental > Aquatic > Freshwater > Lake | place...
TGAGTCGGGCATTCTCGTGAATGTTCATTCGGCTGAGCTCCTGAGAGTTTTGGAACGGGTCGCACCTTCCAGTCTCTCAAACTCAGTCCGAATGGACAGAAACAACCTATTGGGCCATCACAGCTAGTCCAGATTGACCCCGACCTCGTTGATCATCTTTACCCAGAGGGGGACCTCGGCTCGGACGCTGGCGTCGAACTCCTCCGGCGACAACGAGACGATCTCCATCCCGTAGACCTCGAGCTTGGGACGGATGTCGGGGCGCACGAGCGCGCCGCGGATCCATTCGTTCAGCTTCGTGATCACCGGCTTCGGCGTGCCGGCGGTCGTCGCGAGGCCGATCCAGCCCGACAGCGTCACCGCCGAGTCGTTCAGGCCCTGCTCGGCGAAGGTCGGCAGCTCCGGCATGAGCGGATGCCGCTGCCCGCACGAGCCGCTGGTCACCGCGATCGCGCGCAGGTTGCCGGCCTTGATCGCGCCGGCCATCGAGAAGAACGTGCCGCAGCCCGCGGAAATCTGGCCACCGAGCAGGTCCTGCGCCATCGGCCCTTCGCCCTTGTACGCCACGTGCGTGATCTGCAGGCCGAAGTGCTTGTTGATCGCCTCGACCATCAGGTGCCCCTGCGAGCCCGGGCCCCAGGAGCCGACCGCGAGCTTCGGCGTGCGCCTGGCGTAGTCGGCGAACTCCTTCAGGTTCGTCGCTGGCACCGAGCGGTGCACGCTCAGCAGCACCTGGCCGGAGAGGATCGGCGTGATGAAGGCAAAATCCTTGTTCGGGTCGTAAGGCAGCGTCCGGAACAAGCCCTGCGCCGACACCGCGAAGTACGACGTGTTCAGCAGCACGGTGTAGCCGTCGGCAGGCGCCTTCGCGACCGCGGTGGCGGCGACGATGCCGCCTGCGCCCGGCCGGTTTTCCACGATCACCGACTGGCCCGAGACCCTGGTCATGTGATCGGCGATCAGGCGCGCCGCGGTGTCGGTGGCGCCGCCGGGCGCGAAACCCACCACGATCTTGATCGGCTTGGATGGAAACGGCGCCGCACCTTGCGCAAGCGCGAGTGCCGGAAACGCCGCGCCGGCTGCGAGCAAGCGCCGCCGGATCCGCAATGTTCTGCTCATGAGCCCCTCCCCGCCGGGCAGCTTACCAAGCTGTCTCGATCAGCGCGAGCAGGTCTTCCTTGTCGTTGATCTTGCGCGGGTTGGTCGCGATCGGGCCGGTGCCGTCCCAGCTTGCCGCGATCTTCGGCAGGTCCTCTTTCTTGATGCCGACGTCGCGAATGCGGGTGGGGAGCCCGAGATCGCTGACGAATTTCCTCAGTACGCCGCCTGCCGGCTTACCCGCCGCCCCGAAAGCTGCCGCCACCTCTGCCTGGCGCGCCGCGTTGACGCTTTCGTTCCACTCCATCACAGGAGGCAGCGTCACGCAGGAGGTGATGCCGTGCGGGATGCCGTAGCCGCCGCCGAGCAGATAGCCGATGCCATGGCTCGCGCCGTTCGGGATGCCTGCCATGGAGGCGAGCCGCGTCAGCCACATGCCCTGCTGCGCCATTGCCCGGTGTTCAAGGTTTTCTTTCTCGGAATGAATTCCCCTCAGAGAAGAAAAAAGAATCCTCATGGCCTCCCGATTCGTCGCGTCGGCCATCGGAGCGGATTTGACCGAGCACCAGCCCTCGACGGCGTGGTCGACCGCGCGCATTCCGGTGGAGAGCAGCAGCTCGAGCGGCGTCTCGAGCGTCGCCGCCGGATCGAGGATCACGCTCTTCGGCACGAAGAGCGGGTGGAAGTACATCTGCTTTACGTGCTGCTGCACGTCGGTGACGCCCGCGCTGGGGAAGAACTCGGCCGCCGAGAGCGTGGTCGGGATCGCGACCATGCGCAGCGCCCGCGCCTCGCTGCCCCAGGCGCTCGCCTCGTTGGAGGCGCTGCCGCGCACCCCGGCGAGCGCCGAGAGCGCGGCCGGATCGCGCACGTCGCGCCAGAGCGCGAGCAGCATCACCTTGGTCGCGTCGATCACCGAGCCGCCGCCCACCGCGACGATCAGGTCGGCGCGCGCCGCGCGCAGCGCCTCCGCTCCCGCGAGCACTGCCTCGCGCGGGCTGTGCGCCGCGATGGCGTCACGCTTGCCCACGAACTTGTCGCCGAGACTCTTCACGATTCTCGCGACGAGAGGCCCGGACGTGATTGATTTTGTTGTCGTTACAAAAACCCTCCTGGCAGAAGAACGAGAAACCTCCTCGGCCAGCGCATCGACAGCGGGCTTGCCGTAGATGACCCGCTCCTGCGCTGGCCAGTGATGCGTGCCGGTGATCACGGCTTGCGCAGCAAGATCAGCGCGTCGAGCGCGATCGCCCCGTCCGGGCGCGCGAGCACCGGGTTGACGTCGATTTCCTCGACCAAGTCGGCGTGGTCGGCGGCGAACTCCGAGACGCGCGCGATCGCCTCGCAAACCGCATCCAGATCGGCGGCCGGCGCGCCGCGGTAGCCCTGGAGCAGCTTGAAACCCTTGAGTCCTTCGAGCATGCGCCGCGCTTCCGCCTTTCCGACCGGCGCGAGCGCAAGCGCGGTGTCGCGCAGCACTTCGACCAGCACGCCGCCCAGCCCCACCAGCAGCAGCGGGCCGCACTGCGGATCGCGCTTGACGCCGATGACCAGCTCGACGCCGTCCTTCATCATGGATTGCACCAGGAAGCCGTTCTTGGCTGCCGACATCCCCGCGCACGCCGCGCGCAGCGCTGCTTCGTCTCGCAGGTCTAGCTTCACCGCGCCCGCCTCGGTCTTGTGCTCGATGTCGCCGTCGGCCTTGAGCACCACGGGGTAGCCGAGCTCCTTCGCCGCGCGCACCGCCTCTTCGGCGTTCTTCGCCTGGCGCTCGGGCGCCGCGTTGATTCCGTATTTTCCGAGAACTGTCTTTGCTTCTCTTTCGCCGAGGATTTTTTTCCCCGCAAAAGAAAAAGAACTTCCAGCTGAAAGGCGAGGCTCCACGCCATCGACATGCGCATGCCAGCGCTGCCAGGCGGCGATCGCGGCGTAGCAGCGATCCAGCGACCGGAAGAAGCCGACGCGATCGTCGGCCTCGTAGTGCTCCGAGCCCGGCCCCTGCAGCCATTCGGACACCCACACCACGGCGATGGGCTTGCCCTGCTCGCGCGCGAGCGCGGCGATGCGGGAGGCGCGCATGTTGCCCGTCTCATGCGAGGACACGCTCATCACGCACAGCAGCACGCCGTACTGCGGATCCTCCAGCAGCGCGCGGCAGCACTTGTCGTAGGACTCGGGCACCTGCAGCACCTGCCCGGTCGGATCGCAGGGATTGCGCGCCGCGCCGAACTCGGGAACGATGCTCTTCAGCACCGCGATCGCCTGCTCGCCCGGCTGCGGCATCGGCACGCCGTGGCGCGCCGCCATGTCGGCGGAGATGATCCCGGCGCCGCCAGACCCGGACACCACGGCGACCCCGCGCGCCGGAGGGATGGATGCGGGCTTGCCCGCGGCAGCGAAGAACTTGGCGTACTCGACCAGCGCCTCGTAGTCGTCGACCTGCACGAAGCCGGCGCGGTCGAAGAGCGCGCGGAACGCCTCGGCCGACCCGGCGAGCGAGCCGGTATGCGAGCGGGCGGCGGCCGCGCCGTCGTCGCTCACGCCCAGCTTGTAGATGATCACCGGCTTGCCCGCGGCGCACGCACGCGCGCCCGCCTCGAGCAGCCGGCGCGGGTCCGGCAGCCCCTCGAACAGGCAGGCGACGGCGCGCACCTCGTCATCCTGCGCCATCGCACCGATCAGGTCGGCGATGTCGATGTCGGCGGAATTGCCCACCGAGGCGAAGTAGCGGTAGCCCAGCCCGCGCTCGGCCGCCTGCGCGAGGCAGTAGCCGAGCGCGCCCGACTGGCTCACGAAGGCGATCGGCCCGGTGCGGCGCGGCATCTTCGAGTACTCGGGAATGAAGGTCATGCCGGCGCCGAGCGCGTGGTTGACGAGCCCCATGCAATTGGGCCCCAGCACCGGCATGCGCGCGGCGCGCGCGATGTCGACGAGCCGCTGCTGGGCGGCACCGGTCTCGGCGCGGTCCATTTCGCCGTAGCCCGAGGCGTAGACGATGACCGAGCCGGCACCGACGGCGGCGGCCTCCTTGACGGATTGCTCGACCACCTCGCGCGGCACCACGAGCACGACGCAATCGGGCTTCTCGGGCAGCGCCGCGAGCGACGCAAAGCAGGCGCGCCCGCCGACCTCCTGGTACTTCGCGTTTACCGGATAGACGCCGCCTTTGAAGTTCGCCAGGTTCTCGAGCGTGCGCACGCCAAAGGACGCGGCGCGCGGCGACGCGCCGACGATCGCGATCGAGCGCGGCGCGAGCAGCCGCTCGAGCTCGGCGCGTCCATAGAGGGGCCTTGATGTTGCTACCATGGAAGCCTGCATACTAGGGAAGAGCAAATGAGTGTCAAGAAGCTTTTCGATCTCTCGGGCCGCGCGGCGATCGTGACCGGCGGCTCGCGCGGGCTCGGCCTGCAGATCGCCGAGGGCCTGGGCGAGATGGGCGCAACGCTCGCGCTCACCGCGCGCAAGAAGAACGAGCTGGATCACGCGGTCGAGCACCTCGCCAAGCACGGCATCAAGGCGCACGCCTTCGCCTGCGACATCGGCAAGCGCGACGCGCTTCCCGGCGTCTTCGACCAGATGCTCGCGAAGCTCGGGCGCCTGGACATCCTCGTCAACAACGCCGGGGCGGTCTGGGGAGCGCCGGCCGAGGATCACCCGCTCGAGGCCTGGGACAAGCTCATCAACCTCAACCTTCTCGGCGCCTTCATCTTGTCGCAGCAGGCGGCGAAGAAGGCGATGATTCCCGCCAGGTGGGGCCGCATCGTCAACGTCGCCTCGGTCGCGGGCCTCTTCGCGAGCGACCCTGCGGTGGTGCGAACGGTTTCCTACAACGCGACCAAGCACGCCGTGGTCGGCCTCACCAAGCAACTCGCCGCCGAGTGGGGCGAGCACGGCATCACGGTGAACGCGATCTGCCCCGGCTTCTTTCCCTCCAGGATGACGCACGCGACGCTCGACACCGCGGGCGAGGCGGTTCGCAAGTTGACGCCGACGCGGCGCCTGGGCGGCCCCGAGGACCTGAAGGGGCTCGCCGTGCTGCTCGCCTCGGAGGCCGGACGCCACATCACGGGCGAGGCGATCGCGGTCGACGGCGGCGCGATGCTGATATGAGCGAAGTGCCGCGGGAAACTTACGAGTTCACGAAGAAGATCCCCTTCTCGCAGCACCTCGGCATCAAGGTGGATGCGCTGGAGAAAGGCGTGGCGCTCCTGTCGATGGCGATCCGCCCCGAGTTCATGACCAGCTGGGGCACCGCGCACGGCGGCTCGATCCTGGCCCTCCTCGACATCACGCTGTCGATGACGGCGCGGACGCTCTACGACCCGCCGCGCTCGATCATGACTATCGACCTCAGCACCCAGTTCATCGGCACCTGCACCGGCCTGGTCAGGGCCGAGGGCCGCGTGCTGCGCGCAGGGCAAGCGACCATCTTCTGCGAAGGCGAGGCCCGCGACGAGAGAGGCGAGCTGGTGGCGAAGGCGATAGGCACCTTCCGCGCCCGGTCACCGAAGTAGCTAGTCCGCCTTGATGTTGGCGTCACGCACCACTTTGCGGAACTTCTCCGTCTCCGTGCGGATCAGCGCGGAGTATTCCTCGGGCGTGGAGCGCGCCGGTGGTCACCCCCAGCGCGAGCAGCCCCAAGCATGCGGAGGAGAGCCCGAGGCCGGTCGCGATGAGCGGCGCAATCGCGGCCCCGCGCCGCGCCCGCGCATCGGCGAGACGGCCGAAGAAAAGAAAACCGGCGATCATGGCTATGCTTACGACGAGCAGCGCCTCCGCGACGGCTGCCCGGTCGTAGCCCGCGACGTCGCGCAGCCACGTCGCCATCCACAGCGTGGAAAGAGACACCAGTGCGGCTTGGCCGGTGCTCGCCATCGCGACGACTCGCAGAAACGCGGCGTCCGTGATCACCGTGCCCACCGCCGCAAGCCCGAGGCCCCTCGCCCGCGGCGGCCTTTCCCAGCGCTCGGGCACGGCGAAGACGATGGCCGCGGCCGCGGCGAGCGTCAATAGCGCGAACGCGAACACGGCAACGCGCCAGCTCGTCACGCGCAATGCCGCCTCGAGCGGCATGCTGACCGTGATGAACCCCAGTATGCCGACCGCGAAGGCGCGCGAGTTTACGGTCTCGATCCGCTCAGGCGGGTACCACAGCAGGAAGGCCTGGAACGAGGCCATCAGCGTGACCGCGACACCGACGCCGATCAGCGCCCTCCCCACTACCAGCATGCCGACCGAATCCGCTGCCCCATAGATGCACGCGCCAACGAAGGCGACCACCAGCAGTGCCGCATCCACCCTGCGCGGGCCGTAACGATCGAGCAGCACACCAAGCGGGATGAGGGTAAGCGCGATGGCGAGAAAAAACACGCTGGTGAGGAAGCCGAGCTGCGCTGCCCCTACCCCGAACTCCGCCGCGATCTGCGGGCCGAGCAGCGCGTTGATGGCGCGGAAGACGTATCCGACGTAGTACCCCGCCGCAAACGGCAGGAATACCCGCAGGGTCAGGTTCAGCTTTTCGGCGTCTCCAGGCCTCCGACGTAGAAGCGGTTCCAGGTCGGCGCGATCACCAGCTCGTTCACGCAGGTGCGCGCTGGCATTGTGGCGACGAAGAGAATCGCCTTGCCCAGGTCCTCGGCCTGCGCCATGCGCGCACGCTCCTCTTGCGAGGGCGGCACCGGGCGCTTCTCCAGGATCGGCGTGGCGACTTCGCCCGGCAGGATCGAGCAGGCGCGGATGCCGTGGATGTACTCTTCCATGTTGACCGACTCGGAGACCGCGATCACCGCGCGCTTGGTGGCGTTGTAGGCGGGGCCCGTGAGTACGCTCGCGTAGCGGCCCGCCCACGAGGCGATGTTGATGATCAGGCCGTCCTTGCGCCTGCGCATGCCCGGGATGACCGCGTGGTTGCAGTAGAACAACCCGTTCAGGTTGATGGCGACGACGTCGTCCCAGCCTTCCTGGGTCATGTTCTTGAAGTTGCGCTGGTTGCCGGCGATGTTGCTGCCGGCGCTCGCCACCAGGATATCGATGCGGGCGTGGCGCTTCTCGATGTCGGCCGCAGCCGCGTTCACCGCCTTCTTGTCGGCGACATCGAGCTTGATGGCTTCGGCGTCACCGAGCGTCTTGAGTTTCTTCTCTGCCTCTTTGTTTGTCTTCTCGGTCCGGCCGGAAATCACCACGCGCGCGCCCGCCTTCAGCAACTCTTCCGCGCCGGCAAGGCCGATGCCAGAGCCTCCGCCGGTAATCCACGCAACCTTACCGCTTAGCATATTGAGTCGCCCCGAAGAGATTCTCTCTTTGCTGGGGCGTCATTTCGGTGCGGCGCCGGTCGGCGAGCACGGTGAACGCCTTCTTTACCGCAGGGCGCTCGTAGATCGCGTCGCGCCAGGCTTTCAGCCGAGGATACTCGTCGATGTTGACGCTCTGGCGCTCGGGAAAGCGCAGCCAGGGCACGGTCGCCATGTCGGCGATCGTGTACTCGTCGCAGGCGAGGTACTTCGACTCCTTCAGGCGCCGGTCGACCACCATGTAGAGGCGGTTCGCTTCGTTCCTGTAGCGGTTCATCGCGTACTCGATCTTCTCTGGCGCGTAGTTGAGGAAGTGGTGCACCTGACCGAGCATCGGGCCGATGTGCCCCATCTGGAACATCACCCACTGCATCACCTGCCACTTCTTGCGCAGGTCCTGCGGCAGGAAGCGGCCGGTCTTGGCGGCGAGGTAGAAGAGCATCGCGCCCGACTCGGCGAGCGCGAACGGCTTGCCCTTGCCCTCCGGTCCGTCCGTGTCGACCATCGCCGGCATCTTGTTGTTGGGCGAGATCTTGAGGAACTCGGGCCTGAACTGGTCGCCCACCCCGATGTCGATCGGGATCACCTTGTACGGCGTGCCCGTCTCCTCCAGCATGATGTGGACCTTGTGGCCGTTTGGCGTCGGCCACGTGTAGAGCTCGATCATGGATGTCCTCCCTACTGCAGTTGAAACAAAATCAAGCGAGCTTGACGAGCTGCTTGCCGAAGTTCTGCCCTTTTAGCAGGCCGATCAGGCCAGCTGGCGCCTTCTCGATGCCTTCCAGCACCGACTCGCGGTACTTCAGCTTGCCCGCCACCACGAGGTCGCGCAAGGCCTTGTTCGCTTCCGCGTAGCGGTCGAGCCAGTCGAACACGATCATGCCCTGCACCTTGATCCGGTTGACGAGGATCGCGCGGAACATCTTCACGCCGTAGGGTTCGGTCGCGTTGTAGTCCGAGATCATGCCGCAGACGATCACGCGCGACCTGAAGTTCATCAGGCGCAGGACCGTATCGAGGATCTCGCCGCCGACGTTCTCAAAGTACACGTCGACGCCTTTCGGGCATGCCTCCTTCAGGTCCTTGTAGAGGTTGCCCGCCTTGTAGTCGACGCAGGCGTCGAAGCCGAGCGAGCGGACATAGTCGCATTTCTCCTTGCCGCCCGCGATGCCGACCGCACGCGCGCCCCAGGCCTTCGCGAGCTGCCCCACCACCATGCCGACCGCGCCGGAGGCAGCAGACACCACCACGGTCTCGCCCGCCTTGGGCGCGCCGATCTCCTTCAGGCCGAAGTACGCAGTGCGCCCCGGCATGCCGAGGCAGCCGAGGAAATACGAAAGCGGGACGCCTTTCGCATCCAGAGGCGTCAGCAGGTCGCCCTTGCCGCACCAGTAGAGCTGCCAGCCGGCGGGCGCCGTCACCTTGTCGCCGCGCTTGAACTTCGGGTGCTTCGACTCGACCACCTCGCCCACGGTCTCGCCGGTCATCACCTCGCCGATCTCGACGCCCTTCACGTAGCTCTTCTGCTGCGAGAGCCGCCCGCGCATGTACGGGTCGAGCGAGAGCCAGTGGTTCTTCACCAGCACCTCGCCGTCCTTCGGCGACGGTGCCGGTGATTCGACCAGTTTGAAGTTCTTCTCGTCGACCCACCCCGTCGGGTAGCTCGCGAGCGTCCAGGCCTTGTTCTGCATTACTTGTCCAGCGAGGCGAAGCGCGCGAGATGGTGCTCGGCGTCGCCGAACTGCTGCGCGATCATGGTCAGGCGCCGGAAGGTGTGACTGACCTTGAGCTCTTCCGTCATCCCCATGCCGCCGTGCAGCTGGATGGACTCCTGGCTGATATGCCGGCAGTTGTCGGCGATCTTGATCTTCGCTGCCGAGATCGCGCGCGCGCGGTCCTTCGCATCGGCATGCGTGTCCGACTTCGAGCATGCGAGGCAGGCCATCGAGCGCGCCTGCTCGTAGGCCACGACCATGTCGACCATGCGGTGCTGCAGCGCCTGGAAAGTGCCGATCGGCACGCCGAACTGCTTGCGCGTCTTCAGGTACTCGAGCGTCGTGTCGCAGGCGAACTTCATCGCGCCCACGGCCTCCGCGCAAATCAGCGCGGTGGCGAAGTCGATCACCTCTTCGATCACCGGCAGCGCCTTGCCTTCCGCGCCGAGCAACTCCGCTTTCGTATTCGAGAGGCTGACGTCACCGGCGCGCTGCTCATCCAGCGTGACATAGGGCTTTACCTTCGCCGCTTTGCCGTCCACGATGAAAAGCGACAAGCCCTTGTCGGTGTTGGCCGACACGACGATCTTGTCCGCTGCCGGTGCGCCGAGCACGACGACCTTCTCGCCCGTGATCTCCCAGCCTGCGCCCGCTTTCTTCGCCTTTGCGCTGACTTTGGCGAGGTTGTAGCGCGCGCCTTTCTCGGCGTGCGCGAAGGCGAGTTTCAGCTTGCCCCCGACCACGGCCGGCAGGATCGCCTTCTTCTGCGCGTCGCTGCCGGCGCGCGCGACGAGCCTTCCGCCCATCAGCGTCGCGAGATACGGCTCGACCAGCAGCGCGTCGCCCGCGGCCTCCATCACGCCCATCAGGTCCACCGCGCCGCCGCCGAAGCCTCCGTGCTCGGTCGAGAACGGCAGGCCGGTGAGGCCCATCTCGGCCATCGTCGCCCAGACCTTGTCGCTCCAGCCTTCCTTCGAGGCGACGATCTTCTTGCGCGCCTCGAAACCGTAGTCCTTGGCGAGGAACCGCCTCACCGAGTCGGCAAGGAGCTGCTGCTCTTCGTTGTAGTCAAAGTTCATTTGAGCCCCGCTTTACAACCCTAACGTCATCTTGGAAATGATGTTCCGCTGAATCTCGTTCGAGCCCGCGTAGATCGTGGTCTTTCTCATGTTGCAGTAGCGTTTCGCCAGGCCCGTGAACGATCCGTTCCCGCCCGGGTCGACCGCGTGCATCATCAGCTCGGAGAGCGTCTGCTGGATCTCGGTGCCCTTGATCTTGAGCATCGACACGTCCGCGCCCGGCGGCTGGTTGGTGCGGCGCATCTGGTCGAGGAACCGCAGGTTGGTGATCTCGAGCGCCATCAGCTCGACCTCCACGCGCGTCAGCTTGTCGCGGAAGCGCGGGTCCTCGGTGAGCGGGCGGCCATCGTCTCCGGTCTGCGCGGCGGCGAACGCCTTGAGCTTGGCGAGCTCGCGCTTGGAGGCGCCGATGCGGCCGGTGCCCATGCGCTCGTGCCCGAGCAGGTACTTGGCGACGGTCCAGCCCTTGCCCTCCTCGTAGACCAGGTTCTCGGCCGGCACCTTCACGTTGTCGAAGAACACCTCGTTCACCTCGTGCCCGCCGTCCATGAGGATGAGCGGCCGCACGGTGATGCCCGGCGTCTTCATGTCGATCAGCAGGAACGAGATGCCTTCCTGCCGCTTCGCCATGCTCGAGTCGGTGCGCACCAGGCAGAAGATCCAGTCGGCGCAATGCCCGAGCGTGGTCCAGATCTTCTGGCCGTTGACGATGTAGTGGTCGCCCTTCCTCTCGGCCTTGGTCTTGAGCGAGGCGAGGTCGGAGCCCGAGCCGGGCTCGGAATAGCCCTGGCACCAGAAATCGTCGCCGTTGTAGATGCGCGGCAGGAACCGCTTCTTCTGCGCATCGGTGCCGAACCGCAGCAGCACCGGCCCGCACATCGAGAGCCCGAAGGGAATCAGCGGCGGGCTGCCCACGTACCCCAGCTCCTCCTCGAAGATGTAGCGCTGCACCACGTTCCAGCCGGTGCCGCCGAACTCCTTCGGCCAGGCGGGCGCGATCCAGCCCTTCTTGGCGAGGATCTTGTGCCAGCGCAGCAGGTCCTCGCGGCCGAGCTCCTGGTAGTTCGCCACCTTGTCGCGCAGGTCCTTGGGAAGATTGGCGTTCAACCAGCCGCGTACTTCGTCGCGAAACGCCGATTCGTCCTGGGAATAGTTGAGGTCCATGAGTCCCTCCGACGGAGAGTTGGGAGTTTACTGCGGCCGGGCGGCGCCGGGGGTCACTGCCGTGCCGCGTTTCAAACGTCGCGCGATTGCCGTGCCGCGGCCCCGTAGATGCCCTTGGACATGGTCGAAGTCGCGGATTCCATGAGGGCTTGATACACCGCTGCCCGCAGCGTATGCGCCTCGCGGCTCTTCGGCTCAGCTTCCACCGCCCAGTCGACGAGGTGCGCTGCGAGGCGCGAGTCGCCCGACCGGTGCAGCGCGCTGGCGCGCTCGAGGAGCTTCTCCAGGCCGCCGGCGAGCGCGGCCACCTCGTTCGCCAACGCGCGGCGCGGCGCGGGCTTCAACTCGCTCGGCACGCCGCTATACCAGCCGCCGTAGCACCGCCACAGGTTGCGCACGATGAACTCCGGCTCGTCGTACACGGGACTCAAATAGGGCTTCGCAGCGAGCGCGGGCGGCGCCTTCACCGCATCGAGGATCTGGTAAACGGTCTCGCCGGCGTTCAGGCGCTCGAGCGTCTGGCGCACCAGCGATTCCAGATAGGCGGCGGTGTCGGTGAGCGCCTCGCGCACGCGGGCCGCCCCCGCGATCGGCAGGCCGTGCCCGGGCAGCAGAAGCTCGGGCCCGAGCGCCGCCATCGCGCGCAGCGCGCGCGCCCACTCGACCGCATAGCGCTGCACCTTCTGCGGATTTCCGGCGTTCGGCGCCGCCCAGATGAAAAGATCGCCCGTGCACAGAGTCTTCGTCTGCGGCAGCCAGACCCAGGTGTGGTCGTCGGTCTCGCCTTTCGCGTGGTGCAGCTCGAAGCGTGTGCCGCCGACTTCGAGCACGAGTTGGTCGGCGTAGGTTTCGGTCGGCGCCTGGTAGCTCACCGGCCATTGCGTGGCGACGTTGAACTGGCGCGTATTGATGATCGAGTTGTAGCCCGCGGTCTCGACGTAGCGCTTCATCCGCGGCAGGACATTGTCGTGACCGACGATGCGCGGCGACCGCCAGCCGCGCGCTTTCGCTTCCTCGAGAAACGGCGGCAGACCGTAGGCGTGGTCCACGTGGCCGTGCGTGTAGATCGCAGTGTCCACGCGCTCGCCGTTCCATTTCCGAATCGCGTCGAAGCTCATCTTGTGCGACACCGGGTGGTACGAGCCGGTGTCGACCAGCACGAGACCTTCGCCGGTCTTCACGCCGATGACGTTGACGAACGCCTTGTAGAACGCGACGCCGGGCGCGAGCTCCTCGAGCACTCGCGTGGGAGCGAACGGATGAAAGTTCGGCTCCGCAGTGCTCGCCTGGCCGCTCCAGAGCTGGTCCGTGCGCTTTAGCAGTTCCGACACCGGCAGCCTACTTCCACGCGAGTCCCGCCTTGCGCACGACGTCGCCCCAGCGCGCGACCTCGGCTTCGATCATCCTGCTGGTCTGTGCCGGGGTCCAGCCCGCGAGCACCGTGCCGCCGATCTTGTCAACCCGGGCGAGCGTCTCCTCCTCGCCCAGCACGGCGTTCAGCTCGCGGTTCAGCCGGTCGATGACGCCGCGCGGCGTCTTTTTCGGCACGACGAACGCGTACCAGGAGTTGACCTGCGAGCTCTCGAAGCCCTGCTCCGCCATCGTCGGCAGGTCCGGGAACTGCTTGTGGCGCACGGGCGAGGCGATGCCGAGCGCCTGGGCCTTGCCCGAGCGGATGTGGGAGGCGATCGTGGCGAGCGGGAAGAACCCGAAAGGAACCGTGCCCGAGAGGAAATCGGGGATCGCCGGCGGGATGCCCTTGTAGTTGATCGAGACCAGCTTGATGTCGTTCATCCGCTGCAGCATCTCCGCGCTGAGGTGCGGCGAGGAGCCGTTGCCCGGATTGATGTAGTTGATCTGCCCCGGCCTGGACCTGGCGAGCGCGACGAAGCCCTTGAGATCGGTCACGCCGAGCGACGCTGGCACGGCCGCGACGTTGGCGACCACGCCCATGTGCGCCACGCCCTCGAAATCGTTGACCGGGTGCCACGGCACGGTGGTGAGATGCGGGTTGACCGCGAGCGCCAGTGTGGCGAGCAGCAGCGTGTGGCCGTCGGGCTCAGCTTTGGCAACAGCGTCCATGCCGATGCTGCCATCGGCGCCGGGCCTCGCCTCGACGATCACCGACTGGCCGAGCTTCGCGCCGAGGGTGTCCGACACCGAGCGCGCCATGAGATCGACGATGCCGCCGGCGGGGTACGGCACGATGATGCGCAGCGGCTTGGACGGGAACGCCTGAGCGAGCGCGAAACAGGGAACTGCGAGGACCGCGGCAAGAAGTTTTCTCATCGAACTCCTCCCCTCTACCCCAGGGCCAGCGGCAGGCGGCGCGGCCCGCGCACCGTGCCTTCCGACCAGGTGACTTTCGCGCCGTCGGCGAGACGGAACTCGGGGAAGCGCGCGAGCCATTCGCCGATCGCCACCTGTATCTCCATGCGCGCGAGATTGGAGCCGAGGCAGCGGTGCCGCCCGAGGCCGAAGGCGGCGTGGCGGTTTTCGGCGCGGTCGATCAGCACGCGGTCGGCGTCCGGGAACATGGCCGAATCGCGGTTCGCCGATGGAAAGGACAGCAGCACCTGTCCCTTCTCGCGGAACGTGCAGCCGCCCACCGTTGTTTCCTTGACCACCTCGCGCGCCATCGTGACCGGCGCGTAGGCGCGCAGGAACTCTTCGATCGCCGTCGGCAGCAGCGCCGGCTCCTTCGCGAGCCTGCGCCGGTCCTCGGCGTGCGTGGCCAGGTGCCATAGGCTCGCGCCGATCGCGCTCCAGGTGGTGTCGATGCCGGCGATCAGTAGCAGCCGCAGCGAGCCCTGCACGTGCGCGGGGCTGAGCGGCTGGCCGTCGACGCGCGCGGCGAGCAGGAAGCTGATCAGGTCGTCGCAGGGTTTCACGCGGCGCTTCTCGATCTCGACGCCGAAGTAGACCGCCATCTTCTGCAGCGTCGGCAGGATGACCGACTCGTCGCTGATGCCGACCTCCAGCAGGAGATGGATCCATTCGCGAAACAGGTCGCCATCGTCCTCGGGAACGCCGAGCATGTGTGCGATCACGCGCACCGGGATGTGCTGCGCGTAGTCGACCGCGCCGTCGGCGGTGCGGCCGGCGGCGAGCTTGTCGAGCAGCTCGCGGCAGATGGCGCGCGTATGCGGCTCGATCTTCGCGATCGCCTGCGCCGTGAACGGCGGCAGCAGGACCCTGCGCGCCGGCGTGTGCTCGGGCGGGTCGGAGGTGATCGGCGGCGCTGGCTGCGGCTGGATCTTCTTTTCCCGCACGATCACGCGGCGCGAGGAGAAGTGCTCGCTGTCGTAGGCGATCTCGCGCACATCGTCGTAGCGCGAGGCGAAATAGGCGCCGTCCTCGAAGCGCTTGCTGTGGGCCACCGGGCAGCGCTTGCGCAGGTCGTCCCAGATCGGGAACGGGTCCTCCACCCAGCGCGGGTCGCGGTGGTCGAAATCGGTGGCCCAGTCGGCGACCGGCGCGTGCCTACTCATGGGAAAGCCTCACCGCGTGCTCGGGGCAGTTGGAGGCCGCGAGGCGCGCCTTCGCCTCGAGCGCCGCGGGCACCCTGCCCTCGCCCTTGACCTTCGAGTTGCCGAGCTCGTCCGCCTCGAAGAGCTCGGGCGCAAGCGCGCAGCAGCGGTTATGGCCCTGGCAGCGCTCGCCGTCCACGCGAACGCGCAGGATTCTTGCGTCGGCCATGCTCCCTCCTCGGAGTGTTTGCTAATGTAGAGAATCCTTTTGAGAGCCGTCAATCACATGAAGAACCGATCCTTTCTCATCACCGGCGCGGGCTCCGGGTTTGGCCGCGCCACCGCGCTCAAGCTCGCCGCCGAGGGCGCGCGCCTGGCCCTGGGCGACCTGAACCCGGCGACCGCCGGGGAGACCGCCGAACTTGCGCGCAAGGCGGGCGGCGAGGCGCTCGCCGCCGCGCTGGATGTCACCCAGGAGGCGTCCGTTGCTGGGTTCACCGCACAGGCCCTGAAGGCGTACGGCCGGATCGACGGCGCCTTCAACAGCGCAGGGATCCTCGGGCCGATGGGGCCGATGGCGGAGCTCTCCAGCGCCGACTTCGACCGGGTGATGGCGGTGAATGCGCGGGGCGTGTGGCTGTGCATGCAAGCGCAGCTGCAGGCGATGCTCAAAACGCCGGCGCCCGAAGGCGGCTACTCGATCGTGAATGCGGCCTCGATCGCGGGACTCATCGGCAGCCCGATGCTTCCCGCCTACACCGCCTCCAAGCACGCAGTGGTCGGCATGACGCGCGCCGCGGCGCGCTTCTACGGCAAGAACTGGATCCGCGTGAACTGCGTCTGCCCCGGCCCGGTCGAGACCCCGCTCGCGGGGCCGCTCTTCGGCAGCCAGTCGTATCGCGCCATGATGATGGCGCGCCAGGCGCTGCCGGAATTCGGCAAGGTCGAAGACGTCGCGGCGCTGGTCGTGTGGCTGCTCTCGCCCGCCGCCTCGATGGTCACGGGGACGCCCGCCCGCATGGACGCCGGAGCGCTCGCTTAGACGACCGTGACCCCGCCGTCGGCGACGATGGTCTGCCCGGTGATGAAGGCGGCGGCATCGGAGGCGAGGAAGACCGCGATGCCGCCGATGTCGCGCGGCACACCAAGGCGCCGCAACGGCGTCGCCGCCTCGCGCTCCTTCCTGCGCTTCTCGTCTTCCCACAGCGCCTTCGCGAAATCGGTCTTGATGAGTCCGGGCGCGATCACGTTGACGCGCACGCCCTTCGGGCCCCACTCGGCCGCGAGACACTTCACCAGATGGTGGTCCGCTGCCTTGGAGATACCGTAGGCGCCAAGCACGGTGGTGGCACGGATCCCGCCGATCGAGCCCACGGCAATGAAGCTGCCGCCGCCGCGCTCGGCCATCGGCGGGATCGTCAGGTTGGCGAGCCACAGCACGCTCTTCAGGTTGTTGTGGAACACCTTGTCGAAGGCTTCGTCCGGGATGGCCGCCAGCGGCCCGTAGTACGGATTGACCGCGGCATTGGCCACCGCGATGTCGACGCGCCCCCACTTCGCCACGGTCTTGTCGTAGAGAGCCTGGACCTCTTCCCGGCGCGAGACATTGCAGGGTTGGGCGAGGACCTCGAAGCCCTGCCCCTCGAACTCTTTCCTCACCGCCTCGCACGCCTCGGCCTTGCGGCTCGAGACGACGACCTTCGCGCCGGCGCGCGCCAGCTCCTCGGCCATCGATTTGCCGATCCCCCGGGTCGAGCCGGTGATCAGCGCCACCTTCCCACTCAAATCAAACAAGGACTTGGACATTGGAGTTTCGCTCTGTGAAATCTGATACAACTAAGTTGACATGGGCTCGCGACGGACAGAATATCGAAACGCGAAACAGCAGTTGCTGCTTCCCTACCCCCGGAGACTTCCATGGGCTCTTCCGAACCCGGCGCCACGCTTTCCCCTCCCGCGCACAGCTACGAGCACGAGGGCGACCGCCAGTTCGCGACCACGCTGGCGCGCGGCCTCGAGGTGCTGCGCTGCTTCACCCCGCCGGAGCCGATGCTCGGCAACAAGGAAATCTCGGTGCGCACGGGCCTCCCCAAGCCCACGGTCTCCAGGCTCACCTATACCCTCACCAAGCTGGGTTACCTGCGCCACAACATGCGCCTGGGGAAGTACCAGCTCGGCTCGGCGGTGCTCTCGATCGGCTACCCGCTGCTTGCCTCGATGAGCATACGCCAGATCGCGCGGCCATTCATGAAGGAACTGGCCGACTACGCCAACGGCTCGGTCTCGATGGGCATGCGCGACCGGCTGAGCGTGGTCTACGTCGAGACCTGCCGCAGCGGCAACGGCATGACCTCGCTTCCGGACATCGGCACCTCGGTGCCGATCGCGCAATCGGTGATCGGGCGCGCCTTCCTGTACGCCTGCACGCCGCCCGAGCGCGAGGCGCTGCTCAACCAGATGAAGGTCAAAGAGCCCGAGTCTCTGCGCAAGTACAAGCCGCAGATCGACAAGTCGATCGACGACATCCGCGGCCGCGGCTTCTGCACCTCGCAGGGCGAGATCCGGCGCGAGGTGCACGCGGCCGGCGCGCCGATGCGGCGCACGGTGGACGGGGAAATCGTCTCGTTCAACTGCGCGGTGCCCGCCTTCATGCTGAAGAAGAACCAGCTGGACAACGACATCGGCCCGCGGCTCGTCTCGATGGTGCGCGACATCGAGGTCGCGTTGGGAATGGCCTGACCTGAAGTGATAGGCTAGCGGCACCCTTGGAGGAGGGGGTGCCGATGGCCAAGCTAGTCGCAGTCCTGTGTGCGCTCGCGCTACTCGGCAGCGCCCACGCGCAGCAATTTCCGATCGCTGGCAAGCCGGTGCGCATCGTCGTGCCGTTCCCGCCTGGGGGCCAGACCGACATCCAGGCGCGCGCCATCGCCCAGAAGGTGATGGAGGCCTCGCCGAGCCTGTCGTTCATCGTCGAGAACAAGCCCGGCGCTTCCACGCTGATCGGCGCGCGCGAGGTGCAGAAGGCACCGGCCGACGGCCACACCCTGCTCTACACCATCGCCACGCACGTGCAGATCCCGTACCTGTACAAGGTTCCGCCGTGGGACGCGCTGCGCGACTTCACGCCGATCACCACCGGCGCGCGCTCGGCCACCGTGCTGACCGCGCACGTCTCGGTGCCCTTCAACAACGTGCGCGAGCTGATCGCGTACGCCAAGGCGAACCCGGGCAAGCTCAATTACGCCTCGTTCAGCGCGGGCTCGACCTCGCACCTCAATGGCGAGCGCTTCAAGCGCCTCGCCGGCATCGACCTCGTGCACGTTCCCTACAAGGGCAGCGGCGACGCGATGAAGGACCATCTCTCCGGCGTCGTGGAGCTCTTCTTCGACGGCCCGACCACCGCGCTGCAGAACATGCGCACCGGCAAGGTGAAGATGCTCGCTGCCGCGGCCGAGACGCGCTACGCGGCGATGCCCGACCTGCCGACGATGCGCGAGCAGGGCTATGACGTGGGCTACTGGGGCTACCTGTGGTTCTGGGGCCCGGCCGGGATGCCGCCCGCCACCGTCCATGCGGTCTACCAGCACCTCGCGAAGGCGATCAAGCACCCGGACGTGGTGAAGATCTTCGCCGAGGGTGGGTCGGAGGCCTCGGGCATGTCCCCCGCCGAGATGACGCGCGCGGCGAAGGACCTCTCCGAGCGCTGGGGCGCCGTCATCCGGGAAGTCGGCGTGCAGCTCGAGCAATAGATGGGGCCGCTCGCCGGCATCCGGGTAGTGGAATTCGAGGCGATCGGGCCCGGCCCGTTCGCCGGCATGCTGCTCGCCGACATGGGCGCCGACGTGCTCGTCGTAGACCGCCCAGCGACGCCCGACCTGGGCCTGAAGCGCGAGCGCTGGATGGACGTGATGATGCGCGGCAAGCGCTCGGCCACGCTCGACCTGAAAAGCCCGTCCGCTGCTGAAGTTGTTTTTTCCTTGTTGGAGAAATCGGACGCCCTGATCGAGGGCTTTCGCCCGGGCGTGATGGAACGCCTCGGCCTCGGGCCCGACGCGGCGCTCGCGCGCAACCCCAGGCTCGTCTACGGCCGCATGACCGGCTGGGGCCAGGACGGGCCGCTGGCAGCGCGCGCCGGCCACGACATCAACTACATCGCGCTGGCCGGCGTGCTGAACGCATTCGGCCGCAAGGGGGAGGCGCCGGTGATGCCGCTCAATCTGATCGGCGACTTCGGCGGCGGCGGCATGCTGCTCGGCTTCGGCATCGCCTGCGCGCTGGTCGAGGCGCGCGCCTCCGGCAAGGGCCAAGTCGTGGATGCCGCGATGACGGAAGGCGCGTCGCTGCTTGCGGCGATGTTCGCCGGCTTCCTGCACGCCAGGCGCTGGACCGAGGAGCGCGGCGTCAACATTCTCGACTCGGGCGCGCCCTGGTACGACGTCTACGAGACCAGGGACGGCAAGTACGTTTCGATCGGCTCCATCGAGGCGAAATTTTATGAAGATTTGCTTTCGAGGTTGAATCTCGATAAGGACACCCTCCCCGCTCAGAACGATCGCGACGGCTGGTCGGTACTGAGAAAGGCGTTCACGGAGAAATTCAAGAGCAGGACGCGCGAAGAATGGTGCGCGGTGTTCGAGGGCTCGGACGCATGCTTCGCGCCGGTGCTCAGCTTCACCGAGTCGCGCCGGCATGCGCACAACGTCGCGCGCAAGAGCTATGTCAGCGTCGCCGGCGTCGAGCAGCCGGCGCCGGCGCCGCGCTTCTCGCGCACCGCGCCCGCGGTGCGCGGCGCCCCGCCCGAGCGCGGTGAAGGTGGTGCACAAGCGCTGCGGGACTGGGGTTTTTCGGAAGCAGATCTTTCCCGGATGAAAGAGCAAGGCCTGAACTGCGCATGACCGCGGCGCTCGCGGGCCTGAAAGTCCTCGACATCTCCAACGTCATCGCCAGGCCGTTCGCCGCGGCGCTGCTCGGCGACTTCGGCGCCGAAGTCCTGAAGGTCGAGCTGCCGGGCGACGGCGACGCGCTGGGCCCGCACAAGGAGGGGAAGTCGCTCCTCTGGAAGGTGACCAACCGCAACAAGAAGGCGATCACGCTCGACCTGCGCAAGCCCGAAGGCCAGGCGCTCTTCAAGCGGCTGCTGCCGCGCTTCGACGTGCTGGTCGAGAACTACCGGCCCGGCACGCTCGATGGCTGGGGGTTGACCAAGGAAGCGCTCTTCGCCGCGCAGCCGAAGCTCGTCATCCTGCGCGTCACCGGCTTCGGGCAGACCGGCCCCTACCGGAGCTATGCAGGCTTCGCGCGCCTGTTCGAGGCCTACTCCGGCCTCACCTACATCACGCGCGCGGCGGGCGACCCGCCGATGCGCCCGGGCTACCCGATCGGCGACCCGATCTCGGGCGTCTTCGGGGCGTTCGGCGTGCTGGTCGCGCTGCTGCACCGCGCCCGCAACCCGCACGCGCCCGGACAAGAGATCGACCTCGCGTGCACCGAGGCGGTCATGCGCTTGCTGGAGGTATTGCCGGTCGAGTACGACCAGCTCGGCCAGGTGCACGAGCCGGTCGGCAACGGCAACCCCTACATCGCACCCGGCGGCATGTTCCGCTCCGGCGACGGCGAATGGCTGACCTTCGCCGCGGCCACCCAGAACGTGTTCGAGCGCTTCTGCGCGCTGATCGGCCGCAACGACCTGGCAGAGGACCCACGCTTCAGGACCAATCCCGAGCGCATGCGCCACGCCGCCGAGCTGAACGCGATCGTTAGCGAGTGGATCGGCGCGCGGCCCTGGCGCGAGTCGGTGCGGCTGCTCTCCGAAGCCGGCGTCGCGGTCGCGCCCTGCTATTCCAACAAGGACATTGCCGAGGATCCGCACGTGCGCGCGCGCGAGTCGATCACCCGCGTGGCGGACGACGATTTCGGCTCGGTCGCCGTGCCCTGCGTGGTGCCGCGGCTCTCGGCGACGCCCGGCGAGGCGCGCAGCGCCGGTCCCGCGCCCGGCGCGCACAACGCCGAGGTCTACGGCGGCTGGCTCGGCCTTTCCCCCGCGGAGCAGGAAGCGCTGCGCGCCGCCGGCGTGATATAAGGCGCAACCAAAAAGGGGATTCCGATGTTCGGCCGCCTCATGCCCCGCGAGGGCAATTTCTTCGAGCTGTTCAACGCCCACGCCGAGCGCATCGTCGAGGGCAGCCGCGAGCTCGCCGCCATGATGACCACGTTCAACGAGCTCGAGCCGGCTTTCATTGCCGGCCTCGCCTGGTACCTCGGCCGCCTGCTGCTCGCCCCCTCTCCCTGAGGTACGTCAGGCGTAGGTGATCGAGTCCGGCCGGTCGGGCCGGTCGAGGTGCGGCACCGCGTTGAAGCTGACGCAGTGGATCGCGCGCGCGTTGAAGTGGAACTCGCTGATCCCGGTGTTGCGCGTGCGCAGGTTGAGGTCCGCCACGCCGCGCGCGGGCATCTTCAGCACCTCGGCGACGATGGTGGAGATCGGCCCGCCCGAGCTCACCATCAGCACGCGCTTGGCACCGCTCGCGCGCACCGCTTCGAGCGCTTCCAGCACGCCGGCGCGGAAAGCCGCGAACGACAGGTCATCGCCGCAAGCAAGCGAACCATCGCACCACGCGTAGAGCGCCTCGCGCAGCACCCGGAAGTGCTCGCGCTGCTCCCTGCCCTGCTGCAGGTCTTTTCCTGTATGCGCGCGCAGCAGCGCATGGCTGTCGTACTCGTTCAGCCCGGCGCGCTCCTCCACCGAGACCGCCTTCCTGCCCATGCCGTCGAGAATCGCCTCGAGCGTCTCGCGGTGGCGACGCAGGGTGCCGCGCACGACGCCGTCGAAAGCGAGGCCGCGCTCGGCGAAATGCTCTCCCAGCCAGCGCGCCTGGCGCCAGCCGAGCTCGGAGAGCCGGTCGTAATCGTCCGTGCCGAACGACGCCTGCGCGTGGCGCACCAGAACGAGTTCCGCCATAGGCCGGCATTGTATGGAACAATCGCCGCATGAAAATTTCCGGCAAGGTCTGCGTCGTCACCGGTGCGGCAAGCGGCATCGGCAAGGCGCTCGCCGCGCGCTTCGCCAGGGAAGGCGCCAAGGGCGTGGTCTGCGCCGACCTGAACGAGGCGGACGCGAAAGCGGTGGCGGCCGGCATCGGCGGCCTGGGCCTGCGCTGCGACGTCGCGCAGGAGCAGGACATGAACGCCCTGGTGGTGGCCGTGCTCGAGCGCTACGGCTCGGTCGATATCTTCTGCTCGAACGCCGGCATCATCGGCCGGCACGGGTTGGACGCCTCGCTCAAGGACTGGCGCCGCACCATGGACGTCAACTTCATGGCGCACGTGCTCGCGGCGCGCGCGGTGATCCCGGTGATGACCAAGCAGAAAGGCGGCTATATCGTCGCCACCGCCTCGGCGGCCGGCCTGCTCATGCAGCACGATTCGGCCACCTATACCGTCTCCAAGCACGCCGCGGTGGCTTTCGCCGAGTGGCTCGCGGTAAACTACGCGGAGCGCGGCATCAAGGTCTCGTGCCTTTGCCCGCAGGGCGTGCGCACGCCGATGCTGCTCGGGCCGACCGGCGAGCGCAAATCGTTCCTCTCTGCAGGCTCGGTCAGCGCCGAGGAGGTTGCAAGCAAGGTGGTCGAGGCGATCGAAGCCGAGCGCTTCCTCGTGCTGCCGCATCCCGAGGTCGCCGAGTACGAGCGGCGCAAGGCGGCCGACCGGGACCGCTGGCTCGAGGGCATGCGGCGCATGCGCGCCAAGATCAAGGCCAATCCGGACCTGCAGGGGCTGGACTAGGATCGAAAAGGGGTCGGGACCCTTTCGATGCGCTAGGCCATCTCGAAGCCGGCGTACCCGGCGGCCACGACCTCTTCACAGCGTTCCCGGAACTTCGGCGCGCCCCCGGCATAGACCATCACGGTGCGGCCGCGCGCGTGCTTCACCTCGGCGTGCACGCCCGTCATCCAGGAGTCGACCTGGGTGAAGAGCAGGCGCGAGGCGACCTCGTGCACGTGCGCCGTCCATTCATCCTCGGCGCGCGCGGCGGCCTCGGCGCGCGCGCGGCCGCGGCTGCGCATCTGCGCGAGCAGCCCGCTCACGAAATCCACGTTCTGCTCGATGCAGCGGGTCATGTTGCAGAAGAGCGCCGCGCTGTGCGGGCCGATCAGCATGAAGAGGTTCGGAAAACCGGCGACCTGTAGGCCGAGATAGGTGCGCGGGCCCTTCGCCCACTTGTCCTTGAGCGCCCGCCCGCCGCGGCCGCGGAAGTCGATGCGGTCGAAGCCCCCGGTGATGGCATCGAAGCCCGTGGCGTAGACGATCATGTCGAGCGTGTGCTCCTCGCCGCCCGCGCGGATGCCGTCGCGGGTGACGCGCTCGATCGGCGTCTCGCGCAGGTCGACGAGGCGCACGTTCGGCCGGTTGAAGGTCTCGTAGTAGCCGCTCTCGAGCGGCACGCGCCGCGTGCCGAAGCCGTGGTTCTTCGGGATGAGCTTCTCGGCGAGCGCCGGGTCGTCGAGCCGCGCGCGGATCTTGCGCCGCATGAAGTCGGTGATCGTCTCGTTGGCGGCGCGGTCAATCAGGATGTCGCGGAAGTTGCCCATCCACTTGGCGAAGCCGGGTTGCGCGTAGGTCTTCTCGTACAGCGCCTCGCGCTCGGCGGCGCTCACTTCCATCGCATTCCTCGGATCGGCATCGTGGATGAAGCAGCCGTAGGAGTCGCGGCAGCGCGCGAAGATCTCCGGGTAGGTCGCGTGGATCCGCTCCCGGGTCGGCGCGTCGATCGGGCCGTTGCGCAGCGGCGCGCACCAGTTCGGCGAACGCTGGAACACCGTCAGGTGGCGCGCCGCCTCCGCGATTTCCGGAATCGCCTGCACGGCGCTCGCGCCGGTGCCGATGATGCCGACGCGCTTGCCCTCGAAGCTGACCGGGTGATGCGGCCACAGGCCCGTGTGGTAGGCCTCGCCGGCGAATTCCTCCATCCCGGCGATCTTCGGCATGACCGGCGCGGAGAGCGCGCCGATCGCCGTGACGAGGAAGCGCGCGCGGTCGCGGCGCCCGTCGCCCGACTCGATCTCCCATTCATTCGCGGCGTCGTCCCAGCGCGCCGCGGCGACGCGAAAGCCGAACGTCATGTCGCGGCGGAGGCTCAGGCGCTCGGCGACGAAATTGCAGTAGCGCAGCGTCTCCGGCTGCGGCGAGAAGTGCTCGCTCCATTCCCAGTCGCGCAGGATATCCGGCGAGAACGAGTAGCCGTAGGTCCAGCTCTCCGAATCGAAGCGCGCGCCCGGATAGCGGTTCCAGTACCAGGTGCCGCCGACGTCGCTGCCCGCTTCGTAGACATGCACGTCGAACTTCTGCTCGCGCAGCCGGTGCAGGGCGTACATGCCCGAAAGCCCGGCCCCGATGATGATGACGTCGCGGCTCTGCATCCTCTAGTTCGTCAGGCGTCCAACATGGAATTCTGCGCTCACTTCCCCGGCTTTCTCGAACTTGAAGCGCACCGGGATCTTCTCGCCTTCCTTGAACGGGCGCCTGATCTCCATGAACATGAGATGTGCGCCGCCGGGCTTCAGCTCGAAGCTGCCCTTCGCCGGCACGTCGTAGCCTGGTACCTCGCGCATCTTCGCCACGCCGCCCTCGTGGATGTGCACATGCAGCTCGACCCGCGCCGCCGCGTCAGGCGCGGAAGCCCCGACCAGGCGATCGGCTTGCCCCTGATTCCGGATCACCATGTAGCCCGCAGCGACCTTCGCGCCCGGTGCCGTGGCCCGAGCCCAAGGTTTCTCGACAAGGATCTGTCCTTGTACGACAAGCGGGAAAAATGCCAACAACAACAAACCCAGTCTCATCACGCTCCCTTTCGGTTCTCCTCTTCCTGAAGCTGCCGCCAGAAGACCTTGCCGGTCGCCGTCTTCGGAAGCGCATCGACGAGCTGCACCAGCCGCGGCGCCTTGAAGGCGGCCATCTGCTCGCGCGCCCAGCCGACGATCGCCTCGGGCTCGACCTTGCCGCGCGCGCCTGGTTTCAGCACCACCACCGCCTTCACCGTCTCGCCGCGGTGCGCGTCCTTCGCCGCGATCACGCAGGCCTCCTGGATGTCCGGATGGGCGTAGAGCATGGCCTCGACCTCGGCCGGCCAGACCTTGAACCCCGAGCAGTTGATCATACGCTTGAGGCGGTCGGTGATGAAGAAGTAGCCCTCCTCGTCGTAGTAGCCGAGGTCGCCGGTGCGGAAGAATCGCTCGCCGTCGTGCTCCGTGAACGCCTCGACGGTCGCCTTTTCCTGCTTCCAGTAGCCGCGAAACACCTGCGGGCCGCGCACGATGATCTCGCCCACCTCGTTCGGGCCGCATTCGCGGCGCGTCTCGACGTCGACGACACGCGCATCGGTGTCGAAGTACGGGATGCCGCCGCACTGGCGCTTCGGTCGGTGCGCCGGGTTGGTGTGCGTCGGCGCCGCGGTCTCGGTCAGGCCGTAGCCCTCGATGAAGGGCAACCCCAGGATCTTCTCGATCTTCGCTGCGAGCGCCTCGGGCATCGCCGCCCCTCCCCCGCCTAGGCGCACGATCGACGAGAGGTCGTACCTGGCGAGATTCGGGTTGGCAAGGAAGTCGACGATCATCGTGGTGATGCCGGTCACGCCGGTCACGCGGTAGCGCTGGATCAGCTCGGCCGCGGTCTCTCGGTCCCAGCGCGTCATCAGCACCGTAGTGCCCCCGAGCTGGACCGGCACGTTCATGTTCGCCTGCATGCCGGTAAGGTGGAACATCGGCAGCACGCCCAGCACCACCGCTTCGGACGAGGTCTGCACCCAGGCGCAGCTGCCGGTGCTGGTCGCAAGCAGATTGGCATGCGTCAGCATGCAGCCCTTGGGCCGACCGGTCGTGCCCGAGGTGTAGGGCAACACCGCAAGGTCGTCCGGGCCAGAGCGGTGCGGCGCCGGCGCCTCGTTCGCCGCGATGCATTTCGCCCACGGCATGATTTCCGGGCGGCCCGGGTCAAATGCGGGCTCGCGCACCACATCCGGCACCTTCAGGTCGGTATCCCCCGCGTACTCGGAGTAGGTCGCAAGAACGCAATGCGCGATACCGCCCTTGCCCAGATGCGGCTCGAGCTCGCGATAGAGCTCCTGCGCCGCGATCGCGACGCGCGCATCGGAATCCTCGATGTAGTGCGCGAGCTCGGCGCTCCTGTTCATCGGGTTCACCGGCACCACAACCGCGTCGGCGCGCTGGATCGCGTAGTAGCCGATGATGAACTGCGGGCAGTTCTGCGCGTACAGGATCACGCGGTCGCCGCGCGCGACGCCGCAGCGGCGCTGCAGCCAGCCGGCGAGCGCGGCGACCTCGCGCTCCAGGCGCGCATAGCTCGTCTGCGCGCCGTAGTAGACGATCGCCGGCTTGTCCGGATAGCGGCGCGCGCTCACCTCCAGGTTGTAGTGCACGCTCGTGCGCGGCACCGGCAGCGACTTCGGCACTCCCGGCGGCCAATGCGCGTGGTGACGGTCGAAGAAGCTCATGCCGCGTATTTCTTCACCGCTTTTTCGTTCCAGGACATTCCCAGTCCCGGCCTCGAAACGGGAAGCACGAACCCGCTCTTCAGTTCCGCGGGCTCCTTCAGCACAGGATCGGCCCAGTCGACGTATTCCAGCCAGTGGCAGGTCGGCGTCACCGGGAGTAGCTGGGCGCTCGCCTCCGGGAAGAGGTGGCTCGACATCTCGAGGCCGGCGGCCTGCGCGAGCGCAGCTGCGCGCATCCAGCCTGTCACACCCCCGATGCGCTGCGCATCCGGCATCACGTAGTCGCAGCTGCCCGCGGCGAGCGCCTGCGCCATCTGCTCCGGGCCCATGAAGTTCTCGCCGATCTGGATCGGCGTGTGGACCTCCCTCGCGACGCGCGCGCAGCCGTCGAAATCGTCGGCGCGGATCGGCTCCTCGATCCAGAGCACGCCGCCCTCCTCGTCGATCATGCGCCCGCGGCGGATCGCTTCGGCGACGCTCAGCGCCTGGTTGAAATCCACCATCAGCGTGATCTTCGGCCCGATCGCCTTCCTGACCGCCCGCAACGCTTCGATATCCGCGCCCGCCTCCGGCCTGCCAAGGCGCAGCTTCACGGCGGAGAAACCGTCGGCGACCAGCGCTTCCGCTTCGCGGGTCAGATCCTTGAGCTTCTGGATTCCCAATCCGTTCGAGTTGTAGGCAAGCACCGGCCGGGGCGCGCCGCCGAGCAGGCGCGCGACCGGCTGGCCGAGCGCCTGCCCGAGCGCATCCCAAGCGCACATGTCGATGCCGGCCATCGCAAAAAGCACGATGTTGTGGACGCCGAGCAGCGTGTAGCGTGCGCGCAGCTTCCTTTCGATTTCGTAAGGTGCGAGCGCGTCGCCCTTGACCATCTCGGCCATCGCCTCGACCAGCGTGACGATCGGACGCAGGTGACTGCAGGAAATCGCGAACAGATACGCACGGCCGGTGATGCCGCCGCTCGTTTTCAGGTCTAGCAGCACGAGGGGCGCGACGCCGACCGCGCCGGTGCTGGTCTGCAGCGGCCGGCGCATCGGCACCGCCACCGCGCGCGCGCCGATCGAGCGAATTTTCTGCTGCTCCGACTTCACCGGCCGCGCGTCCTCCGAGGGGGATTTGTGCGATCATAACCGCAGGGGCGCTCCGGGGAAGTCTCTCATGGATCGGGTATTTCGCTTTCTGCTCGCCGCGCTGGCTGCGTGCGCGGTTTCGGGCACCGCCATTGCGCAATCGAAAGTCAATCGCGCGCCGGGTTTCGCCAAGCTCGCGCCGGGCGCGAAGGTGGCCATCATGCCCGCCGACATCGAGCTCTTCGAGATCAGCGGCGGCGGCGTGTCCGAGCCGCGCGCGGACTGGACCGCGGCCGCGCAGGAGCACGTGCGCGCCACCTACCGTGCGCGCAAGGAGAAGCTCGGCCTGCAGGTGATCGACCTCGAGGACGACGCCTCCGAGCCCGTGCTCGAGCTCAACCGCCTGCAGCGCGCGGTCGGCGGCGCGATCTCGTTCCACCATTTCGGCATGGCGGCGCTGCCGACCAAGGAAGAGAAGCTCAACTGGACGCTCGGGCCAGGCGTCGCGGTGGTGCGCGACAAGACCGGGGCCGACTATGCCCTCTTCACCTACATCCGCGACAGCTACGCGTCGGCGGACCGCAAGGCGGCGATGGTGATCGGCGCGCTTTTCGGCATCGGCACGCCCGGTGGAGTGCAATACGGCTTCATTTCGCTCGTGGATCTGCGCACCGGGCAGATTGTCTGGGCCAACCAGGTGATTCGCCCCACCGGCGACCTGCGCACCTCCGGCCCCGCGCAGGAGACGATCGACGTCATGCTGACCGGCCTCGTGGAGCAGGCCGGTCCGCCGTCGGCCGCGCCGCGGCCGCGCTCGATCCGCGACTGGTAGCCTGATGCTGCGCAGGTGCTTCGTCCTCGGTTGCGGCTCCGCCGCGTTCGGCGCGCTACCCTGGGCGCGCGCGCTCGCGCAGGCCCCGGCCGACTGGAAGATGCCACCGCGCCTGCAGCGGCCGGCCGCGGATACCGACGAGGGCGGCCTCTGGGCGATGATGGACCGCGAGGAGCAGCGCACGCGGCGCAGCGGCTTCCTGATCCGCGACAAGGCCCTGCAGGACTACGTGAACGGCATCGCCTGCAAGCTCGCGGGCGACCATTGCGCGGATATCCGCGTGTACATCGTGCAAACGCCCTACTTCAATGCCTTCATGGCGCCGAACGGCATGATGCAGGTGTGGTCGGGGCTGCTGGTGCGCATGACGAGCGAGGCGCAGCTCGCCGCCATCCTCGGCCACGAGATCGGCCATTACGTGCAGCGCCACTCGATCGAGCGGCTGCGCGACGTCAAGTCGAAGAGCGCTTTCGGCCAGTTCCTCGGCATCCTGCTCGCGCGCGCGGGCGGCGTCGGCGCGATCGCGCAGCTTGCGTTGCTCGCCGGTGCGCTGGCCTACAACCGCGACCAGGAGCGCGAGGCGGACCGAATCGGTGTCGAGCTGATGGCGAAGGCCGGCTACGCGCCGCTGGAAGCCTCGCGCGTCTGGACCAAGCTGCTCGAGGAGTTGAAGGCTGGCGCCAAGGAACGCGAGGAGTACTGGGACCAGAGCGTGCTCTTCAAGACCCACCCGCCCGGCGAGGAGCGCGAGAAAACTCTCGCCCAGATCGCTGCGGCCAAGGGCCCGGGCGGCCGGACCGGCGAGCAGGAGTACCGCGAGGCGCTCGCCCAGCACCGGAACGAGTTCCTGGTGGATGAGCTCAAGCGCCGCACCTTCGGGGAGACCCGCGTGCTGCTCGAGCGCATGCTCGCCGCTTTCCCGGACGACGGCGAGCTGCAGTACTTCCTCGGCGAGGCCTACCGGCTGCGCGCTCAAGACAAGGACCTCGAGCATGCGGTTGCCGCGTACCGCAAGTCCGAAGCGATGAAAGGCACGCCGGCAGAGATGTACCGCTCGATGGGCCTCGCGCAACGCCAGCTCGGCGACGACGCTCAGGCGGGCACCGCGTTCGCCCGCTACCTCGAGCTCAAGCCGACTGCGCCGGACGGCGCGCTGATCCGCTCCTACATCAAGAGGAACGACTGATGAAGTTCCGCATCCTGTTCGCCGCGCTCGCGCTCGCCGTGCTCGCCGGCTGCACCACCGTCGTCAAAGTCGGCCCCGGCCAGGTCACGGTCAAGGACATGACCCTGACCCTGGAAGGCCCATGGAACAAGTTCGAGTCGAGCGCGCTGGTGCTTTTCCAGGCGCCCGGCGCGACCGAGATCTGGACGCGCGAAGGCTTCACGCTCGACGTGCTCGCGTTCTATTTCGGCATCGGCGACGGCGAGACGATCGGCCAGGCGCTGCCGAGGCGCACGACGAAGATGCCGGTGTTCCGCCTCAAGATGGCGCCGCACGAGATCGTCGAGGCGTTCGAAACGGTGGTCACCCAGGACGGCTCGATCCTCAAGGTGGTGAAGATCGAGCCGGCGCGCTTCGCCGGCGGCGACGGCTTTCGCTTCGAGTACGAGCTGAAGAGGAAGGGCGACAGCCTGCTTTTCAACGGCATCGGCTTCGCCACCGTGGCGAACAAGAAGCTCTACCTCATGGCCTACAGCGCGCCGCGCACCCACTACTTTCCGACGCTTGTGCCGGGCCTGGAAGCCGCGGCACGCTCGGCCACGCTCAAGCGCTAGGGCTTGCCTGACGGCCCCCAGACCGACGGGGGCGCGGTGCGCGGGTCGCGCGCGCCCCAGGTGCCCGCCTCCGCGCGGCGGAAGAAATCGTCGACCAGCTGGTTGAAGAGCGCCGGCTCCTCGAGGTTGATGCCGTGCCCCGACTGCGCCAGGACCGCGAGCCCCGCCTGCGGAATGACGCGCTTCAGCATCACCGACGCTTCCAGGCAAGGCTCGTCCTCGTCGCCGGTCAGGATCAGCACCGGCACGTCGATCAGTGAAATCTGGTCGGTAAGCTTGTAGAGGCTCGGCCGGCGCCCCTGGTAGCCCGCCATGGTGTTGGCCGAGCCCTCGGTCGAATGCTCGGCGAGCTGCTGCGCGTACTCGGCGAAGCCGCGCGGATCCTTCCTTTGCAACTGCAGGCGCGTCGGGCCGTGGCCGTAGGTCGAGGCGAACCATCCCATGCCGTTCTTGCGGATGAGCTCCGCGTTCGCGCGCGAAGTCTTCTGGAACTCGTCGAAGGTCGCCGGATGCGCGCCCGAGCCCACGCCGGCGAGCGTGAGCGAGCGTGCCCTGGCGGGCTTTCCTTTCGCGCAGTACTTCATGCCGAAATGAACCGCGGCCATCGCGCCCTGCGACAGTCCCACCACGTGCGGGCGGTCGAGATTCAGGCCGTCGATCACCGCGAGTATGTCGTCGCGCCAGCGCTCCTGAGAGTAGCTGTCCACGCTCCCGGGCACGTCCGAAGGCAGGTAGCCACGCGCGCTGTAGGTGATGCAGCGGTGGCTGCGGCTGAAATAGCGCATCTGCGCCTCCCAGCTGCGCCAGTCGCCCGCGAACTCGTGCACGAAAACGACCGGCACGCCGCTGCCAGCCTCCTCGTAGTGCAATTTCACGCCGTCGTCGGTAGTGATGTGGGGCATGTTGCTAGACTCGCCGGATATGGACCTCAATCTTAAGGGCAAACGCGTTCTCGTCACCGGCGCTTCCAAAGGCATCGGAGCCGCCTGTGCCTCGGTTCTTTCACAGGAAGGTTGTATCGTCCTCGGCGCGTCGCGCAGCATTGCGCCCGGCGCGAACACGAAGCAGGCGGACCTGTCGAAACGGGGGGTCGCAGAAGAGCTCGCCGCCTGGGGGGGCGATCTCGACATCCTCATCAACAACGCGGGCGCGATTCCGGGCGGCGACCTGCAGCGCGTCGACGAGGAGACCTGGCGCCGCGCCTGGGACCTGAAGGTGTTCGGCTACATCAACCTCACGCGCGCGGTGTACGCAAAGATGAAAGCGCGGGGCAAAGGAGTGATCGTCAACATCCTCGGCAACGCCGGCGAGCGCCTTAACGCGGCCTATATCGCCGGCAGCACCGCGAACGCGGGCCTGATGGCGTTTACGCGAACGCTCGGCGGCGTCTCGCACGCCGACGGCATCCGCGTGCTCGGCATCAATCCGGGCCCGGTCTCGACCGACCGGCTGCTGAGCCTGTACCGCCAGATGGCGCAGACCAAGCTCGGCGACCCGGAGCGCTACCGGGAGCTTTTCAAGGAGATGTCCTTCGGCCGCCCGGCGACGGCCGAGGAAATCGCGTCTGCGGTCGCTTTCTTCGCGTCCGAGCGCTCGGCTTATACCTCGGGCTGCATCCTCGCCATCGACGGCGGCCTCGCCGCGCGCTGGAGCTAGCCGGGGATAATCCGCCCCTTCCCGAAAAACCATGGTAACCAGATGAAAGCGGTGCTCTGCAAGCAGTTCGGCCCTCCTGAATCGCTGGTGGTCGAGGACCTGCCCTCGCCAAAAGCCGGCGCGGGCGAGGTCGTCGTCAGCGTCAAGGCGGCGAGCGTCAATTTCCCGGACGTGCTCATCATCCAGAACAAGTACCAGTTCAAGCCGCCGCTGCCTTTCTCGCCGGGGAGCGAGATGGCGGGCCTCATCAAAGAAGTGGGTGAAGGCGTGAAGGGCTACAAGGCGGGCGATCGCGTCATCGCCTTCACGACCTACGGCGCCTTTGCCGAGGAAGTGAAGGTCGAGGCTGCGCGCCTCGTGCCGATCCCCGAGGGCATGGACTTCAACAGCGCCGCGGCGTTCCTGCTCACCTACGGCACCTCCGACCACGCGCTGCGTGACCGGGCGCAGCTGAAAGCGGGCGAGACGCTGCTCGTCCTCGGCGCGGCGGGCGGCGTCGGCATCGCAGCGATCGAGATCGGCAAGGCGCTCGGCGCGCGCGTCATCGCCTGCGCTTCCAGCGCGGACAAGCTCGAGGTCTGCAAGCAGCACGGCGCGGACGAAGTCATCAACTACGCCGGCGAGGACATGCGCGAGAAGATCAAGGAATACACCGGCGGCAAGGGCGTCGACGTGGTGTATGACGCGGTCGGAGGCCCGTATTCGGAGCCGGCGCTGCGCTCGACCGCATGGCGCGGCCGCTTCCTCGTGGTCGGCTTCGCCGCGGGCGAGATCCCCAAGATTCCGCTCAACCTCACGCTGCTGAAGGGCCTCTCGATCGTCGGTGTCTTCTGGGGCGACTACACGCGGCGCGAGGGCAAGGCGTTCGCCGCGAGCATCGCGCAGCTTGGCGCCTGGTTCCGCGAGGGCAAGCTGAAGCCGCACGTCTCGCAGACCTTCCCGCTGGTTCGGGCAGTGGACGCGCTGAACCTCATGGCAGCGCGCAAGGTGAAAGGGAAAGTCGTCCTTACGGCTTAGTGCCGTCGCCCGTTCCAAGGGGGAGCTGCATCAGCACGCTGTCGACCCAGCGGCCGAACTTGAAGCCGACCGAGCGCAGGTTGCCGGCGCGCACGAAGCCGAGCCTGGCGTGCAGGCCGATCGAGGCGGCGTTCGCGCTGTCGCCGATCACAGCGATGATCTGGCGGTAGTTGAGCGCGGTGCAGCGCGCGATCAGCTCCGCGAGCACAGCCTTGCCGATCCCCTTGCCGTGGCTGCCCTGCTTCACGTACACGGAGTCCTCGAGGGTATGGCGGTAGGCCGAGCGCGTCCGGTAGAGGGAGCAATAGCCATAGCCGAGGACGTCTCCGGCCACCTCGACTGCAAGGTAGGGCAGCTTCTGCGCAGCCACGTCGTCGAAACGCCGCCGCATCTCTTCCACCGTCGGCGGCACTTCCTCGAAAGACGCGAGCCCATGCAGCACGTGATGGGCATAAATCGAGTGGATCGCGGGAATGTCTTGCGGCGCGGCAGGTCTAACGAGCATCGAACGATTATAGTGGCGTCGTGAAACGAATCGCGCCTGCCGAGTTGCGCGCGCTGCTCGACGCGGGCGGCGAGCTCTCGCTGCTGGACGTGCGCGAGGAAGGCGTGCATTCCCGCGCGCACCTTTTTCTCGCCACCTCCGCCCCGCTCTCGACGCTGGAGCTGCATATCCGCCGCCTCGTGCCGCGCCTTGCGACGCGCGTCGTGATGATCGACGACCGGGACGGGCTCGCCGAGCGCGCCGCGAAGGTGCTTGCCGGGCTCGGCTACAGCGACTTGCGCGTGCTCGCGGGCGGCGTGTCCGGCTGGAAGCAGGCAGGCCACGAGCTCTACTCGAACGTGCACGTGCCGTCGAAGGCCTTCGGCGAGCACGTCGAGCACGTGGAGGAAACCCCGCGCATCACGGCGGCCGAGCTCAAGGCGAAGGTCGACGCGGGCGAGGACCTCGTCATCCTCGATTCGCGCCCGATGAGCGAGTACCGCGTCATGAACATCCCCGGCGCGAGCGACTGCCCGGGTGCCGAGCTGGTCTACCGGGTCTTCCAGGCCGCGCCACGGTCCGAGACGCTCGTGGTGGTGAACTGCGCCGGCCGCACGCGCTCGATCATTGGCGCGCAATCGCTGATCAACGCCGGCATCCCGAACAAGGTGGTCGCGCTCAAGAACGGCACCATGGGCTGGCACCTCGCCGGGCTGGACCTGGAGCGTGGACAGAGCCGGATGGCTGCGGCGCCTTCAGCCGAGGCTCTCAAGAAAGCGAAAGAAGCGGCGGCGCGCGTGGCGAAAAGATTTTCGGTTCGTTCGATCTCGAAAAAAGACCTGGAGAACAAGCAAAGCGAAACCGGTCGCACAACCTACGTCTTCGATGTCCGGTCCCCCGAGGAATACGAGGCAGGGCACCTGCCCGGCTCGGTGTCGGCGCCCGGCGGGCAGCTCGTGCAGGAGACCGAAATCTACGCGGCCGTGCGTAACGCGCGCATCGCGCTCATCGACGACCACGGCGTGCGCGCCACCATGACCGCGTCCTGGCTCCTGCAGTTGGGCTGGAAGGAAGTGTTCGTAGTGACGGATGGTCTTTCGGGGTCACTTGAAAAAGGGTTTACCCGTTCCGTCGCGCCCGAGGTCCCTCTCCTATCCGCAGAAGAGCTTTCCAATAGAAAGAACCTCCTGATCCTGGACCTCGGCACGAGCATCCAGTACCGCAAGGGCCATGTCCCGGGCGCGGCGTGGGCGATCCGTGCGCGGCTTGGGAAGCACATGGATTTTCTGAAAGGCAAAACCGTCGTTTGCACCTCGCCCGACGGCGTCCTTGCGCGCTTCGCGGCGGCAGACCTCAATGCCATGGCCCTCGAGGGCGGCACCGATGCCTGGCGCGCCGCGGGGCTGCCGATGGAGACGGGCGAGACGAAGATGCTCGAGCCGCCCGAGGACGTCTACTACAAGCCCTATGACGGCAAGTCGCAGATCGAGGCGGCGATGCGCGACTACCTCGAGTGGGAGCTCGCGCTGCTGGAGCAGATCAAGCGCGATCCCGACTGCCGCTTCAGGGGCTATCCAGCCTGAAAAAAAGGCCGCCCGAAGGCGGCCTTTTTCATTGCTCCCTGCCTGAAGCTCAGCTGCCCCCGCCCGCGGCGCCGGCGGTCGCCTCCGCAGCGGCGGCAGGCGCCGGCTCGGGCGGCATCTCGAGCACCGGCGGCTCGGCGGCCTGGTCCTTGCGGATCTTGTGGTACGCGAGGCCGGTGCCCGCCGGGATGAGGCGCCCGACGATCACGTTCTCCTTCAGGCCGCGCAGGCCGTCCTTCTTGCCCATGATCGCCGCCTCGGTCAGCACGCGCGTGGTCTCCTGGAACGAGGCCGCGGAGATGAACGAGTCGGTGGACAGCGACGCCTTGGTGATGCCGAGCAGCATGTTGGCGTAGACGGCGGGTTTTTTGCCCTCCTTCACCGCCTTCTCGTTCTCCTCGTACACCTCCGCGCGCTCCGCCTGCTCGCCGGTGATGAACGAGGTCTCGCCCGGATCGGTGATCTCTACCCGGCGCAGCATCTGCCGCACGATCACCTCAATGTGCTTGTCGTTGATCTTCACGCCCTGGAGGCGGTACACGTCCTGCACCTTATCGATGATGTAGCGCGCCAGCTCCTCGATGCCGAGCAGGCGCAGCAGATCGTGCGGATCGACCGGCCCGTCGACGATCATCTCGCCCTTGTTGACCACATGGCCGTCGTGGACCAGCAGGTGCTTGTCCTTGGCGATCAGGTACTCGTGCTGCTGCTGCTCCATGTCGGTGATCACCAAGCGCTGCTTGCCCTTGGTGTCCTTGCCGAAGCTGACCGTGCCGGTGACCTCCGCGAGCATGCCCGCATCCTTCGGCGAGCGCGCCTCGAAGAGCTCGGCCACGCGCGGCAGGCCGCCCGTGATATCGCGCGTCTTTGAAGTCTCCTGCGGAATGCGCGCCAGCACTTCGCCCACCGATACCTGCTGGCGGTCGCGCACCGCGATCACCGCGCCCACCGGGAAGCTGATGTTCACCGCATGGTCGGTGCCGGCGATGCGCACCTCCTCGCCCTGCTCGTTGATGAGCTTGACCGAGGGACGCTTCGCCGCCGCCCCCGCACGACGCTTCGGGTCGATGACCACCAGGGTCGAGAGGCCGGTCACGTCGTCGATCTGATTGGCGACCGTGACGCCGTCCTCGACATGCTCGAACTTCACCGTGCCCGCATACTCGGTCACGATCGGCCGGTGGTGCGGGTCCCAGTTGGCGAGGTTGGCGCCCGCCTTGACCGGCTTGCCGTCGGTCACCGAGAGCGTCGCGCCGTAGGGCACCTTGTGGCGCTCGCGCTCGCGGTGGTTGTCGTCGACGATCATGACTTCGCCAGAGCGCGAGATGACGACCTTGTCGCCCTTCGCGTTCTGGACGTAGCGCATGGTCGGGGTGAAGCGCACCGTGCCGGCGGACTTCGCCTCGACATGGCTCTGCACCGCGGTCCGGCTCGCCGCGCCGCCAATGTGGAAGGTCCGCATCGTCAGCTGCGTGCCCGGCTCGCCGATCGACTGCGCGGCGATGACGCCGAGCGCTTCGCCGACGTTGACGAGCGCGCCGCGGCCGAGGTCGCGCCCGTAGCACTTGGCGCACACGCCCCAGCGCGTATCGCAGGTGAGCGGCGTGCGCACCTTCACCTCGTCGATGCCGATGTTGTCGATGGCGTCCACGCCCTCCTCGTCGATCAGTGTGCCGGCGGCGAACAGCACATCCTGGGTCTCCGGATGCGCCAAGTCGACGGCGAGCACGCGGCCGAGAATGCGCTCTTTCAGCGCCTCGACCACCTCGCCGCCCTCGACCAGCGCCTTCATCGACACGCCGTTCGCGGTGTTGCAGTCCTCCTCGGTCACGACCAGGTCCTGGGTCACGTCGACCAGGCGCCGCGTCAGGTAGCCCGAGTTCGCGGTCTTCAGCGCCGTGTCGGCGAGACCCTTGCGGGCGCCGTGCGTGGAGATGAAGTACTGCAGCACGTTCAGGCCTTCGCGGAAGTTCGCGGTGATCGGCGTCTCGATGATCGAGCCGTCGGGCTTGGCCATCAGGCCGCGCATGCCGGCGAGCTGCCGGATCTGCGCCGCCGATCCGCGCGCGCCGGAGTCGGCCATCATGTAGATCGAGTTGAAGGCCTCCTGCTTCACCTTATTGCCGTGGCGGTTCTCGACGTCTTCCGCCCCGAGCTGCTCCATCATCAACTTGCCGACCTGCTCGCCGGCGCGGGACCAGATGTCCACCACCTTGTTGTAGCGCTCGCCGACGGTCACCAGGCCCGAGGTGTACTGCGACTCGATTTCCTGCACCTCGCTCTCGGCGGCCTGGATGACCTCCTGCTTGGCCGGGGGAATGCGCATGTCGTGCACCCCGAACGAGATGCCGGCCTTGGTGGCGAAGCCGAAGCCCGCCTGCATCAGCTTGTCGGCGAAGATCACCGTCTCGCGCAGGCCGCAGCGGCGGAAGCCCGCGTTGATCAGGCGACTGATTTCCTTTTTCTTCAGCGGCTTGTTCAGCAGCTTGAAGGAGAGCCCGGCCGGCAGGATTTCGGAGAGCAGCGCCCGGCCGACCGTCGTCTCGTAGCGCGTCACCTTATCCTTCTTCTCGCCCTCGCTGCTGACGTCAACCTCCTTGATGCGCACCCAGACGCGGGCGTGCAGGTCGACCTGGCGCGACTCGTAGGCGCGCGACACCTCGGCGATATTGGCGAAGCTCATGCCCTCGCCCCGCGCGTTGATGCGCTCGCGGGTCGCGTAGTACAGGCCCAGCACGATGTCCTGCGAGGGCACGATGATCGGCTCGCCGTTGGCGGGCGAGAGCACGTTGTTCGAGGCGAGCATCAGCGTGCGCGCCTCCATCTGCGCTTCCAGCGACAGCGGCACATGCACCGCCATCTGGTCGCCGTCGAAGTCGGCGTTGAACGCCGCGCAGACGAGCGGATGCAGCTGGATGGCCTTGCCCTCGATCAGCACGGGCTCGAACGCCTGGATGCCGAGGCGGTGCAGCGTCGGCGCGCGGTTGAGCATCACCGGGTGCTCGCGGATCACCTCTTCCAGGATGTCCCAGACCTCCGGCACTTCCTGCTCGACCAGCCGCTTGGCGGCCTTGATGGTCGTGGCGAGGCCGAGCAGCTCCAGCTTGTTGAAGATGAAGGGCTTGAACAGCTCGAGCGCCATCTTCTTCGGCAGGCCGCACTGGTGCAGCTTCAATTGCGGGCCGACGACGATCACCGAGCGGCCCGAGTAGTCGACGCGCTTGCCGAGCAGGTTCTGGCGGAAGCGCCCCCCCTTGCCCTTGATCATGTCGGCCAAGGATTTCAGCGGGCGCTTGTTCGCGCCGGTCATCGCCTTGCCGCGGCGGCCATTGTCGAGCAGTGAATCGACGGCCTCCTGGAGCATGCGCTTCTCGTTCTTGACAATGATCTCGGGGGCCTTGAGCTCGAGAAGCCGCTTCAGGCGGTTGTTCCTGTTGATGACCCTTCTGTACAGATCATTGAGATCGGACGTCGCAAAACGACCGCCATCTAGCGGCACGAGCGGACGCAGCTCTGGCGGCAGCACCGGCAGGACCTCCATCACCATCCAGTCGGGCTTGATGTTGGAGTTCTTGAAGCCTTCCAGCACCTTTAGGCGCTTGGCGAGCTTCTTGATCTTGGCATCGGACGAGGTTTCCTCCAGGTCCTTGCGCAGCTGGTCGATCTCCTTCTTCAGGTCGATCGCGCGCAGCAGGGCGCGCACCCCCTCGGCGCCCATCGCCGCGGAGAAGTCGTCGCCGTACTCCTCAACCTTGGCGAGGTAGTCGTCCTCGGTCAGCAGCTGGCAGCGCTTCAGCGGCGTCATGCCCGGGTCGGTCACGACATACGCTTCGAAGTAGAGCACTCGCTCGATATCCCGGAGTGTCATATCCAGAACCAGACCCAGCCTGGAAGGGAGAGATTTCAAGAACCAGATGTGGGCGACCGGCGACGCGAGCTCGATATGGCCCATGCGCTCGCGGCGCACCTTCGCCACCGTCACCTCGACGCCGCACTTCTCGCAGGTCACGCCGCGGTTCTTCAGCCGCTTGTACTTGCCGCACAGGCACTCGTAGTCCTTGATCGGCCCGAAGATCTTGGCGCAAAAAAGGCCGTCCCGCTCGGGCTTGAAGGTGCGGTAGTTGATCGTCTCGGGCTTTTTCACCTCGCCGTACGACCACGAGCGGATCTTCTCGGGCGAGGCGAGCCCGATCTTGATCACGTCAAACTCTTCGTCCTGCTGGACCTGCTTGAAGAGCTCAAGAAGCGCTTTCATCGATTAGTGCCTCTCCAGGTCGATGTCGATCCCGAGGGACCGGATTTCCTTCACCAGCACGTTGAACGACTCGGGCATGCCCGCGTCGATCTTGTGGTCGCCCTTGACGATGTTCTCGTACACCTTGGTGCGGCCGTTGATGTCGTCGGACTTGACCGTCAGCATCTCCTGCAGCGTGTACGAGGCGCCGTAGGCCTCCAGCGCCCACACCTCCATCTCGCCGAAGCGCTGGCCGCCGAACTGCGCCTTGCCGCCGAGCGGCTGCTGCGTGACGAGCGAGTACGGCCCGGTCGAGCGCGCATGCATCTTGTCGTCCACCAGGTGGTGGAGCTTCAGCACGTGCATGTGACCGACCGTGACCTCGCGGTCGAACGCCTCGCCGGTGTGGCCGTCGTACAGCCTGAGCTGGCCGGACGCCGGCAGGCCGGCGAGCTCGAGCATCGCGTTGATCTCGGACTCGGAGGCGCCGTCGAACACCGGCGTTGCGAACGGCACGCCCTCCCTGAGGTTGCCCGCCAGCTGCAGGATGTCCTCGTCGGAGAGCTTGGCGATCTCTTCCTCGCGCCCGCTCGTGTTGTAGATCCGCTCGACGAACTTGCGCAGCTCGCCGAGCTTCGCCTGGGCCTTGAGCAGCTCGCCGATCTTGATGCCGAGCCCTTTCGCAGCCCAGCCGAGGTGCACCTCGAGGATCTGCCCCACGTTCATGCGCGAGGGCACGCCGAGAGGATTCAGCACTAGGTCGACGGGCGTGCCGTCGGCCGCGTGCGGCATGTCCTCCACCGGCACGATCTTCGAGATCACGCCCTTGTTGCCGTGGCGGCCGGCCATCTTGTCGCCCGGCTGCAGCCGCCGCTTCACGGCGACGTACACCTTGACCATCTTCAGCACGCCCGGCGGCAGCTCGTCGCCCTGCGTGAGCTTCTTGCGCTTCGCCTCGAACATGGCGTCGAATTCCTTGCGCTTCTGCGCGATCGAGTCCTTCAGGCCCTCGACCTGCGCCGCGGCGTCCTCGTTGGCGAGGCGGATGTCGAACCAGTCGTACTTCTCCAGCGTCTCGAGGTAGCTCTTGCCGAGCTTGGTGCCCTTGGCGAGCTTCTTCGGGCCGCCGTTGGCGGTCTTGTTGGTGAGCAGGCGCTCCAGGCGCTCGAAGGTGTCGGCCTCGACGATCCGCATCTGGTCGGCGAGGTCGGTCTTGTAGCGCTTGAGCTCCTCCTCGATGATGCTCTGGCTCCTCTTGTCGCGCTCGATCCACTCGCGCGTGAAGACCTGCACGTCGATCACGCAGCCCGAGATGCCTGATGGCACTCTGAGCGAGGTGTCCTTCACATCGGAGGCCTTCTCGCCGAAGATCGCGCGCAGCAGCTTCTCCTCCGGCGTGAGCTGGGTCTCGCCTTTCGGCGTCACCTTGCCCACCAGCACGTGGCCCGCCTCGACTTCGGCGCCGATGTAGACGATCCCGGACTCGTCCAGGCGCGAGAGTTGCGCCTCCGACAGGTTCGAGATGTCGCGCGTGATTTCCTCGGGCCCGAGCTTGGTGTCGCGCGCGACCACGGTGAGCTCCTCGATGTGGATCGAGGTGAAGCGCTCGTCGGCCACGACCCGCTCGGAAATCAGGATCGAGTCCTCGAAGTTGTAGCCGTTCCAGGGCATGAACGCGACCAGCATGTTCTGGCCGAGCGCGAGCTCGCCGAGGTCGGTCGAGGCGCCGTCGGCGATGACGTCGCCCTTGGCGATCTTCTCGCCGGGCTTCACCACCGCACGCTGGTTGATGTTGGTGTTCTGGTTCGAGCGCGTGTACTTGGTGAGCTTGTAGATGTCAACGCCCACGTCGCCCGGCACCGTCTCGTCGTCGTTCACGCGCACGACGATCCGGTTGGCGTCCACGTAGTCGACCACGCCACCGCGCAGCGCGATCACGCACGTCCCGGAGTCGACCGCCGAGGTGCGCTCGATGCCGGTGCCGACCAGCGGCTTCTCCGGCCGCAGGCACGGCACCGCCTGACGCTGCATGTTGGAGCCCATCAGCGCGCGGTTGGCGTCGTCATGCTCTAGGAACGGGATGAGCGAGGCCGCCAACGACACGATCTGCGAGGGCGCCACGTCCATGTACTGCACCTCGTCGGGCGACTTCAGCTCGAACTCGTTCTTGAAGCGGCACGAGACGAGCGTGTCGGTCAGCTTGCCGTTCTTGTCCATCGCCGCGTTGGCCTGCGCGATGACGTAGTGGCCCTCCTCGATCGCCGACAGGAACTCGATCTGGTCGGTGGCCTTGCTGTCCTTCACCTTGCGGTACGGCGTCTCCAAGAACCCGTATTTGTTGGTGCGCGCATAGAGCGCGAGCGAGTTGATCAGGCCGATGTTCGGGCCTTCCGGCGTCTCGATCGGGCACACGCGGCCGTAGTGCGTCGGGTGCACGTCGCGCACCTCGAAGCCCGCGCGCTCGCGCGTCAGGCCGCCCGGCCCGAGCGCCGACACGCGCCGCTTGTGCGTGATCTCGGAGAGCGGGTTGGTCTGGTCCATGAACTGCGAGAGCTGCGAGGACCCGAAGAACTCCTTGATCGCCGCTGAGATCGGCTTGGCGTTGATCAGGTCGTGCGGCATCAGGTTTTCCGACTCCGCATGCAACAGGCGCTCCTTCACCGCCCGCTCGACCCGCACCAGGCCGGCGCGGAACTGGTTCTCCGCCAGCTCGCCGACCGAGCGCACGCGCCGGTTGCCGAGGTGGTCGATGTCGTCGATGTCGCCGCGGCCGTTGCGCAGCTCGACCAGGATCCGGATCACCTCGACGATGTCCCTGGGCGAGAGCGTGAAGCGCTGCTCGACCTTCGCCTCGAGCTTCTGGCGGTCGACGCCCTTCGACTTCAGCTCCTGGTAGATCTTGTCCACCATGGCCTGCGCCTCGGCCTCGTTGCCGGCGCCTTCGAGGCTCACCTTGCCCAGGGACAGCTCGGGCGCGTTATGCAGGTGCGTGCGCACCTCGGTCTCGACTTCCTTCGGCAGCGCGATGTTCTTCAGGCGCGCCTGCCAGCTGGACTCGCTCGCCAGGCCGATGCGGCGGTTGAACTTCATGCGGCCCACGGCCGACAGGTCGTAGCGCTCCTCGGCGAAAAACAGGCCGTTGAAGAGCGTCTCGACCGCGTCCTCCGTCGGCGGCTCGCCGGGGCGCATCATGCGGTAGATCGCCACGCGCGCTGCGGTGCGGTCGGTGGTCTCGTCGGCGCGCAGCGTCTGCGAGACGTACGGGCCCTCGTCAAGATCGTTGGTAAAGAGCGTCTGAATCTTGCCGATCCTCGACTCGCGCAGCTTGGCGAGCAGCGTCTCGGTGACCTCGTCGTTGGCGCTGGCGATGATTTCGCCGGTCTCCTTGTTGACGACGTCGTGCGCGAGCGTGCGGCCGAGCAGGAAATCGTCGGGCGCCTCGATCTTCTTGATGCCCGCCGCCTCCATGTCGCGGATGTGCTTGACCGTGATGCGCTTGTCCTTGGCGACGATGGTCTTGCCCGACTTGTCGTTGATGTCGAAGCGCGCCACATCCCCGCGCAGGCGCTCGGGCACGACCTCGAACAGTACGTGGTTCGGCTCGACGTGGAAGCCGTCGAAGTCGAAGAATTCCTTCAGGATCCGCTCCGGCGTGTAGCCCAGCGCCTTCAGCAGGATCGTCACCGGCATCTTGCGGCGCCGGTCGACGCGGAAGAAAACAATGTCCTTCGGGTCGAACTCGAAGTCGAGCCAGGAGCCGCGGTAGGGAATCACGCGCGCCGAGAAGAGCAGCTTCCCGGACGAATGCGTCTTGCCGCGGTCGTGCTCGAAGAACACGCCCGGCGAGCGGTGCAGCTGCGAGACGATGACGCGCTCGGTGCCGTTGATGATGAACGAGCCCGTGGTGGTCATGAGCGGGATCTCGCCCGTGTAGACCTCCTGCTCCTTCACCTCCTTCGGCGTGGGTTTCGGAACGTTCTTGTCGAGGATCACCAGGCGCACCTTGGCCCTGAGCGGGCTCGCGTAGGTGAGTCCGCGCTGCTGGCATTCCTTCACGTCGAACGGCGGCTCGCCGAGCTGGAAGCTGACGAACTCCAGCCGCGCGTTCCCGGAGTGCGAGGAGATCGGGAAGATCGAGGTGAACGCCGCCTGCAGGCCCTGGTTTCGGCGCGACTCCGGCGCGACGTGCGCCTGCAGGAACTCGGTGTAGGACTCGAGCTGCGTCGCCAGCAGGAACGGGACGTTCTGCACGACATGGCGCTTGGCGAAGCTCTTGCGGATGCGTTTGCGCTCGGTCAACGAGTAGGTCATGGACTCTCCTAATAGCCCTGCCGCAGGGAAGCTTTTCCCTGCACCAGCACGACCCTGGAGGGGCGGTCAGACCCCATCCCGGTCCCAAAGTTCACTACTTGATCTCAGCCTTCGCTCCGGCGTCGGTCAGCTTCTTGGCGACCGCATCGGCGTCGGCCCTGGAGATGCCCTCCTTGACCGGCTTGGGCGCACCGTCGACCAAGTCCTTGGCCTCCTTCAGGCCCAGGCTGGTCACTTCGCGCACCGCCTTGATGACGTTCACTTTGTTGTCGCCGACCGCGGTGAGCATGACCGTGAACTCGGTCTTCTCCTCGGCAGCCGCGCCGCCGGCGGCAGCGCCGCCTGCAGCCGGCGCCGCGACCGCGGCCGCTGCCGACACGCCGAACTTCTCTTCCATGTCCTTGATGAGCTGCGAGAGCTCGAGGACCGTCAGCTTCGAGACTGCTTCCAGAATTTGCGCTCTTTCCATTGCCATTTCTCCTGATTGAATGGTTTCCTGATTTCCTGTTTAGGCGGGTTTGGCGTCGCGAACCGCGGCGAGCGTCCTCACGAATTTCCCCGGCACTTCGTTCATGGTGCGCACCAGCTTCACGATCGGCGCCTGCAGCGTGCCGACGAGTTTCGCGAGCAACTCCTCGCGGCTCGGCAGCGTCGCGAGCGCCTTGACGTCCTTGACGGACATCAGCGTGTTCCCCATCGCGCCGCCCTTGATCACGAACTGCTCGTGGTCCTTGGCGAAGGCGGCGAGCACTTTCGCGCCCGCGACCGGGTCCTGCGCAATGCCGTACATCAAGGGCCCGGCCATCTGCTCCGAGAGCTTCTCGAACGGCGTGCCTTTCACCGCGCGCCGCGCGAGCGTGTTCTTCAGCACCCGCAGGTACATGCCGGACTTGCGCGCCTTCGTGCGCAGATCGGTCACCGCACCGACGTCGAGGCCGCGATACTCCGCGACGATCACCGCCTGCGCCTTGCCGAGCTGTGCGGCGACTTCGCTTACCACCGCCTGCTTCTGCTCAAGATTGAGACCCAAGGTCACTCTCCTTTCTTGTCGCACGGTGACCTGGAATCAGGAACACCGTCTGCGTAGGAAACGACTCGATTAAGCCCTTGGCACGAGTGCCATCCATCGGGCTCCTACGGTCTTCGACAGCAACTTCACTACTGCGCTTGCGCCGAGAGCGACGCGGGATCGACTTTCACACCCATCCCCATCGTGCTCGACACCGACAGCTTCTTCAGAAAAATTCCCTTCATGCCGGCCGGCTTGGCGCGATTGAGCGCGTCGACCAGCGCGGCGAGGTTGTCGCGCAGCTGCTCCGGCGTGAACGAGGCGCGGCCGATCGTGCACTGGACGATGCCTGTCTTGTCGGCGCGGAACTGCACCTGCCCGCCCTTCGCGTTCTTCACCGCCGCGGCGACATCCGGCGTCACCGTGCCGACCTTCGGGTTAGGCATCAAGCCGCGGGGCCCCAGGATCTGGCCGAGCTGGCCGACTACACGCATCGCGTCCGGCGCAGCGATCACCACGTCGAATTCCATCGTGCCGCCCTTGATCTGCTCGGCGAGGTCCTCCATGCCGACGATCTCGGCGCCGGCGGTCTTCGCCGCCTGCGCCTTGTCGCCCTGCGCAAACACGGCGACGCGCACCCTCTTGCCCGTGCCGGCGGGCAGCACGACCGAGCCGCGCACGGTCTGGTCCGATTTCTTTGCGTCGATGCCGAGGTTGACCGCGACGTCGACCGACTCTTCGAACTTCGCGGTCGCGCTCTCCTTGACGAGCTTCATCGCCTCCAGCGCCGCGTAGGCCTTGGCGCGGTCCACCTTGCTCGCAAGTGTCTTGCGGCGCTTCGAAATATGCGTGCCCATTACATGCCCTCCACGATGATGCCCATGGAGCGCGCGCTGCCGGCGACGGTGCGCATCGCGGCCTCGAGGCTCGCGGCATTCAGGTCGGGCATCTTCTGCTTGGCGATCTCCTCGACCTGCTTCTTCGTGATCTTGCCGACCTTGTCGGTGTGCGGCCGCGGGCTGCCCGACTCGATGCCGGCCGCCTTCTTGATCAGCACCGTGGTCGGCGGCGTCTTGATGATGAAGCTGAAGCTCTTGTCGGCGTAGGCAGTGATCACCACCGGCAGAGGCAGGCCGGGCTCGACCTTCTGCGTCTGCGCATTGAACGCCTTGCAGAACTCCATGATGTTTAGGCCCCTCTGGCCGAGCGCCGGCCCGATCGGCGGCGCTGGATTGGCCTTGCCGGCCGGGACCTGGAGCTTGATGAATCCGACGACTTTCTTCGCCATTTGGCTCTCCTGCGGGTTCTAGCGAACGCCGAAGCGCTCTCCCCTAAGCTTTTTCGACTTGCCCGAATTCGAGTTCTACGGGGGTCGACCTTCCGAAAATCGTGACCGCGACGCGCAAGCGGCTCTTTTCGTAATTCACATCCTCGACCATGCCCTGGAAGTCGGTAAACGGGCCGTCCTTCACACGCACCATCTCGCCGTTCTCGAACAGCACCTTGGGCTTGGGCTTCTCCACGCCTTCGCGAATCTGCTGCATGATGGCGTTCACTTCCTTCTCCGAGATCGGCGTCGGCTTCATCGCGGTGCCGCCGACGAACCCGGTCACCTTGTTAGTGTCCTTCACCAGGTGCCAGGTGTCGTCGTTCATCTCCATCTCGACCAGCACGTAGCCCGGGAAGAACTTGCGCTCGGACATGTGCTTCTGGCCGCCCTTCATCTCGACGACTTCCTCGACCGGCACGAGGATCTTGCCGAACTTGTCCTTCATGCCGGCACGGTTGATGCGGTCCTCGAGCGCGCGCTGCACCGACTTCTCGAACCCGGAGTAGGCGTGCACCACGTACCAGCGTTTGGCTTGCGAGCTCATTATTTCTTCCATCCGAGGATCAGGTCGTACAGCAGCCATTCCAGGGTCTTGTCGCTAAGCCAGAGGAAAACCGCCATCACGACCACGAAAGCGAACACCGCCGCCGTGGTCTGGATCGTCTCCTTGCGCGTCGGCCAGACGACCTTCCTCACCTCGACCAGCGCCTCGCGCGTGAACACGACGAACTCGCGCCCGGGCACGCTCGTCAGCGCCACAACCGCGCCCGCGGCGATGCCGGCGAACACCGCGAGGATGCGCAGCACGATGCTCTGCTGGGCGAGCCAGTAGTAGCCGACGATGCCGACGCAGACGAGCGCGGCCGCCGCCGTGAGCTTCACCTTGTCTGCGATCGTCGTGGTCGTTTCCATGTCAGTCAGTGGCAGGGGCAGAGGGAATCGAACCCCCAACCTTCGGTTTTGGAGACCGACGCTCTGCCAGTTGAGCTATGCCCCTTTCGGCCGTTATTCAATGACTTTCGCAACGACGCCGGCGCCGACGGTCTTGCCGCCCTCGCGGATGGCGAACCTGAGGCCCTGCTCCATCGCCACCGGGGTGATCAGGGTCACCACCATCTTGATGTTGTCCCCCGGCATCACCATCTCGG
>Ga0233425_10001730_pt1 | contig 46754 bp, 35 predicted proteins | sample Watercolumn_Towu_2_FD_181712 | JGI IMG/M metagenome (GOLD analysis project Ga0233425, IMG submission 181712) | Freshwater microbial communities from Lake Towuti, South Sulawesi, Indonesia - Watercolumn_Towuti2014_140_MG | ecosystem: Environmental > Aquatic > Freshwater > Lake | place...
AACGGCGGCACCTGGTGTTGATTGCGATTTCCGCTCCGCGAAGAGACGGTCCACTTTTCTTGAGAACTGTTGGGGATTTCCGGTCTGTGCCATCAGCATCGGAGAAGAAGCCATCAGCAAGGCGGTGATGGCAGAAACCATTGCCTTTGTTCCCTTTTCCATCTTGTTCCTCCTTGTTCTGTTCAAGCAATCACACGTCACTCGTGGGCGTTCGCTCTCCTCTTCCCTCTGTTCATAACCGTTGACCGTACAGAATCTTGGTGATGTCCATGGTCATCTTCAGAAGCGTCGATTGACCGATTCCAGAGTTACAGAAAAGAACAATGAGGTGTCGGTCATCGACCAGACGTGTGCATAGGGTTTCTAAGCCAAAGAGGCTCCCTCCATGCGACAGGGCATTCACCTTGGCGCCTGAGCTACTCAGCGGAAATTGAAGAACAACCCAGCCATAGGCATACTTACCCAACCCCCCATAAGCAACCACATGGGGCTTCATCATGATATCTTTGTATTCTGTCGATAGCAGTTTTTCAGTATGACTTTGCCTTTCTCCGAGACCAGAACTGTCCCGTGAAATTCCCCCTATCTTGATAGCGTTGAATGTAATGATCGATTGTCGCGGCCTTCTCTTGCGAAAACAGCTCGGGTAACAACTCTTCCTCCCGCCGATCAGGCTCAAATGGCCTTGGGCAGCAGTCTCAGCCGACTGTTGTAGTGAACACATCATTCGATCCATCCTCCGTCGTATAGACCGACCTCCAGCGCATCCGCCATGCCTTTTCACGGTATTCGAAGACGTAGAAATCGACGCCAGACTCTGAATGCTGAGTATTGTTCTCGTCATAGTCCATATGATAGTGATAGAACGCGACCGACCGGTTTCCAACGATGCTCACAGTGAAGCCGGTCTGGTCGTAGCGTTTGATGCTCTTTCCCGCGCGGAGACTTCGCATCATCTCGCAGACTGCATCCCGACCGTCAGAATGCGAGAAGGAAGGCGAACAGCACATCACTACATGTTCGTCGAGACATGACTTCAGGAGTTCATAGTCCTCCTCAAGCCAATTCCTGATGATCTGCGCTAGCAGATCGATGATGGTCTTTTGCTCATCCATTGCGTACTTCCGCCTGAGATATCCGACGTGAAGTTGCGCGAAAAGATGCTACCCCCACAGCAAATACCTCTGAAATCCACTCAGTTCCTCTGAATCCCAGAATGGCTTGCACAACTCTCACTATCCGGCATTTCAAAAACTGCCGAGATACATGCAGCGCGAATGAGGGGACAAGCGATTGGCTAGATAACGATAGTTACTACTAGAATGGGACTATTCAGAACGATAGGTAAGCTGGTCAAGAGTCTTGACCATCGTCGGGCTGAGAGGGATGGTAGTACCGTCTTTGAGCGTCATCTCATACACGCCACCACCTTTGTGGCGGTACGAGGAGACCTGGTCGAGGGCAACGATGTACGAACGGTGGACCTGGAGGAACTTCTTCGGGAGGATCTGTGCCAGGCGGTTCAACGGCTTCTCGATGTATTCCGGCTTGCCGCTTTTCAGAAACAGCTTCACGAGATACCCCTCTGCCTCGAAGTAGAGAATCTCGTCGACGGAGATCAGGTGATTTGCCTTCTGTTTCCGTACGACGAGATACTTCAGAGACGCCTCGACGATTGCCTGCCGGTCGAGGTAGAGATTGAGAGCGCGCCGTAGCCGGTCCCGCTCGACCGGCTTGGGCACAAAATCCAGAACTCCGTACTGAAATGCTTCCGGAGCCTGCTCTGTGTGAGCAGAGATGATGATCGTGTGGAATGCGCCCGCAACAGCGCGGGTCAGCAGATCATAACCATTCTTCCCTTTGAGATTGAGGTCGAGGAGACAAAGATCGATGGTGTGATCCTTCAGAAACTGTTCTGCCTCTTTCAGGGTGTGAACGACGTCAATGCGTGAAAGCTTCGACGCCAGGATCGAGCTGCTCATTTCCCTGATGTCTTCCGCAATCGGTGGCTCGTCTTCGATAATGAGGATGTTCATGCAGCGTCTCCGCAGATCGTGATGACGACATTCCAGTGTGCATCCACAAGCCCGTAGCGCAGCCGCCATTGCCCGGGATATCGTTCTTCGAGCCGAGTCTTCACATATTTGATGCCTGTGCCTTCCTCAATATCCTCAGCGGAGCCGCCCTGCACGTCACGCAGGAGCGAACCGTCGTTTTGAAGCGTGTATTCGACACAACCATCCTCTCGCCTTGCTGAGAGCCTGAATGTTCCGTCCTCTTTCGGATTGAAGGCGTGCGTCAGTCCGTTTTCGATCAATGTATGGAAAATGAGAGGTGGTACAGTGAGGGAATCGTCGATATTCTCCTTGATGAACGTGTACTTCGCATCCCAGCGATAGCCCATGACCTGCAGATGCTGTTCACACAACTCGATTTCCTCCCGAATTCCTATTTCGCGTTCGGCAGCAACTTCGTTGATGATCCTGAATTCTGCTGCCAGCGCGTTGATGAGTCTCTCTGCGTCCTCGGGCCTTCGTTTCGCAAGGGACCTGATCGACGCAAGCGTATTCATGATGAAATGCGGCTGGATCGTCTTTTTCAGAAGTTCCGTCTCAAGCCGTTGCGATCTGAGTTCGACTGATTTCTGTATCAATTGTTGCTCGTGCACTTGTCTGTTCGCAACCATGACATAGATGAGAATAATGATCTCTCTCGGTGAGATGAAGTCGTACGAGAACGGAATTCCAAGATATGACGTCAGGATAACTGGGAGCGAATAGAATCCATAGCCCGCGAGAGCGATCACACTGCCCGGCTTCCTCTTCACACAGGCGTAGGTGAGCAGTCCGTAGGTATATGGCGTGATGAGGACCTTGAGCGTATCGAATGACACCGGCGAATCGAAGGTGTAGAGCATGTAGATCGTATAGATACCGAAAGAGAAGAGAACCGCAGCAAGCCCATGGATTCTCCTCTGTGGTATCTGGAACGAGAAGAGGACGAAGAGAACAATCGAGACCTCTGCAAGGTAGTAGCCACCGACAAAGATCGGCTCAAACACCTCCAACATCTCCATTGAGATGTTGTAGTAGTGCATGGCGAACTGAAAGCCTGACGAAACCAGGAACGCGAGTGAGAGGAGTACATAGTAGATGAAGTTTCTGTATCTCCCGCCGCTCAGGTAAAGAGCCAGACCAAAGATGGCACAAGCGAAATAGACGGCACAGCTTGACGCCATCCGTACAAACGATTTGAGGCTGACAAGACCGGGATACAGGGTCGATTCGAGCTTCGCGTAGAAGAACGCTCCAGGCGGGACTTTGTGAAAATTGGAAAACCGGACACTCAGCACGTTGATGCCGGGACGCACAAGGGTGTCGACAAGCGCTGCAAAGTGAAGCTGGCCCGTTACTTCTTCCTCCTTGATCGCACCAACCTTTCCGTTCATTCCGACGAAAGTCCCATTCCAGTAAACCTCGAATGCCGATTGAATCCGACCAAGACGCACAATCACCGGAGAGCGGCGTGCCCCCTCACCGAATACGATCGTTGTCCTCAGCCAGTGAATTCCTTCCGTGTCAGGAAAGAAGGCTTCCTTTGATATCGTCATCCACGAGGAGTCTGAATAATCCGGGCGGGACCAGGCGGAATCATCCCCCTGTGCGAATTTCCACAGTACAAGTTGCTGCTCTCTCCCTGAAGCAGCATCAAACACGACCTCCTGACCAAAAACCTGCGCAAACGAAGGAGAGACCAAGGTGCAAGCTGCGGCGAGGAGGACGTGGAGCGCGATCCGCTTCGCAGGAAGAAGTAGGTTGCTTTTTGGGTGTTTCATAGGAGGACTGACCCTCCAAGGTACTCTGCAGAAACCATGCGTGCAAGGCAGAGCACGCCGGTCATTCGTCTGGGGCGGAGTCGAACAAAGATCCCTAAGAGCTTCGCAACTCCCTCTGCAAGCGCCGTATCGAACACCCGCACCGAAAAAGGGATTACTTGTTGTACTCCCGGATGATTGCGGTTATGATCTCCATCGCCAGCACCTCGCCATTGGCACCGTTCGTCATCACAATCGTGGCGGTGCCACGCTCGGGCCATCCGATCAGCCAGCAGTTTAATCCCGGGAGCTTGCTTCCGGGATGTGCAAACAATCGCTCTTTCCCTTCGCCCATGAGCATCACTCCCAACCCCATGGATATGGGTAGACCGAACATTCGTGGATCCAGCTCACATTCTTTCTGCAAAAGCTGCCTCGCCATCTTTTGGGAGAGTATCTTCTGCGATCTTCCCTGGTACGAGAGCATGATCTCGTTTGCGAGGAGTGCCAGGTCGGTCGGCGTAGTGGTTAACCCTCCGTGAGTGAGAGCGGTGAGATGCATCGAGGGTTCGCGAAGTGCTCCCTGATCATCATGAGGCATTGCCTCATACTGTCTCTTCACAGAATCAAGCGGATATTCAAATGTGCTACTCTTCATGCCAAGCGGACTGAAAACAACTTCCTCAGCGATTCGCTGAAACGGCCTGCCTGTCACATCTTCGAGAAGAAGCTGAATCACATCATACCCTACGTTCGAGTATTGCCACTTCGTGCCGGGGACGAATTCCGGCACTGCAGGTTTGTTCAAAGCCGGACGCTCACCCCTCAGCACATCGATCAGCGTAGGATATCTCATCTTCTCATCGCGGTCGAAATTGGTCATCGGCAGGCCGGCTTTGTGTGTCAGCAAGCGCCGAAGCGTTACCTTTTCTTGCACCGTGAACCTGTTCTCCGGCACCCTCCACGACTTCAAATGCGTATTTACGTCGGCATCCAGGTCAAGCAGGCCTTTCTCCACAAAACTGAGAGCCATGACGGCTGTAACAAACTTGCTTGTCGATGCCGCTTCGAAGATGGTTCCGGTTGTCACTGGCGCGCCGGTCTTCACATTCATCACGCCGTAGGCCCTAGTCCACTCCAATCTGTAGTCGCTCACCACAGCAATACCGACCCCCGGCACATTGTAGTACTTCATCCGTTCTTCAATGCTCCTTGGATTCGCAATCTGGGCACTATCAGGCCGTAGCATTCGGGCTGGTGACTTGAATTCCATGAGTCCTTTTTCGACTCGTCCAATTCTTTGCTTGACGGTCGCGTCCTCCTGCCTCGAACATGAAATGACAGCCAGGAGGAGTATTGATATAGATAAAGACATCGACTTCCGCATTGTCAGTCTCCCTTCATAGCTGAACATATCGCAGATAGCACCTCACTTATCTTCGCCCCGCATTTCTCTGATCGATTCAGGATTTGTCGCTCCCGCAACAGCAGTTCAAAATCCACCTCCCTCACCCAGACTCTTTCCCCTGCATCGACTACGTGGAGCCCCGGCCATTATTCACAAGCCGCAATAACATCCTTCAAGAGCGTTCCTTCAAAGTTGTCGCGCAACCACCCTGTATCTGTCATATACGGCCACGCCGTCACAACAACAACCAGTTCTTTCGAGGGGACAACTATGATACTCTGACCGCCATGACCGGATGCCTGATAGACCCCGAGAGCCTCCAGGACCCAGAAGTAGTACCCATAGCCGTACTCCGGGACCTGAAGTCTGGTCGCCTCGGCAATCCATGCGCTGTCGACGATCCGCCGCCCCTTCCATACCCCGTTCTGAAGAAGCATCTGCCCCACTTTGGCCATGTCACGGGGCTTGAGGTACATGTTCGAGCCACCAAAGCTGATATTGTCATTGTGAGATTCCCAAATCCAGTCAGTAATCCCGAGCGGCTTGAATAGAACCTCGTTTGCGAAGTCGGCCATCGGTCTGCCGTATTTCCGTTGGATCGCGTACGACACCAGTGTCGGGTTATCGTCGCTGTAGAAAAACCGCACACCGGGAGGGCCGTTCAAAGGAGAGGCGAGGATGTAATCGATGACATTGTTGCTGAACCTGAACTTGTAGGCATGCTCCTCATCGTTGTAGTACAGCCCCGTCCTCATGGTGAGGGCGTGACGGAGCGTGATCCCTTTCTTGTCCGGGTGGGCGTCGAAGTACTCCGGAAAGATGCTGCTCAGTGGCTGGTTCAAGGAATCGAGAATCTTCTCATGCAAGGCGATTCCTGTCAAAATCGAAGTGAAGGTTTTCGTTACCGACTTAACATTCTGAATCCGATAGATGTCGTCGGTGTCTTGAGCATACGATTCTGCAACGAGTTTTCCGTTCCGGACGATCGTGACGCTGCGCAGCAGTCTGAACCGATCTTCCCGATAGGCGATCTGAAATACCTGCTCGAGCTTCTGACGATTCACGTGTTCGTGCTCCGGTGTCGACACGACCCAATCGTCCGCGAGCTGCCGCGGGGCCAACCCCTCATAGGGGCGCTTGAACGGCTCATCCTCCATGCATGCAGCAAACATCATACAGACTGCCGCCGCCAGTCCCGTCACGTATTCCCTTGTTCTCATAGCCATAATCCAATTTCTAGGCTCGTCACGATCTCCCGGAGGGGTTTTCCACCATCGACGTTCAGTCTCGAATAGGAAAACGAACATGAGAGCGTAAGAGACTTCGAAGAAAACAGAGGTGTTCTGTACCGGGCCGTCGTGGCAAGCTGGAAAACCCCCTCTGTGAATCCATACTGAAAACCGCTGTTCATGATCTTCACAAGGTTGGAGAAAGTCCATCGCTCGTTTGCGTAAAGGCGAAACCGGTCCGGCCGTGATGTGATCCCAAGCAGCGAACAGTCGAGGCGGAACGTCAGGTCTCGCGCAGAGCCAATATCGAGCGACATGACATTGCTCATCCCAAGGGAAAGAGCTGTTCCCCAATACGCGTGGGCCTCATCCCAGGTTTGATACTCCGCAAGTGATGAAGAGTAGGCGATCATCGGCCCCATGCAGTAGGTCATTCCTCCCGCTCGTCGAACAACGAATTGGGGAGAGTAGGAAACCAAAAGGCGCGCGTTGAACGCTCCTTCGTCCCGAGTGATATCTGTCGACACTGTTCCGTACGCCAATTGGACGATGACTGAGTGCGACAGATTCCCCTGAACTTGAAATTCGTAGTTCAGGGCGTGGAGCACGCCTGAATGGACCTTCGGCAACAGGTTTTCTTCTTTGATTCGCGCGAAGCCAAGGGAATAGCCAAGGGCGTGGCGGGAGACATCTGTTTCATTCTGTCCGTGAAGCGTGTTGTGGAACAGAAACAACAGAGCTATGAAGACCGAAAACCGGAGGGCTCGACACGCAGCATTGGTGGAAGAGGTGCTCATTCTTTCTTCAGTTCTTTCAGTAGTTGGGCGAATTGAACCTCCATCAACCAGACGTCGAAATTGCCGGAACGTGTACTGTTGAATGCAATCCACTTCGCGTCGGGCGACCAGGCGGGGCCTTCGTTGTGGCCCGGGTGCGTGACGGCAAGCGGAATCGACTTCCCTCCTTCCGATGACATCACCCAAAGTCCAAGCTCCTTCCCTTCCATGGCCGCGTAGACGAGCAACGATCCATCGGGTGAAAGCGCAAGATGCCGCCAGAAGTTCTCATGATGGCCAGTGATCTGCTTCTTCTCTTTCCCATCGGGCGAGATTCTCCACATCGTCGACTTTCGGGTCTGACGGTTTGCGAGCGCGAAGAGAATGCTCTTGCCATCAGGAAACCAGCAGGCGGGGAGCGGCGCGAGACCCTCCTGGTAGAAGATCCTGCTCACCTGACCTGTCTTGATGTTGAAGACGCAGAGAGCCGGGGTAGCATCTTTGAACGCAATGTGTTCTCCGTCCGGGGACCAACACGGCATCCCTCCGCTACGAATGAGTACCGAATCGGGGATCACCTTCAGCGGCACGCCGCCTTCCGCTCCAACGATCCTTACGTTGCTCCCGGTATCGGCATCAAATGCAATGAATCGGCCGTCCGGCGAGATTCTGGGGTGTTCTGCGATTCCGGAAAATATCTGACTCTGCTCGTTCGTACCGAGTGTGATCTTCCAGATTCCGTTCTTGCCGGAAGAGTCTCTCCAGGAAAACCTTGAATAGACAAAAGCTCTGCCATCCGGATACCATGATGCAAAACCATCCTGGGCCGGATCCGATGTCATGCGAGTGACCGGGAACTTGTCCTGCGCGCCCGCGATCTGCACACAGAAGAACAGTGCAATGACGAACAGTGAGGTGTTCATGTCATGCCTCCCCGCGACCAGCCGCGCCCCAGTCCACACTGCCTCAGCACAGAAGGGATCAGTCGGCTTTCGCGATGTTGGGTTTTGTAAATGAGAAGTGAGAGTGCACAATGCGCCACTCGTTTCCTTCTCTATGATATACTTCAGTGGTATTCCACGCCGATGTTTGTTCAGCACCCTGCGGTGTCCTGGAATAATCCACCAGATTGTATGTGAGAACCGCGATTTCTCCGAAGACCTGTACTTTTGGATCGATCATTTCATACCGGTCGATCGTGAATTTGCCCTCGACAGACTTACAGAGCCGGGAAAAAGCTTCCTTGCCTTCAAGCCGCTTCTCGAGACTCGGATCAAAGTATGTAATGGTGGTTGCGCTGTTGTCCGGGAACACCATCGTGTGACCCTTTCCCCACTCATCGAGGAGGTGCTTCTCTTTCTCGATGATTGCCTTTTCGACATCCGTTGATGGCTTCCCGCATGAAGCAAGCAACGCAACAATCAGCAGCAAGGCGCTCAAACACTTCTCATCTCGAGCGGTTTTCATGACTCCTCCTTGATCAAGCTAGCACGATGTAAGACGGCATTTCAGCCTTCGTTCGCAAACGAAAAATGCATTTGCACAATCACCCACCTTCCCTCCCTCTTCTCAAGCACGCCAGTCCATCGCGTGTTCATCCAATTCGCGGGCTGGCCTTTCCACTCGTTGACGTCATCCAATACACAGTAGAACCAGGCTACGTCGCCGGACCTTGAAACACTGATCTGTAGATCCCGAATGTCGTACCGAACGGCCTTGAAATCGGGACTCCCCCAAAACTTCTCCCCCTTTTTGAACTCCGCAAATCCCCTTGTGATCCGTTTGCCGGGAGACACTTCGAGGTAGGCGGAGTCATTCGCGATCACACTATAGAGAAGTTTGAAGTCCTTGTTCTTCGCCCAGCCGATCGAGGCGTGGATTGCTTCTGCGATGTCTTTTTTTTCCTGCTGTGCGGTTTGTGCGGTGACGATGAGGGGAAAGAGGAGGAATGTCCAAATGAAAGGCCTTGGATTCATTGAATAGTCTCCTGTATATCAACAACGAATCGCCCCGGACCGGGGGCCATGAGCCCTGGTGCGTTATGATTCTTCTGACGCAGGTTCGTCAAGAAAGTTCGGCACCTTGTGTCAGAAATGAGAACCGCCGGGCAGAACACCCGGCGATTCAAACATGCTGAGCAACTATTCGGAATTCTACAATCGACGATCGAACATCGTCAATCGGAAATTCCATCGATCATTCATCGAAGGCCCCCTTGTCCGGACGCTGATACTCCCCTTTTTGCAGGAATCGCTCTTTGAATGTCGGTTCTTTGCCGGCAAGCGTAAGGAACACATCGAGCGGTACGACCTCGAATTCCGGACCGAGCCGGTCGAGGATGGATTTCATCCGTTTCACATTGCTGTACTCACGGACATGCATGAGGAGGAAATACGGACGCTTGCTGTTGATTCGGGCAAGCTCCTCAAGATCGGCGGCAGCGTCTTCCTCCGGCCGTTCGGGTGAGAGATAGTAGTCATAGGAAATGAACGGCTTGCCATCCTTCACTGTGAACGTGTACGACGGAGCATATCCATTCACAAATCCGATGGCGTTGGGCATCGTTCGGTAATACTCATCGATAATTTCCTTTGGCAGATCTGTGTTTCCCTCAACTGTCGCACCTTCTGAATAGTCCATCGTCTCGAAAACGTTCAGGTCAAGCACGTCCATGCTTTCCTTGGCGAGCTTCAACAATCCGGGAAGGAATTTCGGCGGGACTGCCTTCGGATACATATAGCCCGGTCCGGAGAGACATCCGATGAAGTAGTCGTTCGGGGTGGCGACTGTGTAAAAGTACTCCGCCATGGCGGGGGCCATCCAGACGTAGTTCATCAGAACTTCCCATGCGACCGGCATCTCACCGCGACCCGGCTCCAGCCATGCACCCAATCCAATCCCATCTGTCTGGATACAGCTGATATAGACCTTCTTTTCCGGTTTGTACACTTTGCCGGGCACGAGCTGGTGGTTGTTCTTGAACTTGAATCCCTGCGATGCCGGGACCAGACTGCTGAAGCTGATATTTGGCAGCGTGTGCAATCCCTCGACACGAAGTCCGAAATTTGATGTAAGCGTCACGTACTCACGCTCAAGGTCTTTGGCGTACGAGTGCCACCCCATCACCATCGACATCGGCTTCATTTCACTGAGGAGCTTGCGTGCGAGCCTGTATTCGACCGTGTCCGTTTTTCGGCAGGAGAGATCGTTGAAGAAGGCCTTTTTCGCGATCCCGAAGTCTGCGACGCCGGGTTTCATAATCGTTCCCCTCTCTCCGCCCATCCAGACGATGAAGTCCCTGCTGCAGCGATTCCAGTACTGATCATGAGCCCACTGATAGATTTGCGCGTCGTTCTGGCCGGTGAAATTGCCGCGGAAATCAGCAACAGGCTTCAATCCTGCCGCTTCGACCATAGGAATCATGTCTTCGCTCACCACGACCGCCTGTTCAAGCCCTGCGACCGTGAACGCTACGATGAGCGAGGTTCTGACTTGCTTGTCCCATACTACGTATCCCTTCGCGCTCGACTTGAACGTCTGAAGCGCGGCCTGCGCAGTCGGCAGCTGCCGGAACGTGAAGTTGCGATTGTTTTTGAAGAAATTGAAGACGTCCTCAGTGTACGTGAAATCCCACTTCGGCGGATAGATGAAATAGAGCTTCGGCGATTCTGCATTCGCGAGTCCCTGCAGGCTGATCAGAAATGCCTGAACCGGGAGTCTCCCCTGAATGTCCCAATTATCTTCCAGACGCATGTAGAACGCTTCCTTCGTCCCCGCCCGTTTCAGGACATACTTCACCGAAGGTCCGCTCGTGCGTGTCGACCGCTTCACGCTGTACGTAAGGACCTCATTGTCATCCGACAGCTCATACATGTGGACGGTGCTGGCAGGGGCTGTGCCTTGCGATCCCCGAATCGGATACGATTCGTCCACCCTCAGCATCTTTCCGCTCTTCTCCCACGCTGCTTTAAATTCTCTCGTTCCCCCGTTGGGCATGGCAAGTCCCATAAAAACGTTTGACGGCCAAACCCGTTCACGAATCTTGACACTCGTGCTCGCGCCGCCTGGCTTCACCAGAATGGAATCGTTAAACGACCTCGCTGATCCCCATTTTTGAAGAAGAATGAGATCTGACTCAACCTGTCGAACTTCAATCGAGAGGTTTGCGAACAAACCGATATCGTGACTCTTTTGGGGGATGAGAGTCCATTTTCCAGCGAGAGAGGAAGCAGGCTGAGCTGGCAGAACGAACGGAAGGGACATTGCGAGGACTGCGATCATGATTATCTTCTTCATAGATCCGGCTCCTTGAAGTGGTCAACAGGACTGGCGCGAACAAATTGAAACTACTATTGTTGTAGCCGAAAGGCAACAGCTCGCGACGTGAATGAACTGCACATAGCTAGAAATGACAATTGCCGAGACTGCCGCGACGGCAGGTGATGTCAAAAAGAAGTACATTTTGGCAAGGCAGAATTCCTGGTCTCCCTCATCCCGGCACGCAGGACCACATGCGTCCCTTCTGCCGTCTTCATTTCTCCGGAAAGGAGAAGCTCATGACCTCACCTCTCGGAATCCGAATCCTGTACATATTCATCACTCTTCTCCTTCTCATAGTTGCATCATCGCAGGCTCTCACAGCTCAGGAGGGGCAACACAAGCCATCGCTCGCCGTGTTGCGGCTGAAGAGCAGTGAGGAGACCCAAGAGCGACGGCTCCTCGTCAAGGATCTCTCGGCAAACTTGGCTGCCGCTCTCCGTCAGGAGAAAATCCTCGACGTATGCGACGACGCGAGGGTAAGGGCAGCGATTGAGGACGAAGGCCTGAGACCGAATGGATTGCTCAAACCCGGCGACTGCCTGCAGGTGGGGAAAAACCTATCAGTGGAATACGTTGTTGTTGGGGGTGCAATTCTTGAGCGTCAGAAGTGGCACGCAAGCGTACGTGTCTTGTCTGTGCCCGCGGGCGCACTGGTCACGACTGTAGAGGCGGAATATCCGGTGAGCGAAATCAACACGCTGTACAGTGTGCTCGCCTCCCGCATCAGCAGCGCATTGAGTGAACCGAAAAGGCCTTCCCCTTCTCCCGATCGCTTTGCATGGTCGAAAGATTACCTTGTCTCATTCGGCAAACAACGGATCGATCTCGAACCTCCTATCCTGCTTGCATTGAGCACGAACCCGCCGTTTGAGATGAGCATCGTTGCCGACATGGCACCGGTGTCAGGATCTGGTTTTGCGGTGACGAATTTCGAAATATTCATCGACGACCGAAGCCTCGGATCGATTCACCCTCAGCTAAAGCCACCCATTCCCGTCCAGGAGCGCACATGGACCCTCGCTGGACGGGCCTACCGGTTTAATCTTGACCTGAAGGAAATCAGGATTCTCGATCTCTCGAGAACGGGCGAGGACGAAGCTCTCTTCATCACATCCGCGCTCATTTCAGTGCGGGTGGAGAGCGTAACCAGAGAGGAGTGATCCCTCCGTGATGGCCGGGGGACGGAAAGGGAGAAACGTCACAGCCGCCATCGATGGATCGCTGCGGAGTGTCACGATTCCTTGACGACATAGTTCATTGTTCTCAGCTTCTGAGCAACTCTTGTTCGCTGATCTCCCTGGACTTCTACGACGCCGTCCTTCACGGTTCCGCCAGCTCCACAGTGTTGCTTCAGGATCCGTGCAATTTCCTCCATCGCGGTCGGATTGTGCTGCAGGCCCTCGACGAGTGTGACGGTCTTTCCTTTTCTTCCGTGACTTTCTTTGCGCACGCGGACCTTTTGTCCCTTCCCGTCGTGTCTCTTCGTGCCGCTGACCGATGGCAATGGCTCCCGCTCAGATTCGGGCAGGATCTGCTGCAAATCGGCTAGCGAAGTAAGTTTTTTGGAGGGGTTCATACTGAGTGTGGACGAGGACAAATCGCTCCAATCCAATATCGTCGAAGGTGCCAAGAAAAACCAACATTTTCTTTTCGTTCCAATGACGCTCCGGCCTCCCAACGTTTGGGTGTTGACATTCTTTCCTACTTTGTGGATGTTTGAAAGTACATCAAGAGGGAATCCGAAGACTGTGAAAACTCGACCGTGGATTGCAAGCATTCTGATCCTCTTTGCACTCTGTTCCTACCTGTTCTATGCCCTGTATGATGCGGAGCGCACACGCGCCATCGAGGCTGTGATCAGCCAGCAGCGCATTCTGGCAAAGCAAGCCGCAAGGAGTCTCAACGAACTCTTTTCCAAGTGGAACAGCGTCCTCTCCTATCTCTCGACCGACGAGAACGTCGTCGTGATGAATGACCAGGGGAAACGCGTGCTTTCACAGCTTCAGGAAATCCTGAGCGGGGAGATCAAGAGCATCACCCGCACCAACCGCGAGGGCGTCATTCTCTACACCGCGCCGTACTTCCCGAATTCGGTCGGTCGGAACATCTCGCAGCAAAAACACATGACAAGAATCCTGGCCGATCACAAGCCCGTGGTCAGTGACGTCTTCGACGCGGTTCAGGGATTCCAGGCAATTGCGATTCACTATCCCGTTGTGAAGAAAGGTGTCTTCGACGGGACGCTTGCGTTCGTCATCGATTTTGGGCAGGTCGGCAGGACCATTCTGGAAGAAATCGGAAGCGACGGCTCCGGATACGCCTGGATGCTGAGCGCAGAGGGGATAGAGCTGTACTGTCCGGTCCCGGGCCACATCGGGAAATCGGTCCGTGAGACGACCGATGGTTTTCCGGACCTCCAGCGCGTCGTCGAAGACATGCTGGCCGGTCAAGAAGGCAACTCAAGGTACACCTACAACATGGATGGGAAGGAGCCCCGGATGACGCGGCGGATCGTCTACTACCTTCCTGTCCCCATCAATGAAACATTCTGGCCACTGGCAATCGCATACACGGAAGAGAACATCACGGCCTCACTTTCAAGTTTCAGCACGAATCTCCTCCTCATCATTGGAGTGCTGTTCGTAGGAGGCGTATTCATCTCCTACTTCGGCATCAAAGCATGGCTGGTGGTTCGGGAGTCGGCAGTGCGGGCAAAGGCAGATGAACAGCTTCGGGAGAGCGAGGAGCGGTACCGCAATCTCTACAACAATGCCGCGATCGGCATCTGCAGGATGACGCCAGAAGGGAACATGATCTTCGCGAATCCACACCTTGTGAAGATGCTGGGATTCGACTCGTTCGAAGATCTCGTCGGACACACGCGAGGAGATGGCGGACTCACACTGAATCGCCGATCGGACCAGTTCCGCCCCGAACTACAGGATGCGAAAGAAATTCGCGGGCATGAGTCAAAGTGGCAAAAGAAGGACGGAAGCGAAATCTTCGTGCGTGAAAATGTACGCGTGTTCCACAACCCTGATGGCTCTGTGGCGTACTACGACATCACTGCCGAGGATATCACAGAACAGCGACAGCTGCAGTCGCAGCTTCTTCAGTCTCAGAAGATGGAGGCCATCGGTCAGCTTGCCGGCGGCGTGGCGCACGACTTTAACAACATGATCGGCGTGATTCTGGGATATGCGACGGTACTGGACAAAGAGCTCGGTGGATCAGAATCCGCGCGCAAGAAGATCAGGTCGATTCTCACCGCTGCCGAACGATCCGCCAACCTGGCGAAACAACTGCTCGCGTTTGCCCGACGACAGGTCATCACCCCCATCGTGATCAACCTGAATTATGAACTCACCTCGATTCAGAGAGTGCTCGAGCGGCTGATCGGAGAGAACATCACGTTGCGCCTCGTCCTTGCACCGGCGCTCTGGAATGTCAAGATTGACCCGGTCCAGGTCGATCAAGTTGTCACAAACCTCTGCACAAATGCGCGTGATGCCATCGACAATATCGGCACGATCACTATCGAAACATTGAATGTCACCGTCGAAGTCGGGAGCGAGAGTGCTCACAGCGGACTCGCGCCCGGAGACTACGTGACGATCCGTGTCACCGACACAGGGCTCGGAATGGATCGAAACATGGTCGAACGCATCTTTGAGCCATTCTTCACCACAAAGCCCAAGGGGAAGGGTACAGGGCTCGGACTGGCGACAGTATTCGGAATCGTCAAACAAAACCAGGGTCACATCGAGGTATCGACGGAGAGCGGGAAAGGCACATCGTTTACCGTCTATTTTGCGAGGTCATTCGGGACAGCACGTGATCGGCAGGAAGAACCAGTGGCCGATAGCCGGCCGGGGAGCGGGACTGTTCTTGTCGTGGAGGATGAGCCGGAACTCCTTGCGTTGATGGCATCGACGCTGGAATCAAACGGGTACAAGGTCTTGTCGACCGTGTCACCTCAACGCGCGTTGGAGATGTTCGCACAGTCACAAAACAAGATCGATCTGCTCGTCACTGATGTCATCATGCCCGAGATGAACGGAAAGCAACTCCAGGAGCGAATCACAGAAGGATCGCCATCCACCAAGACGCTGTTCGTTTCCGGCTACGCTGCCGACGTCGTCGCCGAGCGGGGAGTTCTCGAGGAGGAGACTCACTTTCTTCAGAAACCGTTCGCTCCGGCTGCACTCCTCGCAAAAGTTCATGCGCTTCTCTCGCGACCGTGACAGCTCGTATGGGCCATTGAGGCCGGCACATCACGAAACATCATTCTTTCGAAGTGACGATCCCACAGCAGCCAGAAGCTTGGAGAAGGAGAACGGTTTTTCAATGTACTCCTCGGCTCCGAGTTTGCGGCCAAGCTTGCCCGCCATCGCATCTACGCTTCCGGTGATGAACACGAGCGGTATGGACTTCGTGCGGGCGTCACCCTGAAGTCTGTTCATCGTCTCAAAACCGGTAAGTCCCGGCATGTCGACATCACATAAAATGAGGTCGGGTCGCTCCTTCCTGGCAACTTCAACGCCGGTCGTACCATCAGAAGCACTCAAGACGCTGTAGCCTGCCTTCTGAAGTGCACGCTGTACAGCATCGCGCTCGGTAGCATTGTCGTCGATAATGAGTATGGTGGCCATAGCTACTCCCTCCTCGTACGCGGCAATCTTAATGAGTCACGCTTCGCTTTTCCGGTGCCGGCCATGTCCACATCTCTACTCGCTGACCACCTTCTGCCACCGCCTCTGCATCATCGCGTCGGTTCTGGCCGGACAACCGAAATGTTGAACGGACGTTCATGCTTGTCGATGCAGCCAAATGCCTGCAGAACGATTCCCCTGGTTCGGATTGTGATTGGCTGATCCGAGACATAGTTTCGCATCCTGCACCCGTTTATCGTCACGGTCGGGCTTCCACTTCCCTGGACGAGCATGAAATCATGCGATCTTCCAACGGTCGTGAGAGCAGCATTGGGACCTGAGAAAGCTTCAACGTTTGAGATTGCAGTGTGCCCGTCTCCTTCAATCACGAACGGATGAATATCCCTTTGTGCCGGACCCGCATTCGCGATGATCGATCCCTGCGCAATCTGCCAATTCCGATTGACCTTTCCCTGGCCGAGCTTGTGGACGCCTATCGTGACACAATCGAAATTGAAGTTTGTCATTTGACCGTAGGTCTGGGGTCCGAAGTACGCGCCACCGTACACTCCAAATGTGAAAACGTCCATCAACACAGCGTTGTCCGTATGATTGATGGCGTAGGTGTAGGTTCGCATGGCCATAACCGCATCGATGACTTCACGGCTGTAGTCGCCCTGAATGAGACGCTGGTTTGCCGGGTTGACGTGACAATGCAGGATCCGGGGAATATCATAGCAGTGGTCAATCCTGATGAACTCCCCGCTGAGCGGATATCCGTAGCAATGTTCGAACAGAATTTGCTCGCACGGCACGCGGGCCGGTGCATTGAAATCCATCGCTACATATTCCCCAAAGAAGGTGAGATTCGACAACGTGACCCCGTGCGTTGCGTGCGAGCGGGAAACCTGAATCGTCGGCGGGTAGTTGATGATCCTTCCCGGTTCCCGCAGAGTCTGAGCCGGATACCAGAACTGCAGACCGCGCAGCTGCGTTGCGGATTCAACAGTAATGAACGGCTTCAGCGTGTCCTCGATGCGGAAGACACTCCCGACCGGTTGTGGCTTTGATGCATTCCGCGTCCCTCGTCCAACTGGTCCGTGGACTCCAAGGAGAGACGCGTTCATCCGCAGCACGACTCCCCCTGCAACGGGATACGGTTCATCTGTGGGTTCTACAAACAGCGCAGCTCCACGCGCCGCGGCCCAATCGATAGCCATCTGCAGAGCATCACGGTTCTTTTCGGCAGTGTTCGTCGGTAGAACACCGAACTCGCGGATGCTTTTCATGGCCTCCGGCTTCTGGAAATCCTGACCGGCGACAGGTACACCCGCGAGCAGGATCAAGACCCAACTCAGGAACGGTCTGCGCATGTGAATCCTACTCCCAATACCACACCGTCACGACGCCATCCAGGTGGTCAACACTGTGCGATATGTTGATCAATTTCTCTTTCGGAATTGATGACGCAAACTCCGCCGCCTGACTGAACAGCGAATTCCAGCTGGCAAAGACTCCCCGGAATATCCTGAACCGCACCGTTGCTATTCCCATGAGCATTCCTTTCAAAAGAGCTGATCGTACTTCAGCGTGAGGAAGCCGGTGGACGCGCAGCCCGAACAACCCGCGACAACACACTTTCATTGCTCAGGCGGTCCACGGCAGTCACCGCGTAGTAGACCTCCTGCATCGGTTGCAGAAGGGGCTGTGGATCTACGTACTCAACTGCGTTGATCCTTGTTACCGTTGCGATCGCGAACACGTCCTCTCTGGAGATTGCAGGCTTATCAGACCGGTAGACAACAAATCTCACCGGTTCTAGCGCTTCGGGCCCTTTCCATCGAACCACCACACCGGCGGTCGAATGTTCAGCGGTTACTTCCAAAGGCGGTGCGGGCGCTGTGCTGTCCCTCCACACCGTGCGAGGGGCGAGCGACCAGTACGGAAATTCGTCGACACCAAGTTTTTCCCACACCTGCTCCAGACCGGTCGCCGAGTAGAACACGACGCCCGGCAGACCGCGCTGTCGGACTTCCCTGATCTGAGCGACGATCTCCTCCCATCCGAAATTTTGAATAAGCCTCGTCCCGAGGCCGGGAAAGATCTGCCGGTCATACCACGTCCGATCCTGCCACTCGGCCAGGAGCGGGATGAACGGATGGGTGGGATGTGTCCGTTGACGATACAGCATCGGGAGAATGAAATCGATCTTCCCGACTTCCATCCACCGACGCGCGTCCTGAAACACCGCATCGTACGACGTCCATCCGCTCCCACGCATCTTCCCGATGACCGCTGCAGAGACTTTCACCCACGGCTTCATACCCGTGATGAGATTGTACGCATCGAAGATGAACTGACTGAGCTGGTCACGCTGCCAGTGTTCCCACAAGAGTTTTCCAGGATTTCCTTCGGGGCTGTTGAATCGTGCAACGCTGACCGGATCGTGCGAGTACCCTTTTTGCACCGATCCTTCCGGATAGCGGACGTAGTCAAAGTGCAATCCATCGATATCGTACCGTCCGACAATATCCTTGATGACGCTGAGCACGTGCTGGCGGGCTGCAGGATTTCCCGGACTGATCCAGACGTAGTTGTTATTTGGGGGATCGTACTTCATCGGCGTTCCATCCCTTTCACACACAATCCACTCCGGATGCTCGAGCATCGCGGACCGGGGCGTTGTTTCGGGCGGAGGATCAGCTCCCCTCCAGATCGGGAAGACGTTGATCCAGACGTGCATCTCGAGTCCAAGCCGATGAGCTTCATCAACCGCATACTGCAGAGGATCCCAGCCGGGATCCTTGCCGAGAGCACCAGTGAGGAGTTCACCCCAAGGTTCTACGTTTGATTTGTAATACGCGTCGCCACTCCCGCGCACTTGAAAGAACACCATGTTGAATTTTGAATGCCGGGCTTTTTCGAACAAGTGAGAGATCTTCGCCTTCGCCGAATCGGCATTCCTGCTTGCATATTCAAAGCGCGACATCCACATGCCGCGCGCCTCGCGTTTACCGGTGAACACTTCGCGGGCACAGCCGGAAAGAAGAAGAGAGATGGCAAGCGGCAGCAGGAAGAATCGTAAAGCTCTCATCGATATGCTCTTTGCTTGGTTTGAAGAAATCAATGAAGGAACTGGAGCGTCATTCATCCCTTTTGGACGAACGGTCCAGGAGAGGCTGAATGTGCGAAAAGAGTACATCATTTATTCCCGATAGTCAACCACGGGACTGGCAGCAACATCGGGCCCGCTTAACCAAGGTGGACAAAGGCATCTTTGTTGAGTTTCTCATGATGCTGCAATATCTTTCACCGATACACCCGACCGTTTCCGCATCTGACCGCTGCAATCTTACCGGGAGACCTATGAATATCTCACACCTGACGACACGAACATTGTTCATTTCCTTCATCTGTTCGATTCTCGCCTTTCCGGGGCGCGCCGGAAACAAACAGTTTTACGTTTCCCGAACGGGGAACGACCGGAATTCCGGAAGCAGTGCTCAGCCGTTCCTCACGATCACGCGTGCGCGCGAGGCCGTCCGACTCTTCCGACAACAAAACCCGCGGTTTGCTGACTCCGTCGTGGTGTATCTTCGCGGCGGAAGATACTTCCTCCAGGAACCTCTGGCATTTGGAATCGAAGATGGAGGGACGCCGACATCCCCGACAGTCTATGCTTCGTTTCCGGGCGAACGTCCCGTCGTCAGTGGCGGGCTGGAGATCAAAGGATGGCAGGAAGGAACATTCGAAAACCGGGCCGTTTTCTACGCTCCCCTGCCTCCCGGATCAGGCATCCGATCCCGCATTCAGCAACTTTGGATCAATGGCGTTCGACGATCTCCGGCACGATATCCGAATGCAGGATACCTTCGGGTTGATTCGATTCCCGAGGCGACAGAGAAGACCGAATGGATGGACGGACAGAAGAGTCTTATGCCGCGAAGGGACGACGTCCCGCAGGCGATGGATTTCCGGGACGCCCGCATTGTCGTGATGAACCGGTGGGTCGAGTCACATCTCCCCGTAGCCCGATATGATCTCGGGAGGAACCTCTTTTTGTTCTCGAAGCGGTCTGTCTTTCGGCTTGAGAAGAACGATCCATACTACGCCATCCATGTTCGAAGTGCTCTCGACACGACGGGCGAGTGGTATCATGATGCTGACCGAGGGATGCTGTACTACATGCCAACGGAAAGCGAGAAGCGATCACCGATCGACGCCATCGTCCCTCTTCGGACACAGTTGCTCCTTGTTCAGGGAAAGCCGGCATCGGGTACCTACGTAGAGTATTTGGTCTTTCGGGGGATTGAATTCAGTCATACAGAGTGGAGCTTCCCAAACGCCGAAACAGACTCCCGCAACAAGGATGCCGGCGGCTTTGTACAAGCGGCGACCGGCGTCCCCGCAGCAATCGAATGGAGTGGCGTCCGGAACAGCGCGCTCGAGCAGTGCACGCTCTCGCACCTCGGAACATACGGACTCGCCTTCCAGGAAGGATGCCGCAACAACAGAATCTCCGGTTGTGAGATCTATGACCTTGGAGCAGGAGGAATGAAGATCGGGATGAAACAGATTGCGTCCTCCCCTGCGATCGCGACAACGGAGAATCTCGTCATCAACAACCATATCCATGATGGCGGGAGGATTTTTCACAGCGCCATCGGGATCTGGGTTGGCCAGAGTCCAAGGAACAAGTTCATCCACAATCATATTCACGATTTCTACTATTCCGGATTCTCCATTGGTTGGACGTGGGGCTACGGTCCCGCAGATGCGGCGGGAAACATCGTGATGTTGAACCACGTGCACCACATCGGCGTGATGAGCGATGGTGACGGTCCCATTCTGAGCGATCTCGGCGGCATCTACACTCTTGGCAATCACAAGGGATCAGTGATTCGGAACAACGTCTTCCACGATATCTCGGCCAGAGTGTACGGAGGGTGGGGGATTTACTTCGATGAAGGAACGACCGGCATTCTGGCAGAGGACAATGTCGTCTATCGTACTATCCATGGCGGATTTCATCAGCACTATGGGAGAGAGAACATCGTTCGCAATAACATCTTCGGGTTCGGGAAAGAACAGCAGATCCAACGATCGCGGCCCGAAAAGCACACCAGCTTCGCCTTCGAAAGAAACATTGTGTTATGGAATAGTGGAAAAGTAATCCAGGGGAACATGCGGGAAGGTGACGCGGTGTTCGACAGGAATCTCTACTGGCCGATGGGAGGAACATTCCAGGTGGATTCTTTGACGTTCTCAGGCTGGCAGAGTCTCGGGTATGACAGGAATTCAAAGGTAGGCGATCCGCTCTTCATGAATCCCGATGCAGACGACTTCTCACTGCGTCCCGAGTCACCGGCAATCAGGCTCGGATTCAAGCCAATCGACGTATCAAGGGTCATGAGTGAGCAACCGATCGAGGGGTCTTCAGTTGACACGAAGAGCCAAATCAGCACCCGCCGTCTTCTCTATAACAACGACGGCTCGAACATCCTGATGGCATATGACACGCTTACACCAAAACGAGCGTATGAAAGAATCGACCCGTATGCACACAGCGGAGTGACAACATTTATCCACAATGTGAATCCCGGCATGAACATGGGATATGACAGCAAGGTTGCCCGGATGTATCACTGGATTCCGCCAGCCGAGCTGCCGAAGGAGGCCTGGAGCAAGCTTGGCATGAACATGAGCAATAATCTCGAGTGGCTCACCCGTGATGGGATCGATCCGGTCGAGCTCGTCATGAACCGCGCGCGGCTGCGCGGGATGGAGACAATGCTCACGTTCCGGATGAACGAGCTTCACGATGTCGACAAGCCGGAGAGTCCCCTGCTGAGTCCATTCTGGAAAGCTCACCCCGAATACCGTGTGGGCGGGTACGAGGGGTGGGGTAAAGAGGCAATGAACTATGCCATCCCGAAAGTGCGCGAGCACTTCTTTGCGATTCTGAAAGAGACTGTTGAGCGGTACGATCTGGATGGTCTTGAGCTCGACTTCATGCGGTTCCCCTACTACTTCCCGTTCCAGCCAGAGAAGATGCAGGCCAACAGCCTGATCATGACATCGTTTGTTGAGAAAGTCCGTCGGCTCGCCGATAGTGTCGGCAGTGCACGGGGAAAGAAGATCCTGCTGTCCGCACGAATCCCCACCTCGCTCAAAGGCTGCGAGCATCTCGGAGTTGATCCCGTCACATGGTCGCACCGCGGGCTCGTCGACTTCCTGACTCTCGCCCCATTCCTTTCAACCGAGACCGACATACCGGTCGCAGAATTCAAAGCCGCCTGCGGGTCGATTCCGATCTACACCTGCCTGGAGTTCACCATCGGGGCAAGACAGATGACGCGGGAGGAAAAACGTGCAGCAGCAGCGTTGCTGTACAAAGCCGGTTCCGACGGGATGTATCTGTTCAACTACTTTGTAGCGTGGGATGCGGGTTTGCAGGCTGACATGGACGTGCTGACCGAACTCGCAGATCCAGCTCTTCTCGCCGGGAAGGACAAGCTCTACGCGATAGCCATTCCGCGCTATCCGGTGCCGGGCGTCAGTTTGCCGGGGCAAGTTCCGTTCACGCTGAAGAGAGGAGAGTCAAAGTCGGTCATCGTACGCACTGCGGAAACGAAAAAACCGCGCAGCGTCGTGTTGCGGGTCGAGTGCGCCGACACACTCGGGACTACTGATCTTCAGGTGAAACTGAACGGCGTCGCTCTGGCGAAAGGAGTCAAGCCGACGACACATCAGATCTTTCCAGAGACGATCTGGCCCTCATTGCCCGTCAAAGAGAAGACATTGGAGTTTGTTGCAGATCCAAGCCTGCTCAAAAAGACAAATTCGGTCTTGATCCAGGCAGGCCGACCGCTCACAGTGGAGTGGGTGTATGTAGGTGTGAAGCACTGAGCTGCCGAAAGCATCGAACCCGAAGGCCTGCCCGCCTCATCGATTTCTTTACGGCAGGCGGGGGTCGAACACCGGAGACCCGGCCCATAAACCCTGAAAGGGTGAAATAGCTGACCGTCGCTAGCCCGCGTACTTCTTGTTGTTGATGTAGAGTTTGTCTTTTACGAATCGTATTGTCAATCCTTTTTGATCCACGATCGTGCGCATCAGTCCCCTGTTCTTCATTGCGCCCACGACGCGCTTGCCGTTCAAGTACTCCGCTGTATTTCGCTTGCCGAATTCACAACTCAGCGTGACAACGGTGTCACTCTCTTTCGACTTGCGAATAACCTTCAGCACATCTTTGCGTGAAATACAACAGAGCGAGATGAGCGTTGCCGAGCTTGCTTGAATCCCCTTTTCCGCGAGGACTTTCTTGAGCCGCTCCATTTCGTTTATGACATTGACCGGGGGCTCGAGACCATGGAACATTGGTGTCTCAAGTTTGTTGTGGATGCAGTAACTGATATTCGCGCAAAGAGAACATCCCGCCAGGAAGACCTTCTTGGATCCGGCGATTTCCTTCAGTAGGGTTTCATCGGATTTCGGTTCGCAATAGATCATGTGTGATCTCCTTCGTATATGTCCCGGGTGCCCAGAATGACGTGTGCTTTCAGTATTTGCGGGATCCACAAGTCAACAACAAAAGGAAACGTCATCCTGAACGTAGTGAAGGATCTGATTCACGATCGCCACGGTGTGCTGGGAGTCTTTTGCAGATCCTTCGGTCACTTTCGCGGGTAGCCGGTGTCAGGACTTTCTAGTCCGCCATGATTTGTGGCGGAGGTCCTGACACCTTGGAGCACAATCGCGAGACTGTATGCAGACAGGCGTCAGGAGAAAACTCCTGACGCCTGCAACCTCAGCTACTTCCCGTCAGCATCTGATTGATCAGCTTCGCCGCCCTCTTTGCCCCACCAGTGTCAATCGGCAGCCAGGATACTTCCTTGCCGATGTTCTTTTTGATGACATCTGCCAGTGATTCGGGCGTGGTTTCAAAGAAACGCATCTTGATTCCCGCCCCCTGACGGGCAAGCCTGTCAGCAATGTAGACCTGTTGGTCCAACTGGTTTTCCAGCGGGAAGAAGATGAACGGCTTCCGCAGGGCTGTCAATTCGACGGTCGTTGTGCCACCCCCCACCACGACGGCCAAGTCGCACGCTGCGTAGTGCTTGTAGATGTCAGGGATGAAATTATGCAACTCTACTCCCGGCGGTAAGACCGGCGGCTTTGTTCCAAACAGCTCACCACACACAGCAACCATGCGGAAGTCAGGGATATCGCGTTTCAGAATACTGTATGCCTTCCCGCAAAGCTCGAGAAGTTCCTTTCCAGCACACAATCCGCCTGTCGCGCAGACAAGGAGAGGCTGTTTTCCATAGCCAAGCGTTGTCTTGATTTTGGCTTTGTCTGCGAATTCAGCCGGATCGAATCGGACTACATACCCTAGCATCTTGTAGTACTTGCTCGCGATGTCACGCCGATTGGGCAGACGGAAACCGAATGGCCTGTCGGGGACATCCTCCAATTCTCCAACAAAGAAATTCGTCACGCTGGAGGCCAAACGCACTGGTCGATTCGCCAACCGTCGGTTCCTCATATAGGCACCGAACATCTCCAGGGGATTATGACTCATGGCTTGAACGCCAATCAGATCCTCGATCATGACCATTCGGCAGCGCAACTGCAATCTACCTTCCAGCATCGCCCTTACGATTTCGTACGATTCATCTCCGATCACAAGGTCAAATGTGTGTTTTTTCACTATCTGACCAAAAACGTCGGCATTGTGAGCCCAGGCCTTACCTGCGAACGACAGATATTTCATCAGATCAAGCCGAAAGTCGATGGTGATCTGCGGAACGGCCTGGTTGTAGTCGGCGCCAAGGTCAGTTTCAGGGAGGATTGTCTCGCCTTCAGTCCGCAGCAGCTTGCATGCAAGAGGATGGGCAATCCAAGAGACTTCTATCTGCGGATTCTGGCGGTGCAGTTCTTTCACGATGGCGACATCCCGGGTGATATGCCCCATTCCCGCTTGCCAGCTCACGAAAAGGACCTTTTTCATAGCCTGCTCCTTCAGGTCACCGGGATCAGTTTCATTTTCTTGAGTAACTCATCAAACCTCGGGTCCTGATGCAAGCCCGCAAGTGATTCGTCGGTCATGACTGAAGCCAACGATGAGTCGTGTTCTCTGTACGCCTTGTCCAGCCACTCGAAGGCAAGCTCATGTTCACCCAAAGCGGAGTAAATCTTCGCGGAGAAATAGGGACGTACGGGCTCCCTGCTGGACCGCTCGTGCAATTCCTCTAGCACTTTCATCGCCTCTGCTCTCTTCCCGGCAATCGCATTGCCCCAGCCAAACGCGGCAAGGACTACAGGATTGTTGCCGGAGAGCGACACCGCGTCTCGCAGCGTTGAGAGGCCTTTTTCATACCGCCCTTCGAGGATATCGACATGGCCTGACATCCAGAGGGATTGGGCACGCCCGGACTCCAGCTCGAAGGATCTTCGGAACTGCTCCTGTGCTTCCCCCAATTTCCCCGATCTCAGAAGGACAAGTCCCAGCATCAACGGATCACGCAGGGGGTCAAGCGAATAGGCCATCCTCATTTCTTCGAGGGATTCATCCAACCTCCCAACAGCCAAGAGATGGAAAGCGTAGTGCACCCTTGCGGTTGCACTGTTGGGATTCAGTTCAATTGCCTTCCTGAACGCACTCTCTGCCGCTTTCCATTCCCAAGCACCGTCCTTGTGCACCGCAAGAATAACATGGGCGTCAGCGACGGTAGGATCGAGCTCGATCGCCTTCAACGCGAATTCCATTGTCCTCGGATGCGTTTCCTTCGAAGGGGCAAGATACATGAAACCGAGCAGGTAGTATGCAGACGCCAGTTCAGCGTATGCCTGTGCATAAGTCGGTGACAACGCAATGGCTGCCTGGAATTTATCAATGGCGTCGTAGATCGATTCGCGCGTGTGCTTGTTCAGAGAGTACCGACCCCGCAGGAACAGATTATACGCTTCAAGATTCTCAGTGGAACGTTTCGCCAATGCACCTTTGTCTTCTGGAAGAAGTGAGACCTTGAGTTTGTCAACGATGGCGATGGAGATCTCGTCCTGGATGGCAAAGATATCGTCCATCATCCGGTCGAAGCGTTCTGACCAGATGTGGTAACCGTCTGATACTTTGATCAACTGAGCAGTGATGCGCAGGCGGTTGCCGGCCTTCCGCACGCTTCCTTCGAGCACATGGTCGACGCGCAGCTTCCTGCCGATCTCCAGTATGTCCTCGTTCTTCCCCTTGAATGCGAACGATGATGTTCTCGCCACGACACGAAGGCTGTTGAGCTTTGTCAGCGCATTGATGAGCTCATCGCTCATGCCGTCACTGAAGTATTCGTTATCCGGATCGGCACTCAGATTAGCGAACGGTAAAACCGCGACGGACGGTTGCGGCTTTTCCCTCGGCATGAGCCTGCTCGATGCGTCGGTCTTGATTTGTTCACTGAGAGCTCTCAGCTCCATGAGCATTTCGGCCAGATGCTGATACCGTTCAGTTGGATCTTTTCGAATCGATTTCGCTACAATGGATGCCAAAGCGTGCGGCACATCGCACCTCACATTCGTGATTGGCTTCGGCTCCTCCATAAGAATCTGGTAAATCAATCCCTGTTCGTATTCACTCCTAAACGGTCGCTCGCCAGCCAGCATCTCATAGAGCACAACCCCCAGGGACCAGATATCCGTTCGATGGTCAACGTTCCTGCCCTGCGCCTGCTCGGGCGACATATACGCCACCGTGCCAACTACGCTACCTGTTTTGGTCAGAACCGTTTGTCTGCTGAGCTTCGCAAGGCCAAAATCCAGGATCTTTGCAATCCCTCCGTTCGTGACGACGATGTTGCCGGTCTTGATATCCCGATGCACGATACCTTGCTCGTGCGCCTTTTGCAGACCCTCCGCTATCTGAATGGCAAGATCGAGTGCCCGCTCGATGGGAAGCGCGCCTCGCTCGATCATCTTCGAGAGCGTCTTCCCCTCATAGCAATCCATCACAATGAAGAGGTGCCCATCAGAAGTCTCGTCGATATCGTGGATTGTGCAGATGTTGTGGTGCTGCAACGCAGAAGCAGCTTTTGCCTCGTGGATGAAACGTTCGCGCGCCTCCGCGTTCCGGGTAAGATCCGGTGGGAGGAATTTGAGGGCTACGGGGCGGTCAAGGCGCGTGTCTTGCGCCCTGTAGACGACGCCCATGCCACCCTCGCCGATAACTTCGAGGATCTTGTAGTGAGAGATGACTTGCCCGATCATCAGTTGCTCCAGTCGGAGTATATCGGGTGTTTCGGAAAGCACCAAACGACGCTGGGGGGAGATTCTACGCCTGCAACATACTATTGTTGAGGCTGAAAGGCAACCGAGCGGATAAGAGGAGACACAAAACGCAGTAGGGGTAAGCATCGCCTGGGTGCTCCGAGGTGCAGCCAACGGAACTACTACTGCCGCGGAACTGATGGAATCGAGCAGCCCGACATCATCAGGGTTGCGAATGAGCTTCTCGTTGGCGTGCACAGGCCCTGCCCACCCGGGAAACTTGACAGGAGGCTTATTAGAAATTAGGACACCGCTTTTGGCCGCATCGCGCTACGGGGTGCCCCAATACTACGAATCGGCCAGCACAATTTCCTGCCTGACTTTCTCGGCATCGGCCGGATATGTGCGCGAGGCGATCAGGAAAAAGGTGCCACCTAAGGTCCCCATGACGGCCGAGAGCATGAGAGCAAGACTCAAGCCCTCGGCACCGCCGCCCAGCAGGTCGGATATCCAGCCGACCAGCAAAGGACCCCAGGCACCGCCGAAGATGTACTGGGCGAATATCGCAATTCCCATCGAAAGCCCCTTGTGCGCCACCGGCACAATATCCTGTGAAACGACGGCGACTACCGGCATCGCCATGGAAGCGGTGATACCGTACAGAGCGGCCAAGATGATTCCAGAGAGGCTGAACTTGGCGAGGATCACGAATACGAACAGTGCGCTGGATATGAGGTATGACGTCGCCAGAAGGTATATCGTGCCCCGCGGATTCTTCTTGCGCCATACATCGGAGAGCCACCCACCAAGCGGCGCGCCGACTATTGCCATCAGTCCGACGCCTCCCGCCAACATGCCGGCGGCGGCTTCCGTAACGTGCGCATCGCGCATGATCAGGCTAGGGAGCCAGATCAAGACCGATGTGGACATGAACACCGAAACTCCCAGGGCCGGGTAAAACCATTTCATCGTTGGGATCCTGAGCACTCTTCCGAGCGCCACGAAGAAACCCTTGGCCCCGACCAAGGCTCCCGCTTTCTCGACCGTCTTATAATCCTTCATGAAGAAAGCCAGTACGCCCATGAGAACGCCGGGAACGGCGAAATAGTAGAAGGGCGTCCGCCAGCCGGACTTCGCCGAGATGACACCACCCAACATGACGCCGGCCGCCGCGCCCAGCGGTATGGCTGCGTGGAAGATTCCCAGTACGCGTCCTCGCATCTCTCGGGGATACGAGGCGCTGACCATCGCGGTGCCACCTGGAACGAAGCCCGCCTCACCCAAGCCTACGAACGCGCGTGGAATGAGCACGGTGATGAAATTGGTGGCGAAGCCCGTGAGGAAGGTGAACGCACTCCACATCATTGCCATGATGCCGAGCGATTTCCTTCGGCTCCAACGGTCCACCATGTGAGCGACAGGAAAAGAGAAGAGCGCCATTCCCAAGATGAACACCGTCGAAGCCAGTCCGCATTCGGCGTCAGTCAGTCCCAGCTCGATCTTCATCGGCTGCAGGATGACAGAGAACACCTGCCTATCCATGTAGTTGATGGCGTAGAGCAGTGTGCAGACGACAAGTGCATAGTGTGCGCTCCATCCGCCGGTTTTATACTCCTTCATCTGTTCGCCCACGTTCGTGTGAACTGATCGAGTACTCCGAGCGCCTCCGCGGGTGTGTTCGTATTAGCGGTCACCTCATCGGCAGAGTACAGAAACCGATATGGAAACACCGTACCCCGCTTCGGCTGCAATGAGTACACTGCTCCCGACTGATCTCTATACGTGATCTTGTAATCGATACGTCGTAACAAACTGAACACCTCCATTTGATGCATCAGCGCAAGGTACTCCTCATTGAGGATCGCCTGCAACAGCGCGGCCGGGGTGGGAAAATCTGCAGCGACGAAAGCGGCCGATGCATTTCCGAATATCGCGTTATTGTATGTACGCGCAGCGTTCAACTCCGTCAGAGCCGACGCAGTATTGCCCAGACGGGCATACGCTTCCGCGAGCAAGAGGCGTGTCTCTGAAGCGCGGAACCCGGGGTAGCTTGCTCCGGCATCGTACGCTCCACCTTTGGTATAGTTCAGGTCAGTGCCAGCGGCATTGAAATAGTACGCCAGCCGGCCCGTCTCTGAGCTCTTTCCGTCCCATTGTCTGTTCTTCAGCATGGTGACGACAAACGCGCCGGCAACATTCGTGTTTCCGCTGCGATCCCAGACACCAAAGGAATGCCACAGGTTCATGTTGCCATGCCACGTTGAGCCGTGAAGGAAGAGCAAGTCATCCACCCCATTCGTCGCCAGGATGCCTTGATTGGCCTCCGTGATGACGCTGTTCAACGTTGCCACATCATACGACGACACCGAGCCTTTTGCGCGCGCCAGATGCATCAGGTATCGCGCCTTCGCCGAATGAGCGAACTTGGCCCACTGAGCGACGTTCCCATTGTACGAGAACGCGTCCTGAAATACCACGCCAGCTTTCGCAGTCAAGTCAGCTATCCCACGATCGATCGTCGCGAGAGCCTGTGTGTAGACAGCTTCTTGTTTATCAAAGTGCGGAGTAGTGTTTGTCGCGACCTGGATTGCTTCGGAGTACGGAACGTCTCCCCACATCGCAGCGACATTTGCCATATGGTGCCCCTCAAGAATCCCCGCAGCTCCTCTCAAGCCCTGGCTGGCATCACCTGCGCTCTGCACGAGGCGGAGGTTCTTCAGCGTACTTGCATACGCAAGGGACCAATCGGTCTTGAATTCTCCCTCGCTGATAGTGTATCCATTGTAGGCAGTGAACTGAAGTTTAACACCCCGCAGTTGATCCGTCCACATGGCAGCGACCTGGCTGCAAAACCCTTCTGTAAACATGACATACCCAAGTTGTGCATCGACGAAAACCTTCGAGGCATCCGCAGATTGCGGTGCAAGGGGGTTGGTGTCATATCCGCTGACATATCTCTCGCATCCAGCCAATCCGGCAATCATGAGTACGATCAGGAAGATTGAGCTTATTGTTTTCATGATCATGCTCCATTCAAGCTAGTATGAAAGCTGGATCGTGAAAATCCAGCTTTTGGTCGTCGGGTTGTTGTAATAGTCAATTCCCTGACCGTTGGAGGGACCGAAGACGTTCCCTTCCGGATCATTTCCTGTGTAGTCTGTCCAGGTTTTCAGATTCCGGCCGGTGATGCTGAACGTGACACTCTGCATGCCAACGAATTGCAGCGGAAGTCTATATGAGAGTGTGATCTCGCGGAGCCGGACATAGCTTGCGTCTTCCAACCATTGTTCACTCGGCCCATACAATCCGCCAAGCCCCTGCACGAACCATGACTGATCGACGATGACTCTCCCGCCACCAAAATCATTCACATAGCCACGGAACGAATACGTGCCATCCGGGTTTTTCACCGAGGACTTTGACCCTCCGGCCGCCAGCTGGGCGAGGGTCTGCCCTGCGAAATTACGAAGATTTGTCGCGTCTGCAGCGCTCACCGTGTTCCACCAATTCTGTGATCCGTGTGTTCCAAAATAGCACAGAGCTCCCTTGGTTCCATTCCACATTACGCCCCCCTGCTTGATGTCTACGAGGACGCCCAGGGAAAGCCGTTGATACCGGAAGGTGTTGATAATCCCCATTCTGTAGTTGGGATTTGGATCTCCATTCACGCCGAGACTCACCGAACCTTGCGGGAAACCATTGGCGGCGATGTTCAGATTTCCGTCTGCTTTTCGAGCCCACTTCGATCCATAAATGACACCATAGGGTTGGTTGAGGATCGCCCTGCAGCTTGGATCGGAGCCGAAGCCATTAAGGTACACCGACTCAACTCCCGATAGATCTGTGACGATGTTCTTGTTGTGGGACCAATTGAGGGTCGTCGCCCAGGAGAATTGCCCCATTCGCAACCACTCAGCGATAAGCTGTACTTCTGTCCCCTTGTTCTCTAGCGAGGCCGCATTTGCGTACTTGCTTGCATAACCGGTCGAGGGCGAAAGATTGACAGGGAGAATAGCATCGGTTGTTTTGTTTGAATAATAGGTGACACTCAGTGAAGCGCGATCATCGAAGAACCTGAGGTCTGCCCCGATCTCCGCTTCAGAAGTCATCTCCGGCTTCAGATTGGAATTCCCTAGTTGGTCGGATTTTGCTGCCGCACCATTGTAGTATTGCCCATTTAGGCCCTCGCCCCAAGAATTAGAGATGAGGTTGTTTATCTGGTAGTAGGTCCGGGTGACATACGCCGGCGGCTGATTTGCGGCTTGGCCGTACGCAAGGCGGAGTTTACCAAAACTCAGGATTTCGTTCTCCTTCAGCACCGGCAGTTGTGTGAATTGCCATGCGATGCTTGCCGACGGGTAAAAATACGTCTGCGGCGCATCGGGCCCATACGTCGAAGCGCTTTCATCTCGTCCAGTGAACTTGATGAACAGCTGCTTGTAGAGACTGAAGTCCAACTCTCCGTAGACAGCAGCTGATCGTGTGATAGTAAGATACTCTGCGGGTGTGAAGTTGAGGGCATTTGAAAACGTTGCTGGCGCGTTTTGAACGACTAAACCGGTCGCTGCAACGTTCACCCCCTCATACTTGTTGTGGTCGAGGTGCAATCCCAGCATGAGCGAAGCCTCAATGTCATCGTTGATTCCTTGTGTAGCTTTTCCGATCACGTCGGTGCTGATCGCGGTCGATGAATTCGCTGCCCGGCTTAGAGCTCCACCAGGTGCAGATGCATCGCCAACGGGATTGGTGCTCTTGATCCGATCGGTATAGTAATCGAGTCCCAACCTGTAGGTGAAGTTCAGCCATGTCATTGGGTCGTAGGAGATTTCAGTCCCCCCAACGATTCGATCAGTTATGATTGACACGGGGACCTCATAGATCGAGTACAATGGATTGTCAAACCCGGCACCTCTCGTTGGATTTCCTTCACCATTTTGGTACGTTCGCTGCATCCAGGGCGTCACATTACCATTCGCGTCGACGTAGTCGACGAGATACGGTTGATTATTGAAATCGGGGGGTGTGCGATATGCTCCCAGCATGAGCCCTGCGGTGGTGTTACCTACCTGGATCCGATCGCTCTTCGAACTGATGTATGCTGCGTTGAACTTCGCAAGGAGATTCTCGGCGAACCGTCGCGTGGCCGTTCCCCGAATCGATGTCCTTTCAAAATCAGAGTTCGCCAGAACGATACCTTTTTGATTCAACTTGCTCATGTCGAGATAAAAGTCCCCCCATTCATCTCCTCCCCTCAATGTGGCGCCGTAGTCAAAGGAGATGGGTTTCCGGAATATTTCCGACGCATGGTCATACGTCACGGTCGAATTCTTCTGCGTGATTGTAGCGTAGGGATAGTTGGATCGCGAGGTGACGTCCGCATTCCCCGATCTGAGGAAAATCGGATCCCCCCAGCTCAGCGGAAAGTTGAACATGTACATACCGCCATATCCCTGGCCAAAGCTCCTCTGGAGTGGGACCAGGTGGGACACTTCATCGCTGCTGATCTTGGAGCGGACGGTCAAGCTCATGCTCTTAGTGCCCCCTTGAGTGCCGGATTTCGTGGTAATCGCGATGACACCATTGGCAGCACGAGATCCCCACAAGGATGCCGCCGAAGGGCCGGAATATATTTGCATCGATCGGATGTCGTCGGGATTGATGTCGGAGATTCTCGAAAACGCCGCTACACCATCCACCGCCCGCCATGCGCTTGCAGTGGAACTACCTCCTCCGACGGATACAGAGTTGTCGATGGGAATGCCATCAATGACAATGAGCGGTTGATTGTTGTTCATGAACGACCGCTGGCCGCGGAGAACGATCCTCGTTGCAGAACCAGGTTCTCCGGTCGAAGCGATCGTATTCACTCCCGGGGCCAGTGCAGCGATGCTCGAAATGATATCGTTCGCTCCTTTGGTGTTGAGGGCACTTGCTTCAATGGTCGAAACAGAAGTGCCGAGTTGTTCACGGTTTGCCTGAGTACCGATTGCAGTTACGACAACCGGATTGAGCTGCACCGCACTTGGTTTTAGTCGAATGTCCAGTGTCTGAGCCTTTTCAGCCACAATGGTGATCGCGAGTCTGAACTGCACGTAGCCGACATAGCTGACGACCAACGTATACTCCCCCACGGGAATCGGCCCAATGGAGAATTTTCCGTCGACATCGGCAGCGGCACCGTACGAAGTCTTCTCGAGAAACACGTTGGCTCCCGGCATCGTTGAACCGGTCTGGTCATCGACGACAGTCCCTTTCACGCCACCGGTCTGAGCCAACGCCGGGCAGACGAGGAAGAGCAACATGATCAGGGCGAAGAGAGAACCACAAGCGATTGTTTTCATAAACTGACCCCTTTCATGAGCGTGCGATTCAGAGTCTCTGCGAAAAGCAGTAACCAATTCATCTTCCCAATGACTCCTTCATTCCTGATTCATGGCCCAACAGCTCCCCCGGTCGGGACACCTCAATGCCAAGACGCTCGAAGATTCCCGGTTTCATGAACAGATCGTATTCCTCGACCCGTCTCGTCCCCTCCTCCCCCATTGCCGCCGAGAGCTCGGGATGGTTCATGGATACATGCAGGGCCATGGCACTGATGCAATCTTCCGGAAAGTGCTTCAGGAAGTCTCTATACGATTCCTCTCTGTTGCCGGGCAGGAAGAGGTAGTTGCTCAAGTATCCGAATCGCGGGCAGACACCGCCGAGGCGGATGCACTTCTCGATGAAGTCCGGCAGGTGTATAAGCAGCGGCAAATTTCTTTCTTTGGCCACATCGACGAGGACATTCAATAATTCGGGCCTCCAGTAATAGAAGATCATATGAGCATCGAGATGCGTCGGTTCAATCCCCCACTTTTCTATGAGCCCTATTTGGGCCCGGAATTCTCTTCCGACCTCGCCGAGATCCCACTCGGCACATCGGCCTTTTGGCTCGAGCTCCAGATAGCCATCCCTGTCCAGGAGGCTGGGAACTGAATTTCCCAGCACGGGCCGCATGCGGACCGACGGCCATTCGCTCGTCAGACAGAGGTGGACGCCAATGTCAACGGGACGGCCCAGAGAGCGGACGGCCCTGACAAAACCCGCCGCCCATGGTCCCGGCGTCATCACCGAAACCGACGAGATCGGAGTCTTGCGCAGAAGATTCACCGCCGCGGCGTTGATACAGTCGAGCATACCGACATCATCGAGGTTTATGATGATTCTCTTTGCTGGCATCGAGTGTTCGCCACGCCGAGTTCGTTGTGCGGACTAGTGCGATAGAAATGGATCAAGCTGCGTACCAGGGACGAACGCCCGAATCCTGGAAATTCCGGAAGAGGTTAGAGGCGTACCTGCCCGATCTCGTGCAGTGATGCCCGGAAGCGGGCAAGAGAGGAGGATGAGAAGATGGGAATGGAAAGGAATGTGCTAGAAATTCGAAATCCGAATCTCGAAACCCGAAACAAACCCGAAATTCGAATAAAGAAAACCGCCATTTTCGAATTTCGTGCTTCGAGTTTCCTTCGGATTTAGTATTTCGTGCTTAGGATTTCAGACGAGTAAAGCGGAGGCCCTCTCCGCTACTCGGGTGTAGTGCTTTTTTCGAGGTTGTACTTCTCGATGCGTCGTTGCAGTGAATTCCGATGAATGCCAAGCAAACGCGCTGCCTTGCTCATGTTGCCGGCGGATTCCTTGAGGGCCAGTGTAACGAGTTGTTTCTCCAGAACCTCAGCCAGGTCCTGATCGCTTCCGTTTGCACGCAGCAGTTGTTGCAGAATCGTATCCAGCTCATGTGTCGTTTCAGGCCGCCCTTCCGAAGTGAGCTTCTGGATATCGCTTCGCGTGATCAGATTTGCGGCCATCAGGATTGAAACTCGCTCGACAAGGTTGCGCAGTTCCCGGACGTTACCCCGCCACTCCATGTTTGACAGGGCATCAAGAGCGTCATCCGAAAAACGCTTCGAGCCGTGGGACAGTTCCTCGAGGAAGGTCGATGCCAGCAAGGGAATGTCCTCTCGTCGCTGGCGCAGTGGAGGAAGGTGGATGGGAATAACATTGAGCCTGTGATACAGATCCTCCCGGAAGTCACTGTTCCTCGATGTCTCACGCAAATCCTTGTTCGTCGCCGAGATCACGCGCACGTCAACTTTTCTCTCAACAGAAGACCCGATGCGGGTGAAGGATCGCTCCTCAAGCACGCGGAGAAGTTTTGCCTGGAGACCAAGAGGCATTGCGGAGATCTCGTCGAGGAAAATCGTTCCCTCGTTTGCCAGTTCGAACTTCCCCTTCTTCATCTCCACGGCTCCAGTGAATGATCCCTTCTCGTGACCGAAGAGCTCGGATTCAAACAGATTATCCGGGATCGCCGCGCAATTGACGGCAAGAAACGGCTTCGCCGCGCGGGGGCTTTGAACGTGGATGGACTTGGCCGCCAGTTCTTTCCCCGTGCCCGTCTCCCCGACGAGAAAGACGCTTGCCGATGTCCCTGCGACTTGTGCAATAGTGTCGCGCACTTTTCTCATCCCCCGGCTCTCGCCGACGAGAAGAGTATATCCCTGCTGCTGGCGCACCATCTGCTGCAGCCGCTGATTGTCTTCCGAAAGCGCAGTTTGCATCTGCGCGCGCTGGATTGCTCGCGACGCAAACGGCGCTAAAGTACTCAGAAGACGCAAATCATCCTGAGAGAAGATCCTTCCTCCCCTTGAGTTCACGAGATTGACAATACCGATGATCTCGTCTCCCGAAAGGAGAGGAAGTGCAAGGGTTGGGCCAAGATTACGGATCTGTTCTTCCGGGTCTTTGATGTTCAGTTTCTGGATGACATCTTCCGTCAGCAATGGCTTGCGGTGATGCATGACCCACCCTGAAACGACCGTATTGAGCAAGTGGTCGATTTCTCCCTGCTCAGCGGAAAACGCGCGAACGATCGAATGCACCGATTCTCTTGTGACAGGATTAAGCAAGAGGATTGCGACGCGCTCAGCCCGGCAGAGTTTCAGGCAGCAGTCGCCGATTTCCTCCAGCGTCTTATACACATCTGAGATCGAACTCAGCGATTGCGCAAGACGCTGAATTCCTTCCAGCTCTTCGATGCGACGTTTGAGGGATGCGGTGTCGTCAGGCACAGAGGGGGTCTGCCCCATCATTGGCTACTCCGCTTTGAGCGAATCGGGATTCCGAAAAAGAACAGTGCCGGAGGGAAGATTCTACACGGCCAACTTACCATTGTTCAGGGTCAAAGGCAACTATGCAGAGGAATGCAGGGAAAGACGAGAAACCTCGGCAAGCTCGGCCAGCCTTGCGAGCAGCCATCATTCCCTCAGCGTACCAGGTCGGCCTCAATCTCTTCCAGCGTCTTCCCCTTCGTCTCAGGCAGACGTAGCAGAATAAACACGAATCCACCAATGCATATCGCCGCATAGATCCAGAATGTCTTGGCAGGGCCGAGGGCACCATTGAGAAGCGGAAACGTGTAGGTGAGGACAAAGCAAGCGGCCCACAGTGACGTCACTGCAACCGACATCGCTGCACCGCGGATCCTGTTGGGAAAAATCTCAGAGATCACGACCCAGGTAATGGGAGCGAGCGACATCCCGTACGTTGCCATTGCGGCAAGCACCAACAAGAGCATTGGTAGCCCCTGCAAGCCGATTGAGTATCCAACTCCAAGAGCGATGTAGATGATCGCAAGTCCAGCCGCACCCAGCAGCATGAGAATCCGCCGCCCTCCTTTGTCGACAACTCCGAGCGCCACAAACGTAAAGACAAGATTGACGGAGCCCGTCCACGCAATATTGAGGAGAGTGTTCGAGATGTCGTACCCCGCCGCAGAGAAAACCTCCTCCGCGTAGTTGAAGATCACATTGATGCCGCACCATTGTTGAAACACAGCCAGCGTCACGCCGAGAATCAGCACCCGCCTCATCTTTGGATCCAGGAGCTCCCGGAAATCAACTTTTTGGATATCATTGACCAATGTCGCCCTGATCTCGGCCATTGCGGCATCGGCGTACTCTTCCCCGCCGACTTTCGCAACAATGCCGCGCGCTACTCCCTCTCTCCCATTCTTTACGAGCCAGCGCGGACTTTCCGGCACAAAGATCATGCTGACGAGAAAAACCAGCGACGGTACCGCGGTGGCTGCAAACATCCATCGCCACCCTTCCTGGCAGTTCCATGTCGCGGCAAGAGCTTCTTCTGTCATACCAGGAGGAATCCGTTCGGCGATTACATAGTTGATAAGCTGAGCAGCCAGAATGCCAATCACGATCGTGATTTGGTTCAGCGACACAAGTCTCCCTCTCATGTTCGCCGGAGCGATTTCCGCGATGTACATCGGAGAAAGATTGGAGGCCAGACCGATGGCAACTCCACCCATGATCCGCCAGACAACGAAAACGAAGAAGGTGTCGGAGAGTCCGATTCCCAGCGAGGTAACGGCAAACAGGAGTGCGGAGAAGATCAGGAGCCTTTTCCTGCCGAACGAGTCGCTCAACGCCCCCGCGGTCAATGCCCCGACGAGACACCCGATGAGCGCGCAGCTGTTCGCCCACCCTTTCTGGGCGGCATCCGTGAGTTCAAAGTAGCGTTCAAAGAACGGTTTCGCGCCACCAATCACTACCCAGTCGTAGCCGAAGAGCAGCCCTCCCATCGCCGCGGTAAGGGAAATCAACCAGATGTAGGTGAGGTTGTACTTCGGATGTTGCCCAGTTGGCGTCGTCGGATGGCCGGTCATTCTGCAAGCGTCTCGGATCTTGAAAGGTAGTAGGAATGATTGAGGGGGAACGTACGGCTGCGTTGCCAGAATGTCAATGATGGATACGCTGATTGCCTGCCGATGGCGTCGGTGAGTGATTCAGGCATTTCTTATGTAACCCTTTCAGGGTTGGGGGATTGTTGATTGGTTCTATCGAGGGCGGAGCCCTCGCTTGAAGATATCGATCCCCTTTGGGGATGTCGACCGCTTGATGGTCAGGATGGCCTCGATGATGAGTCATGCAACCCCTTCAGGGTTGCGAGATTGTTGGTTGGTTCCACCGAGGGCGGAGCCCTCGCTTGAAGATATCGATCCCCTTCGGGGATCTTGGTCGTCTGCCCGTCGGACGCCTTTGAAGCTGAGTTATGCAACCCTTTCAGGGTTGGGGATTTGCCGGTTGGTTCAACCGAGGGCGGAGCCCTCGCTGGAAGATATCGATCCCCTTCGGGGATATTGGCAGCAAGGTAACGTCAATGTACAGCTACGTCAGCAGGCCGCAACAATTCTTCTCATTGCCGGCTGTCGACTCCGAAGGGATCGGATATCCAACGTCGGGGTGAAGCCCCGACACAGAATGGCCTTTCTCTCTCTCAGCCTGAAGGGGTGAGAGGATTCCAGCCAAGGACGCCCCTCAGATCGTGCCACAGCGGGATTGCCAACCTTCAACAATGATCCGCATGGACGACCTCAGACCCCGAAGGGGTCGGATATCCAACGTCGGGGCGAAGCCCCGACACAGGATGGCCTTTCTCTCTCTCAGCCTGAAGGGGTGAGAGGATTCCAGCCAAGGACGGCCCTCAGATCGTGCCACAGCGGGATTGCCAACCTTCAACAATGATCCGCGTGGACGACCACAGACCCCGAAGGGGTCGGATATCCAACGTCGGGGCGAAGCCCCGACAGAGGATGGCTTCTTGCCCTCTCACCCTGAAGGGGTGAGAGAGTCTCAGTCCCACATGTACTGCTCATCGTAGGCGAGTCCAGACTCCTCAAGCGAGGATCTGTACTCATCCTGAAAGGATCGCTTCCGATGATGCTCCTCTTGCGCTGCAATGTAGGTCCTCACTCGTTCGACGTCCCATTGTCCGACTGAAAATATCCCATATCCGTTCTGCCACGCAAATTTGGTGAGGATGCCGCCCTTCGTCTTGATCCATTTCGAGGAGCAACGCTTCAAATCACATACGATATCTGCTATGGATGAAGTCCTCGAGAGAGCGCACAGAATGTGTACATGATCCGCCACTCCACCCACCGCGAGAACAGGGCAGCCAAGGTCCTTGCACGTCCCGCCAAGATAGGCATGCATCTCATCGCGGATGTCCTTCCTGGCAAGGAAAGGATAGCGACGTTTCGTGGAGAAGACTATGTGGACCAAAACTCTGGCGAGCGATTGGGGCATACGACAAGATATCGAACCCCTTCGGGGTTCGTTTGAAGCTGAGGGGAATATCCGAGGGCTTTGCCCTCGCGTAGGATATTATTCCCCTTCGGGGAGAGGTTGGTAGCAAGGACGCCTTTGAAACCGGAGACGATGTGCGGGCGTGAACAATTGGTACTTGCCGAAGAATGTACACATCGCAGCGCCTCGACGAGGCGGATCAGCTATGATGGCAATGGACTAAGATTTTGGCGAGCGATTGGGCCATACGATAAGATATCGAACCCCTTTGGGGTTCGTGTGAAGCTGAGGGGGATATCCGAGGGCTTCGCCCTCGTGTGGGATATCATTCCCCTTCGGGGAATTGACAGATCGCGGGGCGTTGACCAGGTTTCTCGATCAAGGTGTTACCGAATCAGGATCTAGTAAAGTCCGGGGTATGAGTGCAGTATGCAACCTCGTTGGTGTGTTTTTGGATAGAAGGGCGCGTCCGGATCACAACGTAACTCTCAGGAGGCATGATTTCAACAAGGTGTGCCAAGATTCGATTTGCACTTCGGAGAGGCCGGCAACATTGTCCAACCTGGTCAGGCTGCTAGAAGCGTACGGACTAGAAGAGCCATCATTCTTTCAGAGCCGTTTCCACGGCATAGCGGGCATGGATCGATGTGGTATCGAAGATCGGAACGCGCACGTGTTCTTGTTTCACAAGAAGTGGAATCTCTGTGCAACCAAGAATGATCCCCTCTGCGCCCCGCCTGATGAGGTCGTCGATGATTCGGATGAATTCCCGCCGGGATGTGTCGAGCGTCTGCCCAAGACATAGCTCGCTGTAAATGACCTTGTGGACGATCTCGCGATCCGAGTCATTCGGAATGAGCACGTTCAGACCGAACTTCTCCGTCATCCGTCCTCTATAGAAGTCCTGCTCCATCGTGAATCTCGTTCCGAGAAGTCCGACTGTCTTCACTCCGCGTTTCAGAATCTCCCCCGCGGTCGCATCGGCGATATGGAGAATTGGAATTGAAATGGCGGCCTGGACATGGTCGGCCATTCTGTGCATCGTGTTGGTACAGATGACCAGAAAGTCCGCGCCCCCGCGTTCTAACCTCTTCGCGGCACCGATCATGATCTGCGTCAATTCGTCCCATTTTCCCTGGTGCTGAAGCACCTCAATCTCTTCAAAATCGACAGAGTACATCAAACTCTTCGCAGAGTGCAATTCACCAAGCCTGGCTTTTGCCTCCTGGTTGATGAGTCTATAGTACTCGAGCGACGATTCCCAACTCATGCCGCCTAACAAACCTATTGTCTTCATACGTGATTCGCGTGTTTATCCATGAGTTGATGTTTGCAGTCGCGACACACCGGTTGTCCTAACGACGATGCGATCGCTTCCACGTGAGAGCTCTTGCCATGGAACGGCGGGGGGTCGTGATATCAAGATCATTGTAGAAATCCAGGCGATCGACGAACTCGCCGACAAGTGCACACGTAATGGCAGCGGTGCTGACTTCACCAGTAAGAAACCAGACAAGTCCGGTGGCGACGAATCCTACTCCGATCCGCAATGTCACCAAGAGTGAAGATCGTGTATTCCCGCTGAGCCTCTCCTTCCGTTTCACCATCCGGTCGACAACAGAGTAGAGTCGTAATGCGCCGGAAATCAAAGCCAGAAGGACGTTCCCCGTCATGATGCTCACCAGGAACGCGGCTGAAAGCACAGATGCCTGACCGTCAAGTTGCGCGGACCACTCACGCGCCATGACAGCATACACTGCATCGATCACCACCAGGAGAGCGGCACCAACGACGGCCGTTGTCCAGGCGAGAGACGAGTCATCGGGATAGATTGCGGTCGACAAGATGCCCATTGCGATGAAGAGCGGATAGGCGACGACTTCGCGGCTGAGCCACGAGTTTCCGATGTTCAGAATTGCTCGCCATGCGCGCTCCTTTTTGCCAAGATGGAGCATGCTCAAAGCCATCCCACCCACTCCCACAGTCCCAAAGATCTCCGGACTGATCAGCCACCCGCCCGCAAGCGAAGAGAGAAACCAGGCGACGAGTGCGATGCCGATAAACGAGAACACAGCGAGCGTCCAATCCCCTCTCAGGGAGATCTTTGAGGCAGGCGGGCCACCTGCGACTCCGGCGGTCCATGCCGCAATCTCCGATTCGGACGGGAGGGTCGATCCTGGTGGAGCCGGCTGAGGATCCCGGCCTTTCAAAGGTAGAAAAGTGATTGCAGGACGAATCGGCGCTTGAGGAAATCCCGGGACGGACACGGTCTCGTCTTCAACGTACGTTCCGAACGAGAGTGCACCCGTCGGACACATCGAAGTACAAGCAGGATCGGAATGTTGCGTCAGGCGATGGTTGCAGAATGTGCACTTCTCCATCACACCGCGATCTGCATTGAATTGGGGGGCATCATATGGACATACCCAACTGCAGTATCGGCATCCGATGCATTTGACGTCATCGATGAGTACCGCCCCCGTCCTATCGTCCCGACTGATGGCTCGGGCGGGGCAGCCTTTGATGCACGGAGCGTCGAGACAGTGATTGCAGGCAAGTGACAAGTGGTATACCGGCATCCCGGGGACATGGGCGGGGTTGTAGGTGACAATCTGCCGCCAGAACTTCCCCGGAGCGAGTCCATTCTCATTCGCACATGCAATGACGCACGCGTGACATCCAACACATGTATCAAGATTATGGATAAACGCAGGTGACATGAGTTGACTGGAGGTATTCATGCCGGCGATACCTCCACAAGGTTTTCATGGAACGCTGCGCCATGCCCCATGTCGGTTTCGCGTGCCTTTGAGAGAAGGTTGACCGCACCGCCGTCCGTCAACCACCACCCATTGTGCAGAACAACGCAGCCGGGACGGATTCCAAAATCAAATCGGACATCTACGATAAGCTCTCCCCGGTCGTTGAATACCTTGACGCGTGATCCCGCGGAAATGCCGCGGGCGAGAGCATCTACCGGATGCATCTGAAGAACAGGAGACGGCTCGATCGCCCTCATCGAGACCAGATTGCCGAACTGAGAGTGAATGCGATTCTTCGTGTTAGGCGTCAGGAAGAAGAGTGGATAACGCTGCGACTCGCCAGATTGGTCCCCCATTGTCGCTTCAACCGGTTTGCGGTACGAAGGCAGTCGCTCGACAGCCCATCTCGTTGCCGCTTCTGCCGAATCCAGTTCGATGCGTCCCGAAGGAGTCTGAAACTTCAAGTCGGCGAATGCTACGTCACGTTCGTCAGGAACGCGCATCGGTCCTTCACGAAGTTTTTCGACCGTCACGCCCGGCAGGTGCGCCAGGCGCTGGTTGAGCCATGCTTCAACGGCAGAGTCCGATGGTGCAGGAATACTCTTTGCAATATCCTTTTCCGGGAAGCCCAGCCTCTTTGCCAGGAGCCAATAGATTTCTGTTTCGGGCTTGACCTCGCCGGGCGGATCGATCACCTTCTCGCGCAACTGCAAATAGTCATGCCAATATGCGCCAATCACATCTGATTGTTCAAAGAAGGTCTTGGCTGGCAGTATGATATCGGCTTCTCGTGCCGTGTCAGTCATCGTTTCTTCAACCACCACCCGGAAATCGAGATCTCGGAACGCTCGCAGAACTGTCGGAGTTTCCGGATTCTGTGGAATCGGATTCCCGCGTTCGACCCACACCATCTTAAGAGGGGGGTCTGTCGTGGCAAGCATCTGCGGACCAAGCAATGCTGTCGAGATCGAAACTCGCACCAGAGGATCCTCATGCTCAGGTGGATAGAACGCCACCGGATCTTTCTCACCAAACAATTGCGTGCGGAGGTTTGCGAAAATCCACCCGGCTCCGGGTCTCCCTATGTTTCCTGTGAGAGCGAGGAGTGCGATCATCGAGCGCATTGTCTGTCCGCTGTTCGTATATCGCTGCATTCCGAATCCGGCACAGATCGTCACCGGTCGGGTAGTACCAATCAATTCAGCGAGCCCGATGATTTGTGACTCGGGGATTCCGGCAATCGCAGCAGCCCAAGCCGGCGTGCACGATGCGATATGAGAGCGGAACGACTCGAATCCGTGAACGTGTCTCGAGATGAATTCATCATCGGTCCACCGTTGTTCAATGAGCCGATGGGCAACTGCCAGTGCAATTGCGGCGTCACTTCCGGGTCGAGGCTGGATCAGCAAGAAAGCCCGTTCAGCTGTTTCGGTGCGGCGCGGATCGATAACAACAAGCTTTGCTCCCTTTCCGAGCGCCTCCTCCACGAATTTCATCTGGTGGATATTTGTCTCAGCAGCGTTCTTTCCCCAGAGGATGATGAGCCGGGCGTTGGCAAGATCCCATGGCGCGTTATGCTCATTGGCACCGAGCGTAAGGCGCGTCGCTTCGAGTCCGGCAGGCCAGCAAAGATCACCAAACGTTGTAGTATACCCTCCATAGAGTCTCCAGAACGCCGATCCAACGCTGTTGAGCAAACCCTTCGATCCGCTGGCTGAATAATAGAGGAGACTTTTGGGTCCGTACTTCGAGCGGAGAGACTTGAGTTGAGCAGCGATTTCGTCCAGGGCCTCTTCCCACGAGATCTTGTGGAATGTGCCCGATTGGTCTTTGCGCAGTGGGGACAGTATTCGGTTGGGCGAGTGAACGCGCTCCACGTAGCTCAGCCCCTTCAAGCAAGCTCCGAGCGGCGTTGCCCGGTTCTCGGGAACCGGCTCGATGCGGCGCAGGCGGCCGTCTTCCACGGTCACGCGGAGTCCGCACGTGCTGTAGCAGTTGCGAGGGCAGGCAGTATGGATGATGCGCTGGGGCATGTGTGCTACCTATGCCAAGTTCGTGTTCTACACTCTGAAGTGCAAGACATATTCCACACTGTTCCTGAATCTCCCCAACTGAAAACGGTTGCACCGTCATCGATATTTTCGGATATTACGGTATCATTTCAGCAATCACGTCTATCGAGAAAGGAATTCGCTATGAACCGCCTCGTGTCTCTCTTTATCCTCTGTTCGTTGTTGCTGGCGACTGGTCTTTCTGCCGAAAAGAAATTTGGTAAGAAGATCACGCTGAAGGAGAAGACGAAGATTTCGGATATCCTCGCCAATCCGGAGAAGTACAATGGGAAGAGAGTTCTCGTCGAAGGCCCGATTACCGAGGTGTGTAAGAAAAGAGGCTGCTGGATCAGGCTCGGGAGCGACAAGGAATTCGAGACGATGACATTCAAGGTCGAGGATGGCGTCATCGTATTTCCCATGGAGGTCAAAGGAAAGACCGCAGTCGCAGAAGGGGTTGTCTCAGTTGTGACGACGTCCGTTGAGGACCAGATCGATCAAGGCAAGAAGCATGCAAAGGAGACCGGGGAAGAGTTCGATCCGGCGTCGGTCAAAGGCCCCAAGACCGTCATCCAGATCAAAGGCGAGGGCGCGATCGTTAAATGAATTGGAGGCGTTGGAACAACATTATTCATCGCGACCTGGGTTACTTCCTGGTCGCGATGACTCTTGTCTACAGCATCTCAGGTATCGCCGTCAATCATGTGGCGGATTGGAATCCGAGCTACAAGCGTCAGAGAGCCGTACTCACCATCGAGCCTACTCTAGCCAGCACGAAGGAATCAATCCTTGCCGACGTCCTGCCGAAACTCAACCTCAAGGCAGACGACTTGCGCAATTCGTTTCGCCCTGATCCGGAGACCATCCAGCTGTTCCTCGAACAGAAGAGCTACTCGATCGATCTTCCGACCGGCACAGTGATCGTTGAAGAAATCCGGCCGAGGCCAGTGCTCTATGAGCTGAATCAACTTCATTTGAACGCTCCGAAGGGAATCTGGACATACATTTCGGATTTCTTTGCGCTGAGTCTCATCATCATTGCCATCACGGGAATGTTCGTCCTGAAGGGGAAAAACGGGCTCGTTTGGCGGGGCATCTGGTTTGTCGGAGCCGGAATTGCAGTCCCCGTGGCTTTTTGGGTATATTACTTGAACAGCTAGCGGTTTGGCCTTTTCCATGATATGTTATTTGTGAGAATTTCCGTACATTAGAGTGTGAGATTGACTGTCACCATAGCGTTTTCCCTGTACTATCTTCTTCTCACCGTAGGGCTGTCCTCCAGTACGTGCGAGTGCTGCAGTTTGTTTGGCTCACCCTCTGATCAAACGACGACCCGGTTTGTCTACCAGTGCTGTGGGGGTGCAGAAGGCAGTCAGGAATGCTGCCTGACCGCCGCTCGAAGCGTTCGCATTGGCGATGATCACACATCGGTCAAAGCGTGGTTTCCCGATGACAACAAGTACGTCTCCGCTTCATCTCAGCATACGTTCCTCACTCATCCCCGGCTCTCTGAGCGGCGATTGACATCCAGTTCCGATGTACCCGATCGCTTCGCGTTGAGCCAGAGTCTTAGCTGTACGTTCCTCCTCTAGAAAGATCCTCGCGCCCTGCTTTTTTCCGGAGTCGGCTGAGGTGTGCGCCGACCCATCCACTTATCATTAGCGAGGAGTTTCCAATGAAGACACTCTCTGTACTGATCATGCTTCTTTGCGCTGTTGTGCTCACGGCGGCCAGCCTTGACGACGACGTTCAACAATCACGTTTCAAAGTGAACGGCTTGTGCGGGATGTGCAAAACGAGAATCGAGCGAGCGATGAAAATCGATGGCGTCTCGAAAGCGCAATGGAACAAGAATACTCAGATCCTTACCGTTTCGTACAATCCTGCCTTGATCACGGTCGATTCACTTCAGCGCCGGCTAGCGTCCGTCGGCCACGACACGGAGCGGTACACTGCTGCAGACTCGATCTACAACGCACTCCCTGAGTGTTGTCACTATCGTACCGGAACACCGCACTAACGATAGATCACCGACAAGAGGAGTGATATCATGAAGACCACTATCACCATCACCTTGCTCATTCTGTCATCCGCCGTCGCGTTTTCGCAGAACGTGCTCACCGGGCATGTTCGTGGGCTGGATGACAGGGGCATCGAGTCACCGGTGCCGGGAGCAATGGTGTACTGGTTGGGAACGCCTCGGGGTACTGTCACGGACACTGCGGGAGCGTTCCGTCTCCCCTTCTACGGCGAAGCTTCGACCATCGTCGTCGCCCACGCTTCTTTCATTGCTGACACTGTCCGCGTCGGACGGCAACGAAACGTGCACATCGTTTTGCGCCA
>Ga0233425_10001731_pt1 | contig 46747 bp, 44 predicted proteins | sample Watercolumn_Towu_2_FD_181712 | JGI IMG/M metagenome (GOLD analysis project Ga0233425, IMG submission 181712) | Freshwater microbial communities from Lake Towuti, South Sulawesi, Indonesia - Watercolumn_Towuti2014_140_MG | ecosystem: Environmental > Aquatic > Freshwater > Lake | place...
GAATATATAAGGTATAGCCAAGACGAATGGAATTTTGATTTCAAAGATATTAAGCAAAAGCAATTAGGTTGAACCAGTCTTTTTATAAAGATACCCTGCCCTTTAGGGCAGGGAGTAGGTCATTCTGAGTTCGTCAGGAGTAAATTTTCTCCAAAAATTCCTCGAGCTCACTCGAGGAAGAGGTTACCTAATATGATTAGCCAAAATTTACAAGTCTGCTTCTCTCCTCCATTTTGTGCAACTGCTGTTGCATTATTTCCAGTTAATTCACTCTGCTCATAGATAGTTGTCTTAAGAGACAAAAATCATACTAAAAAATCTTTAGTTAATGGAAACTGAGACTCTTTGTTGTCTGGGATGCAGTTTTCATCAGACTTGTGTGTTGTTATTATTAACTTACTGCGGGAGCTAAAGGCGACCATTAAATTCTAACGGAGTGCTATCTTGCGTTAGCATAGATAAAGATTATATACAAAGAATCAATCGGAAGGGGCACTTTCTTTTTTTTATTTTATTTTCTTCCCAATTAATATCTTTGCTATTCCCCATGCAATTATCTGATTAATATGCCCTTATTTTTTAGATCTTTATCATTTCAGTTGGCGCAAATTTAGTAGAAATCAAAACTTGCAGTTTTAAATCCTGCCTTTCTTTTATTAAATTTGAAAATGTTTTCAGTGCAACTTGGGGGGTATTATTTGTTTCGCTTAAGTGAGATAAAATAACTCCATTTAGCTTTGAAGAAGCATGCTCTAAAACACCCAAACTTGCCTGCATATTTGACAAGTGCCCAATATCACTTCTAATCCATTTTTTTAAAAAAAGAGGATATGGCCCTTCTTCCAGCATTTTTAAATCGTGATTTGATTCCAAACATAAAAAATCAGAATCTTTTATTTCCTGCTCTACATTTTTGCATATAAAACCTGCATCAGTTATTATTGAAAGCCTTTTTTTGTTTACAATTGAAAAAAATACTGGGTCTACAGCTTTATGAGATTTTGAAAATATTTCAATATCCAGCCCATTAAAATTAATTGTTTCATTTTTTCCAATCTTATTTATTAAGTTTGCATCAGAGCATAAAAAGCATTCATCTGCAACTTTTTCAGCTGCATAAATTGGAATTGAAAAAGTTCTTGCAAAAACATCTGCTCCAGATATATGGTCTGAATGCTCATGAGTAATAAAAATTCCTTTTATGTTTTCTGGCTTTTTTCCGATAATCTTCATTCTTTCCAGAACTTGTTTGCATGAAATTCCGCAGTCAACTAAAAATCCATGATTATTGTTCTCAATATAAAAGCAGTTTCCGCTTGAACCTGATGATAAAACTGATATTTGCATTTTCTCTTTTTTGTATAAAGTAATACAAAGATATGAGATTTATAAACTAAACTAAAAAAAGATATTGTAATTATATAAGTATAATAATGTTTGAGATTGGTTTATCTTCTTTGAAAGAATTGTGCTGTATCACCATAACATAAGAGAATATCCCCCAACCCATGTATAAATAAATTTTCCTTTCTCTTCCTTCCCCAACGAGAGATTACCCTGACATCTCCAAGATGAGATATTCCAACACCAAAATGAAAAAGAGAGCCGAAGTCTACGGGGTCATAAGCTTCAGAAAAATAATAAAGTACTAATGAATCACTGCAAAGATTTTCTATAGGGGTTAATTCTGGAATCTGGTCTGTTATTAATTTATGAAAAATATCTTTATCAAATTTATATTGGGGTAGCCCCATTCTATCAAATGCCCAGCTCTGGCAATCTCCTTTATCCAATAATCTGGGATTTTTTAATGGAAAAACCCCGAGATGCATATATCTTGCTATGATTTGTTTCTGACTAAGATTACTTTTTCTTAATCTAGTTATTTCAATTCTCCTTTGAGTAACAGGTACTTCTATCATTTTTTATCTTAGAGATTAGAGGATTTAAAAATTTATTCTCCATAATACCTCGTCTTGCCTTTGAAAAAATTTTGCTCTTTGTTGTAAAAAATAACAATAAGTCAAAAACTCTGGGCTAAAGCCACAAAGCATATTTTGAGTTTTTGAACACCTCAAAAATCTCTTTTGAAGATTTTCTCAGTACTAATAAATAATAAATTAATTTAATGAAGCGAAGCTGCTAAAGATGCTCCGTGCCAATAGCACGGAGATGTTCACTCTATACAAAATTTATATCAAAACATTTATAAATATCTATTTCTAAAATAATTCATGGCTTTAGCATCAAGTTCTGCTTTTAGCAGTTTTTGGTTTTACTTTTTTAGCTAAAGCTCCAAAATTCTAATTAAATTTTATGGAGGATGTTATGATTACGACAACTGTGCTGTCTGCTGCTTCTGATGTTGAAGGTTATAGATGCAATTGTTATCTATCTGATAAAGAAAGATGTAGTATTTCAAAAGCAGGATGTTATTGTAATGGAACAGATCCAAATTGTTATGTTCTAAAGACAAATGCCCGAGCAGTAGAAATAATTGCAAGAAGATTTTTAGGAGAACTAGAAACAAATTTATAATAAGTTTACTTCTCTCTCACAAAATCATATGCACTTTTAGCTGCAACAGCACCTTCCCCTGCAGCAACTACAACTTGCTTTAGAATATTGTTTGTGCCGTCTCCTGCTGCAAACACTCCGCTTACATTAGTTTTTGCTGATTTATCTGTGATTATCTGACCTTGCGGGTCTAATGCAATCCCCAAGCTTTTAATTATATCTACGACAGGAGTAGCTCCTATTTCAATAAAAACCCCATCAATATCCAATGTATATTTTTTTGCTTTTTTGTCCAGCTCAATCTGCTCTACTTCTACTTTTTCAACTTTTTTATTTCCAATTATCTTTACTGGATTTGAAAAACAATGTATCTCTATATTTCCTTTTTTCTTTATTTTGTCAAATGAAACAGGCTCGCATCTTATTTGCTCTTTTCTGTATAAGATATAAACTTTCTTTGCAATATCTGCTAAATAAAGAGCGGCTTTAGCTGCACTATCCGCACCGCCTACAACAGCTACATTTTTATTTTTAAAAAATAATCCATCACAGGTTGCACAGTAACTCACGCCATTTCCCAAGAATTCTTTTTCACCAGGTATTTCAAGTTTTCTATGCTCTGTTCCCAAACATATAATCAAAGTTTTCCCATGTATTTCCTTGTCTCTTATTTCCAAGATAAATCCATTTTCATCTTTTTTTACACTTGTTATTTCAGCTTCTAAAAAACGAGCTCCAAATTTCTCTGTCTGCTCGCGAAACTTGCGCATTAATTCCAATCCAGAGCCAATAAATCCAGGCCAATTTTCTATGTTCCCAGCTAAGCTAGCTGTTCCTCCAAGTGATTTTGCAATTACTGCCACACTCAGATTATATCTCCCTGCGTAAAGAGCAGCAGTCATTCCTGCTGGTCCTGCTCCAAGTATAAGAACATCGTAATGCTCTATATTATCATGCCTTTCTCCTTTAGGATAAATATGTTTTACCATGGATATAATAAAAACTTGATGCTTTTAAATTATTCTAATTCAACAAGATTTAAATATTCCTCTTTTCTGGTAAACTTATGGCAAAAGAAATGAGTGTGGAAGAAAGATTAGCTCTTATAACAAGAAATCTACAAGAAGTCATTGGAGAAAATGAATTAAAGTCTCTTTTAAAATCAAGAAAAGATATTTCTATTTATTGGGGAACAATGCCAACAGGGAGTATTTCTATTGCCTATTTTTTTCCTATGTTAAAAGTAGCTGATTTTTTAAGAGCAGGGCTTAAGGTAAAAATTTTACTAGCTGATTTGCATGCAGCCCTGGATAGTGTTCCTTGGGAAATCTTAGAAAAAAGATATAATTATTACAGAAAAGCAATAATAACTATTTTAGAAATAATAGGGGTGGATTTGAAAAAATTAGAATTTGTGAAAGGAAGCGAGGTTCAACTTAATCAAAAATATTTTCAGGATTTGCTTAAACTTAGCACACTTACAACACTTAATGAAGCAAAACATTCTGCAGCAGAAGTTGTAAAGCTAGGAGATAATCCAAAGCTTTCAGGTATGATTTATCCTTTAATGCAGGCATTAGATGAAGAATATCTTAATGTAGACGCTCAATTTGGGGGGATGGATCAAAGAAAAATAATGGTCTATGCTCGCGGATATTTACCAAAAATAGGATATAAACCAAGAATAGAACTAATTAACCCAATAATTCGCGGTCTAGTGGGTGTAAAAATGAGTTCAAGTATCGCTTCAAGCAAAATTGATCTTTTAGAAAATGAAGAAGAAGTTAAAAAGAAGATAAATGGAGCAGAATGTGTAGAAGGAGATCCAAATAATGGGATTATGGCTTTACTTCAATATCTAATCTTTGTATTAAAATCAGATAAAAAAGAGAAGTTTATTGTTGAGAGGCCTGCAAAATTTGGAGGCAATAAATCTTACTCTTCCTATACCGAAGTTGAAGGTGATTTTATAGATAAAAAGCTTCATCCAATGGATTTAAAGAATGCAGTAGCAAAAGAAATTAATTTGCTTCTTAAAAGATTCAGAGAAGATAAAGAAGTGCATAGGTTGCATAAAGAAGCTTACTGAAATTAAGTCCCATCTTTCAATTAATAGATAGCTCTTCTTGGTTTTCTTAACAAGAAACATTTTTTCTACCATTAACTGCTTCTAATGTCGCTCTTATTTCTTCTTCTGTGGGCGTTGCATCGGGAGAAGCAGTTTGGCCTTCATACCGATTTATATGGTGATATTTCCCATCTGTTCCAAGAACTCTAGATGGCGTATGGTCTCTTGCTGTCCGGCATCTAGCAGCTTCTAGAGGATGTTCAGCCAATTCCCGCAATTCTCTTTGATGATTTATTTCATGTAGCTTATGAAATCTATTTCTACTCATATAATGAACAGTTCTATCTTGTTTTACTTCTTCAGAAACAGGAGAATAACCCCTATCAATCCCAGCAAAAGCATAACTTGGAGAAAAAGAAGAAGCCAAATCATTAAGAAAACTTTTTGCTCTCCCTGCCACAAGAGCATATCCTGCTTTAAAAAATCCGTATAACATAATAAAATAAAAAAATCCGGTTTAAAAAGATTGTTGCTTTTTTTACTACTATCAAATTCATAAACAAATCCAAAAAACTTAAATACTAGTGATACTTATTTTTATTATGGAAGCACAAAGAAGAATAAAATGGAATAATTCTAATTATCTTAATAGAGATTGTGCTCCAAGTTATAGTTTATTTATTGTTACCAAACACTAAAACGGCATTCTTTTTTCCTAAAAAATGAATAAAAAAATGAATGCCTCTGTGCAGGCATACAATAATTCTGAAATTAAACACAATGACTGTTTAAGTTGTCATGAAGCAATTTTTAATCCAATCTGTCCAGAATGTATCTTAAAACAATTTAGAAGTTGGACAAAAATACATCCTGGCCTGAAGAAAGTAGAGCAGATTATTGTGAATTTTGTAAATAAGCACAGAATTTTTAATAAGAATTCTCAAACATGTATTACTTGCAAGAAGCATAGCTCTTACCTGTGCCCATATTGTTTTACAGAGTATATATTTAATCTATTAAAGAAAGCAAGATTAAGCAGAGCATTAATTGGAGAATTTTTGTTTTTGTTTAATTACGATCTTGAGCATACTGGATATTATAAAGAGGGAGAAAGGCTAGGAGTTTTCTAACATCAAAAATTTTTCGTTTGGGTTTTAATTTTTGAGTGTGATCAGAAATTACATTTTTCAAGATTTCTGACATTCTTCATTTGACAGCATAGCTTGGCCTTTCTCCCTAAGCTTCCAAAAAACTTTTAAGCGCATTAAAGCAACTAGTAATATGTCCTGCAAATCATGCAAAGAAAAACCAGTCTGGAAATTTACAAATAAGGTACAATTATGCAAGAACTGCTTCTGCGATTATTTTGAGAAGAAGATATTTGCTGCAATAAGAAAATTTAATTTAATGCCTGCAGATAGAATTTTCAAAATAAAAAAAGACAAAGATCTAAATACAAATGTTCTTGTTCAGGTATTAAAAAGTAAATTTCAAGTCGAATTGTCAGATAAACCAAATATAAAATCTGAGAATCTATCTCAAATAGCAGAAAATGTCTTTTCTGAGGTATTAAAAGGAAATTTTAATAAATCAAAATCAAAAATAATATCTCCGCTGTACTATTTGTCTAATAATGAAATAAAGATTTATGCAAATCTAAAAAAGATAAAAGGCAAATCTAGAAGAGAAAATAAAAAAATAAACAGCCTATTCAAAAAATTTACAGAGAAAAATCTAGATTTAGAGCACAACATTGTAAATGCTTTTAATCAAATATAAGATGTTTTATCATTAGTTATGCATTCTCTTTAATAAATCTTCTAACTTGTCTGCATTTGCCTGTCTATTAGCTACATGAAGTATAGAATAAACCTGAATATTCCCAATTAGGCTAACTTTCTCAACTCTTAAATCCTTTAATAATTTTTTCCTGAAATCTTCAGAAGCATACAGCTTATTTCCCCCCAAGTCAGAAATCTTTTTTGCAAGAAGAACAATATTACCTATACTCGTGTATTTTAATCTGCCTGATTCTATATTTGAGATAACATCTCCATTATTTAATCCTATTCCAAAATTAAGCTTATTTGATATCTTTCTGCTTAAATCACTAAGCCTTTTATATATATCAAAAGCAATTTCTGAAGCATCTCCTTCATTAGAAAAGCTTTTTGTTACAAGAGGATTAAAAAATATTAAAAAATAGTCTCCGCTTTTTTCTATAGCTCCTTTTCTAGATTCTGAAAGAGAGATTATATTTTTTATTTCATTTTTTGTATTATTATCTAATGTATTAAACTTATCTATTTTTAATGAAATAACTGAAGATGATTGTTTGCTTCCATTTAAGACCAGAGAATGCTCCGCTTCAGTTACTTTCCTTGAAGTTTTTAATGAAAAGTTATCATTTACCTGGATTGTGCTTCCAAAAGAGGATTTTTTATGCCTTTTCTTTCTTTCTATCATAGACCCAATTAATTTAAATGGAGTCTTTTTTAGTCTTAAAACAAAAGTACCTGCAAATAACAATAAAATAATTATTAAAAATGTCCAAACAAAAGGATATTTATTAAATAGGCTTGAGCCATTAAAATTATTTATCCCTATTGCAGCCCCTGTTAAAAGCATTGCACCTTCAAAATTGTTATTTTCATCTCCTACTTTAACAATATACTCTCCATTGGGTGCTTCTAATGAGAATTTTCTTTCTTCTCCAGCATCAAGATTTTTAATATAGATTTCTCTTACTTCGCTTCCTATTGTTACATTTATATGATTATCATAAACAGAGTTTCCAGTATTTTTAACAATTAAAACATTGCCAGCAAATTCAAAGATGAGCTTGCCTAATTTTTTTACATTAAAATTGGCTTTTTCTTTTATATCTGAAAAAGAGGCCTTTACCTGCCAAATACCATATAATGCATTATCAGGAAAATTGAAAATAATAGATTCTCCTGATTGGATTGTTTTTGTAATTTCTTTTTTGTCAGGAGAAATTAACTTTAAATTAATTGCTCCGCTTGTTTTTTTATCAGCCTGATCAACTAAATCTAAGGCAATAGTTTGATTATCTCCAGGTTTTAAATCTGTTTTTGATAAAGCTATTTTGATGCTTTTTGGAACAGAACTAACAGAAAGGTAAGCAGAAGCATTTACACTGTTTAATATATTACTCCTCAGTTTATCATAAATAAACATATCAATCTTATAATCTCCAGAAGCAAGATTTTGAGGAAGTGTTAGCTTTTCCAATAATTTGCCATCTGCAATGGGTTTTTCAACATTAAGTATTCCCGAAGATTTAAAGAATCCATTTAACTTATCTCCATTTTCTTTTTTTGCTTCCAATGTGACTATTACTAAATCTCCCGGATTGTAAATTACTTTATCAAAACCAGTTGATGCTAAAATTTTGTCACTGATTATAAAATTCCTGCTTGAAATACTATCTGTCCCAAGAGAAACTTGAATATTGCAATTGCCTTTTAAACTGCCGATATAATCAGGAGTCAGCCGGATAAAAGTAGAATAAACCACCTTTTCACTCAAGACAAACCTTGCTTCAGCAGACATTCTTTCAAGGTTAACAGATTTTCCATCACAGAATAAATTTATATCAAATTTTCCTTCTATGTTTTGGGGAATTATGGTTATATCGAGATATACTCTATCTCCAAGATTATACAGGTCTTTAATTTCAGATAACTGGATTTCAGCATTTGCAAATCCAAATAATGAACAAAGAATAAAAAACCCAAAAACAATAAAAAATAATCTCTTTTTTTCCATACTTTATACGTATGTAATTCAGTATTTAAACATTATTCTTTCAGCAATAGAATATTTTATAAATCTATTTTTTCTTAGATAATGATGAATAAAAAAGAGTTTAATGTGACTCCATGGGAAGTCTCAGGAGAAATTGATTATCTGAAGCTTGTTAAAGAATTTGGAACGAATTTGATTCCAGAAAAACTAAAAGCAAAATTTTCAAAATTGCATCCATTGTTAAAAAGAGGGATTTATTTTTCTCACAGGGATTTTGACAAGTGGATTGAAAACTATGAAAAAGGCAGAAGAGTATCTGTTATAACTGGAAGAGGGCCAAGTGAAAAAATGCATATAGGTCATCTTGTTCCGTTTTTGGTTGCAAAGTCACTACAAGATGTTTTTGACTGCGATGTTTTTATTCCAATATCTGATGATGAAAAATTCTATGTTAAAGATTCTTTAAGTTATGAAAGTGCATTGGGGTATTCCAGAGATAATATTCTTGACTTAATTGCCTTGGGGTTTAAACCAGGCAAAACTTTTATTTTTGAAGATTTTATTTACACAGATATATATAGATATGCTGCACAGATAGCAAAAAGGATAACTTACTCAACAGCTAAGGCTGTTTTTGGATTAAAACCCGAGAATAATATTGGCTGGAGTTTTTATCCTGCAATGCAAGCAGCACATATACTATTTCCCCAATTTTATAAAGGAAAACATTTATCTGTTGTTCCTGTTGGAATTGACCAAGATCCATTTATAAGATTAACAAGAGACATTGCAGAATATTTTAACTTTGAAAAGCCGGCTGCATTGCATGCAAGTTTTGTTCCTTCATTAGATGGGGGGGCAAAAATGTCTTCTTCAGGAGAGCATGTAATTTTCTTGTCTGATTCTGAAAAAGAAGTTGAAAATAAGATAAAAAAATATGCATTCTCTGGAGGACAAGATACAATTGAAGAACATAGAAAGAACGGCGGAAATCCAGACATAGATGTTTCATTTCAATATTTAAGAATGTTCTTTGAACCAGATGACAAAAAACTTGAAAAAATTGAACAGGATTATAAATCTGGAAAATTATTGACAGGAGAATTAAAGGCAATACTTATTGAAAAAATAAATACTTTCTTGAGAGAACATCAAAAAAAGCGGGAATTAGCAAAAAAAGAGGTTAATAATTTTACTTTAAAGAATAACTAGGATCTGCTGTTCTTGGATCTATATCTTTTCTGGGTTTTAAATCATCTCTAGGTTGACCATCATAATCTGGAACAAATAATGATTTTCCAGTTAAGCTACCATCAAAATTGATTGAACCATTTCCCTGATTTAATCTTGCTATTTCATCTGCAATTAATCTGTATCCCCTGCCCTCAACAGAAGGCTCACTATTTCTTACTCTTAATGCAACAGAATTAAGCCCCTCTCCGGATTTTACAGACATTGTTCTTACCCACTTATAGTCGCCTATTGCTTTTCTATCCATTTTAGGAAAAGCTACTTGATTAAGATATAAACCTGCAGCTAATATGCCTGCACCGGCAACCAACTCTATCTTTTGTAATAAGTTCATTTTTAACTCCAATATGTTACTATCTATAAGTGATAACCATTTATAAATGTTTCGGTTTGGTCTACTCTATGATTTGCAGGATTTTACTAGAGTTATGATTTTAGTAATTAGTTACTCAACCATATTAATTAAAATAAAACTTTCAGCCCAAATTAAAACCTGTCCAGAATTATATTGACTCCAGTTTCATTGATAATCATTCCAACTTGCCCGCGAACATGATTTGTCCTTCTCATTTTTACAATTTTAAGAGACCTGTCTGCAGAACCCACCCCGGTAGGGAAAAGCATGGTTACAGAGTCAGCTAAAAATTTTACAATTTCTGTTCTCATCATACCATTTTTGTTTGAAGTATCTTCTATAATCTCATCTGCAAGAATAGTTGTTACTCTCAATCTTTTCATTAAAGAAGTGAGTTCATATATCTGCTCTCTGATTCTGGCTTCATCATTTATATTCAAAGACAAAACCGCCAGAGGGTCAATGCATATTCTTCTTATGCTATATTTAGAAACTAGTCTTGTTATCTCTCCCTTTAAATCTCGAATAGAGGTTTGAGGAGAAAATTTCAGAAACTTGACTTTATCCATTTCATTTAATCTTGCAAAATCCCATCCAAATGAAAATCCATCTTGTATAATATCCACAATATCGGGCTCAAAACTGCAGTATAAACCATTCTCGTCGAATTGTGTTGCTCCATTATATAAAAATTGAAGCATAAATGTTGTTTTCCCAGAACCGGGCCCGCCAACCAAAAGATTATCAGAATTTCTTACAAATCCTCCCTGGCTCAATCTGTCAAATCCAGCAATGCCCGTTGGGCACCTCTCTATTATCATCCCCATGATTATATCAATAAAAAGAGATATTTAAATGTTTTCGAAAATAAATAAGTGATCCATTTGCCAATTTAACGAAATATTTAAATATAAGAATAACATTATTTAAAGATGAGAAGGGGGCGTATTTTGAATGTTTTATTCTTGTTTTTTTTAATTTTTATCATCCCGCAGACAATTGCAGATACAAACATTATGAGCGTTGAATCCAATATTATAAGAGGAACTGCTAGCGTTTCTGTACCAGATACGATTTTTCTTGGAAATGTTACAAGAGGATACTCTATAAGGTCTGATAAAGTCTATATAAACAATACTGGAAATGTAGATATAACTGTAACTCCTCAATTAGAAAATAGTTCTGAAGAGATATACAGCAATCTTTATTTTAGTACAACCACAACAGAGAGTAGTTTTAGGAAAATAGGGAATTTCAGCCTAAACCTTTCTAAACCAGATGTATTGGGGGGAGTTGAATCAGATTATATTTATATTAAGCTCGATTTAACAAATTATAACAAGACCGTGCCTTCTGATTTAATTTCATATAAGAAGAACATAAGATTTATTGCAATGGCAAGATGAAAGTAGTTTTATTAACTATTTTTTTGTTATGGTCTATGTTTATTGTTTCATGTTCAGAAATAGGAGTCTATCCTTATGAATTATCCCTGGAGGGAAATATTGATGAAACAATCTGCCAAAAATTTTTAATATCTCTAGATGAGAATGAAATTATAAAAATAGAGGATAGATGGGCTGAAAAAAATGAAATAAGAAAAGAGCTTGTCCTGCATAATTTGGATGCTTCTCTACTTCAATTAAAAGTTGATTACCAAAAAAAGCAGCTTGTTGAAAAAAATAAAGAAGTTCAGGTTTGTTTTACCTCTGCAAAATCAGGAAGGTATCATGGAGCAGTAATTTTCAGCTCTGAAAATTCTGTTAGTGCGATTGGATCATGGGTCTTGCTTGATATAAAAGGAGAAAAAGAAGATAAATCTAAGAATAATATACCATTAACTGGAAATGTTATTGCACTTTCAAATTCTTATAAAAATACTAATATTTTAATTTATATTCTGATTGCAGGAATAATCCTTTGTGCTTTACTAATTGTTTATTTGGTTTTAATAATAAAAAATAGAAAAGAGGCTTCAATATAACTTTTAGACTTATATTTTTTCAACACTCTTTTCATTATTATCCTCGCAGTTTATCTATTATTTAGCTCTTTTTGGAGTGAAAACCCGCATCAACATAAATAAAAAAGTTCATTCAGAATTAATATATTCCTTTTTCCAAATTGGTGCAGTTAGTTTCTCAAGTTCCTTGTCAAATTCATCTAAATATGCCTTATACTCTGGAGATTTTAATGCTTCTTCAGCAGCCTTATTTTCAGGTTTTATATCTTTTGTAGCAATATTTTTCCTCCAGTTGTCATAATGGTCTCTTATCGAACAAGGCATAAGCAGATTATCCGATGTTAGTGGATGAGATAAGATATATTTTTTCTGCCATTCTCTTCCTCTTTTAAAAAAGTCAGAATGCAGGGCATGCCACAATGTTTTTCCATTTTTATATAAATCAATAATGTTATCTACATAATAAGGTACAAACGCACATGGCTGTATATTTCCATCCCAATTAATATAAAGATGACCTTTGCTTCTTCCATAAGCAATACATCCATCAACTATTGCCCCGCTATTCCAAAAGTCTGCTATAAGGTATTTCTTTTTATCTAATAATTCTTCCCATTTTCTGTATAATTTTATTCTTTCTTGGGGAGTTATGGTAAGATTAATGCATTCTTTGCCCTTTCCAATAGGCATTAATTGGAATTGCCACATATGTGTGACTCCCTGTTCTAGAAAAAAGAAATCATAAAATTTATCATCAAGCAGAATATCTATATTTTTCTTTGTTGCAGTTACAGATATACCAAAAGGCACACCAGCTTCTCTTAAATTTTTAAATGCAGTTAATATCTTCTGAAATACTCCTTTCCCCCTTCTTTCATCAGTTTCCTTTTCCCAGCCTTCTACAGATATGCCAGGGGTTACATTCCCCAATTCAGCCAGCTTTTTTGCAATTTCTGGAGAGATAAAAGTACTATTTGTATAAACTAAAAAATACATATCATTATACTTTTTCCATATATCAAATAATGTTTTTCCCTTATCTTGATATAAGAATGGTTCACCGCCGCTTATTGTAATGAATCTGATCCCCCAATCATGGCATTCCTGCAAAATTTTATCTACAACCTCATAAGGCAGGGTATTAAATTTAATATCCCCAATAGAAGCGTAACATCCAGTACATCTTAAATTACAATTGCTTGTAGGAGAAAGCACAATAAATGATGGAACCTCCCCATATTTTTTCTCTCTTTCTTCTCTGGAGATATTTGCTTCTTCAACCATTGTTTTAACAACAGTATCCAAAATCTTTTTAGCAACTTCTTTTGAAATATATCCCTTATCTATATTTCTAAGTGCACATTCAACCATCGCAACACCATATTGGTATCTTTTTTCTCCGCACTTCTTCAAATTACTCTTAGCATCATCTACAAGGAATTGATGCATTTTTTTATAAAATGAAGGAAGAATCAAAGGTCTTAATATTTTCTTAGAAAAAATAACCTTTTCAATTAAATAACCATAAAGGCTTTCTTTTATCATTTTATTATCCTAGTTTTTTTAACCTCTTGCATAATATCAATCATAGTTGTACATTTATAAATCTTTTTATTTTTTAGAATTATTCCGCATATTTAAACAATATATACCTGCTTAAATTTTTAAAAGAATTTATTTTCTATCGCAAGTATCAGAAATAATTTTTATTTTAGCTTGACACATAACTGTCTTCTGCAGTTTAAGCATTTTCCAGAATAATTGCAATTGCGTATATTGCATATTTTGCATCTATCAAAAGATTTCTTTTCAAAATATTTTCCGCAGGATAAACATCTTTTAGTGCAGCTGGTGCAGGCAGTTCCATTTGATTGAACAAGTTCTCTTCTTGCACAATTTTCACACATCTCTCTTCCGCATGAAGGGCATCTCTTTAATGAATCTACAGATTGCCCGCATGAAGGGCATCTCTTTAAACAACTTATGCATAAATCCCCACTCGGTTCTCTTCTTGCATGATTGCTGCAGCAGTAATTTCCGCACCTTAAACACTTCTTTATACATTTCTTGCATATTCTTCTTCCGCATATGCCACAGGTTTTAATCAAGCATTCCCTGCAAAATTCCTTTCCGCAATCTCCGCATCTTGATATACACTCAGAGCAGGAAATATGCCCGAATGAACAAAGATTTAATTCTAAAATTTCTCTTTTGCAGGAATCGCAGAATATTTTGGTTATATTTTTATTAACGGGATGATAACTTAGATAAATTTCCCTGGCCACTTCATTATTTTTAAGAAAAACATTAAAGCTGAAAATAGGATAATAAATTATTGTAGCATTAATAATCTTGTTATTTATTGAAAGAGAGTATTTATGAATTTCATCATTGATAAAGAAATCTCTTTCTTTAACCAAGGCGTCCCTATTGCTGTTTTTTTTGAGTTCTTCTATTTGTTCTCTAAGTTTATTCAATCTGAATGGGATATTTTTGAAATCTCCTGCAGTTTTTCCAGATTCGAGTTCTTCTATTTGTTTTTCGCAGCCCGCTATTTTTTCTTCAATTTCATTTATCTGGAGGTCATAATGATTTCTAATTCTTTCTATATCTTTTTGCATCCGGTTTTTAAGAGATATTTTTATATCATCTACTTTTGGCTGAATAATTTTTTTTATCTCAATTTTAGCAGCATCATACATAGGTCGAATATCTCCTATAACTATCTCATTTTTCTTCCCTTCAGACAGATTAAAATTTGATATATCTAAATCAATAAATCCTTCTTTATTTACAAATATATCTGTTATTATCTGTTCTTTATTATTTAGGTACTGGAATATTGTCATAAATGTAAATCTAACTAAAAATTCGTTTTTTTCATTCTTTGCCAATTTGGATATTTGGCAGTTTTTTAATTTTAGGCAGCTTTTTATATCGTTGGTTTCTACATTAAAATTTAATCTTAAAAGAGCAGTCTGGCCCCTGTCTTCAAGATAACTTGTCATTATCTTTAATAAATAGCTTCCTTTAGACATTAATTCAGAATTGGGTATCTTTTCAGCCATGGACCTGTCAAATACAAGATAATAAGGGCCCTTCTTTCCATAAAACTGCTCGAAATCTTGAGGAGGACTTTCTATAGAAAGAACTTTATTCTCATATTTGATATTAGCATTTAAATTCTTAAAAAAATTCTCGCAGAACTTTTTTATTGCGTCAGGGTCATCATCCATTTTTTGCCTCATTTAAATCACTTTGTTTCTCATCAAAAATATTTGTATTAACTTCTTTTACTTTTTGATAATCATTTATGCCTTTTTGAACAACAGTTTTTATTTCTGTAATGCGGTCTGCAAATTTATCAAGATTATTCTTTGAATCTATAAAAGCATTCATTATCATTTCTTCAATCTTATTTGTTCCGCATTCGCTAAACTCATCCAATCCAAGATTAAATAATATAATCGGCAGCTCTCCTATAACTAACCCTATACAGCACATTTTATTTATAATCAAATCCACAATATACTCTTCCATAGTTCCCTTTGTTGCCAAGCTGTATATTTCTATATCTCTTTTTTGTCCTATTCTATCAAGTCTACCAATTCTTTGTTCAACAGACATAGGATTCCAAGGAAGATCATAATTAATCAGCTTGTTGCAAAATTGTAAATTCAGCCCCTCGCATCCAGTTTCTGTAGAAATCATTATTTTTGCATTTTCTTTAAATTCTTTTATTATACTTGTTTTTTCTTCTCTGTCCAACCCACCTAGAAATTCAACTATTTTAAGATTAAATGGCTTTAATTTTTCAACAATATATTTTAATGTAGTTGGATGCTTAGTATATATTAGTATCTTTGATTCTGGGTCTTTTGCTAGAATCTCTCTTACAATTTCTATCAACTTTTCAATTTTAGAATCAGTATTGATTGTTTTATATTTATCTGCTATTCTTCTAGCCATATCTCTTGTACTTTCGTGATATTTTTCATCAGTAGATATTCTTTCTAATGATTCTATCGCAGAACGAGATGAGCTGGTTATTTTAGGAAGAATAGCATAGATTATTAATCTTCCTCTTATCTCATCACCATTGACTGCAAAGTATTTTGTTTTAAGCAGGTCGCATATAGCATCGTAAACTTCTTTTTCTTCAAATGTTAAAACAACAGGTACCACACGGGGAATTCTTTTTTTGTAATTAATTCCTGTTTCATCTCTTCTTCTTCTTATCATAACTTCATCAAGTTTCTTTTTTAAGTCTCTTGGGTTTAATGGCCTTCTTTTATTTCCTTTTAGCATAAAGTTTTTTTTGAATTCCTTTATTGTACCAAGATGTCCTTTTTTCAGCAGGTAAAGCAGGTTATATAATTCTATGAGGTCATTTTGGAATGGAGTTGCAGTTAAAATCAAGAACCTTTTCTTTTGAATTTTGTCAACAAATTCCCACCTTATGGTTGTTTTATCTTTTAATTTATGAGCTTCATCTACTATAAGCAAGTCCCAGCTGATGTCATGTGCTTTTCCATGCCTGAACTTTTTCGCTTCATTATCATATATTTTAACTCTATCTAACGAGGCTATTGCAAAACAAGCGTCATCCCAATCTTCTTCTTTTTCAATTATCTTTAAATTCAACTCAAATTTCTCTCTTAATTCTAAAGCCCACTGATCTACTAATGAAGGGGGGGTTAATATTAATGCTTTTTTTACAAAACCTCGGGAGATACATTCTTTTAAAACAATGCCTGCAGTTATTGTTTTTCCAAGGCCAACCTCATCTGCAAGAAGAGCGGTCCCATTCAGGTCCCTCAATATTTTAAGTGCTCCGGATCTTTGATGTGGGAGGTTGTATTCCAAGTTTTTCCTTATTTCTGAATAAGAATTGATTTCATTGATTTGGGTTTCTTTTGAAATCTCCTCTGCTTCGACTCTTAATTTAAGCAGATTTTCCTGTTCAAACTCCTTCTTATCAAGTTTATCAAACATAAACTCTTCATCAGAAAAGCTTTCATTAATGATTATATCCCCGAAATCCTTTGAATCACTCATTTTTTATGCAGACTTCTTTAGAATTTCTGCTTTTTAAGCATGATGATGAAAAAGAATATAAATATCAAATAACTATAGATTATATGAAAAAGAGAGCAGGGGGAGAGAGAAAGATATTTAATTGGAAGATTTTGATATTTTGTTTTATCATTGTCTTTATTGTTTCATTTATTGGGAGTTTATTTACTTCAAATGCTGTTGGGTCTTCTTGGTATCAGCAAATAAAACCATCTATAACCCCCCCAAATTGGATTTTTCCAATTGCATGGACAGTTATTTTTATCCTTATTGCATTCTCAATGTATTTTGCATGGGCGTCTGGAAAGAGAAAAAAAGATATTGCTGTGGGATTTGCAATAAATCTTATTTTAAATATTGTTTGGAGTTTCTTTTATTTTTCATTAAAAAAAGTAAATCTTGCTTTTGTTGAGATTATCTTCTTATGGTTATCAATTTTATATTTAGTAATTCTAACATGGAGAATTGATAGAAAGTCAAGTTATCTTTTACTACCCTATCTTTTTTGGGTAGTATTTGCAGCGGTTCTAAACTACCTCTCTATTTAATTTTTTGTCAAAAATTACTCGTGCCCAAACCAAAACTTGACTTTTTCATGCTTATTAAATCTGCAAAAGCCAAAACCTTTGAAATGAATTATATCTTCATTTTTTAGCCCCTTGTGTTCTAAATCTGATTTGCCTAAAATTATTTTTGCATCAGGCATAATTATTTCAATTGCATCTTTTGATTTCTTTTTTAATTGCTCAAACCTTGCTTGAATTGCTTTTTCTTTTATTAATCCGCGGTTCATAGCATATAGAGAATCAATTGGAACAGTAACTTCTCCTTTTGTCAATCCTTGAGAGATTATAAACTTCCTGATTGCTTCTGGAACAAAACCTCTTTTTTCCAAGCTTTGCAAACTCCATGTTCTCGGGTCATGCCATCCAATATAACTTCCTGAACGAACTTCTTTTTGCCCTTTGCTTTTGCTTAATTTAACACCTTCAAATTGAAACAAGCCAGTATGAATAAAAACAGGCTCTTTCCAGCCAAAAATTTCAAATATATATCTTTCCATATCTGTCTCAATCATTAATTCTTTGCCTCTAATTATATGGGTTATACCTAAAAGTCTATCATCAATTGCCCATGAAAAATCCAATAAAGGCCAAACTCTGTATTTTTTCCCAACGCGAGCATGTTCTCTATCGCATATCCTGAATATAACTCTGTCTCTAAAAGCAGGATTTGGATGCTTCATTGAAGTTTTAATTCTTAATGCAAGTTTTCCTTCTTTAGCTGAAAACATCTCTTTCCATAATTTTAAATTTTCTTCTATTTTTTGTTTTCTGCACCAGCATTCTTTTCCATTTTTTCTGTTTTCCCTTAATAAATCAGAAGAGCATGAACAAACATAAGCTTTGTCTTTTTTTATTATTTCTTCTGCATATTTATAATAAATCTCTAGTCTATCTGATTTATATATAATTGGTTTTTCATAAGAAACACCCATCCATTCAATTCCTTTTGGAATCAGCTCATATGCTTCTGGTGCAATCTGTTTTTCCTCGCTTCCAATTGTATCATCTATTACAAAAAGCAATTTTCCCAAGTATTTTTTTGCATATTCATCATTTAAAACTAACTGTCTTGTATTTCCTATATGCAATGGGCCTGATGGATAAGGTGCAATTCTCATTATAACATGATTTTTTTCTGCATTTTCTAATTCAGGCAATTCACCTTCTTCTCTAACATCTCTATGGCTTATCTCTCCTTCATTTTCAATTTCAGCAAATTTTTTCTTCTGCTCTTCTAAATTTAAAGAATTTGTTTTTTTTACAATTTCCTGAATTAAAGGCATAATTTCTTTGATTTGTTCTTTTTTCAAGCCGCAGACAAAAAGCGAGTTTAAAACAGAATTTGCCTGGCATTTTCCTTCATGCTCTACTGCATTTTTTAATGCATATGCTTCTATCTTGCTCTTTTCCATATTTATATATAAATTGCAACTCTTATAAATTTATCCATAAAAACCTTTATATATTCTAATAAGTTAATACAAATAAGAGGTGAAACATGGCTGAAAAAGATAAAAAAATAGAATGGTATCATGAATTTATTAATACAAATTATAAACCTAAATCTAATGATATAAAAGTTTTGTTTCATTATGAACCTGCTAAAGGAATCTCATCTGAAGATGCAATTGGGCGAGTTGCTTCTGAATCTAGTTCAGGAACATGGACAACATTAACTGAATTGCCAAAACTTCTTCCAAAAGTAAAAGCATATGCATACAAATATAATTCTAATCTTGTAAAAATTGCATATCCTTTAATTGATTTTGAATCCAGTTCAGTGCCTCAATTAATGTCAAGCATAGCAGGAAATATATTTGGGATGAAAGCAGTAGAAAATTTAAGGTTGTTAGATGCAGCTCTTCCAGAAGATTATATCAAAAATTTTCATGGCCCCTTATTTGGCAAAGACGTAATTCAAAAAATTTTTAAAAGAAAATCAGGGCCAGTTACAAGTGTAGTTCCAAAACCAAAAATTGGATTTACATCAAGAGAGCATGCTGAAAAAGTAGGTTATCCTATTTGGAAAGGTGGAATAGACTGCATTAAAGATGATGAAAACTTGACTAATCAGGTTTTTAATAAGTTTGAAGATAGAATTAAATGGCTTGCAAAATTCAGAGACAAGGCAGAGAAAGAAACAGGAGATATAAAAGATGCTTTCATAAATGTAACTGCTCCAAATTTAAAAGAATTAGAAAGAAGAATAAAATTTGTTCATGATAATGGCTTCAGATATTTTATGATTGATGTTTTTGTAGCAGGTTTTGGTGAAGTAGGGACAGCTGTTGAATCAGCTCGAGATTACAAGATGGCAATACATGCACATAGAGCAATGCATGCAGCTATGACAAAAAATAAGCATCACGGAATAGAATATCTTTTCTTTGCAAAACTTTTAAGACTTTTGGGAGTAGACCAATTGCATACAGGAACAGTTGTTGGAAAATTAGAAGGAGACCCAAAAGAGATTTCAGCTATGAATGAAATGCTGACAAAACAAAGAGTTGATGAAATTAAAGGATTAAGAATGCCTCAAAAGTGGAATCATATTAAACCTGTTCTGCCAGTTTCATCGGGAGGATTGCATCCAGGAATTTTAAACCAAGTTTTTGATATATACAAAACAACAGATATCGGATTACAAGTAGGCGGCGGCACTCAAGGACATCCTAACGGGATTGAATCAGGTGCTCGCGCGGTTTTACAGGCAATTGATGCCTACAAGCAAGGGATTTCTGTCCAAGAATATGCTAAGTCTCATAAAGAGTTAAGAACAGCTCTTGAAAAATGGGGCACTATGAAGCCGATGTAGAGTTTTATTTTTTACGCAATTTTAATTCAGTTTTATACTATTTTAATCTTGTATTTGAGATTATAAAGCAGGCAGATAATACTCTACTATTTCATTCATTCTTCTTGCATGCTGCAGGCATTCATCAAGACCCTGAAATATTAATGGAATTCCTTCTCCTGGTTGAGGTCTGCTCACAACTTGAAGTCCTTTTTTTGTAGAGATAACAACTGCTGTATGTTGAGGAAAATTATTCATTACTTTGTGTCTAAATAAAATTAAACATCCTTCTCTTGGTTCTGCGAGTTGTTCTAATTCTCCAAAATACCTTAATGGCGGAGGATTCGGGTTAGAACAATAATCTAATGTTGGAACAATATCCACTTCTTCGTCTCGAGGCATCATTCCTACAATAAATAAAGCAGTACCTCCACAGTTTGTTCTTCCGAGAGTTTTCTTAGCAATCTCAATTCTTTGGTAGATTCCCATAACCATTAAAAATAATTATATTTTAAAAATATATCTTATACCTGCTATTCTTTTATGTTTTTTTGGCTGATGATTTTATCAGATCTTATTTACTAATTCTTTTTTATCTTTGCCAATTCTTGATTAACAATTTCCCTGATTTCATCTCTAATTGTTCTTCCTTGTTTTATGTTTGGTTTTATTTTAACTTGAATTTGTTTTTTTTGAACTGCATTTTGATTTGGTTTTATAATTTTTCTAGCTATTTCCTGGCTTCTCCTTGCTTCAATAACCGCTTGGGCAGCTGACAAAATTGCAATTGGAACTCTATAAGGAGAACATGAAACATTGCTTAAGCCGATTTTATGGCAGAACTTAACAGAAGCAGGATCTCCTCCATGCTCGCCACATATTCCAATATCCAGGTCATGTTTAATAGAACGAGCTTTTGTAATTGCGATTTTCATTATCTTTCCAACTCCTTCTTGGTCAAGTGTTTGAAATGGGTCTTTTTCAAAAATAGATTTAGAAACATAACAAGGAATAAATCTTCCTGCATCATCTCTTGAAAATCCTAATGTCGTCTGTGTCAAGTCATTTGTTCCAAAAGACATAAATTCTGCTTCTTTTGCTAGTTCATCTGCTGTTAAAGCTGCTCGAGGAAATTCAATCATTGTTCCTATTTTGTAATTAATTTTTCCTTTAGCACCTGTTTCAACTGCTGTTTTTTCAATTGACTCTTTTAATAGTTTAAACTCTTTAACAGAGATTATATTTGGCAGTTCTATTTCAGGAATAGCATTAAATCCTTGTTTTTTTGCATTTAAAGCAGCTTCAAATACCGCACGAGTCTGCATTTCAGATATTTCTGGATAAACAATGCCCAAGCGGCATCCTCTAAAACCCAGCATTGGATTAAATTCATGCAATTCAGAGTTTCTTTGTTTTATTTTTTCAGCAGATATGCCTGTTTCTTTTGATAACTTTAATATATCTTGTTCTTCTTTAGGCAGAAATTCATGCAAGGGAGGGTCCAAAAATCTGATTATTACAGGCAGATTATTCATTATTTTAAAAATACCTTCAAAATCACTTCTTTGCAATGGAAGAAGCTTATTTAATGCTTTCTTTCTGTCTTCTTCTTTATCAGCTAAAATCATCTCTCTCATTGAAGTAATTCTATCTCCTTCAAAAAACATATGCTCTGTTCTGCATAAACCAATCCCTTCTGCTCCAAATTTCTTCGCTATTTCAGCATCTTTTGGAGTATCTGCATTTGTTCTTACTTTTAATTTTTTTATTTCATTTGCCCAGTTCATTAAAATTCCAAATTCTCCTGCTAGTTCAGGGTCAATGACATTTAAAGAACCTGAAAAAACCTCTCCTGTTGAACCATCTAAAGTCATATAATCTCCTTCTTTTAAAACTAAATCTCCTATTTTTAATGTCTTATTATGCTCATCTATAATTAAATCAGAACAGCCCGCTACACAGCATTTTCCCATTCCTCTTGCAACAACAGCTGCATGGCTTGTCATCCCACCTCTTGCAGTTAAAATACCTTGGGAAACGTGCATTCCTTCTATGTCTTCTGGAGATGTTTCCAAGCGAACTAAAACAACTTTCTCACCCTTGTCTTTTGTCCAGCATGAAGCGTCTTCTGCATTAAACACAATCTTGCCTACAGCTGCTCCTGGCGAAGCAGGCAACCCCCCTGTTAATGCATTTGTTTTTGTTTTTGCAATAGGATCTATTCTTTTATGAAGAAGCTGATTCAACTGATTTGCATCTACTCTTAATAATGCCTCTTCTTTTAAAATTAATTTTTCATTAACCATATCTACTGCAATTTTAACAGCAGCAACGCCTGTTCTTTTTCCATTTCTTGTCTGAAGCATATATAATTTCCCTTTTTGAACAGTAAACTCAATGTCCTGCATATCTTTATAATGTTTCTCCAATGTTTCTCTTATTTTTATAAGCTGATTATAAATTTCAGGCATATCTTTTTCTAATCTTGCAACAGGTTCTGGTGTTCTCAAACCAGCAACAACATCTTCTCCCTGTGCATTAATTAAATATTCTCCGTAAAACTTATTTTCACCTGTAGAAGGATTTCTTGTAAATGCAACCCCTGTGCCTGAATCACTGCCCATGTTTCCAAAAACCATCGCTTGCACATTTACAGCTGTTCCTAATAATCCTTTAATCTCATTAATTTCCCGATATTTTATTGCTCTTGAACAGTTCCATGAAAGAAAAACAGCATCAATTGCCATTTTTAACTGCTCTTGAACATTTGAAGGAAATTCTCTTTTTGAATAAGTTTTAACAATTTCTTTATATTCTTTTATAAGCTCTTTTAAGTCTTCTGCATTTAATCCAGTGTCTTGTTCAATTCCTCTTGTTTTCTTTTTTCTATCTATTGCTTCTTCAAATAATTTATGTTCTATATTTAAAACAACATTTGCAAAAGTTTGTATAAATCTCCTATAAGAATCATAAGCAAATCTTTCATTTTGAGTTGAATTTATCAAACCAATGATTGTTTCTTCATTCAATCCCAGATTTAATATTGTGTCCATCATTCCAGGCATTGAAACAGCCGCTCCAGACCTAACAGAAACTAAAAGAGGATTTTTTCTGTCTCCAAATTGCATATTCATTTTTTGCTCCAATCTTTTTAAATTAAAATCTATTTGTTTTTGCAAATCAGCCGGATAATTTTTATTATTTTTATAAAAAAAGTCGCATGCTTCTGTTGTTATTGTAAATCCAGAAGGAACAGGCAGGCCTATTTTAGTCATCTCTCCTAAATTTGCTCCTTTTCCGCCCAAAAGCATTTTATCATTGCTTTCACCAAAAAAATAAACCCACTTTAATTCTTTTTTCACTTGTTCTTTTTGCTCCATAAGAATTTGTTTAAAAATAGGTTTATAAATATTATTATCTTTTGAATTATGTTAGAAACCTATTGAATTCTAATAATAAATGAATATTCTCCCTATAGATTATTTTTTAATAAGGATGAAATAAATCCAGAATCAATGATAAATTTAAATACCAACAGTTCTTTTTTTAATAATGAATAAAAGTATAAAGGTGATTTTAATTTTTTTGATTGCATTTTTAATATTGATAGTTATAATTGCAGGAATTCTTGGTTATCTTGCTTATAAACAGATAAATGGTCTTATGGGTTATACAAATGACAAAACAATAAAATCCTATTTTGAACAACTTATGCAAGGTAATTGTTCTATTTATCCCAGAGTAGAATCAAAAATTGGGGAGATAGAAAAAAAACTATCTTCAGCATGTGCAAATCCTATTGCAAAAGTATTAATAAAAAAATATTCTAATAATGATGTTTGTTTGGAGCTTAATTCAGATTCAGATTTAAAACATAATATGGAAAGGATAAAAGAACTTTGCTCCAAGCAAAATATCCAATAGATATCTTTTTTATACCTGCACGATAATATTATAAATGCGGTTTTATTTTATATATAAATGATGGGAGAGCTTATTAATTTTGTTTTGCATATAGACAAGTATCTTGGATTGATGATTGATAAGTTTGGGGCTTTTACTTATATTCTTCTTTTTTTAGTTATTTTCTGCGAGACAGGATTAGTGTTTACTCCATTCCTGCCGGGGGATTCACTTCTTTTTGTTTTAGGAGCTTTTTCTGCTAATGGAATATTGAATATCCTTATCATCTATTTATTGCTGCTTGTTGCAGCTATTCTTGGGGATAGCACAAATTACTGGATTGGAAAGTTTCTTGGAAATAACATATTAAAAAGAAACTGGGTAAGAAAAGAATATCTTGATAAAACTCATGAATTCTATAGGAAACATGGCGGAAAAACAATAATTATTGCCAGATTTATACCCATAGTAAGAACTTTTGCCCCATTTATCGCTGGATTGGGAAAAATGGAATATAGAAGCTTCTTTAGTTTTAATATAATCGGCGGTATTTTATGGGTCACCCTTCTTCTTTTTGCAGGATATTTCTTCGGGAATATACCTTTAATCAAAAATAATTTAACAACAGCAATATATATTATTATCGCCTTATCAATACTGCCTGCTATAATAGAGTTGATAAGGCAAAAATTAAATAAGAACAAATTTTAATATAAAAAGAGATGGCAAGAAGAAAATTTTTAAAGATACCAAAAAGAGTTGATATAAAATGCCCAAAATGCGATTATATAAATCGTTTGGATGTTCCAGAAGGCAGAATATTAAACTCATTTGAATGCAAAAAATGCAAAGAGCTAATAAAAACACCAATAACTCAATGTTGTATAATCTGTGCTTTTTCTAAAAAGAAATGTTCATTAAACTCAAAAATAGAAGCAAAAGCCAGAGGTTTAATTCTAAGATAAGATGGAAAAATCCAAAAAAATAACAATTGCAGTTTTTATATTTTTATCTGGAATAACTATCCTTACTCAAATGCTTTCTTTCTCAGAAAAATATAGTTTTATTAATATTCTAATCTCAACAATAATAAATATCCTTTTTGCATTGGTTCTTATTTATTTTATCTCATTTATTTACGGAATTATAAGAAAAAAAATTGTTTTTTTCATTTATTATTTATTTTTATTCTTGGTGACAATATGGTATCTAATGAGTAGTTTTACTTATTCTTGCTGTACTTTTTTTTCCACTTTTTCTAGCTTTTATTTTTTAATAACAACAATGTCTGTTTTAGGAGCAACATTTATGATTGGAGTTCCAGCCATAATCCTGATAGCAATATCTTTTTTTCTGTCAAAAAATGAGAATCCTCAAATAAGGCCAAAAATTCTGCATTTTATAACTTCTTTAATTATATTTATTTTTGTTTTAACTATAGTTCCAGTAGATCTTTTAGGTACATCATCTCCACTAACAGAAGTATTTTATCCAATTTACAAAGAAAAGTGGTATCTAGAATACACGAACCTAACAAATAAGAATCAACAAAAAGAATGCAATCCAATACTAAATATTAGTATTTATCAAAAAAGACCAAATGTAATTGTTCTTATGTTAGAATCTGTTCCAGCAGAACATATTTCATATTACGGATATGAAAGAAATGTTTCTCCAAATATTGATTCATTAGCCAGCCAATCAATAGTTTTCAAGAATGCTTATTCTTCTGCATCAAGTTCAGAGTATTCACAGACATCATTTTTAAGTTCTCGTTACCCTTTAGCAACAGAAACAAAATCAAAATTATATAGTGGATATAAAGCAGATTTTATATGGGATGCTTTTAGAAAAAATAACTATTCTACAGCATATATAACTTCTCAAGACGATAGGTGGATGAATATGATAAATTATTATAATATTTCAAATTTAAATTTTTACTCAAGTTCTATGACCGATGGTATTTCTGATCATATTGGATCAACAGAAGAAAAAGATTATGATGAAACTACCGCAGGAAAAGCAATAGACTGGATAAACAAATCAAAGAACAATAGTTTTTTTATCTATGTTGGTTTCCAAGCAAACCATTACCCTTATGACTATCCAGAAAATAATAGTATTTTTACTCCAGACGAAGTTATCTCTTTTTTTACAAACTATGCAATGTTACCAAAATCAGATTTTAATTCAACAATCAATAGATATGACAATGCACTAAGATACGCTGATAAAAATTTTGGAAAAATTATAGATTTTTTAAAAGAGCAAGGAATATTTAACAATAGCATTGTTATTTTAACAGCAGATCACGGAGAAGATTTCACAGGCAATCATGGTTATCTTAGACACGGGTTAGGCATTTATGAAACAGAAGTGCATATTCCCTTAGCAATATCTATTCCAGGTCAAAATCATTCAATAATTACAGACAGGGTAAAACAGCTCGATCTTTTGCCAACAATATTAAACATTTTAAATTTTTCAATTCCAGAAAAATTTCAAGGCACAGAAATGTGCAAAGACAAACCAATATTCCTTATGTCTCAGAACAATATAGAAAGGATCGGTTTAATAAAAGATGATATAAAATATATAATAAATCTAAGAACATATAATGTAGAAGCTTTTAATCTATCTGAAGACAACCAGGAAAAGAATAATCTTCTTTTATTAAATAACTCTGAATTTTTTAAGAAAGAGTACAACCCATTATTATTGAATTGGTATAACTGCCAGCTTAATTATTATAAGAAAGGCAACTGGTCTGAAAAGATAAATTGCGGATAAGATTATATTTTTCTTACAACCCCATTGTTAGCATTCACCTCTATTAAATCTCCATCTTTGAATACTTCCGTAGCATAACTTGTACCCACAACACAAGGTATTCCAAATTCTCTTGAGATAACTGCTGCATGACTTGTTAATCCTCCTTCATCAGTAACAATTGCTGCAGCTTTCTCAATAGCAGTCATTAATTCTGGACCAGTAGTATCTGAAACAAGTATATCTCCTTTTTCCATCTTTGATAGATACTCAGAAGGATTTATTGATAAAGGTATTATTTTTGCTATTCCTCTAACATATCCTTTACATGCAGCTGTTCCAATAACCTCGTTTTTTGGTATTTGTTTATCAAAATCTCTTATTTTTCTATACCCTTCTGATCCAGAGGTAATTAATAATTCTCGCTTTATTTTATTCCAAGTTATATATGAATAAATATTTCTTTCTGAAATATCAGGAATATATCTTCCATCAAATAAATCAATTATTTCATTTATATTCATCGATGTCGCATCTTCTCTTTTAATGCGTTTGTTTAGTTGTGCAAATAATTTTACTAACATAGAATTTTCTCCCATCCAGCTATCGTTTATGATAGATCTTAGTTTTAATTTTAATACTTGCATTGAAATCATATAACTTGCAAGTTTCTTCTCTCTTTCAGGCCACGATAAGATATCTACTTTACCAGATAAAACCTCTTCAAAAGAAAATCTATCTTTTATGAAGACTCCCAATTCTTCTTCTATTTTTGAGAAAAACATAAATTCAGTTAATTTGTATCTTCCCAATAGTTTTTCAGAAATCTCTTTTAATTCTTTTAAAAAATTTATAAATTGAATGTTGTTAATATAACTAATTTCTTTATTTTTTAATCTAATAAGTTGATTAGCATATTCTAGAGATTCTTCTTCGAATTCTCTAAAAAATCCATCTTCCTGAGATTTCTCAAAACCCTCTTCTGCACACTTTTTTAATGTCTCATCAGATAAGAACATCTCAAATTTATTATTCTTTAAAATAACTATCGGATCTAAATTCCCATAACCCATTAAAAAAAGATTTATATGAAAAATATTAGCATAAGGCAGTTTAAATATGGGCTTGTATTTCATATTCTCCATATTTTTATATATATTTTGCTAAAGAAGACCTTGTTGCAGCTATAATCTCTTCTGCAATTTGTTTATGGGCTGCAAAACTTGAAAAAAAAGGATCTTTAAAGTCTCCTAAGAGTTCTATCTGAGGTTTTTCTTGCGTAGCTTGGTAGATGCCATTAACTCTCCGATAATTTTCGTTACCTATTGCAAATATCAAACCATCAGCCCCTCTATTTGGGATTGTTTGTTTAGGATGACCAGCATATCTACAATAACGAGTTAAACCTAGTGAAAATAAAATTCCTTGTGCCCTTTCTGTTTCATCATCTGTTAGTCTTCTAATTATTGGTAAAACCAATTGTTTGACTTCTCTACCTTCTCTTATTTGTGTTATTTGGTCTGGAGTAAGAGCTCCTGTTTCAAGAGCTACTTGAAGAAAAGGACTCACAGCTCTAGCAAGTTGCGCATCAGTAGCCTTTAGAGTAAAGTTAACCATTGTCCCACTAGAATAAACATCAACACCCCTCACTCTAGATTCTTCTAATAATTTTCTACAAGCTGTTGCTGCTATTGGAGCTCTCCCGTTGTCTCCCCCATCAACACATTCTATATTTTTATACTTCATTTTAATATCAGAACTCTCTTTCTATAATTGGGACTTATATTTCTTTTATAAATCTTTTTATACTCCATTTTACTCTTAATAAAATGAGAGTAAAATACAGTTTTTCATCAAGAAGAACAGGAAATATTGAAAACATAAAAAAGCAAAGAAAAAAATTTCCAGACATAGTAAGAAATATGATTAGAGTTTGTGATATAGTTTTGGAAGTTCTTGATGCAAGGTTTTTAGATAAAACAAGGAATTTATATCTTGAAGAAATGATAAAAAGAAAAAGCAAAAAGTTAATATTTGTCATAAATAAAATAGATCTCGTAGATAGAAAAAAACTGCATGAAGAATTAAATGAAAAAAATATTTATCCATATGTTTTAGTATCCTGCAAAAATAGATTTGGAAGCAGATTATTGAGAGACAGGATAAAAATAGAAGCGAAAAGAATTGTTTCTAGGTTTAATATACGCCATGTCGGTGTAATAGGCTACCCCAACACAGGAAAAAGCTCATTGATAAATTTTTTAATTGGAAGAACAGCTTCAAGAACAGCCAGCGAACCAGGATTTACAAAATCACTAAAAAAAATAAGATTGACTTCTGAAATTGTATTGTTTGATACCCCCGGAGTGATACCTGATTCAGATTATTCAAGTTCTGTCAGAGATAAACTTGCACAGCATGCAATGGTTAATGCAAGAGATTATAACAAAGTCAGAGATCCAGATTTTATAATATACAAAATAATGCAGGAATATCCAAATAGAATAGAAAGTTTTTATGGTGTTGAATCCGATGGAGATCCAGAAATACTGCTGGAAAAAGTTGGCAGAAAAAAATTCTTCATAAAAAAAGGCAATCTTGTAGACATAGATAGAACAGCAAGATTTATTTTAAAAGACTGGCAGGAAGGAAAAATTACTTGCTACTAAATTTTTAAAAAAAGATAAAAGTTTAAATAGATTATTATTTTATAATCTTAAATGAAGAAGCCGTATATAAAAAAAATATTAGAGGTGGCAGGTTTTAAGGTCTGGCTTGTTAATGGGTATTGGATAAGAAAAAATCTTTGTGACGATTTTACAAATTATTCGCAGCATTATCAATTTAAATTTATCCCAAAAGATGAATTCTGGATAGATAGAGAAGCAAGTAAAAGAAAGGAAATAAAATATTACATTCAGGCATTATTAATGATGAATAGCTTGATGGAAGCAGGAGTATCAAGAAAAAAAGCAGCAAAAATAGCAGATGAAGTAGAAAAAGCAGAAAGAGCAAAATCAAAAGTAGTAAAAAAACTTGAGGAAGAAAGACAAGACAAGGAAAGAGTAATAAAAAAGATACATAAAAAATTTCTAAAGAAGTTAAGCAATGATAAGTTAAAGGTATGGATAATCAGAGGAGATATTGTAAGAGCAATGTTTTATACTGATTTTACTCAAGGAGGGCACGAATTTGTATATAAATTTATACCTAAAGGAGAAGTTTGGATAGATGATGATTTATATAAGAAAGAAGTTCCATATGTCTTAATACATGAGTTACATGAAAGAAGACTTATGTCTTTAGGAATGAGATATGATCCTGCTCATGATGATGCCAATGCAATTGAATTTTATTGCAGGCATCATCCAAACGTAATCAAGAAAAGGATTAAATCAGAGCTAAAAATGAACAAATGATCCAATTATTCGGTTTTACAAGCCCCAAAAGTACAAAAAAATAGGTTTTTAAGCTGTATAATAAGCTATTTAAAGAACAGCTTCTTATTTTTTGTATGGTAGTCACAATAGAAGATTTAAATAAATTCTTAAAACAGGTTAAGAAGGCAAGACAAGAGATTAAATATAATCGGAAGAATTTTTGGAATAAAAATAAGGTAAATTTTAATAATAACATCAAAACATTGATTTCATGCTTCAAATTTCCTGAAAATTGGACAGTCAGCACAATTGCATCACGCTTTTTACTGGATAAATTTACAATGCCCTATGATAAAGATGTTTGGTCATTTTCAGATGTTATTGGAGCAACAAAAGACCAGGGATTTGACATTGTTTTGTTTTTCAATAAAACAGATTTGGAATTTTTATCTTTGCCTTCTCTTCTTCCAATTGTTGTTCATGAAGTTGCACATGTTTATCAGGCAGCCCATGATACAAATAAATATGTTACTTCTGCAATAAATGATGAATTAAGCAAAAAATATGAGACAGAAGCAGATGCAGAAGCCAAGAAATATAGTGATGAATTTAGAAAGGAAAATGTTCTTGAAAAAGTTATGTTCTGCTATGATGAGCAAAGCTGGAAAGGAGCAAGAAAGATGATGGATTATCTTTATTTGGAGGCAAAAGATGCTTTTGGTGGTGGATATGATCAAGAAGTAACAGAAGATGAATATAAAGTATTCAAAAAAGCAGAAGAAGAAAAGGATATAGATTTATTTATAGATTACTTTATAGAAAGTTTTGACAAGAAACCGGGTTTTGGCTCTGTTTTCTTGACAAAATTAAAGCAGATGTTTTCAAAAAAGAAAAAGGAAGGATTTTTAGAAGGTAAAAATCAGAAAGAGCTTGATAGCTTTAAACCATGATAGATTTTTAGTTATTCAATTAAATCTATATTTTCAAATCAACAAGAAATTTATTCGCCTTCAAATCTTACAACAGAAAACATCTTGTAATTGCCTATTTTCTCTCTACCTTTTAATTCAGGAAGCTCAACAACAAATGCACATTCTTCTATTATCGCTCCCATCTTCTCAACTAATTGACAGGCTGCTAAAGCTGTTCCGCCTGTCGCAATTAAATCATCTATAATTAAAACCCTTTCCCCCCTCTTTACTGCATCTATGTGTATTTCAATAATGTCTTTTCCATATTCTAAATCATATTCTTGCTTAATTATCTGATAAGGCAATTTTCCCCTTTTTCTTATTGGCACAAATTTAGCATTTAATCTATCTGCAAGAATGCTCCCAAAGATAAACCCCCGAGATTCAATTCCAGCTATAATATCAATTTTTTTGTCTTTATACCTGTTCTGCAATATTTCCATTGTTTTTTTCATTCCATCATTATCTTTTAAAAGAGTAGTTATATCTCTAAACATAATTCCCTGTTTTGGAAAATCAGGTATTGTTCTTATCTTGCTTTTAATAAACTCTTCATCTGAATTTTGAAGTTTTTCTATAAATCTTGCAAGGAGCTTCTTAACTTTATCTGAATTTTCATTCATTCTTCTTTCAATCATTTCCCAAGCAACACTTTCTTCATTCTCCTTCCAGCAGTCATAATCAGTCGACATTGCAATAGTTTGATAAGGAATCTTTAACTCATTTGCCAAAGCAATTTCAGGGCATGAAGACATATTAATTATATCTGCTCCCCATTGCCTAAACATATTGCTTTCAGCTTTTGTTGAAAATCTTGGACCCTCTATTGTCAATATTGTTTTATTTCTATGGTATCTAAACCCAAATTCTTCACATATCATGCATAAAATTTCTCTCATTTCTTTGTTTAAAGGCTCTGCCATCGGAGTATGAGTAACACTTCCAGTTTTATCAAAGAAACTCATTTTCCTTTGTTTTGTAAAATCAATAAACTGATTAGGAAAAACCAGATCAGTGGGTTTTATTTCTTCTTTCAGAGAGCCTACTGCAGTTGTTGCAATAATATGTGTACATCCTAATAAAGATAATGCTTTGATATTTGCTCTGAAATTAACTTGGCTTGGAGGAGTTGTATGTCCTTTTCCATGCCTTGCCAATATGCAAACATCAACTCCTTTAACTTTTCCAATTGTTATTTTTGAACTAGGCATACCATATTCTGTTTCAATTTCTTTCTCCTCGTAATCTTCTAGAAGTTTTGGGTCATCTAGCCCGCTTCCTCCAATTATTCCAATCTTAATCATGAAATTACATATTTGGAGAGTATAAAAGAATTATTATTTTAAAAGAGATACTTCAATCCCATTTGAACTCATCGTTTTATTTATAAAGATGCTTTTCTTAATCAAGTTATGACTGAAAAATATCTTCTTTTTTCATTAGAAGACGAAAAGACAAAGAAAATAGCAGAAATACTTTCGAGTCCAATATGTAAAAAAATTTTAGATCTTCTATCTGAAAAAGAATTAACAGAAAAAGAAATATCTCTTCAGTTGAAAATTCCATTGAATACAGCAGAGTACAATCTAAAGAAACTTATAGATGTTAAGTTAGTAGAATCAGTTTCTCATTTCTGGAGTATAAAAGGAAAAAGAATGCCTGCATATAAAATTTCAAACAAGAAGATCTTAATATCTCCAAAATCTAAAAAGACAATACCATTAGTTTTAACTGCAATTTTGGCAGGATTTGCATCTATTGGATTAAGATCTTTAACCTTTTCAAAAAATGCAATACCAGAAAGATTACCAGAAGCATTAAATAGCATTTCAAGCGATTTATCTATAAAAGCAACAATGGCAAGTCAATCAAGTTCATTAATAGCGAATAATTCCATTATATGGTTTATCTGCGGAGTTATAATTTTCATAGCTGTTTATTTTCTAACTAAATATTTTATTAAGAAATTGAAAGGAGGTTAAAATGGAAAAATCAGTTCAAATTACAATTATAATTGTTGTTGCAGTATTGATTTTGGGTTTTGTAGGTATAAACACTTTTAAGAATATAGTTCCTCAAAAGAACCAGGGCCCAACAATTTCAACTACTGGAAATGCAGTTATTAAGGCAACACCAGATTTAATTACAGTCTATTTTCAGATTGTTACAAAAGGTCAAACAGCCTCAGAATCTTCTATTAAAAACACCCAAATTTTTGACAGAATAAAAACAAAGCTAGTAGCAGAAGGTTTCAAAGAATCAGATATAAAAACAAATTCTTTTAATACATATGAAGATTTTGATTGGTTTAATGGATATAGGAGAAGTTTGGGATATAAAACAACAAACTCTCTGAAGGTAGAATTAAATGCATCAGATAATCAGAAAGCAGGAAAAGTAATAGATCTTGTATCTTCTGAAAATGGTCTCATTTCATATATAAATTTTGAATTAAGCCAAGAAAATCAAAATAAATACAAATCAGATGCATTAAAAGCAGCTGCACAAGATGCTAAATCAAAGGCTCAAGCAATTGCACAGGGTTCTGGCCAGAAATTAGGTAGTCTGGTATCAATATCTTCGTCTGACTATTATTATCAGCCATGGAGACTTTATTCAAATGAAGTTTTAGATTCAGGCTCTTCTGTTACTGCAGAAGCAGCAAAGGCAGTGCAAATTCAGCCAGATGAGAAAGATATAACAGCAACAATTACAGCAGTTTATAAAATCAAGTAATCTTTTATTTTTGCCTCTTTTTATTTGAGGCTTTTTCTTATTTTTATGTATTTGCAAAAAAATGATTTTTCCAGGCAATATAAAAGTATAAAAAGCATGTTTTTTTACTTAATTTATGACTACAACATATGCTTTTGATCATGATAGCAGGACAGATGGAAGCAGACCATATGTTATTCAACGTTCTTCAGGAAATGAAGCTCCCGATACATATAATCCTACTCTTCAAACATTAGTTGATGGGCTTAATTCTGTTGTAGTCTTATCTAACACAGGCACTATTTGTCAAGATGGAAGAGCAAGAACATTAAGAAAAAGAGTTGCACAACTAAACAGGCAATTTGATGGAATAGCTTGTTTTGCTTTTGATGATAAATCAGGACTTGTGACTTGTGTTGAATTAGGAAAATAGGTAATTTTGTGTTAAGAATATATAAAACTCGTTGAATTTTAAAATTACTTCAAAAAAAGCAGATAACTGCATTAACTTCTTAGACTTTTGACAATTAAGGGGCATTAATAGTTTTCTTTTTGAAAGCCTATTTTTCTTTTTCTAAAAGAAAAAGAGGCATCCCGTCACCAAGAGTCGAACTTGGGTAGCGCGGGTTCTGCTTTCAATCTAATGATTGAAATCTTATCATACTTCATCCTATCCATAATGGAATGTCTGTACTAGCTATAAAAGCTACAGCCGCGTGCACTACCGTTGTGCTATGACGGGATGTTTATAGAAATCATAGAATATTTTTAAACTTATTGATAATGAATGTTTAGATAATTTACTCTGCAATCATTAAATAGTCGCTTAGCAGCTCCTACGATAAATTAACACTTAATGAGGAGACGCCAGCCGGCTATTTCTGCTGTTTCTTACTTCTCTGTAAGAGGATGAATTTGATTTCCCTCATTATCTTTTTTAAATTTATCTTTCATTGGTGAGTGGAATACTCACCATATTTTTTATAAAATACCAATTTATTATATAAATCCTTAAAAACTAGATACAAATATAAAATCCATGTCAATAACTCTTGCAGATGCAATTGGGGGATTAATCAAAGATAGAAATATAGCTCCTAGAAAGCCCCATAGAAGAGCAGATTCTCGTGAAATGAGCCAATATCACTATGAAATAGATGGTTTGATTACCAGATCTCTTTTTGGAGTCGCAGTAAGAAGTTTAGCAAATAATCATGCTTATATTTTTATTGCCGGGGGTCTAAGTGAATTCTTTAACTCTTTTTATGATTTAACAGAGAATCAGCCCAGCGATTTTATGAGAGAAGATTTAGCAGGTTTAAAATTAGGAATAATCAAAGATGATGATTTGTTGGAAGCAGAGAGAGATAATCTCTCAGGTTATCAGAGGCAGATAGCTGCTCATAGAGATATTGCAGGGGTTCTTGAGATGATTGGGGGGCCACATTCTTGAGAGAAGACAAAAGTATAACCATATCCCTAGCAGATAAGTCCAGTAATTGGTGCATCTTAGCACCAAAAACTTAAATTTTTGGATATTAATAAATATCAAATTAATGTAATTTATCCTCGATAGAAGATGTTAATCAGCTTTTCTAACCTGCTCACTCAAAAAGAAAACCTTATTTGATGTTATCTCATATATCTTCCCGCCTTTTTCAAGTATAACCATTGCTTCTGGAAGTGTAAACTTTCCTAAAACTCCCACTTTAGAATATATAACATAGCTGAAAATTCTTTCTTCACCCAGACTCATATTCCCTATATCCCAGTATATTCTTCTATTGATTGTATCAATTTTCTTTGGTTCAACTGTCCAAAGTTTTTCATAAACTTGAGTCATTGTAGGCATCCTGTCAATAAGAGATACATTTTCAATTGCTTTCTTTGCTTTAACTAAAACTCTTATTTTCAATGCAAACTCGCCGCCCTTTGTTTTAACATGGGAAACAGATTTAATCACCTCTACTTTTCTTTCATTATATTTTACATAAGCATAAATTATTATTATAACAAGTATTATCAATATCCAGGGCATTAAATAATTTGTTTTTACTTTAACAACAATACTTTCAGCAGGACCCAATTCTTTTGTCCAGGTATATTTAACACCCAAACCATCTCTTTTTGCGGCTTTTGGTTCAATATTAAAACTTGTAAATAATCTGGAAAAGATATTCTTCTCAGAAGTAATCTCTACAACCTGGGGCACATTTCCTATATTTATTTTGCTTGCAGTAGTTCTCTTAATAAAAAATCCATCTATAGATTCTTGGGTTGCAATTCCTTTTTTCTCAGCCCAGTATAATTTTCCCTCTACAACCTTTTTCCCATCATCTGTGTTAAATTCAGCATTAACTATATATGTCCCTGCTTTAACTTTTTTTGATTCTTCTTTATTAATCGGTATAGTTATTGCTGTTTTTTCCAGGGGTTTTAAATCAAAGACAACTTCTTTATTAAAAAATATTGAAATAAACTTGGCAGTTATATTTGATATTTTTGCCCTCTCATTATTTTGTATATAAAAAGTAATTGCATCTGTATCTGGAGAAATAGTATCTGAAGCTATTTCAATAGCTTCCTTTAATGGAACAACCTTAATAGTCATTCTATCTTCAAAATCAGCAGAACCAAATGTTTCCTTAAGATTATATACAAAAGTATAAAATCCTCTGAAGGACCTTATTCTGTCAAGAGGGTATATAGATATCTCCATATTGTTTGAACCCTCTGCCAAATTAAAATCTCCATTAGGAAGTATAGAAATATCAGCAAAAGTGTAAAAATGATATATGCTCGGCTTAATATCACTTATAGTTAAATCAATTTTTGCAGATTGATTAAACTCTGGTATAATAACATCATTTGTTGAACTTTTTTGAAATGATGCCGCAGAAGAAAAACTAATAAGTGTTATAGAGGATATCAACAATGCTAAAAACAAAAACTCTTTTTTCATTATTTAATCAAATGCATCTTATTTATAAATCTTTTTATTGTTTTTAAAATTTCATTTATATGTTCAACCCCCATAATGCTTAAAAGTGATTTTTTATTGTTTAGTTCATGGACAAGCTCTCAAACACCTCTGAATCAAAATCTTCTGAAGAGTATTTCCTGCCTGAACCGAAAATAGGGGTATTTGAAAGTAGAAGGTCACTGCCACAAAAAATAGCTGCTTGGGCAAAGACTTATCTTTTAAGTAGGATATTAAAACTCGAATCAGATGTGGCTGATTTAAAAGAGCAATCGCCAAGAGCAGTTGCAACAAGAAGTGTAAATGCAGTTAAACCTGTTCTTGATGAGCTATATGCTCCAAAAGCAGAGATAGAAAGTTTTGCTAGAGGAATTGTTCAAAAACTTCAAGATGAAGAAAGGGTAGTAGAAGAAGCAGCAGAAAGAAGAAGAATTCTAGAAGCACAAACAGCAGAAGTAAGCAAAAGAAGAATAAGAACGCAAAAAAGACTATTTTGGGGAACAACTATTGCAATCTTAGCAGTCGGAGCAGCAATATCTGTGTCAAACTATTTTACTTCATCTACAGAAGAAAATAAAAGAAGAGATAATGCTATTGCCTCACTAGAAAGTACAGTTCTTAATCAGCAGAGAAGAATGGAAGAGAATGAATTTGAACAAGGAGTATATCAATTAGAAGATGAGATATCAGATGAAGCAAGAGATATAGCTTATGAGACCAAACTAGATCAAATGAGAGAAATAGTCAGAGCAAATCAATCAAGAATACAACAAGAATATGAAAGACAGTTCCCGCAAAGAGATAAAAGAATCCAAACTCTCGAGGCAGGATTAGCTAAATCAGATAAAGAAATATCAAATCTTGCTCAAGAATATAAAAACCAAAGCACTCAAACATCAAATGAAATAAAAACAATAAATTTTCAACTTAGGAGACTAGAATCAGAGACAAGAGCAATGAAAGATGCAAAACAAGAAGCACTACATGCATCACAAAGAGCAATAGAAGGTTACAATGACTTAAAAAAACAGTTCACAATAACCACAAACAATCAAAATGAGAGATTAAATGCACTTGGAGAAAAAGTTGAGGAGCTTGTAGAAGCAAATAGGCCAATAAAGATAGAAGACAGATTAAAATTAGGATTATTTCCATCAGACCAAAAATATGGAGAAGGATTAAGATTAACTCCGAATATAAAACCCGGAAGTCAGACGCCTACAGGAAGAAGATTATACGATTTTTAATTTATTGTTCTTCAAGTAGTTATTAATATAAACAAAATAATCAAGTCTATGTATGCCCGCCATTTTTTCCACAATCAATTCAGGAGTAGAATTTGCCAATCTTCCAAGAACAGGGTTATGGTCTACTATTAATTCAAAGCTTTCATCTAATCCTTTTGCTTCAATACCATCTATTCTTGCTCCAGAAGGAATTGTTTTTTGTATCTCTTGTCCAAGGTGAGTTGCAACAACTAAAAAACATCCTTTTTTTATAAAATACTCGCATGTTGCAGATATAATGTGCCCTGCAACCCCCGGTTCTGTAACAGATTCAATCTCATCAGCGAGGATTAATGTTTTCTTTCCAGATTTAATCTGTGACATCTGGGTTAAAAGTGTTTCAAAAGCACCCTTATTTACAGAACCCTTGTTTTTAGCAAAATAATAAACTTCAGAGAAAATAGGCAGACTAACTTTTCCAGAAGCAGGAAAACCTAGATTAAGAAGAGAAATTAATTGAATAATATGCTCTAGCAACGTGGTTTTTCCTCCAGAATTAGCCCCAGTAAGTATAGAGCACTTTTTTTCTGAATCTAAATAAAAAGATATTGGTTGAGCTCTATCAATAAAAATATTTTTTGAATTATCAATGCACAACTCCCCGCATATTTCTATGGGGTTTATACAGCGTGATGATTCAAAAAAATCATAAATTCCAGAAACAAAATCAAAACATAATATTAATTCTTCAAGTTTCCTTAACTTGTCCGGCAGACTTATCAGCAATCTGGAATTTCTTTTTATTGATTCTGCCGAAGAAGCAAATTCTTCTGAATCCTGCCTTTTAAGAAAGTTTTCAGTTTCTTTTTCGTCCATAGAAACAGGTATAGATAAATTAAACAAATATCTGGGCAGTCCGCTTTCTTCTATAGCTTTTTTAGCAATATCTTCTATTTCTTTTGGGATTTTATTTTTGCTTACTATGTCAAAAAATAAATCTCCTGAAAGGGTCATTCCTTTTATTTTATCAGATATTTTTTCATTTATTCCACTTATTTCTTCCTCTATCTCGGGCTTTGTTATTTTCTTCTTCTCTTCGTTTTCTATCAGCTTTAATAATGGCCTTATTTCATTTACTATTTCGCATGCTTCCAAATCAAATTTTTCTTTTTCTAAAACCTCTATATTAATCTTCCATCCAGATAAGATTTCCAAGTATCTTTCCAAATAAGCTTCATCTACAGAATTAATGAAAATGGTTTGAGGCAGTCTTTCAAGATAACTTGAAAAGTTTTGGCAGTCAAGCACCTGAATAATCTCGCAATTTTCCAAATCCGCCAGATCATTTTCAGTTGAAATATACTGGACAGGACATTCCATTTTCTTTAATTCCATAAATGTATCTTCATTTTCAGTAACTACAACCACATTATATTTTGGCTTCCAAGACAATTTTGGCTTCATTAATCTTTTTAAAAATTCCCTATTCTGCTTTTTCAAACTCAAAAAAAAACCCTGCCTTCTTTTAATTTCAGATTCATTTTCGATAAATCCAAATAAGCTCAGAATAACAGAAGAATTTTCGAATTCAAAATTTTCAAATACCTTATTTAAAACTCGATTATATACAGATTTAGCGTCCGTTGTTTTAAATATACTGATTGAATTTGGCCTTATCTGTTTTTTTTCTTCAAAAGGCGATAAATTATTTTCTTTTATAAAATCTAAAATCTCTTTTTTCATTCAAAACATAAATAAAAAACTATTTTAAAGATTGTTGTACTAAAATGAGATGTTGGATTTTTATTAAAATGCCGAATCTTAATTATCTTTTTACTTCAAGAGCCAAGAATGCTTTTACCTGCTCCATAAGAGATACTGTTTTTTCTATTAATCGGTCTTCATATTCATCCATTGTTGTCCTGACAATATACCTGTCATAGATGCCTCTAAAAAATTTGTACATCGGGCTTGTTTCCCATTTATTCTCATAATCTCTTTCAAGAGTGGGCTTAAATGTAATTTTTATCTCTCCTTTGTTTGTCTTCTCTTTTTTTCCATTTCTTTCTACCTCAACATCCTGCATACCCAAAATATGCCAATCCATCTTGATATTAAATTTAAAATAATCTGAAATTTTCCTCCAAGCAGTCCACTTTATTATTATTTCTTTTCCTCGGTCTGTTATCTTCTCGGTATAATCTTCTTCACTTACAATATAATTCTCGTCTTTTAACCATTCATAACAGAAATTATATAGGTCTTTAAAATTCCAGAAACCTACATGCTTTATGAACTGCGAAAATAGTTGTGATTTTTCAGACATGTTTCTCTTTTTAATTTATATACTTATTATAAGATAAGAGTATTTAAATATTTTTGTTTATCTTATTTTTAAAATTTTATCTAAACAGGAAATAATCCACCATACAGATAATTATCAACCGAGCAAATAATATTAAATCCTACCTTATATTATAGCAGGATAAACAAATCCACGAACCATCTGTTTCATACAGCATATCATTTCTTCCGCAATCAGCACAAACACCCTCTTTTTTCTTTGATTTCAGCTTTTCTCCGATTTTCAGCTTTTCTGTTTCATTTCTTATTTGAACTGTTTCTGAAATAAGCTCAAATAAATCAGGGGCAGCCCTCAATATATCATTCAATGTTAGCAATCCAATTACTTTTCCATTTTCTATTACAGGAAGTCTCCTTACTTTATCTCTCTTCATTCTATCAATTGCCTCAAGAATATCTGCAGAAGGTTTTATTGTAATAACCTTCCTTTTTGCAATATCTCTAGCCATGATTTTATCCAGATCTCTTGTAGATTTCTTGACAATTGCCCAGACAATATCTTTTTCAGTGAGAATCCCAACCAATTCGCCCTTTTCTTTTACAACTAAGGAGCCGACTCTTTTTTTAATGAGGGTTTCGGCGCATTTTTTTAAATTTGTATCTGGAGAAACATAAATAAAATCCCGCGTCATCAAATCACCTGCGCTTATTCCTGTTTCCATTCTAAATAAATATCACCTCTTTTTTTCTACCTCTCCTATTAAATAAATATCTTTTTATTTATAAATAAATATCTAAAACAATATATATTATTTAATAGAATAATACTTATATACCAATTCACTTAAAAGTGAATCAATTATTAACATTAATTCTTACTGTATCACAATAATGCTTATAAATGAAAAATAAAATACAATCTTATCCAAAAGAAGATGATTGAAAAAATCTATATAATCAAAAGTCAGGCATTAAGAGCAGGATTAGAAACTGCTGGAGAATTAAACTTGGAAGAAGAAAATGACTGAAAAACAGCCAGTTTATATTTTGCCCGAAGATTCTCAAAGAGTAATTGGCAGAGATGCACAAAGGAATAATATACTCGCAGCAAGAGTTGTAGCAGAAACAATTAAAACAACTTTAGGGCCAAAAGGAATGGACAAAATGATTGTTGATTCTTCAGGAAGTATAATTGTTACAAATGACGGAGTAACAATTTTAGAAGAAATGCAGATAGAGCATCCTGCTGCAAAAATGATAGTTGAAATAGCAAAAACACAAGAGCAGGAAGTAGGAGATGGAACCACAACAGTAGTAATGCTTGCTGGAAAATTATTGGAAAATGCAGAAAAGCTTCTTGACCAGAAAATTCACCCAACAGTTATAGCCAGAGGCTATAGGATGGCTGCGGAAAAATCACAGGAAATACTCAAACAACTTGCAGTTGAATTAACTTCAGAAAATCAGCTTTTAAAAATCGCCCAAACAGCCATGACTGGAAAAGGAGCAGAGTATGTCAAGGAGAAATTTGATAATATTATTGTAAAAGCAATAAAGTTTATATATGAAAATGGAAAAGTAAATCTAGATAATATAAAAATTGAAAAACAAAGGGGAAAAGCAGTAGAAGATACGAGTTTAATAGAGGGTATAGTAATAGACAAAGAAAGACTATCAATTGAAATGCCTAAAAAAATTTCAGATGCAAGGATTGCTTTGGTTGATTGTGCAATAGAAATAAAATCACCTGAAAGAGAAACAAAGATAAGCATCTCTTCTCCAGAACAACTGCAGAGCTTTTTAGAATCAGAAGAAAGAATATTGAGAGGAATGGTGGAAAAGATAAGATCTGTTGGAGCAAATGTCCTTTTATGCCAAAAAGGAATAGATGATGTTGCTCAATATTATTTAGCAAAAGCAGGAATATATGCTGCAAGAAGAGTTTCTCAATCAGACATAAGAAAGGTTTCAATGGCAACAGGCGCAAAAATCATTACAAATATAAAGGAAATAAATGAGTCAGACATCGGTTTTGCTTTAAATGTAGAAGAAATAAAAGAAGGAGACGATTCTTTAACATACATAACTGGCTGCAAGAACCCAAAAGCAATAACAATTCTTATTCGGGGGGGAAGCGATCATGTTATAGATGAGATTGAACGCGCATTAAAAGATGGATTGGGTGATGTTGCATCTGCTTTAAAAGATTCAAAAGTAGTTGCAGGCGGAGGAGCAGTTGAAATAGAATTAGCAAAGAGGCTTAGAGAATTAGCGCCAACAATAAAAGGAAGAGAACAGTTTGCAATAAATGAATTTGCATCTGCTTTGGAATTTATACCCATTACATTGGCTGAAAATGCAGGTCTTGATCCTCTTGATACTCTGACAGAATTAAAAGAAGCTCATGAAAAAGGCGGAAAAAATTTTGGGTTGAATTTATTTATAGAAAAAATTGAAGATACATTAAATTCAGGAATAATTGAGCCATTAAAGATAAAAACACAAGCAATAACTTCTGCTTCAGAAGTTGCAATGATGATTTTAAGAATAGATGATGTAATCGCTTCAGGAAAGATAAAAGAGAAATCCAGCAGTTTAAATGCAATGAGTGGATATGATTAATGAACCCAATGCTTTCAGCAACATACTATATAATAAAATAATAATAACAAACCCATAACAAGTCTTGGTTGCCTTCCTCGCAATCTGCTCTTTGCCCATTATGATTAAATTTACTGCAAAGCCAAATTATTCGCCCCCATCAGTTTTATTAATTAAGGTTAGGTAATTAAATGATTGATAAAATCAACAAAAATGCCGAGGGCATTAGGTTCTGCTGACAAGCAACTATCTATTTATTAGGAAGTTCTAATAATTTTATATTCTATTTGAGCTAAGCACCTTCCAATTTCCTCTAAACGAGACTGCTTTCCTGCTCTAAGAACAAATTGGTGTCTTGAGGATTTTGGCTCTTTAATATCAGAAGAATTGGGTTCATCTCCTTCAGAGGTGAATAATAAACCAATTGTTGCATCTTTTAAAAAATCAAATGTTAATGCTCCCAGTATTTCAGCTCTATAAGCTAATCCCTCTGCAAACCCCAGAACAGGGCAATCTCTTAGTTCAAGAGGTCTATTTTCTTTATTAGGAATAACTAAAGAACAGCCCACACCATGGGTCTGTAATGTTCTTAGAGCACAAGAATATTTAGCTAAATGAGACGCCAAAGAATGACAAGCTTCTCCCGAGTCAATAGGATAATTGAAATTTACATCTAAATAACTATCTCCTACACTTACTGATTTTAAACCTGCAACTAGTTTTAAATTTGTACTCATATTAATAAGAAAAAAACCCAGATTTTAAGCTTTTCTATCTCCTTCTGTATGCCCTAATAAACCAACTCAAATTCTCCATAGACTTTTTTAAGTTCTTGCATCACTTTTTCAGATATCTTGGTTTCTTTATGTTGATGTCCGGCTAGCTGTCTCCTTAACTCTTCTGAATTGCTTTCTTTAAGCTTTCCATCACTTATAATGTGTATCTTGCTGCCTTCAACTGCAAAAGTATCATCTAAAAAGAAAAGCTCTACATTTTTACCTCGGGATTTTAGATTAAATTTGCTTCTGTCAATAGCCATAAAATCACATCTTTGATTGTACTCAACTAAAGTATTAACTATTTCAGCAGAAAATTTCCTTGCCTGCTCTACATCTCTTGATTCTTTTTGGCTGATTTTTTCATCTTTCTTATCTTTCTTTTCAAATTCTTCTTTTACTTTTGAAATAAACTTCAACTGCTCTATAAATCTCAGGGGGAATCTGCCTGTTTTAATTAACTGCTCTTCAAATGCATGAAATATTTCCTTTTCACTCTTTTTCTTTAACATTGAACCAAGCATCCCAAAAACATCTTTATATACTTGTTCTATACTCTTTTCTTGAACTCTTCTATCTATTTGTTCTCTTAATTCTTTCAGCCGTTTCATATAATCCATAGTATCTTTTAAGAATTCATCTATCTCTTTTCCAGAAACTTTCTTTATCTCTTCTCGTTCATAAGCTTTATAAAAATGAACTATTTTTTCAAGTATTTTTATATACTTATCTTCCAATATCTTCTCTTTTTCAACTAGAACTTCTCTCATTAATTTTATTGTTTCTTTTGGAGTAGGAGGAGCAAGACCATATAACATCAAAAGTGCCTGAGATGGAGTTAAAACTCCCCAGTATATATCATAAACAACAATATCTAATAACCTTCTATTAATGCTTTCTTCTAATTTATCTCCAGAAGCCATAAATAAGTCAATTGCTTCTGGACTGGGCTTAATCTTCCCCATCCTTAATAATAATTTCCAAGGCAAAAATGTTCCCCTGTCATATAATGGAATCCCATCTCTTATTAAAGTGAATATAACTGGATGAGCATCTTTTACAGATTCCCAAAAATCAGTCATAAGATAAACCTGAACATTTAAGACATTTTTAACTCCTGCAATTGCAGTTGCTTCTGAAATATATTGATATATTATACTTCTTAATTTTTCTTTTAATTCTAATCGAGGCATTCTTTTTACATCAGTATCATCAATTATTATTGCAACATCCACATCACTTTCTTTTTTTGCCTCCCCCCGTGATAAACTGCCCCAGAGGACATAACTTGTTACATATCTCTCAAATTTTTTTAAAACAAGAGTTTTATGTATCTGAGCTACCCTTAATGCACCAAGAATACCCTTATCAAAAATTGGAAATGACATTGAAAATGATTCAAGTATATCAAATTTTGAGTCTAAACCCAAATTCCATAAATCTACAGGAGTTAAAACATGAAACCAGAATTTATCATTTATCTTTTTTCCAATTTGAACTGCTTCTGATTTTACCTGATTTAGCTCTTTAAAATTATCTTCTGGAATTAAAACAAGAATATGAATAAGTTTTTTCTTGCAATCTTCCAAAGGTATTTCATATTCCTCTTCTATTTTTGTAGAGACTTGCACAGGTAAAATTCCAAGACCTTCTACAAACTTAAATTTCTTTTTAAGTTCTTCTTCAACTTTTTCTATTTCTTTTCTTGTTTTTTCCATCTCTTTCTTTACTTCTTCTGAAAGAGCAAGTTCATTTTCTATAGGCAAATCTCCAAGCTTCTTTTTTGGAATATATTCGCTCGATAAATTATTTTCTACAGAATTGATTTCCTTGTCTTTTTTGTTATGTTCTGGTTTCATATTTAGGTAAATAATTCTGGATATTTAAAGGTTTGGAAGTTGCTGGATTAGTTGAAAATCTAGTGAAAACTCAATTTAGCATCCTATTCTTATTATAATAAATGACTAATAAAACCCCATAATTGCATAGTAACCACTTGTCTGGAAGACTTTTTCAACAGAGCCCAAAGAACCGCCAACTTTAAAAATCAAAAGTTTCTTATCTGTTTATAAACTGGCCCCATAGTCTAATGGCAAAACAGCTCGTTTACACCGAGCGGTCCGCGGTTCGATCCCGCGTGGGGCCACCATTATAATCTCATTTCTTGACCAAGAGTTTTGTGAAGAAAAAGAACAAATACAGCAACCCCGCAAAATATGCCAATCCCCAAAAAAATTATCCCCAAAAATCCAAGAACCCCAGATTTCAATTGAAAGCAGATTAATCCAAGAATTAAAAAAAATGCAGCATAAGCAATCATTACCTTAAGTTCATGTATCACGTAGATTAGTTTATGAATCATCTAAATTTAAAGAAGTCCTTATATATAAATATTATGCGGGATAAAATAGTATTCTCGGAGATTCTGTTTTATAACTGAGAGGCATGTTCAACTGCAGCTGCATGCATATTCTCAGCTTGATAAATTCCTCTTCCAACAATTCCATGAAATCTATCTCCTGCAGCATATTCTAAACTTCTTGGAGATAAACCCGAAGCAAGTTCTAAAATTACACAATCACTTCCCAATCTTTAGACAGCCTCGCTTGTAGCAAGATATCTTCCTTCAAGTAATCCTTTTAAATCTTTCTAAATGTTATCATTAAGAAGTGACACTATGCGGTCTACGAGAATCGAACTCGTATCCCATCCTTTTTGCTATCTCGTATAAGGAGATTTCTAAAAAGAACCAATGGTT
>Ga0233425_10001732_pt1 | contig 46744 bp, 43 predicted proteins | sample Watercolumn_Towu_2_FD_181712 | JGI IMG/M metagenome (GOLD analysis project Ga0233425, IMG submission 181712) | Freshwater microbial communities from Lake Towuti, South Sulawesi, Indonesia - Watercolumn_Towuti2014_140_MG | ecosystem: Environmental > Aquatic > Freshwater > Lake | place...
TGGGGGATCGACGTCGGCGCGGCGGGCGCTGGCTGGGTGGCGACGATCCTCGATCACCCCGCCATGCGCGAATGGGAAGGTGCGGCGCTCGCGGAAACCTTCCGCGAGGACAGCCATGAGGCAGAGGTCATGGCCTACGGCGAGGTGATCGAGGACAGACGCGCATTGGCCTAGCGCGGTCCCGCCGCCCCGGCCTTATCGTTCCGCCGTCTCGGGCATGGCCAGCAGATAAAGCAGCAGCCCCGCCCCGGCGATCAGCGCGAGCACCAGGAAGGCGAGATCGTAACCCCCGGCGACGATCAGTCCGCCGGCCAGCGATGCGCTGATCGCGCCGCCGAGCCCCTGCACGGTCGCCACCGCGCCCTGTGCGACATTGAAGCGACCGCTGCCCCGCGTCAGCGCGGCGACTACTACCGGGAAGAGGGCGCCGAAAATGCCCGCACCGATGCCGTCGAGCAATTGCACCATCAACAGCCATGGCGCGGCGTCGGAGACGGTGTAGAGCACGCCGCGCGCGGCCAGCACCGCGAACCCGGCAAGGAAGATCGGCTTGTGCCCCCAGCGATCGGCGTGCCGTCCGACGATGATCGCGACCGGCACCATCACCAGTTGCGCGCCGACAATGCACGCCGCCAGCAGCGATGTCGCCACCCCGCCTCCGACACGATGCGCCAGCAACTGACCGACCGAGGGCAGCATCGCCGCGTTGGCGAGATGGAAGGTGAAGGCGGCCGCTGCGAAGATGGCCAGCCCGCGCGTGCCGCGCAGCACCTGCCACATCGACTGCGGGGTCGCGTCGCACGCATCCCCGTCAGCATTGTCGTCATCGCTGCGCAGCCCGCGCGCCCTATCGTGGTCGATGCGATCGGCGGGGATCGCCAGCGTCGCCGCGATGGATGCGGCCGCCAGTCCGCCCATCAGCCAGAACACCACCTGCGGCCCCAGTTTCCACGCCAGCACGCCGGCGAGCGCGGCGGACACCGCATTGCCCGCGTGATTGAACGCCTCGTTGCGGCCGATGCGCTTCGCGAAGGCGCGCGCGCCGACGATGCCAAGGGTGATGCCGGTAATCGCGGGCGCGAAGGCCGCCCCGGCGATCGCCGCCAACGCCTGCGTCGTCGCGACCAGCGTGAAGCCATGGACGAACGGCAACGCCACCGAGGCCAGCGTGACGATCAGCGCGGCGGCGATCAGCAACGCGCGCTTCGCCCGCAGCCGGTCGACCAGCGCGCCGGCGGGGGTGGTCGCCAACAGTCCGGCGAGCCCGGCGATCGTCATCACCGCACCAGCGGTCGCCTCGTTCCAGCCATGCGTGGGCCCGCGCGTCGCCACCAGATAGATCGCGAGATACGGCCCCAGGCCGTCGCGCACGTCGGCGAGGAAGAAGTTGACCCAGTCGAGTGCCCGATCGGCGCGGTCGCGATGGGCGGGCCGAACGGGGCGGGGCAGCGGCGGATGAGCAATCGAGGCCATGGCGTCGGTCTCCGCCGCGAGAGGATCGGTCGCCCCCCAAACGTCGGCCATTGCCAAAGGTGCCCGGCGTCCGGTCGCTCCTATCAGCGAGACCGCCCGTCGGAGCGCTTCGGTCAATATAATCGGTGTCTCACGCGCGAATCGGGCACGTCCGGGGTTTCGTTCGATACCACATCTGGGTTAACGCGGATGTATCATGTCGAACACCCCACGCACATTGTACGAAAAGGTCTGGGACGCGCATGTCGTCGAGCGGCGCGACGATGGTTCCTGCCTAATCTATATCGATCGTCACCTCGTCCACGAAGTGACCAGCCCGCAGGCGTTCGAGGGGCTGCGCGCCGCTGGCCGGCGGGTTCGCCGTCCGGACCTGACGCTGGCGGTGCCCGACCACAATCTGCCGACCACGCCGCGCGTCGATGCGGCGGGCAACGAACTGCCGATCGCGGACCGGGAAAGCGCGGAGCAGCTCGGCGCACTGCGCGCCAATGTCGCCGAATTCGGTGTTCCCTATATCGACGCGCTGTCGCCGAAACAGGGGATCGTCCATGTCGTCGGCCCTGAGCAGGGCTTCACGCTGCCCGGCACGACGATGGTGTGCGGCGACAGCCATACCTCGGCGCATGGCGCGCTGGGGGCGCTGGCGTTCGGGATCGGCACCAGCGAGGTCGAACATGTCCTCGCCACCCAGACGCTGATCCTCTCGCCCTCCAAGACGATGGAGGTGCGCGTCGACGGCACGCTCGGCCAGGGCGTCAGCGCCAAGGATGTCGTGCTGGCGATCATCGGCAGGATTGGCGCCGCGGGGGGCACCGGCCATGTGATCGAATTCACCGGCGACGTGATCCGCGCGCTGTCGGTGGAGGGGCGGCTGACGGTCGCCAACATGTCGATCGAGGGGGGCGCGCGCTCCGGCATGATCGCGCCCGACGATGTCACCTTCGCCTATCTGAAAGGGCGTCCGATGGCGCCCGAGGGCGCCGATTGGGACAAGGCGGTGGCGTGGTGGCGCACGCTGCCCAGCGACGCGGGCGCCCGCTATGACAAGCGCGTGGTGCTGGCTGCCAGCGATATCGCCCCGGTACTGACCTGGGGCACCAGCCCTGAGGACGTCGTGCCGATCACCGGGATCGTGCCGTCGCCCGACAGTTTCGCGGACCCGTCGAAGCGCGTCGCGGCGCAGAAGTCGCTTGATTACATGGGGCTGACGCCGGGCATGCGGATGCAGGACGTTAGCGTCCAGCATGTCTTCATCGGTAGCTGCACCAACAGCCGGATCGAGGATCTGCGTGCCGCGGCACAGGTGGCGAACGGCCGCCATGTCGCCGATGGGGTGCGTGCGATGGTGGTGCCCGGTTCGGGCCTGGTGAAGCGTCAGGCCGAGCAGGAGGGGCTCGATCGCATCTTCACCGCGGCGGGGTTCGAGTGGCGCGAGCCGGGTTGCTCGGCGTGCCTGGCGATGAACCCCGACAAGGTGCCCGCGGGGGAACGCTGCGCTTCGACCAGCAATCGCAACTTCGTCGGGCGGCAGGGGCCGGGTGCGCGGACGCATTTGCTCAGCCCTGCGATGGCGGCGGCGGCGGCGGTGACGGGGCGTCTCGCCGACGTGCGCGACCTGATCGTCTGATCTTAGGGGACGGTTGCAACCTATTGATATACAAGAAGACGTAGAAGAACCAGAACAGGCAGACAGGGAAGACGGCGATGAAGAAGGTGTTGGTGTTTCTGATCGCGGGATCGGTGCTGAGTGGGGTCGCGGCCTATGCGGCGATCGCCCGCCCCGCCATTCCGGCCAGCCGCCCGGCGCGCTGACGCGATGGAGGCGGTTCGCGAGGTAACGGGCACGGCCTATCCGTGGGGAGCGAAGAACATCGATACCGATGTCATCATTCCCGCACACTGGCTGAAGACGATCAAGCGCTCCGGGCTGGGGCGTGGGGCGTTCGAAACGGTTCGCGCGCAACCGGACAATATCTTCGACGATCCCCGCTACGCGGGAGCGCCGATCCTGATCGCCGGTGACAATTTCGGCTGTGGGTCGAGCCGCGAACATGCCGCCTGGGCGTTGGCGGATATGGGCATCCGCGCGGTGATCGCGCCCAGTTTCTCCGACATCTTCTCGGGCAATGCGTTCAAGAACGGGATCGTCCCGGTCGTGCTGCCGCAGGCGGCGGTCGACCGTCTGCTGGAGGTGGCGAAGGATCAGCCGGTGACGGTGGATCTGGAGACGATGACGGTAACCACCCCGTATCAGGACCGCTTCGCCTTCGAACTCGACCCGTTCCGCCGCCGGTGCCTGATGGAGGGGCTGGACGAAGTCGGCCTGACGCTGGCAAAGGATACCGCGATTTCGAAATTCGAGGAGCGGCTCGACGATGAGCGGCCCTGGATCAGGGGAGAGAGCGGTAATGAAGGGCTTGCTGTCGAGGGCGCCGGGCGGACCTGAAACTCTGGAAATTGGCGACCTGCCCGATCCGGTGGCGGGCGCGGGTGAGGTCGTGGTGGCGGTGAAGGCCTGCGCGGTCAACTATCCCGACGTGCTGGTGATCGAGGACAAATATCAGTTCAAGCCGCCGCGCCCGTTCGCCCCGGGCGGTGAATTCTCCGGCGTGGTGGACAGCGTGGGTGAGGGCGTGACCCGGTTCAAGGTCGGCGACCGCGTGATGGGCAACACCGGCATGGGCGGGATGGTGGAGCGCCTGGTCGCCCAGGCCGACAATCTCTACCCGATCCCCGACGAGCGATCGTTCGAGGAAGGTGCGTCGATGCTGCTGACCTATGGCACGACGATTCACGCGCTGGTCGACCGCGGCCATATCAAGGCGGGCGACAGCTTGCTGGTGCTGGGGGCGGCGGGCGGCGTCGGGCTGGCGGCGGTCGAGCTGGGCAAGGCGTTCGGCGCGCGTGTCGTCGGCGCGGTATCGAGCGAGGAAAAGGCACAGGCGGTGCGTGACGCAGGCGCCGACGATGTCATCATCTACGGTCGCGCGCCCTTTTCGAAGGACGAGTCGAAGGCGCTGGCGGATCAATTCAAGGACAAGGCCGGCAAGGACGGGTTTCAGCTGGTCTATGACGCGGTCGGTGGCGAATATGCCGAACCGGCGCTGCGCTCGATCGGCTGGGGGGGGCGATATCTGGTGGTGGGCTTCCCGGCCGGGATACCGAAGCTGCCGCTCAATCTGACGCTGCTGAAGAGCTGCGACGTTTGCGGTGTCTTCTGGGGCGCCTTCGCCGCGCGCGAACCGGAGAGAAATCGCGACAATATCCGCCAGTTGTTCGATCTTTGGCAACAGGGCAGGATCGCCCCGCGCGTGACCGAAGTGTTTCCGTTCGAGAAGGGCGGCGAGGCGATCGCCAAGATGGCGGCGCGCGGCGCGATCGGCAAACTGGTGGTGCGGGTGGCGGCCTAGGCCTTCGCGAACGGCGGCGGGGCCAGCCGCATGGCCGATCGCCGCACCGCGACACGTTGCGCCACGCCCCCCGCCGCTCTAAGCCCATCCGACAAGAAGATGGGAGCCGCCATGACCACGTTCGACGACCGGGAACGCGCTTTCGAAGCCAAATTCGCGCGGGACGAGGAAGTCGCGTTCCGCATCAACGCGCGCCGAAACCGTCTGACGGCGCAATGGGCGGCCGAGTTGATGAAGCTCACCCCCGCGGAGGCGGACGCCTATGCCAAGGCGGTGGTGCAGGCTGATTTCGAGGAAGCCGGGGATGAAGACGTCGTGCGCAAGCTGTTCGGCGATCTGACCGCCGCCGGGCTCGACGTGGACGAGGCGACGGTGCGCAGCGTGCTGGCCGAAAAGACCATCGAGGCGCGCCGCCAATTGATGCAGTCGGAGTAACGCGATGCCGATGGCGGGCGATGAAATCGCGACCCTGATCAAGGCCGGCATTCCCGATGCCGAGGTGGAAATGACCGATCTGGCGGGTGACGGCGATCACTGGTCGGCGCGGGTGACGGCGGCGTCGTTTGCCGGCCTGTCGCGGGTCAAACAGCATCAGGCGGTCTATGCCGCGCTGGGCGGACGGATGGGCGGCGTGCTCCACGCCTTGCAGTTGACCACTGCCGTCCCGAAGTAAGCGGCTGGATCCGAAAGGAAGTGACGACGATGACCGACGACGCTCAAGCCCGCATCGACGCGGTGGTGAAGAACAATCCGGTGGTGCTGTTCATGAAGGGCACCCCGCTGTTTCCGCAATGCGGGTTCTCCAGCCGCGCGGTGGCCATCCTCGAGCGGCTGGGCGCCGATTTCGAAAGCGTCGACGTGCTGCAGGACCAGGGCGTGCGTCAGGGGATCAAGGCCTATTCCGACTGGCCGACCATCCCGCAATTGTACGTCGGCGGAGAATTTGTCGGTGGTTCGGACATCATGATGGAGATGTACGAATCCGGCGAACTTGCCGAGCTGTTCCAGGATGCCGGCTTGTCGAAGGCCGCCGAATAAGCCGCACAACAGGAATATGGGGCAGGGGCGCCACGTCGGCGCCCCGGCTTTCCCTCACATCTCGTCGTCGATCACCACGGTCGCGGGTGGGTGCAGGCGCAGGCGGTTGATCCGCCGCTCGTCGGCGTCGACCACCTCGATCTTCCAGCCGCTGGGATGGTCGATACAGTCTCCCGCCTCGGGGACGCGCCCCGCCAGCACCGCGGTCAGCCCGCCGATCGTGTCGACATCGCTTTCCGCCGCCGCCAGCTGTGGATCGACGGTGCGGCCCACCTCCGCCAGCTCGACCCGCGCATCCGCCTCCCAGGCGCCGCCGTCGAGCGGGATCAGCAGCGCGGCGGGGGCCTCGTCATGCTCGTCCTCGATCTCGCCGACGATTTCCTCGATCAAGTCCTCGATCGTGACGAGGCCCTCGGTGCCCGAATATTCGTCGAGTACCACGGCGAGATGGATGCGCGACTGGCGCATGTCGGCGAGCAGGTCGAGCGCCCCCCGGCTCATCGGAACGTAGAGCGGCTGGCGGATCAGCGCCTCGATCGTCGCGGGGGGCGATTCGTCCCGCGCCAGGATCGCGAACACGTCCTTGATATGGACCATGCCGATGATGTGATCGAGATTGTCGCGATAGACCGGCAGACGACTGACGCCGGCCTCGGCGAACACCTGCACCAGATGGGCGAAGTCGGTCGCTTCCTCCACCGCGATGATGTCCGCGCGCGGAACCCCGACATCGCCGGCGTCGCGCTCTCCAAAATGAAGCAGGTTGCGCAGCATCTGGCGTTCGAGCGGTGTCAGATCGCCCTTGGCGTCGGGCGCCGGGTCATGCTCGTGCCGGTCGATGGCCTCTTCCAACTGGTCGCGCAGCGTTTCTTCGTGCTGTTCGCCGAAGATCAGATTGCGCAGTCCCGCCAGCAGCCCGCTGTCGTGGTGATCGCCGTTGCCGGCGCTACTTCGGTCTTCGGCCATCGCCGCCCGTTCATTCCTCGCGTATCAGATAGGGGTCGGCGATGCCGAGATCGGCCAGCGCGGCGCGCTCCATCTCCTCCATCGCATCCCCCTCATCATCGTTGATATGGTCGTAACCTAGCAGATGCAGCACGCCATGCACCACCAGATGCGTCAGGTGATGCTCGGTATCGATGCCGCGTTCCGCCGCCTCCGCCACGCATACGCCATGCGCCGCGACGATATCGCCCAACAACACCTCGCCGTCATCGGAATTCTGGCTGACGGTATCGATCAGGTCGGGTTGCACCATCGGGAAGGACAGGACGTTGGTCGCCTTGTCCTTCCCGCGATATTGCCGGTTAAGCGCCTGCACTTCCTCGTCGCAGGTCAGGCGGACGCTGATCTCGATCTGCGCTTGGGTGGTGAGGAGTGCGCCATAAGGCGTCCGCGCCACCGCGGCGCGCGCCGCGGCGGTGGCCAGTTCCTGCCACTGCACGCCCTCGGGCCAGGGATCCTCGCGAGTCAGTTCAAGGTGGATCATGTCAGCCCAAATCCGTCACGAGGAAATCGTTGCCACTGAATAAGGCGATCGGTCAGGCGTCCTGCCCCTCATATGCCTCGACGATCCGGCCGACGATCGGATGGCGCACGACGCCAGCGGCGGTAAAGCGGCACATCGATATGCCCTCGACCCCTTCAAGCCGGAAGGTCGCATCCGCCAGCCCGGATGCCGCGACCCCGCCGGGCAGATCGGTCTGGTTCGGGTCACCGCAGATCACCATCCGGCTGTTCTGTCCGAAGCGCGTCAGGAACATCTTCATCTGCGCCGGCGTGGTATTCTGCGCCTCGTCAAGGATGACGAACGCATCCGCCAGCGTGCGCCCGCGCATGAACGCGATCGGAGCGATTTCGATCTCGCCGCTGGCGATGCGACGCTCTACCTGTTCGGCGGGCAGGCAGTCATACAGCGCGTCGTACAGCGGACGCAGATAGGGATCGACCTTCTCCTTCATGTCGCCCGGCAGGAAGCCCAGTCGCTCGCCGGCTTCCACCGCCGGGCGCGACAGGATCAGTCGCTGGACGCTGCCCGTGATCAATTGCGCCACCGCCTGCGCCACCGCGATATAGGTCTTCCCCGTGCCCGCCGGGCCAAGCGCGAAGATCATGTCGTTGGTGGTGAGCTCGCGCATGTAATGCGCCTGCGCGCTGGTGCGCGGCACGATCGTCTTCTTGCGCGTGCGGATCATCACGCTGGGCGCCCGGTCGCCGCCGTCGGCGCGGATGATCCCGTCGAGCACCGGCTCGGACGCCATCGCAATCGCCGCGTCGACCAGCCCCGTATCGACGTCTTCGCCGCGATGGATCCGCTTGTAGAGGTCATTCAGCACGTCGCGCGCCATCGCGACCTGCTCCGCCGTTCCCTCCAGCCCGACGCGGTTGCCACGGGCGGTGATATAGACGCCGAGCCGGTTTTCGAGCGTTACCAGGTTCCGGTCGTACTGGCCGAACAGCTGGCTGAGCAATTGGGGTTTGTCGAACAGCAGCTCGACTCGCGAACGATCACCGGATTGGGCGGGAACGGGCTTTCGGCTCATGCGGCTCCTGCGATGGAGAGGGAGATGCTGGACAGAGGTTGTCCGCCACCGGGAGATAAGTGTGACTCGGGACAGCGCAATGACATCGAATCCGAATGTGACAGCGCGGGCGCGGATCGAACAGCCCAAAAGATCGGGGGCCGGAAACGCCGCCGGCGGCAGCCACGATCTCAGTCGAACCTGACATAGGCGGGGCGTCCGCCGCGATAGGCGGCGGAGGGTTGTTCGAACGAAAAGCCATGTGCCGCCAGGCCACGCATCAGCCGGCTGATGTTGAGATAGCTGTTCAGGCTTACCAACTGCGCCGGCGCCGAGCTGATCCACGTCTCGCGCGGGATAAGGCCTCCGTCGACGACCTCCAGCGGGCCTTCGATCAGGCGATCCACCCGCCGCCTCACGGTCGCCTCGGACAGGCCGAGGGCGTCGGCCACGCGCCGCGCGCGGACCGGCCGGACGAGGTGAGAGGGTGGCGGCGCGGCGATCATGCGATGCTGGCGCGACAGGGCGAGGTCGATCGTGACACGCCGCTGGCTGGCGGCCATCACGGTCGAGAATACCACCAGATCGAGCCGGTCGTGATGCGTCCCCTGATTGCCGTCGGCGACCGCCAGCATCAGGTCCGCTGTCGCCGCCAGCCCATGATTCCAGTCATAACTGCGCGCCGAGGAAGGAAAACAGGGCAGCGCATCGATCGCGCGCATATCCTCGACGAAGCGAACGAGGCTGTCATGCGCTTCGATGAACAGCGCGCTCCACGACTCGTCGTCGAATGACACCTGCGACATGATGCCGCCGCGATCGCGCCGGCACAGCCCGATGTCGATCATCTCGGCAATGTGGCGGCGCGTCGTTTCGAACGGCAGCCCCAGCGATTCGGCGGCGGCCAGCACCGGCAGCGGGCGGCCACCGTCGGCCTGCCGCCGGTTGAGCAACGAGAAGATCATGAAGCGATCGACCCGACCGTCGAACAGCGGCAGCGCGCACGCCATGATATTGGTCTGCATCTCGGCCAATAGTCGCGTCATGGCGCGGATCGGGACGTGCGAGGCCGGCATGGCACGTCGGTTAAACGCTTTCGGCCATGCCGCCAACAGCTTACGACAGCGGCTACATTCGGTCAGGCGGCGTGGGCGATCGCCGCAACGCCCGTCATCGAATGCGGCCCCGCCGCCGCCAGTTCTACCTCGACCAGATCGCCGATCGCATGATCGCCGACGATATGGACCGATTGCAGCCATGGCGACTTGCCCAGCCATTGCCCCGGCAGGCGTCCGCGCCGTTCGATCAGAACCGGAACGCGCCGCCCGACGGTGCCGGCGTTGAAGCGCGCCTGATCGCGATGGAGCGATGCCTGCAATCGCTGCAGCCGCTCATCCATCACCGCCGCGGGAATCTGGTCCGCCATCGTGGCGGCGGGGGTGCCGGGGCGCGGGGAATATTTGAAGCTGAAGGCCTGGGCATAGCCGACCGCGTCGATCAGGCTGAGCGTCGCGGCGAACGCATCCTCGCTCTCTCCGGGGAAACCGACGATGAAATCGCCGGATAAGGCGATATCGGGCCGGACCGCACGAATGCGATCGATCAGCCGCAGATAGCTGTCGCGCGTGTGGCTGCGGTTCATCGCCCGCAGCACGCCATCGTCACCCGCCTGCACCGGCAGATGCAGGAACGGCATCAGGCTTTCGACATCGCGATGCGCCTCGATCAGCCCCTGCGTCATGTCGTTGGGGTGGCTGGTGGTGTAGCGGATCCGGGTCAGGCCGGGGATTGCGTCAAGCGCGCGGATCAGGCCATGCAGCCCGCGATCGGCATCGTCGTTCCAGGCGTTGACGTTCTGCCCCAGCAGGGTGATCTCGCGCGCGCCGGCATCGACCAGTGCCTTTGCCTCGTCGACGATCGCGGCGAATGGACGGCTGACTTCCGCGCCGCGCGTATAGGGCACGACGCAATAGGTGCAGAATTTGTCGCATCCTTCCTGCACCGTCAGGAACGCCGAGGCGCCGACGCGGCGCCGTGCCGGCAATGCCCCGAATTTCGAGGCAGGCGGCATGTCGGTATCCAGCGCTGGTTCGCCCGCCGCTGCCGCCGCGACCAGCGCGGGAAGCCGGTGATAGGCCTGCGGCCCCACGACGACATCGACGCTGGCGCGCCGGACGATCTCCTCGCCTTCGGCCTGCGCGACGCAGCCGGCCACCGCGATCATCGGCGCGCGCCCCTCGGCACCCGCCTGTTTGCGCAGGCGGCCGATATCGGAATAGACCTTTTCCGTCGCCTTCTCGCGGATGTGGCAGGTGTTGAGCACCACCAGATCCGCCGCGCTCGCGTCGCTGGCAGCGGTCATGCCGTTCGCCGTCATCAGTTCGGCCATGCGCTCGCCATCATAGACGTTCATCTGGCAGCCGAACGATTTGACGTGAAAGGTCTGTGGCGCGCGCGGGGCGGCGAGGGGCTTCGAGGGGACGGACATGCGGCGCATCGTAGCGAAAAGCGCGCCGCCCCGCCAGACCGGCGGCGCGAACGTCAGCGGTGATACAGGGCGGTCACGTCGCGCTTGACGCCATATAGCGCCACGACGCGGCCGGCCTCGCAATGCGGCGCGGCGATCAACCGCATCCAGCGCGGGGTCGGCGCGACATTGCGCAAGCGCACGTCCAGCGTGAAGCCGCGCCGATGCCGGATCGCATAGACGCGCAACCGTTCCATCGTCGCCGCCGACAGGATGTCGTAACTCTCGAGCGCGCGTTCGCGCAGGATCAGGGCGTCCGGTGCCATGCCGAACAGCCGCCGCACGCCGGGGGACCAGGACAGCGCCTGTGTCGCCAGGTCGCAATGCCACAGGCCGCCGTCGTCGGGCGCGGAATCGAACGAGGGCAGCGCGGCGGGATCGGGAAACATCTTCCGTCCATCGATGTCGTGTACCTGGCCAAGATCGAAGCGCAGTCCGCTTTCGTACATGGGCCAGCTATGGTGCAGCGGCAACGGTTCGGTCGGTGTCATGACAATATCCCTCGCTTCGGAGGTGCGCCGGGAACGGTAAAGACCGGGTTAGCGAGTCACGCCTGCTTCGATGCGCCGGCGTGCCTCTGCGGCGATCGCCTTGCGCCCGCCCGTGGGCGCGAACGGTTCGAGGAAGTGCAATGTCGCAGTGAAGCGGCCGGGACGGCGCAGGACACGCATCGCATGATGTTGCCCGGGCTCGTCGCCGATCCACGCCAGTTCGCTCGTCGCATCGCCATAGTCGATACGTACTGGCTGAATCATCAGCCCCTCGGGCGGGGGATCGAGTGCGGCAAGCAACGCCCCCTTGAACGGCAGCAGCGTTACGCCGTCTCCGGTCGTACCTTCGGGAAAGATCGCGACCGCCCATGCCCCGGCCAGCGCATCACGCAGCTCGGCGACCTGCGCGGCGACACCCATCCGATCGCCGCGTCGGACGAAGATGGTACGGTTCAGCGTGCACATCCAGCCGATCAGCGGCACCGAGCGCAATTCGGCTTTCGCCACGAAGGCGCTGCCGGTTGCCCCTGCCAGCAGCAGAATGTCCATCCAGCTGAGATGGTTCGACAGGAAGACGACGTCGCGGCGCAGCGGGTGCCCGATGATGCGGGGCCGCGCGCCGAACAAGCGCGCCGCCAGTCCCAGATACAGACGGGGCCAGGGTGAGGGCGCGCGCACCAGCCTCCACAGCCCGTGCAGCGCGACCGCGATCACCAGCGACAGCACCAGCAGGACGAGACGCGCCACCACGCGGGCGTTGGGTGGCGCGGGGGCGGCCCGGCCGTCCGCCGGGTCGGGATGCGAGAGCGGAGGCGCGGTCAATCCCTGCGCAGCGCGACGCCGTACAATTCCATGCGATGATCGACGAGGCGGAAGCCCAGCCGCTCCGCGATCGCCTTCTGCAACAATTCCAGCTCCGGATCGACGAATTCGATCACCCTGCCTGTTTCGACGTCGATCAGATGATCGTGATGCGCTTCGGGCGAAGGCTCGTAACGTGCGCGCCCGTCGCCGAAATCGTGGCGATCGAGGATGCCCGCCTCCTCGAACAGGCGCACGGTGCGATAGACCGTCGCGATCGAGATGCCCGGATCGATCGACGAAGCGCGCGCATAGACCTTCTCCACATCGGGATGGTCCTCTGCTTCGGACAGGACGCGCGCGATGACGCGGCGTTGCTCGGTGATGCGCAGTCCCTTTTCATGGCACAGCGCTTCGAGATCGATCTTGCGGGGCATGCGCCTACAGATAGTGCGAATGGCTTGTTGCGAAAAGCGCTACCGACTCGCAAAAGGACGGAATTGTCGCGATCAGCCGCCGATCGGGCGCGCATAGGTATGCGCGTCGAATGTCTCGCCGGTGCGGCTGCGATAATAAGCCGGCCGTATGCCGACGCGAACGAAGCCGTGCGCCGCGTAGAAACCGATCGCGGGATTGTTGTCGCGCACTTCCAGATGCAGTTTGCGCACGCCGCGCTGCTCGCATTCGGCGATCGTACTGCGCAGCAATGCCGCGCCGGCGCCGATGCCGCGCTGCTCCGGGTCGACCGCGATCAGCAGCAGTTCGGCCTCGTCCATGATCGCGCGGTTGAGCGCGAAGCCGATCACCACGCCGTCGATTCGCGCTATCGTCATCCACACGCCGGGCATGGCGAGGATGCCGATGCATTGCGTGCGCGTCCACGCCTCGCCGAAACGCGGATCGAACGCACGTTGCATCACGCGATCGACGTCATCCGCATCCGTCGCGCCGCCAGCGGTCAGTTCGATCAGCCGCACGCGCGTGGTCACGAGCCGGGCTTCGCCGCCGCGGGCATCTTGGCATCGGGCGCGCGGCCGTAAAAGGGAACCGGGGGTAGCGCTCGATAAGACGGGGGTAGCGACAGCGCGTCGCGCGCATCGGGCAACGTCTCATCGACGGAAACCGTCGCGTCGATCGCGTTCAGCCAGCGCGTGCCAGTGCCGATCGCCCGCAGGCCCGCCAGTGCGGCGACGGCCGCCTCGGGGGTCAACGATCTCGGCACGTCCAGCGCCTCGAAGGGGGAAGCGAAGACCTGCATGAAGACCTCACCGTGCCCCCCTTCGGTAACGACTGCAAGGGGGGCGTCGCCGGCGCTGCGTCGCGCCAGCGCCGCCGCGCCGATCAGCGCCAGCGTGCCATAGCCTTCCACCGTGGCGCCCCAGCCCAGCGCCAACCCCCGCGCGGCGGCGATGCCGACGCGAATGCCGGTGAAGCTGCCGGGGCCGACGTCGACCAGGATCCGCGCCGCGCGCCCGCCATCGGGGAGCGCGGCGATCATCGGCACCAGCCGTTCGGCATGCCCGCGGCCCACGATGTCATGCGCCGCATCGATCAGGCGATCGCCGTCGAACAGGGCGATCGAGCATGCGGCGGTGGCGGTATCGATGACGAGGGTGCGCTGATTCAATCTGTCACCCGTGCACCGGCCCGCGCCCTTCGGTAAAACGTCTGAATCCCGCTTGTCGCGGGTCAATCGCGGTCATGCAAGACGGTTGAACTTCTCGAACGCGGGACGCGGGCTGCGATCGAACACCGTCGCGGGATCGCCATAGCCAAGCGTGGAGATGAAATTGGTACGCACCGACGGCGTATCGGCAAAAAATGCCTTGTCCACCGCATCCGCGTCAAACCCCGACATCGGCCCGGTATCCAGCCCCAGGGCGCGCGCGGCGAGGATGAAATAACCGCCCTGAAGCGAAGAGTTGCGAAAGGTGGAGGCTTCGCGCAGCGCGCGATTGCCGTCGAACCAGCTCTTCGCATCGGTATGGGGAAACAGCTCCGGCAGATGCTCGTGGAAATCCACGTCCATGCCGATGACGACGCTCACCGGCGCCTTTAGCACCTTATCCTTGTTCGTCGCCGAACAGGCCTCCGCGAGGGTAGCCTTCGCCGTATCCGACACGCACCACACCATCCGCGCGGGCAGCTGGTTGGCGGAGGTCGGACCCATCTTCATGAGATCCCAGATGGCGCGCAGCGTCTCTTCGCCGACCGGCACGTCGCGATAGCCGTTATAGGTGCGCGCGGTGCGGAACAGCTGATCGAGGGCGGCATCGTCGAGGGCGTGAGACATAGAGCGTTCCGTGAGCAGGGTGAAAAAGGACCGGCAAGCGGTTCGGCGGCGGTGCGCCTCAGACGGCGCGCACTTCGGTCACTTCCGGGACATAGTGACGCAGCAATTGCTCGATCCCGTTCTTCAACGTCGCGGTCGATGATGGGCAGCCGGCACATGCCCCCTGCATGCGCAGGAACACCTTGCCCTTGTCGAAACCGCGATAGACGATGTCGCCGCCGTCGTTCGCCACCGCCGGACGGACGCGCGTCTCGATCAGATCCTTGATCTGCGCCACGATATCCGCGTCGGCAGGATCGTCGTCGAATGCCTCGTCCTCCGCCGGCACCGCAAAGTCCGCGCCGCCGCCGCGGAACAGCGGCATCTGCGCGGTGAAATGGTCCATCAGCAGCGCGAGCACGTCGGGCTTCAGATCGCGCCAGTCGACCCCGGGGGCCGCGGTGACCGATACGAAATCGCGACCGAAGAAAACGCCCGTCACGTCGCCCAGATCGAACAGGGCGGTGGCCAGCGGGCTGGCTTCGGCTTCCTCGGGCGTGGCGAAGTCGCGGGTGCCCGCATCCATGACGATCCGTCCCGGCAGGAACTTCAGCGTGGCGGGATTCGGCGTGGCTTCGGTCTCGATCAGCATGTGCGCGATGTGGCGCGGGAGTCGCGCGGGATCAAGCGCGGGGTGCGAAAGGGATTGTTTCGGCCGGGGAAGCGCGGGTGCGGCGGCCCCGCCACCGCCGAACCCCCTTACACATCCATCTGTTTGACCGCCGCGTTCCATTTGCTGACGTTGTCGCGCGCTTCCTGTACGAAGGCGGAGCGTTTTACGACGCCGAGGAACAGGTCGGCGAACCACTTGCCCGGCTGACGCAGGGGGCGTTCGAACTGGATCAGCAGCACCACGCGGGTGCCCGCCGTATCGTTCCATACTTCGTGATCATAGGTGTCGTCGAACACCAGCGTCTCGCCTTCCGACCAGCGTACCATGCGATCGTCGACGCGCATGCGGACGTCGCCGTCGCGCGGGACGATCAACGCGAGGTGACAGGTGATCAACCCCTTGGAAACCCCGCGATGCGCGGGGATGTGCGTGCCCGGCGCCAGGATCGAGAAGAAAGCGGTGCTCAGCCCCGGGATGCGCCGGATCACATCATGCGTGACCGGGCAACGCGCCAGATTGTCGTCGATTGGATAGCCATAGCCCCACAGGAAGAACGAGCGCCACTTGCCGACTTCCGCGATCGCGCGGTGATCGGGCGAAATCTCCGCCAGGCTGGGCGCCGCCTCGCCGGCCAGCGCGACGCGGCGCGCCTCATCCCGGATCGCGCGCCACTGCGCCCGCAGCTCGGCGGTCCAGTCGAAGTCGCGGACGTCGAGCACCGGGTCGTTCGATACCAGCGAGGAGCCCGCGATCAGGCGATCGAACACCCCGCGCAGATGCTTGCCGACGCGGATGATCAGCGGGCGATTGGGGTCCGCCTGCATCGGTGCGCCGGGTTGCGGCGCGCCCGACACCGCGCCCAGCGCCGGAATACGTGCCGGTCCGCTGCCGCGCGTCGCCATCCCGCCGCCGGCGGCGGGGGCCGGGGAGACGTCGGTGTTGTCGGGCGCGACGGGGCGGATGGTGGTCGACATCGATATTCCTTCACTCGCCGTCGGGACGCGCCCGCTCGGCCATCTTCGGTCTTTCTCCCAACGTTGGAACGGTTTGAGGACGAAAACGTGGCGGACGCGAGGCAGTTTGCGCAAAGATGGGTGGCGGCATCATCCTGTGTTGCGGGGGCGAGGGTGGGGGCCTAAACGATTTGTTATGTTCCTCTACAAGCGCGTGCTCGCGACCCCGCTCGTTGCCCTTCTGCTCACCTCCGTCGCACTGCCGCTTACCGCTCAGTCCGCCCCCAAACGCACCGATCCGGTGCCGGCCGCCGCGACCGCGCCGCGCGCGGCGGCCGTCGATACGTCGCCGTGGCTGTTCAAGGGTTCGGACATTCCCCCCGATCCCGAATGGCATTTCGGCACGCTGCCCAACGGCCTGCGCTATGCCGTGCGCAAGAACGGCGTGCCGCCGGGGCAAGTGGCCGTGCGCGTCCGCATCGACGCCGGATCGCTGTACGAAACCGACGCCGAACAAGGCTTCGCGCATCTGATCGAGCATCTCTCGTTCCGCGGGTCGCGCTACGTGCCCGATGGCGAGGCGAAGCGCGTCTGGCAGCGGTTCGGGGCGACCTTCGGCTCGGATTCGAATGCCTCCACCACCCCGACGCAGACGGTCTACAAGCTCGATCTGCCCGGCGCGACCGACGCGAAGCTCGACGAAAGCCTGCGCATTTTCTCCGGCATGATGGCCGAGCCCGCGATCAACGAGGCGGGCCTTTCCGCCGAGCGCCCCGCGGTGCTGGCCGAACAGCGCGAGGCGCCGGGGCCGCAGGTCCGCTATGGCGACGCCTTGCGCCAGACGTTCTTCGCCGGGCAACCGCTCGCCGAACGCTCTCCCATCGGCACGATCAAGACGCTGGAGGCGGCCACTCCGGCGGCGGTGCGGGCATTCCACGATCGCTGGTATCGCCCGGAACGCGCGGTGGTGATCATTTCCGGCGATATCGATCCGCAGGTAGCCGCCGATCTGGTCGTGAAGAATTTCGGCGGCTGGCAGGGCAGTGGCGCCAATCCGGCGGACCCCGATTTCGGCAAGCCCGTCGCCGACGCCCCAGCGACGAAGACGGTTGCCGAGCCGTCGTTGCCGCCGATCGTCGCTACCGCGGTGCTGCGTCCCTGGGTCTATCGCGACGACACGGTGATCTTCAATCAGAAGCGACTAGTGGATTTCGTCGCGGTCCGGCTGATCAATCGCCGCCTGGAAACCCGCGCGCGGGCGGGGGGCAGCTTCCTGCAGGCGTCGGTCAGCCTGGACGATGTGTCGCGCTCCGCGAACGGCACCTTCACCAACATCATTCCGATCGGTGACGATTGGGAAGCCGCGTTGAAGGATGTGCGCGCGGTGATCGCGGATGCGATGGCGACCCCGCCGACCCAGGCGGAGGTGGATCGCGAACTGGCCGAATTCGACGCCGCGATGAAGAACGAGGTCGATACCGCACGGGTGGAGGCGGGCGCCAAACAGGCCGATGACATGGTGCAGGCGCTCGATATCCGCGAGACGGTGGCGGGGCCGAAGACCAGTTACGACATCCTGCAACAAGCGCGGCAAAAGGGACTGTTCACCCCCGCCGCGATGACCGAATCGACCAATCGCCTGTTCAAGGGCGATGCCACCCGCGCATTGCTGAACACCCGCACCGCCGATGCCAGCGCTGCCGCCAAGCTCGCCGCCGCGTTGACCGCGGACGTGTCCAAACTGGCCGCCAAGCGCACGCAGCAGGCGGCGGTCGATTTCTCGCGCGTGCCGAAACTGGGCGTACCCGGCACGGTCAGCGCGCGCGCGACGATCGGCGATCCGCCGATGGAGCAGGTGACGTTCGCCAATGGGGTGCGCGCGCTGATCTACGCCAATCCGTCGGAAACCGGCCGCGTCTATCTGCGGGTCCGGTTCGGGCGCGGTTACCAGGCGCTGCCGTCGACGCGGCCCACGCCGGCCTGGGCGGGTGAAACCGCGCTGATCGCCAGCGGTATCGGCACGCTCGATCAGGGCGACCTTGATACGCTGACCACTGGCCGGCGGATGGGGCTGGACTTCGACATCGCCGACGATGCGTTTCTCCTCGGCGCCCAGACGACGCCGGGCGACTATGCCGACAATCTGACGCTGATGGCGGCGAAGCTGGCGGCGCCCCGCTGGGATGCGGCGCCGGTGGCCCGCGCTCGCGCGGCGATGCTGGCGGGATATCCCGGCTTCGACAGTTCGCCCGACGGCGTCCTGTCGCGCGATCTGGAGGGGCTGTTGCGCGATGGCGATCCCCGTTGGGGCATTCCGCCCCGCGCGCGGATCGAGGCGTTGAACGCGAAAGATTTCCAGAAGCTGTGGTCGCCGCTGCTCGCCACCGGGCCGATCGAGGTGGACGTGTTCGGCGACGTCAAGCCCGACGAGGCAATCGCCGCGATCGCGAAGAGCTTTGGCGCACTGAAGCCGCGCGCGGCGGCGGTGCCCGCCACCCCGGTGGTCCGCTTTCCGGCGCACGTCGAGCAGCCGGTGACCCGCACCCACAAGGGCGACGACAATCAGGCAGCGGCGGTGATCGCCTGGCCGACCGGCGGCGGATCGGCCGACCATGCCGAGGCGCGCGCGCTGGACGTGCTGGCGGCGGTGTTCGCGGATCGCCTGTTCGACCGGCTGCGCTCGGTGGCGGGGGCGAGTTATTCCCCGTCCGCCACCAGCCAGTGGCCGGTCGGGCAACCCGGCGGCGGCCGCCTGGTCGCGATCGGCAAGGTGGCGCCCGATAAGGTGCCGCTATTCTTTCAGCTGTCGCGCCAGATCGCCGCCGAGCTGGTCTCCACCCCGATTGGAGACGACGAACTGCGCCGCACGATCGTGCCGATGCTGCAATATATGGCGCGGGCGTCGTCGGGGAACCAGTTCTGGCTGATGCAGACAAGCGGCGGCACGTTCGATCCGAAGCGGATCGAGGCAAGTCAGAGCCTCGTCAGCGACATGACCGGCATCACGCCGGCTACGATGCAGGCGGTGGCGGCGAAATACTTGCGACCGGACAAGGACTGGACGATGGCGGTGGTGCCGGAGAAGGGGGCAGGGGGCTGAGCACCTCAAACGTCGCCCCTGCCTCCGCAGGGGCGATGGTGTAGAACAACGCCCTGCTACGACAGCGTCGTCAAACGTCGCGACGCGCCATCACATCGTTTCACCCGCGATACAGCGCGTCCAGCCGCTCGCCATAGGCCTTGCGCAGCATATGCCGCCGGATCTTCAGGCTCGGCGTCAGTTGTTCGTTCTCGATCGTGAACGGTTCGTCCGCCATGATCCAGCGGCGCACCCGTTCGATCACCGACAAATCCTTGTTGGTGCGATCCACTGCCGCCTGTACGGCCGCGCGATAGTCGGGATCCTCGGCCAGCGTCTCGGCGGTGCCCGTGCGGCCGTTCGCCTTGGCCCATTCGGCGGTCCATTCGGCGTCGGGCACCAGCACCGCCACCATATGCGGCTTGCGATCGCCCGCGATCATCGCCTGCGAGATTTCGGGCTGCAGCGTCAGCATCCCCTCCACCTTCTGCGGGGCGACATTGTCGCCCTTGTCGTTGATGATCAGATCCTTCTTGCGATCGGTGATGCGGATGCGGCCGCGCGTGTCGAATTCGCCAATGTCGCCGGTGTGCAGCCAGCCGTCCTGCAACACCCGCGCGGTTTCCCCCTCGTTGCGCCAATAGCCGTGCATCACCAGCTCGCCGCGAACCAGGATTTCACCATCCTCGGCGATCCGCACCTCGGTATTGGCGAGCGGTGGGCCGACCGAATCCATCGTCACCCCCACGCCGGGGCGGTTGCACGAGATCACCGGCGCCGCCTCGGTCTGGCCATAGCCTTGCAGGAACGTCAGCCCCAGCGACTGAAAAAACAGCCCCACCTCCGGTGTCAGGGGCGCGCCGCCGGAGATCATCGCCTTCATCCGGCCCCCGAATTTCTTCGCGATCTTCGGTTTGAAGATCGTATCGACCAGCAATGCCTTGGGACGGTCCAACAGCCGCAACCGGCCATTATCGCGCTTGGTGCCCACGTCCAGCGCCGCGGCGAGCAGCGTCGCTGACAGGCCGCCCTGCCGCTCGATCGCCTTGCTGATCCGGGTACGCAGCACTTCGAAAAGGCGCGGGACGACGAACATGATCGTCGGGCGCACTTCCTCGATATTGGCGGCCAGCTTGTCGATGCCCTCGGCGTAATAGATCTGCCCGCCCATGCCGATCGGGAAATGTTGTCCGCCGGTATGCTCATAGGCGTGGCTGAGCGGCAGGAACGACAGGAATACCTCGTCGCCCCAGCCGAAATCCTCGGCCACCACCGCCGAGCAGCCGGCGACATTGTGAAGGATCGCGCCGTGATGCTGCATCACGCCGCGCGGCGCGCCGCCGGTGCCGCTGGTATAGATGATGCAGGCGAGGTCGCCGCGCTGGAAATCGGCCTGCGTCGCCACCTGCTGCGCGGTCGCCTGATTGCCGTCGATCAGCGCGCGCCAATCGTGCACCTCGACCGGGGACTGCCCCAGCCGCATCGGCTCGATCCCGATCAGCATCTGCGGCCGGATCGAGCGCAGGATCGCCGGCATCAGGTTGCGCGCCAGCTTCGCGGTGGACACGATCACCGCCTTGGCGCCCGAGTTCTCGATGATGTGCGCGTGATCGCGCTCGGTATTGGTGGTGTAGGTGGGCACCGTCACGCAGCCCGCCGCCATGATCGCCAGATCGCTGAGGCACCATTCGGGGCGGTTCTCGCTGACCAGCATGACACGATCGCCGCGCTCCAGCCCGATTGCGCGCAGCCCCGTTGCCAGCCGTGCGACCGTTTCCGCCGCCTCACGCCAGCTGATGGACTGCCACGCGCCATCGCGCTTGCTCCACAGGAACGGGGCGTCGCCAAGCTGCGTCGCGCGCACGAAGAACATCGTGACCAGATTGGGGAAATGTTCCAGCCGTCGCACCTGCGCCTCTCCCGCGATCCCTGGCGGGATCGTTCGAATACCGTTGCGCACCCCGTCCGTCCGAACGTGCGTCGGTCGGCACCTTAGGTTCGCGACGGCCCATCCTGCAAGGAACAGCTCGCACCGGGGGGCGCCGGCATCAGCCGGGATGCCGCACCGTTCACTGTTGCAACGATTCTCCCGGGCTGCGCGGATCGGCGGCGCCGACCCAGCGGCCGTCTGGCAGCTTCTCGACCGCATTCGCCTTCAGTCCCAGCTTCGCGATCGAAACGTGCTGCCCCAGCGCCTCCAGCGGCGCCTTCATCGCCACGACATCGGTACCCTGTTCGAGGACGAGGCCGTCGCGGTCGAAGAAGATCTGTCCCAGGCTGATCGCGTCCTGCGCGGACATTCCCCAATCGAAGTGCGCGATCAACGCCTTGGCGACCTGCATGATGATCGTGCGGCCGCCCGCCGCGCCGATCGCGAACACCGGCTTGCCGCTGCGATCATAGACGATCGTCGGGGACATGCTCGACATCGGCCGCTTGCCCGGCTGGACGCGGTTGGCGACGAGATAGCCGCCATCGACGGGCGCGTGACTGAAATCGGTCAGTTCGTTGTTGAGCGTATAGCCGCCGGCGGTCAGCTGGCTGCCGAACACGCTTTCGATCGTGTTGGTCCAGCTGACGATATCGCCCGCGCCGTCGACCGCGACGAAATGCGTGGTCCCGCCCAGTTCGCCGGGTGCGGCCGGGGCGCGCTTCGGGGCGCCTGGCGGGGTGCCGGGTTCGTAGCGGCCCAGCGTCTTCAGCGGCGAGATCAGCGCCGAGCGCCGCCGCAGATAATCGCGGTCGACCAGTCCGCCGACCGGAACCTCGACGAAATCACGATCCGCCTCGTACAGGTCACGGTCGGCATAGGCCAGCCGCATCGCCTCGCCGATCACCTGCCACGATCGCGGGTCGTTCTTCCCCCATTGCGCGAGCGGGAAGCGCTCGACCATCGTCAGCACCTGCAACACGCTGAGCCCGCCCGAGGAAGGCGGCCCCATGCCGCAAATCACCCAGACGCGATACGGGCCGCACACACCGGGACGATCCTTCGCGACATAGGCGGTGAGATCGGCCTGCGTCAGCGGCACCGGATTCTTCGGCGCGGTGCTGACCGCCTCGCTCAGAGCGCGCGCATTCTCGCCAGTGTAGAAGGCGTCCGCCCCCTCCGCTGCGATCCTCTTCAGCGTTGCCGCCATGGCGGGATTGCGGAACGTCTCGCCCTCCTTCAGCGGCTGACCGTCATGCCAGTAGAGTGCGCGCATCGCCGGGAAATCCTTCCACAGCGGCGCAACCTGCTGAAGCGCGTTGGCCAGCCGCGCGTTGACGACAAAGCCGTCCTCCGCCAGCCGGATCGCGGGCTGGAACAATGCCGCCCAGGGCAGCTTGCCCCATTTCGCGTGCGCGCGCTGGGCCAGCCGCATGGTGCCCGGTACGCCGACCGAATAGCCGCCGGGCCAGATCTCGATGAACGGACGCGGCTTGCCGTCGGGGCCGAGGAAGCGATCGGCTCGGGCGGCGGCCGGCGCCATTTCGCGCCCGTCGATCGTATCGAGCGCGCCGGTGGTGCCGCCGTGATGGACGATGAAGCCGCCTCCACCGATCCCGCTCGACTGCGGTTCGACGATGTTGAGTGCGAGCATCATCGCGATCGCAGCGTCAGTGGCACTGCCGCCGTCGCGCAGGATTTGCTGGCCGGCGGCGGTGGCGCGTGGATCGGCGGCGGATACGACCCCCTGAGCCAGCGCAGGCGCAGGAAGGAGGAGCAGGGCGATCGCGACGAGTTTCTTCATGACGCAGACCCTAATCACCGGCTGGTCGTGCGCAAGCCGTCACGATGGTTAGGGGGGTATAACCCGGCTCATCGTGGGTGGTTCAGATCATCTCACCCGCCGCGCGTGCGCGTTCCTCCCGGGTACGCTCCGCCTCCGGCACCAGCCGATAGGCGATGACGCCCGCCGCGACCGTGATCGGTACGGTCAGCAGCAGCGACAGCATGCCGGTCGACAGGCTGCCCGTCAGCGTCGAGACGCGCCCCGCCAGATAGGGCCCCATCGCCAGCCCAAGCAGCGTCGTGCCGATGAAGAAGGTCGCGGTGGCGGTACCCCGCATGCGCGGCAGGACCAGATCCTGTGTCGTCGCCGCCGCCGCGCCGAGCCCCCAGCTGGCGAAGAACTGCGCCGCGAAGAGGCAGACGTACAGGATGATCGGCGTGGTGGTGGTGAAGGCCATGATCATGAAGGGCACGGGGATCGACGCGCCGAGGATGACCATGACGAGCCGCCCGGCCGGATTGCGGCGCCGCAGACGGTCCGCGATCAGCCCGCCCACCGTCACGCCCAGGAAACCGGACAGCGCGCCTTGCCCGCCCAGGATCAGCCCCGCCTCGGCGGGGGAGATGCCCAGGTCGCGCATCGCATAGGGGGCCGCCCAGAAACCGGCGGCATAGCTCAGGAAGGCGTTGAGGCCATAGCCGACGACGGTGCACAGGAACGCCGGCGTGGCGACGATCAGCCGGAACGTCGGCAGATCGCGGTACCGCAGCGCGCACGCCCATGAGAAGACGGCATAGACGCCGATCCCCACCGCCGCCCATTGCGGCAGCGGCTCGCCCAGCGCGATCAGCAGCGCGACCGCCGCCACCGTCGCCACCAGCCCGACGAGATTGATCGTCAGCGCGCGCGATCCCAGCCGTGCCGCGCCGATCAGCGTGAATGGCGGCAGGATGGTGACGAGTTCGTCCAGGAAGGCGCGAAACGGCGCCGGGTGCCGTTCGGGCTCCGGCAGGCCCTCCACCGCGCCGCGGATCGGCTCGCGCAGCATCGCGACGATCAGCGCAAGGAGCAGGCCGGGGATGCCGACCGACAGGAACGCGGCCTGCCATCCCGCCAATCCGAACGGGCCGCCATCGGGATAGATGCGGTTCCAGTTCTGGACGATCAACCCGCCGATAAACAGCGAACAGCCGCCGCCGACATACAGGCCGGCCGAGTAGATCGACAGCGCGGTGGCGCGAAGCCTTTTGGGAAAATAATCGGAGATCAGCGAATATGCCGAAGGGCTGGCGGTCGCCTCGCCCACGCCCACGCCGATGCGGGCGGCGGCGAGATGCGCGCCGGTGCTCGACAGGCCCGACAGCGCGGTCATCGTCGACCACAGCCCCAGCCCGACGGTCATCAACCGCACCCGATGCCAGCTGTCCGCGAGCCGCCCGAGCGGGATGCCGAACAGCGAGTAGAAGACACCGAACGCGGTGCCGTACAGGAAACCGAGATCCTCGTCCTTCAACCCCAGATCGCGTTTGATGTCCTCCGCCAGGATCGAGATCACCTGCCGGTCGATGAAGTTCAGGATATAGACGAGGAACAGGACCCCCAGCACATACCAGGCATAGCCGCTCGCGCGGGTCTCACTCTCCATCGTCATTCGCCTCTCCTCGCTCGTTCTGGTCAGGGTAACAGAGGGGGGCGGGGAGGGAAGGGCTAAGTTGGCAGCGCGGCGCGCGCGTCTACGCCGCGCCGGCGACGATCGCTTGCCATCCCGCCTCGTCCACCACGCGGATGCCGAGGTCGGCGGCCTTCTTCGCCTTCGCTCCCGCGCCCGGGCCGGCGACGACCAGGTCGGTCTTCTTCGAGACCGATCCAGCGACATGCGCGCCCAGCGCCTCGGCCTGCGCCTTGGCCTCGTCGCGGCTCAATGTCTCCAGCGAGCCGGTGAACACCACCGTCTTGCCCGATACCTCGCTGGCGCGGGTCGTGACGGTGAAATCCGGCGGACGGACTTCGGACAGAAGGTCGTCCCATACCGCGCGATTGTGCGGCTCGTGGAAGAAGTCGGCGAGCGCATGTCCCACCGCCGCGCCGACATTCTCGACCCCGATCCGTTCCGCCATCGCCTTGTCGAGCCGCGTGCGATGTTTCGCCTCGGTCTCGCCGATCACGATCGGGGTCGCCTCGCGCAGCGCGATCAATTCGTCCGCCAGCGTCGCGATCGCGGGCAGGGTGACGTACCGCTTGAGCAGGTCGCGCGCGGTGACGACGCCGATATGGCGGATGCCGAGCCCGAACAGCAACCGCGCCGCATCCGGATCGCGTCGCGCCTCGATCGCGGACATCAGTGCATCGACCGACTTCGCCTGCCATCCTTCGCGCCCGAGCAGTTCGTCGCGGTGCGCGGCGAGGCGGAAGATATCGGCGGGCTCCACGATCCATCCCAGATCGACGAACTCGCTCAGCGTCTTCTCGCCCAGCCCATCGATATCCAGCGCGCCACGGCTGACGAAATGCTTCAGCCGCTCCAGCCGTTGTGCGGGGCAGATCAACCCGCCGGTGCAGCGCACGTCGACCTCGCCTTCCTCCGCCACCGCCTCACTGCCGCAAATCGGGCAATGATCGGGAAAGACGAAGGGTGCCCGCTCAACGTCGCGCGGCAGTACCTCGACGATCTGTGGGATGACGTCGCCCGCGCGCTGCAGCACGACGCGGTCGCCCGGGCGCGCGTCCAGCCGCGCGATCTCGTCGCGATTGTGCAGCGTCGCATTCGCGACCACCACGCCGCCGACGCTAACCGGGGTCAGCCGTGCTACCGGGGTCAGCTTCCCGGTGCGGCCGACCTGGATGTCGATCGCCTCGAGCGTCGTTTGCGCGCGCTCCGCCGGAAATTTGTGTGCGATCGCCCAGCGCGGGGCGCGGCCGATGCTGCCCAGCCGTGCCTGCCAGTCGAGCCGGTCGATCTTGTAGACGACCCCGTCGATATCGAACGGCAGGTCGGCGCGTGCCGCCTCGATCGCACGATAGACGCGCAACGCGGCCGTCGCGTCGTCGCAGCGGGTGAAGGCATCGGCGACCGGAAAGCCCCAGGCCTCGATCGCCGCGACGACCGCCTGTTGCGTTTCCCCCGGCACTGCGCTCGCCTCGCCCCAGCCGTGCATCAGGAACCGCAACGGGCGCTGCGCGGTAATGGCGGCGTCTTTCTGACGGAGCGATCCGGCGGCGGCGTTGCGCGGATTGGCGAACTGCCGCGCGTCCTTGCCGGTCGTCTCCGCTTCCTCCGCCAGTCGCCGGTTCAGCGCGGCAAAGGCGGCCTTTTCCATATACACTTCGCCGCGCACCTCGAACACGTCCGGCGCGGCATCGGGCAGCGTTTCGGGAATGTCGGCGATGGTACGAACGTTGGCGGTGACGTCCTCTCCGACCGCGCCGTCACCACGGGTCAGCGCCTGCACCAGCCGGCGCTGCTCGTAGCGGAGCGAGCAGGACAGGCCGTCGATCTTCGGCTCGGCGGTCAGTGCGACCGGCTCCGCCTCGCCAAGCCGCAGGAAGCGGCGGACGCGGGCGACGAACTCGCCCACGTCCTCGTCCGAAAAGGCATTGTCGAGGCTCATCATCGGCCGCGCATGCGCCACCTTCGCCAGATGCGCGGCGGGGGCGGCGCCGACCGACCGATTGGGCGAATCATCGCGGATCAGATGCGGAAAGGCGCTTTCGATCGCATTGTTGCGACGGACCAGCGCGTCATATCCGGCGTCGTCGATCTCCGGCGCGTCGTCGGTGTGATAGCGTCGGTTGTGATAGGCGATCGTCTCGGCCAGTTGCGCCAGTTCGGCGGCGGCCTCGATATCGTCGGCGGGCAGGTCGGGGGCGGCGGCGGTGGTCATGCCCTCCGGTTACCGCCAACCTGTCCTGCGACGGAAGACGGAAATCGGGGGGCGGCCGAAATCAGGCGGCGACGAGGCTTTTGGCGGTGGCGTCGGCCAGGCTGGTACCGTCCAGGATCCGCGCGGTTTCGTCGCGGACGCGCATCATCGCGTGCCGGATCGCGCAATCCGCTTCGCTCCTGCAATCCTTGCACGAGCGATAAGCGGTGCGGCTGACGCAGGGGACGAGCGCCAAGGGCCCTTCGATCACGCGGATGATCTCACCCAGCGAGATCAGGTGCGACGGGCGCGACAGGCAATAGCCGCCCATCTTCCCCCGGTGGCTGTGCAACAAGCCGGCATCACGCAGATCGGCGAGGATCAGTTCCAGGAACTTGCGCGGCACGTTCGCTTCGCCGGCAATACGCGTCATCGGAATCGGAGGGCTGCCAGCGGGCGCCGTTGCCAGGAACAGCATCGAACGAAGGGCGTAACGCGAACGCTGGGTAAGCATAGCCTATCATATATAGGGATATTGTGGCGGACAAATGGCCAGCCCGGTTTTCATTCCCGTTTCATCGTCTTTTTCGGCATTGCCGGCTGCCGGTTTGCGTTCGCGCGACGCTCGCCTATATGGGGTAGGCCGGGTTCGACCCGGCTATGGCGATAAATCGTGGCGTACAATAGATGCAGCGGACCCGGGGGCAGTACCCGGCGGCTCCACCATCCGGGCTGAGACTCACGGCCGCACGCTTCCCGCGTGGCGACCCGTAGATCAGCTCGCATGACGGGGCCGAACCAGGATCGACGTGTATTGAAAAGCGCCGCCTTCGCTCGGAATGGGACCACCGCAACGGCCCATTACACAAGTGCCAACGATAACGAAGCACTCGCGATTGCGGCGTAACTGATGGCCTAACGGCCTGACGTTACACCAAAATAGCGCGGTTGGACCCCACCGGGCAACAGAAGGGGATTCCAGCGGTACGGGAGGCACCGGGCAACAGAAGCCTCCCACTTTCCTCATCGCGGGCGTCCAATGGCCCCCTTGTCGTCAGGCCGGCGGTAGCCGTCGCGCGAGTGGAGGCCAGGGCCTCGCGCGCCGTGGTACGCCGTGCTTCAGTGGAAATCGTGGCTGCGGATCGGGATCACATCCTCCACCCGCTCCCGGTAATGATAGTCCGATCGGGGGCGCCAAACCGGCTGCCTGTAGCCCTTGTCGCCACGATCCGGCGCGCCGGGATGCGTCGCGCCGTCGCCGCGCGCGACCAGGCTGGGGAGCGCGTCGATATCGCCGACCGAACGCAGCAACGGGGTGCGATCGAGGACGCGGTCGACGATCACGTGGATCACCTTGCCCTCCTTCTGCACCCGGCCCTTCAAGCTGACCATCGCGGCGGACATCACGGTGCGGCGCTGTGCCTCGAACCGATCGGGCCACAGGATGCCGTTGGCGACCCCGGTTTCGTCCTCGATGGTGATGAACAGCACGCCCTTGGCTGATCCCGGGCGCTGCCGCACCAGGATGATGCCGGCGACCTCGACATGCCGGCCATCATATGCGCCTAGTTCGGCGCAGCGGACGATGCGCTGTGCCGCCAGTCCGTCGCGCAGGAACGATAGCGGGTGCGCGCGCAGCGACAATTGCGTGGCGCGATAATCCTCCACCACCTCGCGCCCGCCGGTCAGCCGCGCGAGCGTGACCGGCTCCTCGCGCCGCTCGATCCCGGCGAGCAGCGGCAACGGCGCCTCGCCCAGCCCGCGGATCGTCCACAACGCCTGCCGCCGGTCCAGACCCAGCGCATGGAAGGCGTCGGCCCGTGCCAGCTTCTCCAGCGTCGCCAGTGGCACGCCCGAGCGGCGCCAGATATCCTCGATCGAGCCGAAGCGCGCCTGCGCCCGTGCCGACAGGATGCGGCCGGCATCCTCGCCCGACAGGCCGTTGACGATCCGCAGCCCCAGCCGCAGCGCATGCCGCGCCGCCCCCGCCGGACCGACCAGCGTAGTGTCCCAGTCGCTGTCGAGCACGCAGACCGGGCGGATGACGACCCCATGGTCACGCGCGTCGCGCACGATCTGCGCCGGGGCGTAGAAGCCCATCGGCTGCGCATTCAGCAGCGCGGCGCAGAAGACGTCGGGATGATGGCATTTCATCCATGACGAGGCATAGGCGATCTTGGCGAAGCTGGCGGCATGGCTTTCGGGAAAGCCATAGCTGCCGAACCCCTCGATCTGCTTGACCAGTCGTTCGGCGAAGACCGGCGAAATGCCGTTCACGCGCATGCCGTCGACCAGCTTGGCATGGAAACGTCCGACACCACCGGTCAGCTTGAACGTCGCCATCGCGCGGCGCAGCTCGTCGGCCTCGCCGGGGGTGAAATTGGCGCCGATGATCGCGACCTGCATCGCCTGTTCCTGGAACAGCGGAATGCCCAGCGTCTTTTCCAGCACCACGCGCAAGGCCGGGCTGGGATATTCGATCGGCTCCTTGCCCTCACGGCGCTTCAGATAGGGGTGGACCATGTCGCCTTGGATCGGGCCGGGCCGCACGATCGCGACCTGGATCGCGATGTCGTAGAATTTCTTTGGCTTCATCCGTGGCAGCATGCTCATCTGCGCACGGCTTTCGATCTGGAACACCCCCAGCGTATCCGCCTCCTGGATCATCGCATAGGTGGCCGGATCGTCCTCCTGCAACGCCGGGCTGGACAGCGTCATCGCAACGCCCTTGTGCTCCGCCAGCAGGTCGAACGCGCGCCGCATGCAGCCGAGCATGCCAAGCCCCAGGATATCGACCTTCATGAAGCCGAGTTCCTCGATATCGTTCTTCTCCCATTCGATCACATGCCGCTCTTCCATCGCGGCGGGCTCGATCGGGACGAGATCATGGAGCGGGGCGCGGGTCAGCACGAAACCGCCGGGATGCTGCGACAGGTGGCGTGGCGTGCCGATCAGTTCCTTCGCCAGTTCCAGCGCGAGCGCGAGCCGGGGTTCGCCCGCATCGAGATTCAGCGCCGTGACGTGCGCGGTCGGCACGCCTTCGTTCGACCAGCCCCATACCTGCGATGCCAGCGCGCCGGTCATGTCCTCGGGCAGGCCCAGCACCTTGCCGACCTCGCGGATCGCCCCGCGTGTACGAAAGCGGCTGACCACCGCGGTCAGCGCGGCATGGTCGCGGCCGTAGCTTTCGTAGATCCACTGGATCACTTCCTCGCGTCGTTCATGTTCGAAATCGACGTCGATGTCGGGTGGTTCGCTGCGTTCTTCCGAGACGAAGCGCTCGAACAGCAACTGGTGCTTGACCGGATCGATCGAAGTGATGCCCAGCACGAAGCAGATCACCGAATTGGCCGCCGAGCCGCGCCCCTGGCACAGGATTTCCTGGCTGCGCGCATATTGCACGATCGAGTTGACGGTCAGGAAATAGGGCGCATAGCCCATCTTCTCGACCAGCCGCAGTTCATGCTCCAGCTTCTCGCGATAGGGGAGCGGCGGATCGCCCGCGAAACGCTGGCGCAACCCGTTCCACGCCAGCGTCGCCAGCGCCTGTTGCGGGGTCTTGCCGGGGATCACCGCTTCCTGCGGATATTGGTAGCTCAGGTCGCGCAGCGAGAAGGTGCAGCGTTCCACGATCGCCTCCACCGCCAGCAGCGCATCTGGATGATGGCGGAACAGCCGCGCCATCGCCTGCGGTGGTTTCAGATGGCGATCGGCGTGGCGTTCGCGTCGCAGCCCCAGTTCGTCGATCGTGCATTTCTCGCGGATCGCGGTGACGACGTCCTGCAACATGCGGCGATCGGGGTGGTGGTACAGCACGTCGCCGGTGGCGAGCGGGGTCAGGCCGTGCGTGCGTGCGGCACGATCCGCCTCGTGCCAGCGCAACGCCTCGCCGGGGCGGCGCTGCGGTGTCAGGCAGACATGGCCGCGCGCGCCGAATACGTCCGCCATCCAGCGCAGCGCCGCCGGATCGGGACCGTCCTCTCCCGGTACCAGCGCGGCCACCAGCCCCTCTGCGGCGTCGGCGACATCGTCCCAGTGCAGGAAGCATCGCCCTTTTTCGCCGCGCTTCGGGTCGGCGCGGTTCTTGCCGCGCGACAGCAGCCGGGTCAGCCGCGTCCAGCCGGCGCGATCCTCCGGCCAGACCAGGATGCCGGTGCCGTCGACCAGGTCGAGCCGGCATCCCGGGATCGCGCGGACATGCTGCCCGTGCTCCTTCGCCACCTGTTCGCTGGCGTAGAGCGCACGGACCACCCCGGCGACCGAATTGCGATCGACGATCCCCAGCGCGGGCATCTCCATCAGCGCGGCGGCGGCGAACAATTCCTCGCACGACGACGCGCCGCGCAGGAACGAGAAATGCGTGGTGACCTGCAGCTCGCTGTATGTCACGGCCGATTCTGACTATGTAGCTTGTACGGATTATGAGGTGCCGCGATGGGCAAGGTGGCGAGCGCGACCGAGTTCAAAGCGAAATACCTGACACTGATCGACGAAATGCAGCGCGCTGATCGCCGTCATGCTTGCCGTCGATGCGACGATTCTGTCCTGCGCCGTCGCGGGGCATCAGAAGGCGGTCGACGCGCGCCTGTGATCGCCCCTGTGAGCGGGGGTCAGCCGAATGTGCCATGCACATACCATGAAAGGTCGCCGGTGGCCGCGCGTTCGCCGTCGCCGCGGCGGAACAGCCAGAAGCGGCGGCCGTCCTCATCCTCGACCTGATAATAATCGCGTATCGCGTCGCGCTCGCCGCTGCGCCGCCACCATTCGCCGGTGATCCGTTCCGGCCCGTCGCCGCGCACGATGCGATGCGTCACCCCGCGCCAGGTGAAGCGGCGCGGCGGCTGATCGGGAAATCCCGCCATGACGTTGTCGACCGGCTCGGGCCGGCGCAGCAGCCGTGCCGGGCGAGGCCAGCGGGGATGCCAGGGGTGATCCTGCCCGCGCTGGTCGAGCCGGCGGACATCGTCGCGGCGCCAGGACGGAGCCGCCCGTTCCGGCGGGTCGAGCGGCGCGGCGCCGCCGACCGAGCGTTCGGGCACGTCACTATCGATCGCGCGCGCGCGCCACAGCCGGCGTGTGCCGATGCGGTTGACGATCGCATCGACCAGCGGCGCCAGATCAGGCCGCTCTCCCTCCGCCAGATCGCCGTCGAACGCCTCCGCTCCCAGGGGATCGGCGCGCTGGACGTGCAGCGTCAGTGCCTCGATCCCGAATCCGGGGTCGAGTCGGTCGATCCGTCGTACCAGCAGCCGAAGCAGATGATCCGGCGTCCGCGTCGCGCGCGCCAGCCCGATGCGGATCGTCTGGACGTGTGTGTCGATCCGCGCCGCCGCCAGCACCAGCGTGCGCGCGCCGCGGCCCGCCTTGGCGAGTTCGTCCGCCAGCCGCTGGACCAATTGCCCGATCCAATAGGCGATCGGCTCGGCGGTCAGCAATGGTTCCGCGAAACGCTGCTCCACCGTGATCGCGACCGGGGGGATGATGGGATCGAGCGGCTCGGCAACCTGTCCGCTGGCCTGATCGATGCGCGTGACGAACGCCGCCCCAAACCGCCGCACCAGCGGCGCGCGCGGCATTGCCACCACCTCCGCCACCGTCTCCACCCCCAGACGGCGGAGCAGTTCCAGCGCGCGCGCGTCGATCCGTAGCGCCTCGGCCGGCAGCGGCGCGATGGCGTCGATCGTATCGCCACCGGGCAGCAGGGCGACGCCATCGGTATCGGGCAAAGCGTGATGCGCGCACGCCCAGGCCGCGCCTGTCGTATCCGCGATGCCGATCCGCGCGGTGATGCCGCCACGCGCCAGCAGCCGCACGATCCGCCGCGCCATTGCGTGCTCGCCGCCGTGCAGATGCGCCACGCCGCTGATATCGAGAAACAGGGACTGCGCATCCGCGATCGCCACCACCGGGGTCCAGCGTCGTGCCAGCAGGATCGCCAGCCGGCGCAGCGCCCGCGCATCGCCGTCGGGATCGGCATCGCGCACGATCACCTCGGGCGTGGCGGCGCGCACCTGCGTCAGCGCCATGCCGGGGATGATGCCCAATGCCCGCGCGGCCGGGGAGGCGGCGGCCACCTCTATCCGGCTACCCGTTTTCTGCACCGTGACAAGCGGGGACGCGCCGTCTTGGGGTGGGGCGGGCGGCACGTGATCGGGCGGGCGGACCCGCGCGACCGTGGCAGCGGTGCTGCGCCCGGTATCGAGGAAGGCGGCGACCTCCTTCATGGCCGCGCCGGGATCGTTCGAGCCGGGGCGGTGCTGCTTCGCGGCGCGCGAGGGGATCGGCACCCCCGCCGGTTCAGGCCAGCCGCCCGCCTTCGTCCCATCATCCCCAGGCAGCCGCTTGTAGGGATGGTCCGCCGCTTCGCTGCGGCGTCCCATCTCGCGCATCGGCGGGCGCTGATGCGCGGGCAGTGCGGCGATGCGGCGCGCGACGTCGCGACGTGTCTCGCCCGCCCAGGTGGCGCCTTCCGCCTCGCTGCTGCCGCGTGCCCATTTCGCGCCGGGGCGCCAGCCGCTGTTGCGGGGAGCATCGCATTGCTTGCCGCCCTGTTCCGCATCGCACCGCTGCTTGATCGCGGTCCAGCCGGGCTTGAAGGCCCCGGGGGCGACCCGGTCAGGCCGCGGCGGTGCGAGCGACGGCTCCGCCCGCCGCAACAGGTCGATCGACCATTCGGGCAGGTAGAGCGATGCGACCCGTTTCATCGCAGGCCTCCACAAGTAGCTGAAAGGGCTCGCCACCGCGCTGGCGGACAAGATCGATGTCCCAGCGCGCCCGGCCGATGCCGGTGAGCGCATAAGGCGCGCTGGGCAGGGGAGTGGACGGCGCCGAGGCGACTCGCCAGCGAGTCACCGCGGCGGAGGGAACCGCCAGCGGATCCGCCCCCTCCCTGGCATGCCGTTTGAGGAGCAAGGCGATGGTGCGTCCGTTTTCCGCCGCAAGCTGCAACCGCCGGGTCGAGGCCATCGCCGCCCGCCGCGTTTCGCCGATCACCGCGCCCAGCGCGCGATGCCGCAACCCTTCCTCCATCAGCGCCAGCACCTCGGCATCGTCCGCCGCTTCGGCATAGAGAACGCGATCGGGCGACAGGCCGGACTGATAGAGGCCGGGTGCGAACAGGTCGCGCCGGCGCACCACCCACAGCACTGGCCCCCAGGCGCGCGCGGCGATCCCGGCAAGGAACAATGTGGCGGAGGCATCGTCCCCCATCCCGGGAGTCGCGGCCGCCACCTCATGCAGCGCATCTAGCCGCAGCCCGCCATCGGCGAGCCGCGAATCGATCCGCTCGGCGCCGAACGGCAGAACCGCGCGCCGACGATGGCCATTGCCCTCGATCGCGCGGAGCGTGTCGCGCAGGGACTGGAGGACGCTCGGTTCGGACACGGTGACACGACTCCCAATGGGAATGTTCGTTCCTATTTTGTTCGCATCGGTCGAGTCGAGTCAATCCGTTGGCGCGGCAATGTTTTTGACGTGTCCCGGCGCGGGCGGGCGTCAAACCCCTTTCCCTTCTCTTGAAATATTATTACTGTCGCTCGAAACTAAGTGGATGTGTCGCCATCGCATCGGGTGACGTCGAGGAGAGTGACTTGGGTGACGTTCCGCCTTCCCTGAGCAACCTGAAGCCGCTGAGCAATCTGCAGCCGTTGTCGCTGCACGTGCCGGAGCCCAAGTTCCGCCCCGGCGACACGGTGGATTTCGCCGCGGTCGACGTGCCCGCCGCGGGCAGTGTCCGTCGCCCCGATACCGCCGCGCCGGCGCAGGAATTCACCGACCTTTCCTACACGATGGTGCGCGTCCTCGATGAAGAGGGCCGCGCGGTCGGGCCGTGGAATCCGCAGCTGGCGCCGGACACGCTGCGTCGCCTGCTGCGCCACATGGCGCTGGTGCGCGCGTTCGATGAACGGATGTTCCGCGCACAGCGGCAGGGCAAGACCAGCTTCTACATGAAGTCGCTGGGCGAGGAGGCGGTCGCGGTCGCCGCCGCGCATGCGCTGGACGACGAGGACATGTGCTTCCCGTCCTATCGCCAGCAGGGCCTGTTGATCGCGCGCGGCTGTCCGCTGGTAGATATGATGAACCAGATCTATTCGAACACCGGCGACAAGCTGCAGGGCAAGCAGCTGCCGATCATGTATTCGGAAAAGCGCTTCGGCTTCTTTTCGATCTCGGGCAACCTGACGACGCAATATCCGCAGGCGGTCGGCTGGGCGATGGCGAGCGCCTCGAAGGGCGATACGCGAATCGCCGCGACCTGGTGCGGCGAGGGCAGCACCGCGGAGGGCGATTTCCACTCCGCGCTGACCTTCGCCACCGTCTATCGCGCGCCGGTGATCTTCAACGTCGTCAACAATCAATGGGCGATCAGCAGCTTTTCGGGCTTCGCGGGTGCGGAGGCGACCACCTTTGCCGCACGGGCGATCGGCTATGGCATCGCCGGGCTGCGGGTCGACGGCAATGACGCGCTGGCGGTCTATGCCGCGACCGCCTGGGCAGCGGAGCGCGCGCGTACCAACGCCGGGCCGACGCTGATCGAACATTTCACCTATCGCGCCGAGGGCCATTCGACGTCGGATGACCCGTCGCAATACCGCTCCGCCGGGGAGCCGACCGCCTGGCCGCTGGGTGATCCGATCCGCCGGCTGAAGGATCATCTGATCCTGATCGGCGAGTGGGACGAGGAACGCCATGCCGCGATGGACCGCGAGGTGGCCGAACAGGTGAAGGCGGCGCAGAAGGATGCCGAGAAGAACGGCATCCTGGGCCATGGCCTGCACCAGCCGCTCGACACCCTGTTCGACGGCGTGTTCGAGGAGATGCCATGGCATCTGCGCGAGCAGCAGGCGCAGATGATGGCCGAGGAAACCGCGAGCGGCCGGCCATGGGACCGGAAGTGACCATCCCCCTCGGAACGGCGAGGGGCAGCAGCCGCAGATCGGGGGAGAGGATTCTCCGCCAGCGCCATGCTCCACGGCCCGCCCCCTCCACCACCGCGCTGATCCGCCGCGGTTCCCTTCCCCTTGCCGGGGAGGCTTCTGGAAACACGCTATGACCGACGTAATCGAGAATGACGCGGGCGACATTACCCGCATGAATATGATCCAGGCGATCAACTCCGCCATGGATGTCGCGATGGCGCGCGATTCGTCGATCGTCGTGATGGGCGAGGACGTCGGCTATTTCGGCGGCGTTTTCCGCGCCACGGCGGGGCTGCAGAAGAAATATGGCAAGACCCGCGTCTTCGACACCCCGATCACCGAATGCGGGATCATCGGCGTCGCGGTCGGGATGGGCGCCTATGGCCTGCGCCCGGTGCCGGAGATCCAGTTCGCCGATTATATCTATCCCGCGCTCGACCAGCTGGTCAGCGAGGCGGCGCGGCTGCGCTATCGGTCGGGCGGCGAATTCACCGCACCGCTGACGGTGCGATCGCCGTTCGGCGGCGGCATCTTCGGCGGGCAGACGCACTCGCAATCGCCCGAGGGTATCTTCACCCATGTTTCCGGCGTGAAGACGGTCATCCCGTCGACCCCCTATGATGCCAAGGGCCTGCTGATCGCGGCGATCGAGGACAATGATCCGGTGATCTTCTTCGAGCCGAAGCGGATCTACAACGGTCCGTTCAATGGCCATTGGGACCGTCCGGCGGAGAATTGGTCGAAGCACCCCGCCGGCGACGTGCCCGGCGGTTACTACAAGATCCCGCTCGGACAGGCGAACGTGGTGCGCCACGGCGAGGCGGTGACGATGCTCGCCTATGGCACGATGGTGCACGTTTGCGCGCAGGTGGTGGCTGACACCGGGATCGATGCCGAGATCGTCGACCTGCGCACGCTGGTGCCGCTGGATATCGAGACGATCGAGGCGAGCGTGAAGAAGACCGGGCGCTGCATGATCGTCCATGAGGCGACCCGCACCAGCGGCTTCGGCGCCGAATTGGCGGCGCTGGTGCAGGAGCGGTGTTTCTATCATCTCGAGGCACCGGTCGAGCGGGTCACCGGCTTCGACACGCCCTATCCGCACAGCCTGGAATGGGCCTATTTCCCCGGCCCGGTCCGTATTGGCCAGGCGCTCAAGAAAATTCTCAAGGATTGAGGCAGATGGCGCGTTTCACCTTCAAGCTGCCGGACATCGGCGAGGGCATTTCCGAGGCGGAGATCGTGGCCTGGCACGTCGCGGTCGGCGATCGCGTCGAGGAAGACCAGCAGATCGCCGATATGATGACCGACAAGGCGACGGTCGAGATGGAATCGCCGGTGTCCGGTGTCGTGGTCGAACTGGCGGGTGAGGTCGGCGATCAAGTGTCGATCGGTGCGGCGTTGGTGGTGATCGAAACCGAGGGCGAGGGCTCGGCGCCCGCCACCGAGGCGGAAACGCTTGAGGCCGAGAATCCCGGTGTTGAGGAAGCGAGCCTCCCCGAGACGGGCGGGGCGGCTGCCGACGACGTCGGTGACGCCGGTGGGGCGGGGGCGGTGCCTTCCGCCGCCCCGCTTGTGTCGGCCCCGCCTGCGCCGCCCGCCGGGGAGGACGGTCCCCCTCCTCGGGTTGGGGAGGACAAGCCCGTCCTCGCTTCCCCCGCCGTCCGCGCTCGCGCGCGGGACCTTGGGGTCGATCTGTCGCACGTGCGCATCGCCGAGGGTGATCGTATCCGGCACGCCGATCTGGATGCCTATCTGCGCTACAATGGCGGCAGCGGTTATCACGCCCCGCATGCCAGCCGCGCGCGGGAGGACGAGCAGGTGCGTGTCATCGGCATGCGCCGCCGCATCGCCGAGAATATGGCCGCGGCGAAGCGCCATATTCCGCACTTCACCTATGTCGATGAAATCGACGTGACCGAGCTGGAGCGTGTTCGCGCCGATCTGAACGCCAATCGCGGCCAGCGGCCGAAGCTGACGATGCTACCGCTGCTGATCGTGGCGATCTGCCGCACGCTGCCCGACTTTCCGATGCTCAACGCGCGCTACGACGATGAGGCGGGGGTGGTGACCCGCTCGGGCCGGGTGCATCTGGGCATGGCGACGCAGACCGACGCCGGGTTGACGGTGCCGGTGATCCGCGACGCGCAGGATCGCAATGTCTGGCAATTGGCGAGCGAGATCACCCGGCTGGCGGAGGCGGCGCGCGCCGGCAAATTGACCCCGCAGGAAATGGGCGGCGGGACGATCACCGTCACCTCGCTCGGCCCGCTCGGTGGGATCGCGACGACGCCGGTCATCAACCGGCCGGAAGTGGCGATCATCGGCCCGAACAAGATCGTCGAACGCCCGGTCTTCGTGGGCGACGATATCGTTCGCGCGAAGTTGATGAACCTGTCGATCAGCTGCGACCACCGGGTCGTCGATGGCTGGGATGCCGCCAGCTATGTGCAGGCGCTCAGAAAGCTGCTCGAAACGCCTGTGCTGTTGTTCGCTGACTGATCCCGGTGCATGGGGTCGCCCATGCACCTCGACCTGATCCAGACGCTCAGCCTGTGCGGCGACGCCACCACCCCGAACGACGACCGGGGCGGGGCGACGGCGGGCCACGCCTGGGTGATCGATGGCGCGACCGATCTCGGCCCGCCGGGGTTGCTGGGGGACCAGGGCGGCGCGGCATGGCTGGCGGCGGCGGCGGATGCGGCGTTCGGCACCTCGCTGGCCGAAACCGTTCGCGGCACGTGCGAGGCGGTATTCGCCGATGTCGAACGGCGGTTCGCGCAGGAGCGGCGGCGCGCGCCGGCGGCGGCATGGGAATTGCCGAGTGCCGCCTTTGCGGCCGCGCAATTGGCCGGCGATCGTATCGAGGCGGCTTGGGCGGCCGATTGCGCCATCCTGCATCGGCGCGGCGAAACGGTGCAATGGGTGACGCCGATGCCCGATCGGGCGAGTGAAAGCGCGGATGCCGCGGCGCTGGGCGACGGCATCGGTGCGCAGAAGCTGCGCAGCCCGGCGGTGCTGGAGGACCGACGCCGCGCACGGATGCGGCCCGGTCGTCGCGTGCTGGGCGTCGACGCCGCCGCCGCCTCAGCTGCTGTCCACTATGGCGGGACCGCGGTGGCGCCCGGTGATGAGCTGCTGCTGATGAGCGACGGCTTCTCCGCGCTGATCGACGCTTATGGTGCCTATGATGCGAACGGCTTTTTCGCGGCAGTGGAAAGTCACGGGCTCGCCACGCTCGCCGTCGAACTACGCACGATCGAACGCGACGATGCCGCGTGCCGCCGTTTTCCGCGCTTCAAGGCCAGCGACGACGCGACCGCACTCTGGCTGCGCGTCGCCGGCTATAGGTCAAACGCGCCGACCGGAGAAAAGCTGGATCAGGCCCACCACCAGCGCGACGACCAGCAGGATGTGGATCAGGCCGCCGGCGATATGGAAGCCGAAGCCGAGCAGCCACAGGATCAGCAGGATCGCAACAATTGTCCACAACATCGCGGCATCTCTCCTCTTGAGTTACAGGAGAAACGTTGCGCTCACGAACCGAGTTCCGCGCCTCGGCAATGTTTCGATACAATGCATGTTAGGGGGTATCGACGACTGGCTCCCGGCCACTGGCCGGGAGGATCGTCATATCCCGATGCGCGCAGTGACTAGCCGGTCGACGTTGCTTTATCGCCCCGTTTCGGGCGTTCCGTCGCCGCCGGCGCGATCCGCTTCCATATCCTCTCCGGGATTCTCGCCGCCAGCGCCTGCGCCGCTGCCACGCACCTCGCCGGTGACCGGATCGAACGAGGCGCGGCGGCCATTTTCCGGGGGCATCGCCGGATCCTGATCGTCAACCTGCGACGGCCGGGGCGCGACCGATCCGGCGGGCATCTGCGTGCCAAGCCGCCGCTCGTCTTCGAGCGTATAGCCTTGGCCGAACTTGCCGCTCTCCTTGTCGAAGGCGGGTTTGCGTTGGTGCTGCGGGTCGATCGGATCGGTCATGCAGCATCAACGCCCAACCCGTCGGCCCGATCCTCACACGATCTCGAACAGCCCCGCCGCGCCCATGCCGCCCGCGGTGCACATCGACACGACGACATATCGCACCCCGCGCTTGCGTCCTTCGATCAGCGCATGGCCGACCAGCCGGCTGCCGGTCATGCCGAACGGATGGCCGACCGCGATGGCGCCGCCATCGACGTTATATTTGTCGGGATCGATCCCCAGATGGTCACGGCAATACAGGCATTGTGACGCGAACGCTTCGTTCAGTTCCCATAGACCGATATCGGCGACGGACAGACCCGCGCGATCGAGCAGCTTCGGAATCGCGAAGACCGGCCCGATGCCCATTTCGTCGGGGGCGCAGCCCGCCGCCTGAAATCCGCGATAGATACCCAGGATCGGACGATTTTCCGCCTCGGCGGTGGCGCGGTCCATGACGATCTGCGCCGCCGCGCCGTCCGACAACTGGCTTGCGTTGCCGGCCGTGATATGGCTGCCAGGGCCGGAAAAGGCGCCGCCCGCCCAGACGGTTTTTAGCGACCGCAGTGCCTCCAGCGTGGTGCCCGGACGGATGCCTTCGTCCTGGGTGACGGTCACGGTTTCGCTGCCGGTGCGGTTGCCCTCCTTGTCGAAGAGCGCCTTTTCCACCGTGATAGGTGCGATTTCCTCGACGAATGCCCCATTGTCGAGCCCGGCGGCGGCGCGCTGCTGGCTCTGCGCGCCATAAGCGTCCTGCGCCTCTCGCGAGATATGGTAGCGTTCCGCGACGATCTCGGCGGTTTCGATCATCGGAATATAGGCTGCGGGCACTTGGTCGGTCACGCTCTGGTTGACGTAGCGGGGGGCGTCTTTCGTGACCGTATGGCTGATCGATTCCATCCCGCCCGCCAGCGCCACGTCGATATCGCCCGCGATGATCGAGCGCGCGGCGAGCGCTACCGCCGTCAGCCCCGAACCGCATTTGCGGTCGAGCGTGAAGGCGGGCACCGATTGCGGCAGGCGACCCGCGAAGATCGCCATCCGTCCGGCATTGCCACCCTGCGTACCCCATTGATTGCCGACGCCCCAGAAGACGTCGTCGATCCGCGCCGGATCGATCCCCGCGCGTTCCACCGCGGCATTCATCACATGGCCCGCGAGCACGGGCGCCTCGGTGGCATTGAAGTAACCACGATAGGCGCGCCCGATCCCGGTGCGGGCGGTGGAAACGATAGCGGCTTCGCGCATGACCGGCCTCTCCCTCATATCTTGGGGTCGGGGGTAGGCGCGACGCGCGCCAAGGGCAATCGTTCTGCGGAACGGGTGCGTGATCGGCCGCCTTTGCCGTAGCCTGCGGGAGCGGCCGGTGGATGATCAGTCCCGGCGCGTGTCGGCGGGGCGTTCGGCCGGGCGCTCACCCGGTTCCGCCGCCAGCGCCATCGCGCGGGCCGAGCCCGTCGCAGGCTTCAGCCGGGCATCCTCGCGCGTGAGGGTGAGATACAGGGCGCCGACGATCAGCACGGCCACGATCGCCAGCGCGGGCCAGCCGGTGAAGATGCGCGCGCGGCGCTTTGGCGTGTCGGTCATTATCGGCTCCTGCGTGGTCATCGTCCGACGCAGGAATGATGCGCGGGGTGGCGCCGTTCCGCTACTCGCGGGTTACATTTTCTTGCCGGTCCGGCCTCGCCTCATGCGGCGTAGGCGTACCGATCGTTCATCGCCAGCGCGGCCTCGGCCTGTTCCAGCGCGCGGGGATCGTCGACGTCGAGCCACCAGCGGTCGCCGATGTCGACCGTCATCGCCTTTCCGTGCGCGGCCAGCGCCTCGACCCCCGCCGAGATAGAGCCAGCGCCGCCACGCGCGATCGATCCGCGCAACGCATCGTGAAAGCGCGCGTCGACCGCGAACACGCCGGTGTCGAAGGCGTCGTAATCGGGAAGGTGCTTGCCTATCGCGACGATCCGCCCCGCCTCGCTGCGAACACGGGTGACATCGTCCAGATCGACGAGGGGGTTGTCGAGCCGACGATCGACGCCCAGCACCAGTGCGGCATCGGGCGCGGCGATGACCGTCGCGATCAGCGCTGGGTCCACCAGGTGATCCGCCATCATCAGCAGATGCCGCCGCGCTCCGATCACATCAGCGCCGCTGACCACCGAATGGCCGTTCGGCAAGGTCCAGTCGGCGGTGCGGACCGTCACGATCGGCACGGCGAGTCGGTCGACCGCGTGGCGGGCGAAATCCTCCACCAACGCGGCTTCATGCCCGGTGACGATCGTGAAGGCGGTGGCCCCGCCGTCTTTCGCCGCGCGGATGACCCGCTCGATCAGCGGAACGCCGTTGACCGGGGTCAACGGCTTCGACGGCGATACCGCACGCAGCCGGCTGCCGAAGCCGGCCGCGACGATCAGGGCGTGCACGTCGTGCTTACTCGGCGGCGAGGCGCGCGTCGCCGTGGATGAATTCGTCGGTCATCGCGGCGGCGACGTCGTCGGTCACCTGATGCGGCGGGTGCTTGCAGAAGAACGCCGACGGACCTTCCAGCGCGCCGCCGACGCCACGCTCCAGACCCAGCTTCACGCAGCGAATCGCGTCGACCACGACCGCCGCCGAATTGGGCGAGTCTTCCACCGACAGGCGCAATTCGAGGTTCATCGGCACGCCGCCGAACAGATCGCCCTCAAGCCGCAGGAAGCACAGCTTGTTGTCACCCAGCCAGGGGATGTAGTCGGACGGGCCGACGTGGATGTTCTCGTCGGCGAGCCGCTCGGCGATCACTGCCTGCACCGCCTCGGTCTTCGACTCCTTCTTGCTCGCCAGCCGGTTGCGGTCGAGCATGTTCATGAAGTCGGTGTTGCCGCCGGTGTTCAGCTGATAGGTGTGATCGATCGTCACCCCGCGCTGGCCGAACAGGTTGGAAAGCACGCGATGGACGATCGTCGCGCCGACCTGCGCCTTCACATCGTCTCCGACGATCGGCAGCCCGGCATCGGCGAATTTCTTCTCCCACTCCGGACGCGAAGCGATGAACACGGGCATGCAATTGACCACGCCCAGGCCCGCTTCCAGCGCGCATTCCATATAGAATTCGGTCGCATCCTGGCTGCCGACCGGGAGGAAGTTGACCAGAATCTCCGCACCCGACGCCTTCAGCTCGGCAACGATCTCGTCGCGGCTCGCGTCGCGCGAATCGTCGATCTCGAAACCGCGATCGTTGGCGGCGGTCAGCATGTGCGCGGCGACACCGTCCAGCTTCGCGCCCATCTTCACGGTCACGCCGGTGGCGGGCACGTCGGCATGGAATATCTTGGTGCAGTTCGGCTTGGCGAAAATCGCCTCGCCCAGATCCTTGCCCACCTTGCGGCTATCGACGTCGAACGCCGCGACGAACTCGATATCGCCGACCTTGTATCCGCCGATATCTTCGTGGATCAGCCCCGCTGCGGTATTGCGTCCGGCATAGTGATACTTGCCCTGAACGAGGCTGCTGGCGCAGTTACCGACGCCGATGACCGCGACCTTAATCTTCTTCATTCTTTCTTTCCGCCCCATCCAAGCGCCGCTACGTCAGCGTTCGAGATCCACAACATCCCCGCTACGTGACAGATACGTGAAAACTGTCAAGCGACGCCGTGCGCGGTATGGCGCGTCAACGGGGGCAGAATGAGGGAGCCGCGTGACCGAAATCGATTCGACTGCCGCCGGGAAGCCGCCGGAATTGCAGGGGCTGCTCAACCGGACCCTGTATCATCCGCTCGCGCACCGACTCGCGCGAGCGCTGGTGCCGACCCCGGTGACGCCCAACATGGTGTCGATCGCCGGCGCGGTGATCGTCATGGCGGCGGGCGTGCTGTACGCGCTGGTCGGGACGCCGCTGGCGATCGCGGCGGGGCTGGCGTTGCACATGTCATGGCATGTCGTCGATGGCGCGGACGGGGCGCTCGCGCGGATGTCGGGCCGGGCGTCGCCATCGGGGGAGATCGTCGACGGGCTGTGTGACTATGCCGGCCACGGCGTGCTCTATATCCTGCTCGCGGCACGGCTGGACGATTCGATCGGTGGCGCGGCCTGGGCGCTGGCGGTGGGCGCGGGGGTCAGCCGGGCAGTGCAGTCGGTCTTCGCCGAAAGCCAGCGCCGCACCTATCAATGGTGGGCCTATGGCGTGCCCTGGCTGCAGAACGCGCGATCCGACGGCAAGGGGATCGGGGTTGCGCTGTCCAACCTGTATCTGTGGGCGTGGCGCAAGATGTCCGGCCCGACGCAGCGCGTCAATGCGCTGGTCGCCAGCGCGGAGGCCGACCCCGCCGAACGGCGGCGGATCGCGCAGATCGCGAAACAGGCCGGCCGTTCGACCCTGCCGGTGGTGGCGATCATCGGCGCGAACCCGCGGACGATCCTGCTGGGGCTCAGCATGATCGCGGGTTCGCCCTTATGGTTCTTTTTGATCGAACTCATCGTCTTCAACGTCGTATTGGTGATCGCGATCATGCAGGCGGCGGCGAGCGGTCGGCGGATCGCCCGTCTGATCGCGCAGGATCGGCAGTAAGGGACAGGAATCGCGATGGCGGGTTTATGGTTTGAGCAGTTCGAAACGGGTCAGCGGTTCGTGCACGAGGTGCGCCGCACCGTGACCGAGACGGACAATATCCTGTTTTCCTCGCTGACGTTCAATCCGGCGGCGATTCATATCGATCACGAATATGCCGCCACCACCGAATTCGGCCGTCCCCTGATGAACTCACTGTTCACGCTGGGGCTGGTGATCGGCCTGTCGGTGCAGGATACGACGTTCGGCACCACCGTCGCCAACCTTGGCATGAGCGAGACGGTGTTTCCCAAGCCGGTGTTCGCGGGTGATACGGTGCGCGTCGAAACCGAGGTGAAGGCGTTGCGCCCCTCCGCGTCGCGCCCCGGCCAGGGGGTGGTGACGTTCGAGCATGTCGGGATCAATCAGCGCGACGAGGTGATCTGCCGCACGACGCGCGCGGCGCTGATGATGGCGCGCCCCGCCTGACGGCGCGCGCCGGAACATGCCCGGTGGGCCGCGGGTTGCCCGGTAGGGACAGATAAACAGGAGGAATGACGATGCGGCATTTGGCGATCATGACAGGGCTGGGCGTGGCGGCGCTGTCGCTGGCGGCGTGCAACGACCAGGGCAAGATGGAAACCGGCGCCCCCGTCGCGAACGGGACGAGCGCGAGCGCCGCGCTGATGACCGCGACGGGCGCGCCGGCGGGTCGCGCCACCGCCACCGAAGTGGCGGGCGGGCTGCGCTTCACGATCGACGCGATGGGCATGCCGCCGGGCACGCACGGCGCCCATATCCATACGGTCGGCCGTTGCGACGCGCCCGACTTCCAGACGGCGGGTGGCCATTGGAACCCGACGATGGCGAAGCATGGCGCGATGAATCCGCAGGGGCCGCATGAGGGCGACCTGCCCAATCTGGTGATCGCCAATGATGGCCGTGGCACGATCGGCGTGACGATTCCCGGCGCGACCATGGCAGGCCTGATGGATGCCGATGGTGCGGCGATGGTGATCCACGCGCAGCCGGACGATCTGCGGACCGATCCCAGCGGCAATTCGGGCAGCCGCATCGCGTGCGGCGTGTTCCAGCCTAACTGATCCGGCGGGGGGCGGGGGCGGTGGCGGGTCAGCCGGCCCCCACCGCCTCCGCCACCGATCCGAACCCGTCGCGGCGCAGGCACTCGCCCAGATCGGCGACGATCCGGCGGGGCAGGCCCGGGCCTTCGTAGATCAGCGCCGAATAGACCTGCACCAGACTGGCACCGGCCCGAATCCGGGCATAGGCTTCCGCGCCGCTGTCGATCCCGCCCGCCGCGATCAGCGGAATCACACCGCCCGTGGCGCGCCGCAGATCGGCGAGCCGCGCGCGCGCCAGCAGCCGCAGTGGTGCGCCGGACAGCCCGCCGACTTGATCGCGATCGGGGCTTTCGAGCGCGGGGCGCGAGATGGTCGTATTGCCCATCACCACCGCATCGACGCCGGCGTCGATCGCCGCCCTGGCGACACCGTCGATCATCGCATGGTCGAGATCCGGGGCGACCTTCAGGAATAGCGGGGTGGTGCCGCGCGCCGCCCGGCATGCGGCGAGCAGTTCCGCCAGCGCCGCGCCCTGTTGCAGGTCGCGCAGCCCCGGCGTGTTGGGCGAGCTGACGTTGATCGTCACATAATCTGCCACCGGCGCGGCCGCGCGCACACCAGCGACATAGTCGGCGATTCGATCGGTGGCGTCCTTGTTGGCGCCGACGTTGATGCCCAGCACGCCGCCGGCCGGTCGCTTCGCCGCCGCGGCGCGCGCGACGCCCGCCTCGAGGCCGCCGTTGTTGAACCCCATGCGATTGATGATCGCCCGGTCCTCCGTCAGCCGGAACAGCCGCGGGCGCGGATTGCCGGGTTGCGGCTTCGGTGTGAGCGTGCCGACCTCGACCGAGGCGAAGCCGAGACCGAACAGCCCCCGGATTGCGATGGCATCCTTGTCTAGCCCTGCTGCCAGTCCGATCGGGTGCGCGAAGTCGATCCCCGCGACGCGGATCGGCAGGTGCGGCAGGGCGCGTGCCGGCGGGCAGCCCAGCGCGCCCCAGGCAGACAGCGCGCGCAGCCCGAGGTGATGGGCGCGCTCGGGATCGAGTGCGAAGATCGCGGACTGAAACGGAAAGCTCATGCCGCCGCCGTTTCGGTGCCGCGTGGGCGGAGATCAAGCCCCCATGTCGCCAGGGCGGGGGAGCCGATGGTACGGTAGCGGCGATCGACTTGTAAAAAACGCCGATGCTTCTGTCGAATCCATGCAATCACTCGTCGCGCTTTCGTTCTTTAACGCTGTCGCGACCCGAAGGGCTTCCTTTGCGGGAGGTTCCTTTACCTTCCAGGGGTCGTCGCTTGATGCGACGGCCCCTCACATGGGGTTTACCGAGTCAAGCGCCTGTGCGGGCTGCCGCGCAGGCGCTTCTCGTTTCTCTCGATGTTGCATTGTGCGTCGACCATAGGGATGCCACAACCGGGGTATGGATGGTGT
>Ga0233425_10001733_pt1 | contig 46741 bp, 33 predicted proteins | sample Watercolumn_Towu_2_FD_181712 | JGI IMG/M metagenome (GOLD analysis project Ga0233425, IMG submission 181712) | Freshwater microbial communities from Lake Towuti, South Sulawesi, Indonesia - Watercolumn_Towuti2014_140_MG | ecosystem: Environmental > Aquatic > Freshwater > Lake | place...
TCGCATGGTTGTCAGCCGTCCGTCAGCAGGGCGTCGGTTCGTCAGCAGGGTCTTGACCGGGGGCGTGTTTTGGCCAGAATGTCCGGGTGCCCCGTGGTTGGCGAGTCGAAACTCGCTGCGCGATTCAGATTCAGCATGTGATGAGCCTGCGTGATCGGCAGACAGAGATGCTTCTCGACGACCTTGGAACCGGCCGAGCTGACCCATGAACCAGCACCCCATGCCTCCCACCAGCCGTCGTGAGTTTCTCAAGGACACGGGCCGCATCGCCGCCGGCACCGCTCTGGCCGGGATGGCCCTGCCGCGGGTCCACGCCGCGGAGAAGAGCACCATCCGGTTGGCGCTCATCGGCTGCGGCGGGCGTGGCAGCGGCGCGGCCGCCAACGCGTTCGATTCTCCCAACGGACCCGTCAAGTTGATCGCGATGGCGGATTTTTTCGGCGACCGCCTTGCCAGCGCCCACAAGGCGCTCAGCGAGAAATACGCCGACCGCATGGACGTCCCGCCGGGGCGGCGCTTCGCCGGGTTCGACGCATGGCGCAAGGGGATCGATTGCCTGGGCCCGGGGGACGTAGCGATGCTTTGTGGCTACGCCGGCTTTCGTCCGGGGCAACTCGAGTATGCGGTCGAGAAGGGCGTGAATGTGTTCATGGAGAAGTCCTTTGCCGTGGATCCGCCGGCTGTGCGGCGCGTCCTCAAGGCCGGCGAGGCGGCGGAGCGAAAGGGCCTGAAGATCGCCGCCGGCCTCCAATGTCGTCATTCGCGCAACCGCCAGGAGCTCATTGCGCGCATCCGCAACGGGGAATTGGGCGACATCCAGCTCATCCGCGCCTACCGGATGCAGGGGTGCGGCTGGCTGCCCAGGCGTCCGGCGACGGAGAAGGAACTGCACTGGCAGATTCGCAATTTCACGCACTTCTTCTGGGTGTCGGGCGGGCTGTTCGCCGAGATGAACATCCACCAGATCGACGAGATCTGCTGGCTCAAGGATGCCTGGCCGGTGAGCGCGCACGGGATCGGTGGACGCGCGGTCAACAACACCGACTGCGGCCAGGGCCTGGACTCGTTCACGATCGAGTGGACGTTCCCCGACGGCGCCAAGGCGTACGATGTCGTGCGCTGGGTGCCCAACTGCCATACCGATTTCGCCACCTACCTTCACGGGACGAAGTGCGCCGCGCAATTCTCGGGCGATGTGCACGAGGGCACGGTGCATACGTACCGGGACCAGCGCTGCGAGCGGAGCAACATCGCCTGGCGGGCCCCAAAGGAACCTATCACGCCCTGGCAGGCCGAGTGGGACGACTTGCTCGAGGCGATCCGCAAGGACAGGCCGCACAACGAAGCCAAACGCGCCGCGCTCTCGAACCTGGCCGACATCATGGGCCGCGCGGCCGTGCACTCGGGCAAGGTCGTCACCTGGGAGGAAGCCCTGGCCTCGAACTTCCAGTTCTGTTCGAACACCGACCAGCTTACCGACGACAGCCCGCCGCCGGTGCGGGCCGACGAGCAGGGCCGCTATCCCGTGCCGGTGCCGGGGCAGTGGGTCGAGCTTTAAACCACCCCCGGCCATCAGCCCCGCGGCAACGCGCGGGCGAAACATCGACCTCGCCTGTTATGAACACCATGACCCGCCGCACCTTTGTCAGAGCCTCGTTGGCCACCTCGGCCACGTTGAGCCTCCTGCCCGGCGCGCGGGCGGCCTCGCCGAATGAGAAAGTCATCATTGGCGTGATGGGCGTGGGAGGCCGGGGTTTGTATCTGGCCCAGGCCTTTGCCCGCCGCGCGGATGCGGAAGTTGCCTGGCTCTGCGATCCCGACTCGCGCCTGCTCGACGGGGCGCGCAAGGCCGTCGAGGCCGCGCAGGGCCGCGCCCCGAGGGTGGGCCAGGACTTCCGCCGCATCCTCGAGGACCCGGGAGTGGACGCGCTCATCAACGCCACGCCGGATCACTGGCACGCCCTGGGCAGCATCCTGGCGTGTCAGGCGGGGAAGGACGTTTACGTGGAAAAGCCGATGGCCCACAACATCTGGGAGGGCCGCAAGATGATTGAGGCCGCCCGGAAATACCGGCGAGTCTTGCAGGTGGGCACCCAAAGCCGCAGCGCACCCTATGCGCGGGAAGCGGCGGACTACATCAGGTCCGGCAAGCTGGGGGAGGTGTATCTCGCGCGCGTGTTCAACCTGATGCAACACCCGCCGATGAAGATGGCGGCGGAGCAGGCGCCTCCCGCGGGTTTTGACTATGACCTGTGGTGCGGTCCGGCCGCCCGGTCGCCCTACCGCCCCGGCCGTTCCTGGCTGAACATGGCGGAGTACAGTTGCGGCGCCATTCCCGGCGATGCCGTGCATCAACTCGATCTGGCCCGGTTCATCCTGGGCGACCCGGCTGCTCCCGACACGGTGGCCAACGCGGGCGGGCTTTATGTCCTGCGCGACGGTCGAGACACGCCCGATACGCAATTCGCCCAGTTCGAGTATGGGAAGCTCACGCTGCAATTCGAGGGCGCGCTCTGGACGCCCTACATGAAAAAGACGCCGATGCCGGTGCGGGATACCGACCAGCTCCCCAACTGGACCTTCAACAGCACGAAAATCGAAGTGTTAGGCACGCGCGGCTTCCTGTTCATGGGCCGCCACGGCGACGGCTGGCAGGTTTTCAACGAGGAGGGTGAATCCATCATCGCTTCCAGCCCGAAGCAGTCCGATCAGGAACACCAGGACAATTTCATCGAGTGCGTCCGCTCGCGCCGGCAACCCAACGCGCCGGCCGAGCAGGGGCATTACTCGGCGCTGTTGAGCCACCTGGCCAACATCTCCTTCCGCGTGGGCAACCGAAAACTCACCTTCGATGCGAAGACCGAAACCTTCGTGGGCGCCCCCGAGGCCAATCAACACCTGAAGCGCGTTTACCGCTCTCCGTGGGTGATCCCCGAGCAGGTGTGATGGCTCTCGAAGCAACTGCACCGACACTCGATCCCCGAGGCCTGATCCTGGCGCCCCCCGCTCCCCAGCGCCGCGGTCGAGACTGTCTGTGTCAAGCGGCGGTGTTGGGCAGTGCGGATGCGGTAGAATGAAGTTGGTTGTCCGAGCAGGCTCTCGCTCCAGGAGCGGTTGGACGCGTCCGCTCGCCGGTTCCGCGAGTTGAACCCGGCTCTCGGCGGCGGGTCGCGCGAAAGTCTTTCCAAACGCCCGGGCGCGGGGCACACTGGCCCGCAACAATCACCACTGCCAACATGAAACGACTCGCTGCCCTCGGTCCGTTGCTCCTTGCCCTGCTCCCGGCGTCTGCCCTCGCCGCCGAAGAAATCCAACCGCTGCCGCTCGGGGCCTCCGCGCCGGACTTCGCGGGCCTGCCCGCGGTGGACGGGCGCAGTTACGCCTTGAAGGACTTCGCCTCCGCAAAAGTGCTGGTGGTGGTTTTCACCTGCAACCATTGTCCCACGGCGCAGTATTTCGAGGAACGGCTGAAGCGGATCGTGGTTGACTACAAGGGCAAGGGCGTGGCGGTGGTGGCCATCAGCCCGAACGACCCGGGTTCGGTGCGCCTGGACGAGTTGGGCTACACCGATCTGAGCGATTCGTTCGAGGAGATGAAGATTCGCGCCCGCGCCAGGCAGTACAATTTCCCCTACCTTTACGACGGCGAGAAGGAGGCGATCTCGAAGGCCTACGGGCCCGCGGCCACGCCGCACGCGTTCGTGTTCGACGCCGGCCGGAAGCTGCGCTACGTGGGCCGGATCGACGACAGCGAGCGCCCCGAGTTTGTCAAGGTCCATGACCTCCGCAACGCGCTCGACGACTTGCTGGCGGGGCGCGAGGTGGCCGTGAAAGAGACCAAGTCTTTCGGTTGCTCGATCAAATGGGGCGGGAAGCTGGAATCCGTGCGGCTATTTATGGCCAAGCTCGCCGCGGAGCCAGTGTCGGTCGCATTGGCGGATGCGGCCGCCTTGCGCGCGCTGCGCAAGAACGAGGACAGCGGCAAGCTGCGGCTGGTGAATTTCTGGGCGACCTGGTGCGGCCCGTGCATCACCGAGTTCCCCGAATTGGTCACCATCAATCGCATGTACCGGCACCGCGCCTTCGAGATGGTCACGGTCGCCGCCAACTACCCCGACGAAGAAAAACAGGTGCTTGCGTTCCTCACCAAGAAGGAGGCTTCGGGGAAGAACCTCCTCTTCGGCGGAACCGACAAGTACAAGCTGATCGAGGCATTCGACCCGAGCTGGAACGGCGCTTTGCCCTATACCCTGTTGATCGCGCCGGGCGGCGCGGTGGTTGCCAAACAACAAGGAGAAATCGACGCGCTCGAGCTCAAGCGCGCGATCGTGCGTTCCCTCAAAGAGGATCGCTTCAAGTAACGCGTGCCGCGGCCCCGCCTCGGGTCAACCCGAGGCTCACCTCAGCCCTGGCGAGGCTCGAATCGCCCGTAGCGCAACGCCAGCACCGGCAGCACCAGCAGGTTCAGGGCGGTGGAAGTGACCAACCCGCCCAGGATCACGATGGCCATGGGTCCCTCGATCTCGCGGCCGGCCTCGCCCGTGCCGAGCGCCAGCGGGAGCAGTCCCAACCCGGTCACGGTCGCCGTCATCAGGATGGGCATCAAACGTTCCGAGGCCCCGCGCAGGGCCGCCTCGAGTCCCCACGCGAGCCCTTCTTCGCTCACGAGGTGCTCGAAGTGCGAGATCATCATGATCGAGTTGCGGGTGGTGATGCCGAACAACGTGACGAAGCCGACCAGCGAGCCGATGGTGATGCCACCCGCGCCGGCCGGGCCGAACGTCCTCGTGAGCCAGACGCTCAACACCCCGCCTACCAGCGCAAACGGGACGTTCGCCAGCACGAGCAGCAGATTGCGCCCGTTGTGGAACGCGATGCTGAGCAAAAGCAGGATGCCGACGGCCGCGATGGCCGAATGCAGGAACAACTCCCGTTGCGCTTTGGCCGTGGCCTCGGCGGCGCCGCTGAAGACAGTATAGACATCTTTCGGCAGAGCGACCCTGGCCGCGATCTGTTTTCTGGCCTCGGCTACAAACGAAGTCACATCGCGCCCCGCGGGGTTGCAGGTGACAACCTGGCGGCGGCGCGCGCCTTCGTGCATGATCGAGTGCCGCGTGCCGGCGGGATAGATGTCGCTCAACTCGCGCAGCGGCAGGAGACTGCCCGCGGAGTTGCGCAGCAACAGATCGCCTACGGCCTCAGGGTCCTGCCGCCGAGCCGGGTCGAGGAGGACGGCCACGGCGGTGACCTGGTTGCCGCGATAGGTCTGTGCCACGATGGTCCCTTGGTAGGCGGTTTCAATCGCCTCGAGTACATCGGTGGGGCGGAATCCGAACTGGGTCAACCGCTCGGGGCGGAGGCGGATCGCAAGGCGGGAGGCACCCCGCGGCGATTTCACCCGCGCTTCCGCCGCGCCCATCCCCCGCAGGATTCTCACCACCTCGCCGGCTTTATCATCCAACAGGTCCAGGTCCTCGCCGAAGATGCTGACCACGACCGGTGCGGTCTCCCCGGCGATGGTCTCCCCGATCCGGTCGCCGAGGAAGGTGAGCACCTCGTACTGGATGCCGGGGAACGAGGCGAGCGCGGCGCGTATCTGCTCCGCCGTTTCCTTTTCCTCGCGGCCCGTGACCGGCTTCAGTTCGACGTGGAACTCGCTCCGCTCGGGCCCCCACGGGTCCTCTCCCAACTCGGAGCGGCCAACCTGTTGCTCGACGGTCGCGATGTGCGGGTTGGCGAGCAGCGCCGCCGAAATCTGCCGCCCGAGCCGCAGCATCTCCGGCAGCGCCGTCCCCGGCGCGGCCCAAACCTGTAATACGAAGTGGCCTTCGCGGAACTCGGGCAGGAGCTCGCCTTCGCCGCCGGGCAGGTGCAGGATCGCCCAGCCGCAGACGGCGGCGACCAGTCCAATCAGCGCGCGCGGCCAGCGGGTCAACGCCTCGACCACGGCGCGGTAGGCCCGCTTGAGCGCGCGCTGGAGCCGGGGCTCCGCGGCCTTGCGCAGGCCGCGACCATAGAGCACCAGCGAAAGGGCGGGCGTGACGGTGAGCGCCACCACCAGCGAAGCGAGGATGGCCAGAATGTAGCTCGCTCCGAGAGGCGCGAAAAAGCTGCCCTGCAAACCGGTCAACGTGAGGATCGGGAGGAAGATGAGGGCGACGATGAACGTGGCGTACACGACGGCGCGCCGGACCTCGAGCGAAGCGTCCAACACCACCGCGAAGAGCGCGCGGGGCGGCGCGGCCAGCGCGTTCTGGCGGAGGCGGCGCACGATGTTCTCGACGTCGATGATCGAGTCGTCCACGACCTCGCCGAGCGCGATGGCCAAACCGCCAAGGGTGATCGTGTTGAGGGTGATGCCGCAGCGGTCGAGCACGACCACCGCGGCCAGGAGCGAGAGCGGGATGGCGGCCAGGGAGATACAAGCCGTGCGCGCGCTGCCCAGCAACACGAACAGCACCACCGCCACCAGCACGCCGCCCAGGGCGAGCGACGTCCGCATGTTCGCCAGGGCGTTCTCGATGAACGTTGCGGGCCGATGGAGGCGTGGGAGGAGCGCGATTCCCTCGCGCGCCAGAACCGGTTTCATTCCTTCCAGGGCGGCCTCGAGCTCGCGGGTCGCCTCCATGGTATTGGCTCCGTACTGACTGGACATGGTGAGCAAGACGCCCGGCCGGCCCTGCACCACCGTGTCACCGAACTTGGGCTCGGGGCCCTCGACCACGCGTGCCACGTCCTGGAGCCGGACGCTCGAGCCGTTGGTGTGGGCGACGATCACCTGGCCCAGTTCGCCGGGTGTCAGCGCTTGGCCCTCCGTCTGAAGGATCAGGCGTTGATTGCTGGTCTCGATGAATCCGGCGCCGCGGATGGCTGTGGCGGCGCGGGCGGCCGCCAGGACGTCCGAAACCGCCAGTCCGCAGGCCACGAGACGATCGGGCAGCACCTGCACCTGCAATTGGCGCACCTCGCCGCCGAACGCGCTGCACTTGGCCACCCCCGGCACCGAGAGCAACCGCGGCTTCAAGGTCCAATCCGCGAACGTGCGCAGTTCCATCGGCGTCAATCGGTCGGAAACCAGGCCGATCTTGAGCAGGTCCATCGTGGACGAGGTCAACGGCGTCAAGCGCGGCGTTTTGACCGTGGCGGGGAGGTCGCTGGCCGATTCGGCCACTTTTTCCGCCAGCAGTTGGCGGCCGCGGAACACGTCCGTGCCCTGCTTGAAAACAGCCGTGATGATCGACAGGCCCTGGATCGATTCCGACCGCAGCGAATCCATATCCGCCAGGCCGTTGACCATCGACTCGATCGGGCGCGTCACCAGCATCTCGACCTGTTCCGCCGAAAGACCTGGGCATTCGGTTTGGATCACGACCTGGGGCTGAACGAACTCGGGGAAGACCTCGAGTTTGGCGTGGAGTGTCACATAGAGGCCATAGGCCAGCAGGACCGACGCGAGCACGAGCACCACGCCGCGAAACCGCAGGGAGAACTGGACCAGGGCCTTGAGCATGCGCGCTTACTCGGCCCAGGCGGGTTTCAGTTCCTCGGAGAGCAGCAGTTGCGCGCCGGCCACGACGACCTCGTCGCCGGGCTTCAACCCCTCCTCGACGAACCAGCCGCCCGGAAGCGGGCGCTCGATCTGAACCTCGCGCCGGCGAAAGCTGTCGCCAGTGGTGTGCGCATAGACGAACACGCCGCCCGCGTGGCGCAGGATCCCTCCGCGGGGAAGCAGGACCCCCGAGCGTGCTTCGCCCGGGACTGCGAGCCAGGCGATCATGGCGGTGCCGGGCGCAAGGTGCCGGCCGTCGAGCCGAAATAGGAATCCCTGTCCTTGCATCCGTTCGTCTACCACGGGTGCAGCCCCGAGGTATTGCGCTTCGACCGGATCATCAGGCGAAGCCACGACTGCCAGGCGGCCCGCGGTTGGGGCCGCCGCCAACGCCCCGCCGATCGGCAAATCCACACGCACGATCGCCGACTCGAGCGCCACCAGATCACGCGCCAGCGCGCCCAGGTCCGCTTCGGAAGCGATCTTCTCCCCCCAGCCGAGCCGCAGCCGCTGGGCCACACTGGCGAGCTGGAGTTGCTGTTGTGTCATGGCGGCCTCGGCGGCCTCGAGGGCCCGCGCCGAGGCGTTCTGCGTCTGGCTGCGCAAGAGTCGCAGACGCGCATACTCGTTGCTCGAGGCCGACAACGAGGTCTGGAGGGTGGCCGCTTCCGTGACGAGCGCCGCCAGCGGCGCCGGGTCCAGGACGCGCCCGAAGGCCTTGGCCTCGCGCTCGAGCCGGGCGGGGGCGAGGGCAGCCAGCTTCAGCCCCATCCGGGTCTGCGTGGCGGCGTCGAGCTTGAGAAGCACCTCGCCGTTGGTCGTATGTCGCACAAAAGACGGCTGGGCTTCGTTTTCGTGTTTCGTGTCGTCCTCGTGCCCGGCGGGAGCGCGGGTGAGCCACCACATCCCGCCGCCACCCAGGGCGGCGCCGAGGACGATGCCTGCGATGAGTTTCTTCACGGTTGTCCTTTGCGGAGTTGAGCGTTTCGTCCTGGTTCGGGCGCCGGCCAGGTGGGGATCGGACGCTGGAGGGCGGCCTCGAGTTGAGCGCCCGCACGATGAACGGAGACGAGGGCATCCTGCTGGGCCAAATCGGTTGCGGCGGCCTCGAGTTGCGCGCCGGCCAGTTCCAGAGCGTCAGCGGCGCCCGCGTTCACGAGCGCCGCAACGGTTTCGGCTTGTTCGGCCGCCAACAGTCGGACCTGGCTCTGTTTCGCGGCTTGTTCGAGCGCGTTGGACCAGGCGGCCAGCGCGCCATCGACGTCGGCAATGATCCGCGCCTGGAGCGCCAGCACGCGAACCGCCTGGGCTTGCCGCCGCGCCTCGGCTTCGGCGATGGGGCCTTGGTTGCGATTGAACACTGGCAACTCGGCGCTCAAGCCGAGGGTCCACTTGTGCTCGCCCTGATCGTACTGGTAGCCGTTGCCCAGATGCAGGTCGGGATACTGCCGGGCGACCTCGAGTTGGAGCGCGGATTGGCTGGCGGCATATTCCGCCAGCGCCCCCAGGACATCCGAACGGCTCGTGAGCGCGCGCTGGCGTGCCTCCGGCGCCGTCAACGAGGGATCGGTTTTTGGGGAGGTGGACACGTCGAGGTCGAAAGCGACGCCCTCGAGGGCCCTGACAGGCAAACCCAGCGACCCGGCGAGCGCGACGCGGCTGGCCTCCGCCTGGCGCACCGCGGCCGCCAAATCCAGCCCCGTTTTCAGCAGCGCGATGCGGACCGGGGACATTTCCGTTCTCGCGGCGGCGCCCGCCTCGACGCGCTGCTCGAGCAAGGCGAGCATCTTCTCTTGGATCCGCTGCTGGGCGCGGAGTCGTTCCGCCCGCGCGGTGGCCGCCGCATGTTCCAACAGGTTCGCGTGGAGCTGTTCGCGGACCTTCCAGGCCACCGTGGACAGGCGCAGCCGGGCGGCCTCGGCCAGCTCTTTTGCGCGCGCGACCCGGTGGCCGCGTTTGCCCGCGGTCTCGAGGGGCAAGTCGAGGTTCGCGAAGGGAATCCAGGGCGTTGGGCCGCCGGCCCCGACACTGAAGTTGTACCCAGGGCCAGCGGTGAGAACCGGGTTGGGCCGTCCGCCCGCGGTGGTCACGCCCGCTTCGGCGACCGCCCACTCAGCGCGCGCCAACTCGAGGCTCGGCAGGAAGTAAAACGCCACCAGGGTCAGGGCCTCGAGGTCCAGGCGTGCCGGCGGCCAGGCAGGGAGCGAGCGTCCCATCTGCCGCTCCAGGTACGCTTGCAGGCCCGGTTCCGCCAGCGACCGCGCTTCGAGCATGGCCGCGCTTTGAGCAGGCAAAAGGGGGTGGGGTTGGAAATGAGCACAGCCCGCCAGCAAAGCCCCCAAGCCGACGACCAAGCCTGGTATGGCGCAACGCATCGGGACGCCATCGTAGCTGGCTGCGGGGCGGCTGCAATCCAGGAGTCGATGGAACTCCCCGATTGGCCGGGCGACGGGATTTGGCCACCCGCCCCGCGCTTCGAGGTGCCACCGACGGCAGCAAGCGCGGCTAACTTCGGGGATTAAGAAAACTCGAGTTCCCCAAGAAAAACAATGTTGACAGTGGCCGTAACTCCTGCGTAACCTCCTGTCCGGCTTGTTAGCCTACTGTGACCGTAGAACTTGCGCAAACGGCAACCGGTGGTCCGGGCAGAATCGTTGGCTGGGGAGACGGGAGAGGTGTGCCCTCGACCGGCTGTCTGCCGTACGGCGCATGGCCTGATCGGCCAACCCATGATGCTGGCTCCGCTCTCGATATGGCGTCATCCCTGCGGGTTTCACTCGGCCCGGCAGGAGTTGGTCGAATTCACCACGGAGGACAATAAACAGGAACGTTGCACCTATGAAAGCAATCACGCCCCAAGTACGACCGCGGAAGATCGCTTCGAGCCACGGGCCGGCTACCCGCCGAAGCGTTCGAGGGTTCACACTGATCGAGCTGTTGGTGGTCATCGCGATCATCGCAATCCTCGCGGCGATGCTCTTGCCGGCCTTGGGCAAGGCCAAGGCCAAGGCGCAGGGCATCCAGTGCATGGGCAACCACCGCCAACTGCTGGTGGCTTGGCGCATGTACACGGAGGATAACGCCGATCGGCTCTTGTTCGCCAGCGAAGACCCGGGCCAGCGCGACACGTTGGCGGCGGCGTGGGTTACCGGCACGATGGATTCCAGCGGCGCCAACCGCGTGAACTGGGACCCTAGCGTTAGCATCATGAAAAGCCCGATGTGGCGGTATTGCGGCAACAGCGCCGCCATCTGGAGGTGCCCAGGCGACAAGTCGCGCGTCAATGTCAATGGGGAAATGAAACCGCGGGTGCGCAGCATGTCCATGAACCTCTACTTGGGCGCCTGGGGCGGAACCGATGGGGGCTATGGGGCGCAGGTCAGCGCCTACAAGATTTATCGCCGCTTCTCCGAGCTCTCCGACCCCGGCCCGACCAAGGTCTTTGTGTTCCTCGACATGCGCGAGGACAGCCTCGACATGGGAAACTTCGCGGCGAACATGGCCGGCTACCCGGACAAACCGGAGCGCTTCACCTTCTGGGATTTGCCGGCGTTTTACCACAATAACGCCGGCGGTTTCTCCTTCGCCGACGGTCATTCCTCGATCAAACGCTGGTTGGATTCCCGAACCACTCCGCCGCTTAAGCCCAGCGGCCAGGTCAAGGACGTCTTCCCCAGCCCGCGAAATCCCGACGTCGCGTGGCTCCAGGACGTTTCGACCCGTCCGAAATAGCGCCCCCGCATTCGCATCCAAAGCCTTTTCCCAGCACCGCAATCGAACCTCCGGCTCCAACGCAAGGGACTTTTTTTCGCAAGACAGTAACTCAACGTAACTCAACAACACCCAGAGCATGACAACGAAACATCATCAGATCCACGCGTCGCTGCGTGCCGCGGTCCTCCTGTTGGGGCTCGGCGCCGGCCTTGCGCTTCAGGCGGCCGATTACTCCAGCACCGTCCTGTCCTACGGACCGGTCGGCTACTGGCGGTTGAACGAGACCGCCACCGTTCCCGCCGCGCCCATCGCCGCCAGCCTCGGCAGCGTACCCAACTCCACCGGCTTCGGCGTGCTCGACGTGGGCCTGGGTGAGCCTGGTTTGGTGGGCGGCGCTTTCCGTTTCAGGAACGTCGGGCCGGTCGTCGGCTACTGCGGGTCGCGCGTGGACGTGCCCTTCAACGCCGCCATGAACCCGGAAGGTTCCTTCACCGTCGAGTTCTGGGCCAAACCGTCGGCCGCGGTTAGCGATTTGTTCTGCCCGTTGTCCGCGCTCAACGGCGACGGCGGCGTGCGGGATGGCTGGCTCTTCTACCAGAGCGGCGCCAACGATTGGATTTTCCGTATCGGCGGCGGCGCAGGCTACGCCGCCTTGGCGCGAGGCGGCACCGTGACTCCCAACGCCTGGCAGCAGGTTGTGGGCGTCTATGATGCCTCGAACAATTCGGTTAGCATCTACGTGAACGGCGCGAAGGCCGCTGGCCCGGTCGTGGCGGGCATCCCCTTCGTGGCCAACGACGGCCGCGCCTTTCGGCTCGGGGGCACGGGCCTTACGGGCACACTGGGCAGCTTCTCCGGCAACCGCGCGTTTGACGGCTGGCTGGACGAGGTGGCGATTTACCCGGGCGTGCTGAGCGCCGATCGCATCTCCGCCCATTACACAACGGCCACGACCAATCCGGGCGGATATGCCGCGGCGGTCCTGGCGGACAGTCCCTTGGGCTATTGGAACCTCGATGAGCCCGCCTATAGCGCTCCCGACCCCGGTTCATTCCCCACGGCGGCCAACCTCGGGTCCGCCGGCGCTGCCGCCGATGGCCACTATACCCCTGGCACGAGCGCGGGAGTGGCTGGCCCGACTTTCAACGGCTTGGGCGGCGCGAACTCGAAAGCCGCCTGGTTCAACGGCATCGTCGGTGAGGTCTCCGTTCCCAACGCGGACGCCCTCAACAACGCCACCGCCGTCACGGTCATGGCTTGGGTCAAAGCCGCCCAAGCGGATAACGTTCGCGACATCCTCGCGCACGGGTATGTCACCTCCCCCGACAACCACGAATTCTATTTTCGTCTCAACGCCGGCCACTACGAAGTGGGCATCTGGGACGGCAATGATTCCAACGCGAGCGCAGATATGTCCGAGGGCGATGTGGGCAACTGGGTGTTTCTGGCGGGGACGTTCGACGGCACGACTTGGAAGCTCTATCGCTATGGCGAAGTGATTGCGGTCAACGACAACGGCGTAGGGCCTGGCCCGTTCGACGGCGCTTGGGGCATCGGCGCCATGGGCGACGCGGAGACGCAGTCTCCGGCAGAAGGCGTTTTCTTCGCCGGCAGCCTCGCGGAGGTGGCGTTGTTCGACAAGGTGCTGACCGGCGCGCAGATCTTGGAGATCTTCAACGCCGCGACCCCCACCCCGATCCTGTTGCAGGCCCTCGAGGGGCCGGCCAGCCAACTGTTCGTCGGCGACAGCCTGACGCTGAGTGTCGTGGCCGACGGCTTGGGTCCGTTCTCTTACCGGTGGTTGAAGGGGGGCGCGGAGATCACGGGGCAGACCGGTTCGTCCCTGGCGCTGAGCAACCTGCAGGTTGCCGACGGCGGCACCTACACCGTCGAAGTGGGCAACGCCAACGGCGTGACCAGCAGTACCGTCAGCTTCACGGTCAAGGGCGCGCCGCCGGAAGTCACCAAGCAGCCGGACTCGATCAGCCGCTTTGTGGGCACCTCGGCGGCCTTCACGGCGAAGGTGACGGGTAGTGCGCCGCTTACTTACCAGTGGTATCATGGGACTGCCGCCGTCGATGGGGCGACCACAGCGACGCTGACCATCCCGGTGGTGAGCGCGGCCAGCGCTGGCGAATACACGTGCAAAGCGGTCAACGCGTTCGGCAACAAGACGACCGACCCGGCCCTGTTGACGGTTGTCGATGTGCCGGCTGGGCTTGGAGCAGCCATCGTGGCGGACAAGCCAGTGGCCTATTATCGCTTGAATGAAGCCAGCGGCGCTGCCATTGCCCATGACCTGTGGGGCGGGCATGACGGCAAGTTCCATAACGTGACCCTGGGCGTGCCCGGCTACTCGCTGGTGGACAGCGACACGGCCGCTTCGTTTGGCGCATCTGGCTCGTTCGTCGGGGACATCAGCGGCACCGAGGTCAACTTCACCGGCACGGCGACCGCGTTCACACTCGAGGCCTGGGTGCGGGGCAGCACCGATCAACCGGATGGCGCCGGCATCATCGCCAAGGGACCCGGCAGTTCCGGCGGCAGCGGTGACGAACAGTTTGCCCTGGACATCACCGGCGGCAAGTATCGGTTCTACGTTCGCGCGCAGGCCGACCGGGCCCCTGCCATTGCGACCGCCGCGGAAGGTCCCAACGGCTCCTGGCAGCATGTGGTGGGCGTTTACGACGGAGCGGCGGGCTACCTCCAACTCTATGTCAACGGCGCCGCCTCGGGAGACTCGGCGAACACACCCGCCAGCGGTCCCCGTGCCTCGTCGCACCCGGTGAGCATCGGCGCCCGCCGCGGCGGTGTCGATCCGAGCTACGACCTGTATCTCAACGGGAGCCTGGATGAAGTGGCGATCTACTCGGCGGCGCTGAGCTCGGAGCAAGTCCTGGCTCATTTCAACGCCCAGTATGGCTCGAATCAACGGCCCCTGATCGAGGTCCAGCCAGTTCCGGTCACTTACTACGCGTCACTGCCGATTTCGCTCAACGTGGCCGCGGCCGGCACCCAGCCGATGGCTTACCAATGGTATAAGGGCGCCACGCTCATCGCCAATGCCACCGAACCGAAGTACACGATCGATCCGGCCCAACTCAGCTCCTCGGGCGATTATCATGTGAAGGTCAGCAACGCCGTTGGCGAGACCAACAGCGTGACGGTGAAGGTGACCGTGCTGCCCGTGCCGACGAGCACCGTGGGCACGCCCGGCCTGGTGGCTCACTATGGCTTCGAGAACAACCTCCGCGACGCGACCGGCCGCGGCAACGATGGCAGCCCCGTGGGAGCGATCTCGTATGTGGATGGCAAGATCGGCGCGCACGCGCTCCATTACTCGACGGCGATCGTTGACGAGACCAACATCGTCTCCAGCTACGTGACGTTGGGCGTGCGCCCGGACCTTCAGTTTGGCACCGCGAGCTTTTCGGTCGCCTTCTGGGTGCGGCTCCCGGCCAACTACGCCGACAATGATCTGCCGTTCATCAGCAACGCCGAGGGCTCGGCCAACACCCCGGGCTACACCTTCGCCCCCTCTTACTCGACCACCGTGGTCGGGGGCTGGGGCTGGTCGCTATTCGGCGTCACGGGCGGCGGAATCAACGTCTATGGTGACGTCGGCACGATCAACGATGGCGGCTGGCATCACCTCCTGTTCTCGTTCGATCGCAGCGCCAGCGGCAACACCTACCTCGATGGCAAGCTCGTTGATTCGCGCTCGGTGACCGTGGTGGGCAACCTCGACACCGGCAAAGCCACCAATATCGGCCAGGACCCCACCGGCAAGTATGGGGAGCCAGGCTCGGCGGACCTGGATGACATTGGCGTGTGGAACCGTGCCCTCACACCGTTGGAAGCTGCGGGCATCTATCTCGCCGCGTCCGTCAACGGCGTGAGCTTCGAGAACAAGACCACCTCCGGGCCGATCGCGATCGCGCTCACCACCGATGGCAAGGTCCAACTGAGCTGGCCCGCCGGAGGGACGCTCCAGGCGGCGGACAACGTCGCTGGGCCTTACAGCGATGTCTCCGGCGCCGGCAACCCCCACGTGACGACCCCGACCGGTTCGGCGAAGTTCTATCGGGCGAAGTTCTAACGGGCACAGCCGCCAGAGGCGGCGCGGGCCACGCCCGCCATTTCACGGAGCCACGTTGCCGCAAGGCGCGTGGCTCCCCTTTTTGTACCTCCGCGGGCTTGCCTGCCTGGCTGGCGCGCCGCCGGGTTGAACGCGTGAAGTTGTTTCTGTTCGTAGTGCCTGGGCCGATTTTGGTTTACAGGACCGTCGATTCTGCGGCAATTTGACGGACCGCGACGGGTCGAGGCCGGGCGTGGGCGCGGCGGATTCACGCGTGCTGGAATGGCCCGCTCTGGACCGGCCCGACTGAGCCGTTAGGTAGTGATCTGTACGGGTCCACGGAGCCGTAACATCGACCCGTCCTGAGCGATGGAAAGCATTCTTGTCATCGACGACGAACCGGCAGTGCGGCAACTCGTAGCGCGCGCCTTGGGCGACGCGGGCTACCATGTCTTCGGCGCTGAGAACGGCCTCGAGGGCGTGGCCCGGGCGCGGCAGTTGCTCCCTGACCTTGTCTTGTGCGACGTGAGGATGGAGAAGCTGGACGGCTACGGGACGCTTTCCCGGCTCCGCAGTGACGAAGCCACCAAGACCATCCCGTTCATCTTGATGACCGGGGACGCCGATCACGCCGGCATGCGGCAGGGCATGGAACTTGGAGCGGACGATTACCTGCCCAAGCCGTTCTCGATTGCTGAGCTCCAGGCCGCCATCAAAGCGCGGCTCAGCAAGCATCTCGCGCTGCGGGAAGAGGCGGAGCAGCGGTTGGCCAGCCTGCGGGCCAACATCAGCTACGCCCTCCCGCATGAATTGCGAACTCCTTTGAACGGCATACTCGGGTTCGCCGACCTCCTGGTGCAGGACCATGGCGACCTCGAGCGCGAGGAGGTAGCGTCGATCGCCCAAACGATCTTCGATTCCGCGCAGCGGTTGCATCGGACGATCGAAAACACCCTTCTGTACGCCCAACTCGAGCTGCTAGGTGGCGATCCCGCCAAGCTGCGCTCCCTGCGCGCCGATAAGATCGAGGACGCCGCCGTGCCGGTCGCAACGGCAGCGGAGACGCGCGCGCGGGCCTGCGATCGGCTTGCGGACCTTCAATTGTCCCTCTCTCGCGCCCGCGCCGCAATCGGCGAGCGGCACCTGCGGTGCATCGTTACCGAGTTGGTCGATAACGCCTTCAAGTTCTCGTCCGCGGGAACGGCGGTCAGGGTCGCGGTCGGCCCGTCCGATGACGGTTTGCGGTTGGTGGTGGCCGACGCCGGGCGCGGGATGCGGCCCCAGCACATCGCCGATGTCGGGGCTTACATGCAGTTTGAACGCCGGGTTTACGAGCAGCAAGGGGCCGGCCTCGGCCTCGCCATCGCCACCCGCTTGACCGAGCTCCACGGCGGCACGCTCGCGATCCGAAGCTCGATGGAACCTCCGCTGGGCACCGAGGTCACCGTGTTACTCCCGGAGCCAACGGGCGCCGCGCCTTTGATGGCCACCACCGGCACGGGCGAGCCCGGCGCCAACATTTGATCAACTCATGAAAGTCATCATCGCAGAGGATGATCCCGTCTCGCGCCGCTTGTTGGAGGCGCGGCTCGCCAAGTGGGGATACGAGGTTCTGTCCAACAAGGACGGCACTGCGGCCTGGCAGTGCTTTCAGCAGCCCGACCCTCCGCAGCTCGCCGTGCTCGATTGGATGATGCCCGGCATCAGTGGACTCGACCTCTGCAAGATGGTCCGGGCCAATCCCGCCACCAAAAATGCCCACCTCATCATGCTCACCGCCCGCGACACCCGCGAGGATGTCGTCTCCGGACTCACTGCGGGGGCGGATGATTATGTGACCAAACCGTTCGACGTGGAGGAACTGCGGGCGCGGGTCAAAGTCGGCGAACGGATTGTGACGCTCCAGACCAGCCTGGCGCAACGGGTGCAAGAGCTGGAACTGGCCCTGGAACAGGTGCGCCAACTCCAGGGATTGCTTCCTATCTGCTTGTACTGCAAGAAGATACGAAATGATAAGAACTACTGGCAGCAAGTCGAGTCCTACATCATGGATCATTCCGAGGCGCGTTTCAGCCACGGCATCTGCCCGGAATGCTATGAGAAGGTCGTGAAGCCTGAGTTGGAAAAGCTCGGGACAATGGAGCAAGGCGGCTAAACGTCACGGATGGCCGCTGCGGCTCGAGCGAACGCCATGTCTCAGAACCGAACCAGGAAGCAGCGCCGGGCATCGCCCGCCAAGCGCAAGCGCGCACCCGCCAAGCCGCAGCCGCAGGCGGCGGTTGCTCCCGACCCCATTGCCGGTGCAGCAGCCGGCTCCGGCCCGGAGCAGGTGGCGGCCCCTGTGGCGGTGCCTCGGGAAGCCGCCCCCCCCCCACCATCGCCACGGGAGCGGGGCGGCTACGACGGGGACACGGCCATCAAGCTCTACCTGCGCGAGGTGGGCCAGGTGAAGCTCCTGACGCCGCAGGAGGAGATCGAACTTGCCGCGCGGATCAAGAAGGGCGATCGCAAAGCCCGCGAGCACATGATCAAGGCGAACCTGCGGCTGGTGGTGAAGATCGCGCACGATTACGACGGGCTGGGCCTGCCGTTGCTGGACCTGATCAACGAGGGGAACATCGGCCTGATGAAGGCGGTCGAGCGGTTCGACCCGGCCAAGGGTGGCAAACTCTCGACCTATGCCGCCTGGTGGATCAAGCAGTCCATCAAACGGGCACTGGCCAATCAGTCCAAGACCATCCGGCTGCCGGTGCACCTGGTGGACAAAATCTCGCGGATGCGCCGCACGGCCCTGAAGTTGCACGAGATTTTTGGGCGCGAACCAACCGACGAGGAGTTGGGGGAGGAACTGGGCATGCCCGCCTCCCGGGTGGCGCAGTTGCGCAACGCCGCCGTCCGCCCCGCCTCGCTCGACGCGCCGATCGGGGATGACGAGTCGAACAGTTTCGCGGAACTGGTGCAGGATGATCGCGCCGAGCACCCGTACGAGAAGCTCGAGGAGAAAACCATCAACGCCATGCTCGAGGACCTCCTGGAGCGGTTGGACACCCGGGAGTCCACGATCCTGCGCTATCGCTTCGGCCTCGATGGCGGCAGCGAGCGCACGCTCGAGGAGGTTGGGCTGAAGTTCGGTGTCACACGCGAGCGCATTCGACAAATCCAGAACCTGGCGCTGACGAAGCTGCGCCGGATGGTCGAGAAGATAGAAGGCGGTCCTGCCTGAACTGGCCGGTCTGCTCCCAGCCGCATCCAAACTATGAGCGCTTCCCTGCCCACCGTGGCCGACCTCGAACGCGCCATTCGCAATGTGCCCGACTTTCCCAAGCCGGGCATTCAATTCAAGGACATCACTCCGGTGATCGGCGACCCGCGGCTGTTCGCGGCCTGCGTCGAACACCTTACGGCGAATGTGCCCCGGGGTTCGGTCAGCGCGGTCGTGGGGATCGAGGCGCGCGGTTTTGTCTTTGCGGCGGCGGCCGCGTTGCGTCTCGGGGCGGGCGTGGTGCCGGTGCGCAAGAAGGGCAAGTTGCCGTATGAGACCATCGAGGAGAGTTACGATCTCGAGTACGGCTCGAATACCGTGGCGATCCATACGGATGCCGTGGCGCCCGGCAGCCGGGTGCTGCTGGTGGACGATCTGCTCGCCACGGGCGGGACGGCCGCCGCCGCCGCCGCGCTGCTCAAGCGGATCGGCGCCCAGATCGTCGAGATCGCCTTTGTCATCGAGTTGGCTTTCCTGAAAGGCCGCGCCAGGCTCAGCGACCATCCCGTCCGTTCCCTGATCGTGTATGGATGAGGTCCCCTTGATGCGGGCATGAACTGGCTCGAAGCGCTGGACGCCGCCGGTTTCCGCCTGGTCAACCAGTCCCTCGGCGCTCCGTTCCTGGACGCGCTGATGCCGTTCCTGAGCGGGAACGCATTTTTCACGCCCGCGCTTCTGGTGTTGGCCATCGGTTTGCTCTGGAAGGGCGGCGCGCGCGGGCGGGTCTGCGTGCTGATGCTGGTGCTGGGGTTGGCGGCCTCCAACTCGCTGAGCGACTTGTTCAAGCACCTGTTCGCGCGGCCGCGGCCCTTCGACGCGCTGCCGGACGTGCGCCTGTTGGTTGGGCGGGGAGGCAGTTACAGCATGCCATCGGGGCACGCGGCGAACTGGTTTGGCGCCCTTGTGATTAGCGCGGCTTATTACAGGCGAAGTTGGCGTGTTTTGGCGCCGCTCGCGGCGGCCGTGGCCTGCTCGCGCGTCTATAACGGCGTGCATTATCCCAGCGACGTGCTGGCCGGCGCGCTGCTGGGCAGCGGCACGGGCTTGGGCCTGTTGTGGGGGTGCGAACGGCTCTGGCAGGCGGCGGGTCCCCGCTGGTTTCCACTCTGGTGGCGGCAGTTCCCGTCGCTGCGCCGTGCGCAGTGGCAACCGGACCCGCTTGCTTGGCGTCCCGGCCAGCCTGCCGTTCGGAACCCGGAACTGGCCGCAGCGCGGCAATGGCTGCATCTGGGGAATGTTCTGGTCGGTCTGCTGTTGGTGGCGCGGCTGGGCTACCTGGCGGCGGGCAAGATCGAACTGAGCGAGGACGAGGCCTACCAGTGGGTCTGGTCCAAGCACCCGGCGCTTTCCTACTTCAGCAAGCCGCCGCTGATCGCCTACGTGCAGTTTTTGGGCACGCACCTCTGGGGCGACACCGAGTTCGGCGTGCGGTTCTTCTCGCCTATCATTGCCGCCATCCTGGGCTGGACACTGCTGGCCTTCTTCGCCCGCGAGTTTTCGGCGCGCGCCGGTGTGTGGCTGATCCTCATCGTTACGGCTACCCCGTTGCTGTCGGTTGGTTCGATCCTGATGACCATCGACCCTCTGTCCGTGCTGTTCTGGACGCTGGCCATGCTCTCGGGGTGGCGTGCGGTTCGAGAGGAACGCGGGCGGCGAGATTGGTTATTGACCGGGCTCTGGCTGGGCCTGGGGTTTCTGAGCAAATACACGGCCTTGCTGCAACTGATTTCCTTTGCGCTCTTCTTCTGCTCCTCGGCGCCGGCGCGCCGGCACCTGCGGGGGCCCGGCCCTTATTTGGCTCTCGCGGTGGCGGCGGCCTGTTCCCTGCCAGTCCTGGTGTGGAACGCCGGGCATGGCTGGATTACCGTTGACCATCTCCAGGACCGCGCGGGCCTGGCCTCGGCCTGGCGGCCGACCACGCGGTTTCTGGTGGATTTCACGCTCGCCGAGGCCGCGTTGTTGAACCCGGTGTTTTTCGCCGGAATGATCTGGGCGGGCGCGGCCGTGTGGCGCCAGCGCCACCACCAGGCCTTGCAACTCTATTGCCTGCTGATGGGCGCTCCGCTCTTCCTCATCTACTGGCTGTACACCCTGCGGGCGCGGGTCCAGCCGAACTGGATTGCGCCAGCCGCGCTCCCGCTGCTCTGCGTGCTGGTCGCGCACGCCGACTCGCGGTGGCGCGCCGGCATCCGCGCGGTCGGCCGCTGGGCCGCCACCGGTGTGCTCCTGGGCCTGGTGGCGGTGGTGCTCCTGCACGACACGAACTTGATCGGGCGCATTTTCCGGAGGCCGCTGCCGGCGGACAAAGACCCCCTGCGCCGGGTCCGCGGCTGGTCCCACGCCGGCAAGGTGGTGGGCGAAGCCCGGGAGGGGCTGCTGGCTGAGGGCAAGCCCGTGTTCGTGATCGGCGACCACTACGGGACCGCCGGCCTGCTTTCGTTTTACCTGCCGGCCGCCAAGGCGGCGGTGAGAGAGGCGCCGCTGGTGTATTGCCTCTCGAGCGATCATCCGGAGAATCAGTTTCACTTATGGCCCGGTTATCGCGAGCGGCGCGGCCAGAATGCCCTCTACGTCCGGCAGGGGCCTGAACCCCAGGCCCCGCCGGCGCGCCTCCTCCAGGAGTTCGGCTCGGTGACGGACCTGGGCCTGCGGGACGTGTGCTACCGCGACCGGGTGGTGCGGCGGCTCCAGATTTTTTCGTGTCGTGACCTGCGCTGAGACAAGTCCGCCGAACATGAGTGTTCGGTGGGCGGTTCGCAACTACGACCTTGGTCTGACCCTCACGTCCGGCCAGGCCTTCCGCTGGGAAGCCAGCGGCTCGGGCTGGCGCGGGATCGTGCGCGGACGCTGGGTGCTGCTGCGCCCCGCCGCCGGAGCCATCACGGCGGAGTTCCCTGAGGCGGCGGGCGACACGTGCTGGTTGAGCGACTACCTGCAAATCGGGGTGGAGCTGGAACCCGTTTTGGCGGCCTTCCCTCACGACGGCCCGATGCGTGCCGCCGTACGGGCCTGCCGAGGGCTGCGCCTGCTGCGCCAGGAGCCGTGGGAATGTCTGGCCTCGTTCATCCTCTCCTCGACGAAGCGGATCGTGCAGATCCGGCAGATCGTCGAGCGTTTATGTGAACGGTTCGGCGAGCCGGTGATCGTCCCCGCGGGCCATCCGCCGCAGCATGCTTTTCCGACCGCCGCGCGGTTGGCGAGATCGGATGAAAAGACGCTGCGTGAGTGCCGCATGGGCTTTCGGGCGGCGTACCTGCTCGAGGCGGCGCGCGCGGTGGCTGCGGGGGAGTTGGATCTGGCAAAGCTGGGTCTGCTCCCGGTCGAGTCCGCGCGCGCCCGGTTGATGGCGCTGCGAGGCGTGGGCCGGAAGATCGCTGACTGCGTCCTGTTGTTCGCGTACGGCTATCAAACGGCATTCCCGGTCGATGTGTGGGTGATGAAGGCGCTGCGGCAGCTTTACTTTCCCGGGCGGCGTGTCAGTGTGCGCCGTTTGCGTGAGTTCAGCGAGACGCACTTTGGCCGGTTCGCGGGCTACGCGCAGCAATACTTGTTCCACTACATTCGCACGCGGAATGGTTAAGACGTTGGAAGTGGTCCTGGCTCCGCCGGAACTTGGCGCACTGGCCCGCCGTGATTTGAGCGCGGCGTGCTGCGTGGTGTTGGATGTGCTGCGTGCCACCACGACGATGGTCACGGCGCTCGCCAACGGCGCGCAAGCCGTGGTCCCTGTGGCGGAAATCCCGGACGCCCTCGAGTTGCGCGCCCGCCACCCCGGCGTCCTGCTGGCCGGGGAGCGCGACGGCGTGCGCATCCTGGCGGCGCTGACCGGCGGCGCCGACTTCGACCTGGGGAACTCTCCACGCGAGTTCACTCCCCAACGCGTGCGCGGACGCACGATCGTGATGACCACCACCAATGGCACCCGCGCGCTGCGTGCCTGCGCCGGGGCCGGGCGGGTGCTCGTCGGCGCGTTGTTGAACCTGGGCGCGGTTGCGCGCGCGATCGAGCAAGCCTGCCCGGCCAGCCTGGTGATCGTGTGCAGCGGCACACTCGAGCAGGCGGCTTACGAGGACACGCTGGCGGCCGGGGCGCTCTGTGACCTGGTTTGGCCGCTCTACGCCGAAGGCCAGGTTGCCGATTCGGCGCTGATCGCCCGCGGAGTCTATCAGAAAGAGCGCGGGAACTTACTCGAGGCCATCCAAAGCGGCCGCAACGGGCGGCGGCTCTCGCGCCGGCCCGAGTTGCGCGACGATGTGGCCCTCTGCGCCCAGCGCGATGCTGTCGATCTGGTGGCCCAATTGTTACCCGACGGGCAGGTCCGCCGGGTTTGACCGCGCCACCGGGAGTGGGCACCCCGCCGGTTTGATTGGCGGAGCGAGGCCGCGCGGCTGCGCCGACCCTCTCAGGCGTCGGTGGCCTCGCCGCCGCAAGCACGCCAGGCGAAGGACGCCAGGGCGATACCCACGAGCGCCAAGCCCGTGAGCGCTGCTCCCGTGGAACCCGTCACCACACCCGCCAACGCCAGCAATCCACCGAAGAAAGTGAACCCGAACATGAGAAACTCGCCGGGTGTACGTTCATTTGTCATAAGCTTTCGATCGCCCGCATCACGCGCTGGCTGGGTCCCGCGAGGCCCGGGCTCCTTGCTGGGGAGCGGCCCTGGCCAAGCTCAGTCGCACTGCGCGGATTCATGTAGGCGATGCACGACTCCCGGTCAAGGTCGAGTGCAGCTCTTGAAAGTGGCAATAACCTGAGACACATGTCACAGGTTATTGCCAACCTGGATGCCGCGGCCCGAGGGCCGCCGAATCGCACGGCTCGGGAAGCAGCTCGGGATTGCGGGAAGGGGACTTTCGCGCCATAGTGTTGCTCGTGAACGCGGCACGTACCATGCCTGACGTGACCCAAACACCGCCGGCTGATGAAGCAGGCCGCCTGGCGGCGCTGCGGGCTTACCAGGTGCTGGATACGCCCGCGGAGCCTGCGTTCGATGACCTTGTGAGGCTCTCGGCGCGGCTCTGCGGCGCGCCCATGGCGGCGATCACGTTCGTGGATGCCGACCGGGTGTGGCTCAAGGCGCGCGTTGGGCTGGAGTGCGTCGAGATGCCGCGCCGGCTCTCGACCTGCGCCCGCGTGATCGAGGGCCGCGACCTGTTCGTGTCCGAAGACGCCTCGTCGGACCCGCGGCTGGCGCGGGATTTGCCGGTGGTCGTCGATCTTGGGGTGCGGTTCTTTGCGGGGATGCCGTTGGTGACGCCGGAGGGCTACGCGGTGGGAACGTTGTGCGTGATGGACCGGCAGCCGCGGCAGATTCAGCCCGAGCAGCGCGAGGCGCTGGCGATCCTGGGCCGCCAGGTGATCACGCAACTGGAGCTGCGCCGGAACCTGCGGCGGCTCGAGGAAAGCATCGGCAGTCACGAGCAGAGCGAAGCGGCGCTGCGGCAGGCGGAGGCGAAGTATCGCAGCATCTTCGAGAACGTCGTCGAGGGGATCTTCCAGACCACGCCCGACGGGCACTACCTGTCCGCCAACCCGATGCTGGCGCGCATCTACGGGTACAGGTCGTCCGCCGAACTGATGGCCGCGGTCCTGGACATCAGTCATCAACTGTATGTGGATGCTTCACGCCGGGGCGAGTTTGTCCGGTTGATGCAGGAACACGGTGAAGTGACCGCGTTCGAGTCCGAGATCTACCGCAAGGACGGCCGGGTGATCTGGATTTCCGAGAACGCGCGGGCGGTGCGCGATCCGCAAGGGAAGCTGCTCTACTATGAGGGCACGGTCCAGGACATCACCAAGCGCAAGCGCGCCGAGGCGGCGTTGCGCGAGTCGGAGTTGCTGTATCATTCGCTGGTGGAATGTTTGCCACAGAACATCTTCCGCAAGGACACCGAGGGCCGGTTCACTTTCGTCAACCAGCTCTTTTGCCAGACCATCGGCCGGCCGCAGGAAGAAATCCTCGGCAAGACGGATTTCGCCTTTTTCCCGGCGGAGCTCGCCGCCAAGTATCAGCAGGACGACCGGCGGGTGATGGATACCAAGGTGGTGGTGGATACGGTCGAGGCGCACGTCAAACCCAGCGGCGAGACGATCTATGTGCACGTGCTCAAGACGCCGCTCTACGATGTGGGGGGCAAAGTGAGCGGGGTGCAGGGCATCTTCTGGGATGTGACCGAGCGCCGACGCATCGAGGACGCCCTGGCGTACGAGCGGGACCTGTTGCGCTCACTCCTGGACAACGTGCCGGACTCGATCTACTTCAAGGACCTGCAATCCCGCTTTTTGCGGTGCAGCCGGGCCTTGGCCGGGAAGGTAGGCGTGGCGGACCCCGACGACCTGGCGGGCCGCAGCGACTTCGACATCTTTACCCCGGAGCACGCCCAACCGGCCTACGAGGACGAACAGCGGATCATCCGGACGGGGCAGCCGATGATCGGTGTCACCGAGAAGGAGACCCTGGCGGACGGCCGCGTCACCTGGGCGCTCACTTCCAAGTTGCCGCTGCGGGACAAGGACGGCAGGGTGATCGGCACGTTTGGCGTGTCCAAGGACGTGTCGGCCCTGATCCAGGCCGAGCAGGAGCTGGCCAAGGCGCGCGACGCGGCGCTGGAATCGACGCGCTTGAAATCGGAGTTCCTGGCGAACATGAGCCACGAAATCCGCACCCCGATGAACGCGATCATCGGCATGAGCGGCTTGCTGCTCGAGACGCAACTCACGTCCGAGCAACGCGAGTTTGCGGAGAGCGTGCAAACGAGCGCCGACGCGCTGCTGAGCATCATCAATGAAATCCTCGATTTTTCGAAGATCGAGGCCGGGCGAATGTCGATCGAGACGATCGACTTCGATCTGCGCGAGGTGCTCGAGGGCACGGTTGAGTTGCTCGCGGAGGCCGCGCACCAGAAAGGCCTCGAGTTGGTCTGCTGGATGCAGGACGACGTGCCGCGGTTTCTCCGCGGGGACCCCGGGCGGCTGCGCCAGGTGCTCACCAACCTGATTGGCAACGCCGTCAAGTTCACCGAGGGCGGCGAAGTCCAGGTGCGGCTTGCCAGCGCGGGCGAGCGGGAAGGGGACGCCACGGTGCGGTGCGAGGTGCAGGACACGGGTATCGGCATCGCGCCCGAGGCGCGGCAGCGCATCTTCCAGGCCTTCAGCCAGGCCGATGGCTCGACGACCCGCAAATACGGGGGCACGGGCCTGGGCTTGACCATCTCGAGGCAGCTTGTCGAGCTGATGGGCGGCAGTCTCGGGGTCGAGAGCGACCCCGGCGCCGGCTCGACGTTTTGGTTCACGATTACCTTCCCCAAGCAGTCTGCTCCGCCTTGCGCCCGGCTCGTTGCTCCGGCGACCATGGAGGGGCTGCGTGTGCTGGTGGTGGACGACAACCCGGCCAACCGGCGCGTGCTCTCACTGCAGTTGCGCCACTGGCGCGTGGATCCACACGAGGCGGCCAGCGGCCACGAGGCCCTCGAGATGCTGCGGTCCGCCGCCGCGGCCGGCCACGCCTACGGGGTCGCGATCCTCGACATGCAGATGCCCGAGATGGACGGGTTGATGCTGGCGGAGGCGATCAAGGCCGATGCGGCCCTGCAAACCACCCGCCTCATGATGTTGACCTCGCTGGGGAACCGCCTGGACCTGGCGACCATGCGCGCCACAGGCATCGCCACCTGCCTGCTCAAGCCGGTCAAACAATCGCGGCTCTTCGACGCCCTGGCGAATCTCACGGGCGCTCCCGAGCATCCGTGCGCGCCGGAGTCCGGCCTGGGCGCACCCGCACTCGAGACCCCCGCTTCCCCGCCCCCCGGCGCCCAGGTTCTGCGCGTCCTGGTGGCGGAGGACAACATGGTCAACCAGAAGCTGGCGGTGCGGCAGTTGCGCAAACTGGGCCACCACGCGGACGCCGTGGCCAACGGCAAGGAAGTGCTGGCCGCGCTGGATGGGATTCCCTACGATGTGCTCCTGCTGGATTGTCAGATGCCCGAGCTGGACGGCTACGAAACCGCGAGACGGATACGACGACTCGAGGCGGAGGCGGGAATCCGCGGCGAGCCGGGGCGGCCGCCGTTGCGTGTCATCGCGATGACCGCCAACGCGATGCGCGGGGACCGTGAGAAGTGCTTGTCGGCGGGCATGGACGATTACATCTGCAAGCCTGTGCGGTTGCCGGAGCTTCAGGCCGCGCTCGGGCGCTGTCCCTGCCCGGCGGGCATCGAGGCGCCGCTTCCTGGGGCGGCGGGCGGTGAGCCGTGTCTGGACGCCCAGGCCCTGGGTAGTTTGCGCGCGCTCAGCGTGCCGGGAGAGCATGATCCGGTGAAGGAGTTAGTGGGCCTGTTCCTGAGGGATGGCTGTGCCCTGGCCGAGACCATCCGCTCGAGCTTGCGGCGAACGGACGCTGCGGCGCTGCAGGAGGCCGCGCATAGCCTCAAGGGCAGTGCCAGCAACCTGGGGGCCCGGCGTCTCGCTGCCGTCTGCGCCCAACTCGAGAGGTGCGGGCGCGACGCTACGCTGGACCAAGCGGCGGAAATCGTGGGCCGGTTCGAGGAGGCCTTCGCGGAGGTTCGCGCCCAGCTCGAGGCGGAGCTCGATCGATCCTCCTGAGCCGCGCGTGCGCCCGCTCGAACCACCGCTGGAACCGTCCGGCGTCCCGGCCGTGCCGATTGGAACGCCCGGCCAGGGGGCGTGTGCAATGAGCCCGCGGCGGCCTGACAAACTTCTGGCGGCACGCAAGCGACTTGGCTAGTCTTGAACGCGCCAGACCCGAAACCGATGCCCGGCCGCCTGCTGTTGATCGACGATGACTCGGAGGTTCACTCCCTCCTCGGCGGGTGTTTGGCCAAAGAACCGTGGGACTTGGCGCACGCCACGAGCGGCGCGGACGGGCTGCGCCTGGCCTGGTCCAAACCGCCGGACCTCATCCTGCTGGACCTGGGCCTGCCGGATGCCGACGGCTTCGAAATCCTGGCGCAGCTCAAGGCGGACGCGCGATCAGAGGCCCTGCCGGTGATTGTGCTCACGGGCTGGAACAGCACGGCCGACAAACTGCGCGCCTTCGACCTGGGGGCAACGGATTACGTCACCAAACCGTTCGAGATGCGGGAGCTGCGCGCCCGGTTGCGCGCGGTGCTTCGGGCCAAGCAGCTCCAGGACCAGTTGGCTCACGCCAACGAGCAGCTCGTGCTGGCCCGCGTGGCGGCGGAAGGCGCCAACCGCGCGAAGTCCGAGTTTCTGGCGAACGTGAGCCACGAGATCCGCACCCCGCTCAACGGCGTGATCGCCACCGCGGGCCTGGTCCTGGACAGCCCGCTCAACGCCGAGCAGCGGGAGTTGGTGAATACCATGCGGCAAAGCGGCGAGGCGCTCCTGGCGATCATCAACGACCTGCTGGATTTCTCGAAGATCGAGTCCGGGCGCCTTGAACTCGAGCGCCGCCCGTTCGAGGTGCGTGCCTCGGTGCAGGAGGTGCTCGACCTGTTCGCCGCCAAGGCGGGGGAGCGCCGCCTCGAGCTTGCTTGGTTTGTCGAGGACCGGGTGCCGCCCGTGGTGGTTGGCGATGGCAACCGTGTGCGCCAGGTCCTTGCCAACCTGGTCAGCAACGCCATCAAGTTCACCTCACGCGGTGAAGTGGTGGTCGAGGTTGGCCTGGGTTTGCCGCCGGGCCTTGCGGACGCGCCCGCGGCCGCCCCAGCGGCGGCAGGCGGGGAGGCGCTGAACCGCTTGCATTTCCGCGTGCGGGATACGGGCATCGGGATTGCCGCGGGCAAGATGGCCCGGTTGTTCCAGCCATTCGTGCAAGCCGATGCCTCGACCAGCCGCGAGTACGGCGGCACCGGCCTGGGCCTGGCGATCAGCGCCAACCTGGTCCGGCTCATGGGCGGCCGCCTGTGGGGCGACAGCGAGGAACGACGCGGCTCGACCTTTCATGTGGTGCTGGATTTGCCCAGCGGCCCGCCGCCCGAACCCGCCTCCCCATCGCCGGACGCCGGCGTCCTGAGTGGCCGGCGGTTGCTGATCGTCGAGGATCATCCCACGACCTGCCGGTGGCTGGCGGCGTTGGCCCGGCGCTGGGGCATGACCGCGCGCACCGCCGCCCGCGCCGGCGAGGCCCTTGCCTGGCTCGAGGCGGGGAACACGTTCGATATTGCTCTTCTGGACTTCGACCTGCCGGACGTCGATGGCCCGGGCCTGGCTTGGCGGATTCGCTCCCTTCCCGGGTTGGCCGAGCAGCCACTGCTGCTGCTGGCGGCCGTGGGGCACCCGGCGGTGCGCATCGACGCCCCTGCCCCCGCCCCGTTCGGCGCGTTCATCACGAAGCCTGTGCGGCCGGCGCAGCTTCAGCAGGCCTTGCTCGAAGCGCTCGAGGGCCCGATGGCCGCCCCCCCTCCGTCACCCGCCCGCGCGCCACTTGGGCCGTCCCTGGCCTCGAGGCTCCCGCTGCGCGTCCTCCTTGTGGACGACAACACGGTGAATCAACAGGTCGGCTTGCGGTTGCTGCGCAAGCTGGGCTACGAGGCGGACCTCGCGCAGGATGGATTCGAGGCGATCAAGGCCGCCGAGGCCTCGCGCTATGACCTGCTCCTGATGGATGTGCAGATGCCCGAACTGGACGGGCTGGAAACCACCCGCCGCCTGCGCGGCCGCGAGCGCGACCGCGCACCGGCCGTGGGGGCCGATTCGCCCCTCTGCATCGTGGCGATGACGGCCAACGCCATGCAGGGCGACCGCGAGAGGTGCCTGGCGGCGGGGATGGACGATTACCTCTCGAAGCCGGTGCGGCTGGAGGACCTGCGCGCGCTGCTGGAACGGTGGGCTGCCCGGCTGGGCGGGCGCTCGGGGGGGGGGGACGCGGGCGAGAGCGTTCCGCCGCCCGCCGCGCCCGCCGTCGCCCCCGCGCTGGAGGGCGATTTTCCTGTGGACCTCGAGCGGCTGCGTGAAATGGCCGGCGACGACGGCGATGGCATGCGCGAGTTGGTGGAACTTTACGTGCGTCAGGCCGAGGACCAATGCGGACGCATCGAGGCGGCCCTCTCGGCTGGCGAGACCGAGGGCCTGCGGCGCACCGCTCACAGTTGGGCCGGCAGCAGCGCCACCTGCGGCATGCGCACCCTCGCCTCGCTGCTCCGGGAGCTCGAACGCCTGGGTGAACGCTCGGAGCTGGGCCCGGCCGCCGACCTCTGGGGCCGCGCGCGGCGCGAGCACGACCGGGTGCGGCAGTTTCTGGAAGTGCACGTCCCGTCGGCCACCCCCCAACCCCATTGACACAGACGGTTATGCAACGAGTTCTGGTCATTGAAGACGATGTGCTGATCGCCAACATCTACTGCAGCAAGTTTCGCGGCGAAGGTTACCAGGTCGAAGTCGCCCACGATGGCCAGGCCGGGATCACCCTCGCGGGGAAGTTCAACCCGGACCTGGTGCTGCTGGACCTGGTGCTGCCAAAACTCAACGGCGTCGAGGTGATCAAGCAGCTCCGTGCCGCTCCTCAAACGAAGGCGGTGCCGATCCTGGTTTTATCTAATTCGTACCTGAGCAACCTGGTGCAGGAGGCCTGGCGGGCCGGCGCCAACAAGTGCCTCTCCAAGACGGACTGCACCCCCAAGCAAGTCATCGAGGTCGCCCGCGGCCTGCTCACGCGCGCCGCGCCAGCCCCGGCGCCCGCTCCTGCCGCCCCCGTGGCATCACCCCAGGCCGCCCCGGCCCCGCCGTCCGCCGCGGCGGCGGCTGGATCCGAGACCGACGATGCTTTCCAGGCGGAATTGCGGACTACCTTCCTGGATGGCCGGACGCAGACCATGAGCGCGCTGCGCGGCCTGTTGCAGTCTGTCAGCCGCAGCGAGACGGACGGCGACCGGCTGGCAAAGCTCCAGGAGTTGACCCGGCACACGCGCCAGCTTGCGGGCAACGCCGGGATCGTAGGCATGGTGCAGCTTTCGCGGCTCGCCTCGGCGATCGAGGCGCTGCTGCGATCGCTCTACGAGAAGCCCAATACCATCACCCCTTCAACGCTCCGCACGCTGGCCCAGGCGGTGGATTTCCTCGGGAACTTGTTCGACCACGGCCTCAGCTCCGGGGAAAGCGACCTGGCTGCGACCAGCACGCTCGTGGTCGATGACGAGATCATCTCCCGGCGCGCGGTGACTCACGCATTGGATCGTGCTGGCCTGAAGTCCGTCGCGGTCGAGGACCCTCTGGTGGCCCTGCAACTGGTCACCGAAAACCAGTTTGACCTGATCATTTCGGACGTGGAGATGCCCCAAATGAATGGCTTCGAGCTTTGCAAGCGCCTCCGAACCACACCGCGGCACGCGCAGACCCCGGTGGTCTTTGTCACGACGCACACGGACTTCGAGAGCCGCGCCAAATCGGTCGTGAGCGGCGGCAACGATATGATCGCCAAGCCGTTTCTATTCATGGAACTGGCGGTGAAAGCGCTCACGCACATCCTGCGCCGGCGCCTGGGCCAGGGGGTGGCCGCCAAGGCGCCGGCCCCGTAAGATGCGCGTGTCGAACCTCCGCCCCGAAAACGATTGTGTCCGCGGCTTGCCCGCCTGACCCTCTTTCGCGTTATGGAACATCTGCACGCGCCCTGGCGCATCGAGTACATCCTGGCGCCGAAGCCGCCGGCAACCGGCGGCTCGCTGTTCACGCGCGTGGCCCAGTCTGAGGATGACGCGGGCAATTACGTGGTGGCGCGCGACCGCACCTGTTTCGCCCTGCTCAACCGCTACCCTTACAACGGCGGTCACTTGATGGTGGTGCCCTACAAGGAGACTTCGGACGTCAATGACTTGACCGACGAGGAGTTGGCGGACTTGATGCGCCTCACGCGGCGCTGCCAGAACGCCCTCCAACGCGTGATGCGGCCCGACGGGTTCAACATCGGCATGAACCTCGGGCGGGTGGCGGGCGCGGGGATCGTCGAACACCTGCATATCCACGTGGTGCCGCGCTGGAACGGGGACACGAACTTCATGCCCGTGTTGGCGAACACCTCGGTCGTGCCCGAGGCGCTGGCCGATGTGGCCGCCCGTTTGCGCGCAGCGCTGGCGGCCGATGCCGCTCCGCCCCCCAGCCCGTCCCGGGCCTGACATGCCGACCGAAACCCTCCATTTCGACAACGCCCGGCTGGCCCAGCAACTGTTCAACAACGATCCACGGAACCTCTCGGCCCTGGACACGGAATTGGGCGTGAAGGCCACCGCCCGCGACGGCTGGATCAAACTCGAGGGCGAAGCCGAGGCGCTCGAGCGGGCGCGGCGCCTGTTCCAGCTCCTGGAGGGAACGGTGCGGGGGGGGGGGACGGGGCGCCCGCACGATTTCGCCCTGGCTTTGGGCGTGGTCAAGAGCGAAGGGGTTGCCGCGCTGGAGAGCTTGCAGGAGCAGCGCATCCAGACCTCGCCGCGCAAGGCCTCGGTGGCGCCCAAAACCGTCGGTCAGCGGCGATACCTCGAGGCGATCCGCAAGCACGATATCACCCTCGGGGTTGGGCCGGCGGGCACCGGCAAGACCTATCTAGGCATGGCCATGGCCACCGCCGCGCTCCTGGAGGGCAAGGTCAGCCGGTTGATCCTGACCCGCCCCGCCGTCGAGGCCGGGGAGGCCCTCGGTTTTCTGCCCGGCGACCTCCAGGAGAAACTCGCGCCCTACCTGCGGCCGCTCTACGACGCGCTGCACGACATGCTCCCCGCCGAGGAGATCCAGAAGCACATGGAGCGCGGCACGATCGAAATCGCCCCCCTGGCCTACATGCGCGGGCGCACCTTGAACCAGGCCTTCATCATCTTCGACGAGGCGCAGAACTCGACCACCGAACAGATGTTCATGTTCCTGACCCGGCTGGGCCACGGGTCGCGCGCGGTCATTACCGGCGACCTCACGCAGATCGACCTCCCGCGCCATAAAACCTCGGGGTTGATCGAGGCGCGCCAGGCGCTCACCGCGGTCGAGGGCATCGCGATTGTCGAGTTGGGCAAGCGGGATGTCATCCGGCACCCGCTGGTGCAGCGCATCCTGGCCGCGTATGAGGAGCATCGCGGCCATGCCGATGCGTGAGGTGCGGCTGTTCAACCGCTGTGTTGGCTCGCGGGTGGAAGCGCGCCGGTTTTGCCGGCTCGCGCGTCTCTTGCTCGAGGAGGAACTCGGTTTGTCTTCCTACGTGCTGCACGTGCGCCTGGTGGGGACGGAGGAGATCACGACGCTGAACGAGCGGTTCGTGAAGCACGCCGGGGCGACCGATGTCATCACGTTCGATTACTCGAGCGGGGGCGGGCCGGGCGGGTTGCACAGCGACTTGGTGATTTGCCTTGACGAGGTGGCCCGGCAGGCCCGGCGGTACCACACCGGGCGGGGCAGCGAGTTGGCCCGGTGCCTGGTGCACGGGGTGCTTCATCTGCGCGGCTACCGGGACGGCAGACCCGTCCAGCGCCGGCGCATGAAACGGGCTGAGGGACGGTTGCTGCGCCGGCTTGCGCGCCGCTTTCCCTTGAGTCAACTGACGCCCAAAACTAGACTGCGCTCGTGAACCGTTCGTTTGTCCGTTGGCGGGCGAACTTCGTCACCGGCTTGGCGGTCGTGCTGCCCGCGGTGGTGTCGATTGGCGTGTTGGTTTGGGTGTTCGGCTTCGTGGCCAACATCACCGATACGCTGCTTCTGTTGCTGCCCCCCAGTTGGACGCGCCAGCGCGGCGGGGAAGGTCCGGTCTATTGGTACTGGAGTTTGGTGGCGTTCCTGCTGGCGGTGATGCTGGTGGGGGCCATCGGCCGGTTGGCTCGTTACTACTTGGGCCGCAAGATGATCCAGATGCTCGACCAGCTCCTCTCGCGCGTGCCACTTCTCAACAAGGTCTATGCCACCGTCAAGCAGGTCAACGAGGCGTTTTCCTCGAGCAAGAAATCCTCCTTCAAACAAGTCGTGCTGGTCGAGTACCCGCGCGCCGGCATGTACTCGGTTGGGTTCGTGACCAGCGACGAGCATCGCGAGGCCGAGGGACGGCTGGGGCGCAGGGTGGTGAGTGTGTTCATTCCGACGACCCCCAACCCGACCAGCGGGTTTCTGCTCCTCGTGCCGGAGAACGAGGTGACTCGCCTGGATATGTCCGTGGCTGACGGCATCAAGTACATCATCAGCCTGGGAGCGATTGCGCCGGAGGCCCAAGGCAAGGGCCGGCCGGACGGGCAGGGGGGCGAGAAGGCCGGCGCGGGCACGCCGCCCTGAGCCGCAAGCCCGCGGCATGAGTTCCGAGCGCGCCAGCGGCCTGGTTCTGCGCACGCGCACCTTTACCGAGACCAGCCTGATCGTCCACTGGCTCACCGACCACGCCGGCCGGATCAGCACGCTCGCCAAGGGGGCACTGCGCGCCAAGTCCCCGTTCCGCGGCAAGCTCGACCTTTTTTACCAGGCGGACTTGAGTTTCAGCCGCAGCCGGCGGTCGGACCTGCACACGTTGCGCGAAGTGGTGGTGCGGGAGACGCACCCGGCTTTGCGCCATGACTGGGGAAGCCTCCGGCGGGCCGCCTACGGCGCGCTGTTGATCGAGCAGGTGACGGAGAGCGAGACGCCCGTCGAGGGCCTCTACCGGTTGTTGCTCCAGTTTCTGGTGGGGTTGGCGGCGCCGTCGCCCGGTCCTGCTCTGGTTCTGGCGTTCGAGTTTGCGGTGCTTGAGGAGCTCGGGCTGGGCCCCGACCCGGCGCGCGCAGGATTGAGCGAGGGCGGGGCGGCGACCCTGCGCAGCCTGGCCAACGGCGGGTTGATCTCTGCCAACGTGCTTCCCTTCACGCCGAAACGGAGTGCAGAGTTGGAGCGGCTGCTGGGGCGTGTGCTGCGCAGTCACCTGGGCCGGGAGCCTCGAGGGCGCGCCGCCGCGTTGGCTCCGCCGCTCTGACCCCGGTCGAGCCAAGGGACCGCGCGGCCGGCCCCGTCGCCCCTGGCGCTACGTTGACGCGGTCGCATTTCCGCCGCATACTGCCGCCATGAGCACGATCATCTACCCGCGCAGTCCGCGGGAAACGATGTGCGGCTGGGTCCACCTGCCGCGGTTCGTTGACAAGCTGCGGCTGCACCTGGCGGGGCAGCTCGCCGTCGAGTACCAGGAGAACCTCACGCGTGGCTTCGATGGCCGTTGGCTGACGGCGGCAGGCCTGGATGCCGCCACGTTCATCGAGGTCGTGAAGAACAGCATCACCGACGGCGAGGTGGCGGATTGGGTGCGCAAGAACGTTGTGCGTTCCGAGGCCGAGAAGGCGGCGTTTCGGGATGCGATTCTGGATTATCCGAAGGCGGACGATGAGGTGATGCAGGCGCGGCTGCGGATGCGCAAGGAACAGGCCGGCCTCCTGCAGCGCGCGGAGATCAAGACCTTCGTCGATTTCATCGACGCCGACGAAGGGCGCCTCTGATCGAGTGGGCTGCAAGGCTCGGTTTCACGGCTTGGTGAAGAGCACCCGGTGGATCGGAGTTGGGTAGGGGGCGTTCGGACCTTTGGCCACGTACCAGAGGATTCGGTTGAGTTCGTCCTCCGGCGCCAGATCGTAGTCGCTGAAGTTCATGCGGCGGGATTCCTTGGCGAACGGCGATTTCGCGGTGTTCTTTGCCTGCAGATCGAGATTGGGCAGCACGAGGTTGTACGGGGTCACCTGGGGTGTTTTCTGAAAGCAGTTGAACATGGGGGTGGCCCCGGCGTCGTATTGGGTCAGCGGGGGCAGCCCGAGGATCAGCTCGATCGTGCGCACCATGCTCGCCGTGGTGTAGAGGGTGCTGTCCACGACTCCCCGGCGGCAATAGGGGCTGATCACGAAACCGGTCGTGCGGTGGGCATCGACATGGTCCGGCCCGTTCTGGGCGTCGTCCTCGATGATGAAGATGGCCATCTCCTTCCAAAACCGGCTGCGCGAGGCGGCGGCCACGATTTTGCCCACGCCGATGTCATTGCTGGCCACCGAGGCGTCCGGCGTAAACGCCCCCGGAGTGGTTCCGCGCGTGTGATCCTCGCCCAGGGACATGATCGTGAATCGGGGGAGCACGCCCGTCTTCTCCGCCGCCTTGAGGTCGTTGATCCAACAATCCACACGGTCCATGTCGCGGGCGCCCGTCCACTTGCCGCGGTTGGCGGACGGCACCCGCCGGGCGCCTTCGCCGTAGTTTCTAAAGGTGACCCCATGCCGTTTGCAAAGGTCCCAGAGGTAGCCGGCGGTCGGGTTCTCGAGCTCGTCGTTGCCCAGTAGTTTGCCGTGTTTCGAGTAGGAGATGATCCAGGAGCGCTGATTATAGTCGTTGGCGATGGCGGCGTCGCACCAACTGTGGCCATCCACACTGACCTCGCCGTTGCAGTAGAGGTTGTCCAGGAGGACGTACTCGCGCGCCAGGCGGTGTTGGTTGGGGGTGATGTCCTCGCCGTACATGACCAGGTTCGGGTCGCCGTTGCCCGCCGGTTTGCCATGCGCGTCCTTGAAGGCGCCGAAGACCTGGTCGTAGGTTCGGTTCTCTTTGATGATGTAAAGGACGTACTTGATTGCGCACGGCGCTCCGACGCGGTCCGGGATCACGCTCGAGCCTTTCAGGGGCGCCGCCTGAAACGCCTCCGGGCGGTAGGGGGAGTTGCGGCGGACCTGCTCGGTGTAGGCCGCCATCCGCGCCGCGTCGGGTCGTCCGATGAACGAAACGGCGCCCGTGAGCGTTTTGCCGATGTAATCGAACGGGGGCGGTTTGTGGAGTTTTTGGGGACTGGCCGTTTGAGCTGGGACATTCGGGCGCGAGGCGAGGCCCTTGCCGTTGGCCACGAGCAGCGTCTGATTGTCCGGCGTCACGGCCAGGGCCGTTGGGTACCAGCCCACGGGGATGAAACCCTCCACCACCGAGACTGCCGGGTCGGTGATGTCCACCACCATCACGCTATTGTTGTCCGCGTTGGCTACGAACAGGGTTTTGCCGTCAGGGGCGACGGCCAAGCCATCCGGCGTGCAACCTTCCGGCGATTGAGGATAGAGCGAGGTTGCGATGATCTCGCGCGTGCCTTCCCAGATCCGATTCGTTGGGCTGGCCGCCGGGCCGGCCTGCTCGAGTTGCTGGGTGCGAATCACCTGCACGGTGTTGTCGCCGGCACACGCGACGAACAACCGCCCGTCCGGGGCCAGCGCCAGGTCGTTGGGCCGGACGCCGACGGCGATCTCATGCACGCGCCGGTGCTTCTCGGTGTCGATGACGCTGACGCTGCGGCCGCCCCAGTTGCTCACATAGAGATGCCGGCGATCGGCGCCAAAAAGACAGGAATGGGGATGCTGGCCCACGGCGACCACGGCCTCGAGGGCCAGGGTGTCCGGGTGCAGCACCCACACCTCGTGATTGCCCTCGTTGCAGACATACACCTTGCCGGTCACGGGATGGACCGCGATGCCTGCAAGGAAGGTGCGGTCGGCGTCCGGGAGAGGTTTGACAGGTTGATTGGTGCTGACGGCGCCCGCCGCATAGGTCATCACGTGCAACTCGCCCGAGTCTCCGCCCGAAACAAACACGCGCCGTCCGTCCTTGCTGAAGGCCAGTCCGTTCCAGGACTCCCCGAGCGGCACGAATTGCGTGACTTGCCCTGTGGCCAGGTCCACCAGGGTCAAACCCGTGTTGCTGAAACCGCCGCTGACGGCCAGCAGCCGCTTCTTGTCGGGGGAGATGACCATCTTCAACGCCATGTCGCTGATCGGGGTGTGGCGGCCCGCTGGCGTCACACCCCAGCCGCTGAAGAGCAGGTTCTCGTTGGGCGCCAACCCGGGCCGGGTGCGCACCGCGGGACTGTTGACATCCTCGTTCGCGGCGCGGGAGGGCTGCTGCGCCCACGCCGGCAGCGCCACCAGCGCCAAGGCTGAAACGATGAGCGCAGCGAGTGGAGTAAGGTTACTCAGCGACGAGTGGGGGCGCATCATAGGCTCGAGGGGCAGGTGGTTATTCTGTGCGGCAGTACGGAAAGCAGCTCCGCGACTTGCTGGCGGGAGGCGGTTCCGGTGGTGCCCAATTGGTGGATCACGATCGAGGCGGCGGCGGTCGCCACTTCGAGCGATTCGCGGAGCGTGGCTCCCGCCGCGAGGCTGGTCGTGAGGTTGGCGGTCACCGCGTCGCCTGCGCCCACGATGTCGATCTCGCCGCGCAGGGGCAGGGCGGGCACATGCTCGACGGTCCCGCTCGCATCGGCGCCGATCATGCCACGCTCCGCCAGCGTGACGAACACCCTCTGGCGCTGCCGCTGGGCCAGTGCCGCCGCCGTCGCCTCGAGCGCGGGCAAATCAGCAGCTTGTGCTGTGCCGGCAAGGGCTGCCAACTCGGCGCCGTTCATCTTGAACGTGACCGGGGGGTAGCCTCGCAGCCCGCGGCGGCTGTCGGCAATGATGAGCAACTCGGCGCGGGCAGCGGCGAGCTCGCGGATCGTGTCCAGCAATTTCGTGGTGACCACGCCGGTCTCGGGCATATCCACCTGGTCCATCAGGATCATGGCGTCCACCCGCGGGGCGAGGGCACGCACCGCCTCCTCGAGCGTGTCCTGGACGCTCGCCGGCGTCGGGGTCCAATTCTTGCTGTCCAACCGGTTGAGTTCGACGGGGGGCCGGCCGGGCTCGAGCACGAGCGGTTTGCAGTAGGTGAACGTGCGCCGCTCGGCCGTTTGCGCGAAGTAATCAAGGCGCACGCCGTCCTTCGCCGCGAGCGCGCGGCGCAGCTCGAAGCCTTCTCCATCCGCGCCGCAGAAGCCGACGGGGTAGATCTCTCCGACGCCCAGGGCAACGAGGTTGTTGAGGATCGTGCCCGCGGCGCCCGGTTGGCTGCGGACGTTCACGACGTTGTGCACGGTCAGGCCCGTCTCAAGCGACGTTTCGCCCCGCGCCGGGTCGATCTCGAGGTAACGATCCAGGCAGACATCGCCGATCACGGCGATCCGCAGGCGCGGAAAGCGTTCGGCGAGGGTCTGGAAGCGGGTTGCGTTCATGGGCTTGGCGGGGAAGAGGGTTCGGCGAACCTGGGAACTCGAGGGGCGCCGGGCGCCCTACGATGCGCCTGGCATCTGGTGATAGAGGTTGTGCACAAAGGCCAGGTTGTCGCACTGCGCGTAATGCATCTTGCCGCCCATGCGCGAGTAGCTCTTGCAGAACCGGAGGTAGTAGGCGGGGTTGGTCTTGGGGGGCTCGCCTTGGGACCAGTCCCAGTGGCCGCCGTCCTGAAGGTCCACGACGAAGATCGAGTGGTCGCGAATGACCGGGAGGCCGGCCTGGAGCCGAAGGTTGTTCACGCAACTGAGGCTCTTCTCGAACACTTGCGGCCCCATGATGGCCGAGCCCACGGAGAGCACCACGCCGCCCTCCAACTCCGCTACCGATCCCCCGAAGAGGCAAAAATCCAGCGCCGCCGCGCGCCCGATGACCGCGCCGTTGAACATCGGGTGGTTCGAGATGATGTCGTAGCCGATGCCGGGATGGACCGTCAGCGGCACGCCGAGGCGAAAGGCCTGGGTGATGATCGAAGCGTGTTTCCAACGGTGCGGCAGGTCGATCCGGCCCGCCGGGAGCTGATGACGGCGCATGGCTTGCAGGAGGTCGGCCCGGGCGGGCGCGAGCGGATGCTGCGGCTCGGCCCGCATCTCGGCCTCGAGCGCGGCCGGTTCCGGCAACGTCACGCCGTCCTCGGCCAGGAACCGTCCCAGCGCCGTGCCATAGCCTTCGCCGCGAATGCCCCCGGCCAGCAGGGCCAAGTGGATGTTGCGGCCCGTTTCCTCCCAGGCGCCGAATGTGCCGGTGGCCACGTTTTGCTCGACGCTCTCGGTCGAGCGTCCCAGCCAGGCGTACTCCCAGTCGTGGATGGTGCCGGCGCCGTTGGTGGCCAGGTGGGTCAGCCAGCCGCGGTCCATTAGCCGTTCGAGGATGAGCGCGGCCCCGTTGCGCAACAGGTGCGCCCCGTAGAGCAGCATCACGCTGGCGCCACGCTCGCGGGCCGCGAGCACCCGCCGGGCGCACTGCGCGATCAGCTCGTGGACGGCGGGCGGACAGGCGGGGGGGGGGGAATCGGGCGGGACGAGAATGTCCTCGACGCGCGTGAGGCTCCGGCGCTGCGCCAGCGGCAGCACCTTGAGCTTGCCCAGGTCCAGGGGAGCAGCGCGGCGCTTCATTGGCCCAGAATCAGCTCCAGGAGCGGGAGCGCGTCCCGGAAATCCGGGATCACCACGTCCGCGCCCACACCCAGAAGCCGGTGGCGTTTCCATTCGTCCATGCGGCCCGAGCCGTTGTGGGCTTCATCGCTGGCGACCGCCACCGCCAGGCCGCCGGCCTCCTTGGTGTTCTCGATTTCGACGTAACCGTCGCCGAACGCCAGAAGTTGGCTGCCCGCGATCCGGTGTTCGCGCAGAATGCGCTCGATCACCATTTTTTTTGAAAACTTCTTGTAGTCATCCAGGGCGCCGTAGATGTGCGGCCCGAAGTAGCGGGTCACGTCCAGGACTTCGGCCTCGCGCTTCACGAACACCTCGTCGGTGCCGCTGGCCAGGTAGAGATGCAGTCCGCGCCCGACCAGTTCTTCGAGCAAGGGCCGCGCCTGATAAACCAGCAGCTCGTCTGGCTTGGTGGCGCCGGTGCCGAGAGCTTCGATGCGGTGGCCGATGCGCTCATCGAGCCGCCGGAGATATTCGTGCTTGTACCAGAGCGGTTCGCGGGGTTGGCCGCCGCGTTCTTTGACGCGTTCAGCCAGTTGGATCATCTGGTAGATCGTCTGCTTGCCGTTGAGGCGCATGATGTCCTCGAATGCCAGCCGCCGCAGGTCTTCCTCGGTCTCGCCGGGGCGCGGGGGAAGCACCTCAACGAACATGGGAACCATGACCTCCGGCCATCCCTGGCGGATGAGCGAGAGGGTGCCATCGAAGTCAAACAGCACGTGGCTGATCCCCGGGCGTGGCGCGAAACCGGGGCTGAACTCGACCAATCCCGTGAAGGCGGTGGTGGCAAACATCGCGGGTCTGACTAACGGGTGGCAGGCCGGATGTCAATCATGCGTGAACCGGTGGCGCGGCTCGCTGGCCCATCCCTCAGCATTGTGCTTGCCTGGGCGCGCCCGGTTGTGCGAACAACAAGGCACCCGCCCGCCGCCGCGCCGGTCAGGCTGGCCGTGAAACGGACGCGGGTACCCGATCGCATGAATGCTCCATCGAATCAACTTAGCCGCCGCGAATTCACCCGGACCCTTGCCTGGGCCGGCGCGGGCCTTGCCGCGGCCGTGCCGGCCATGTCCCAACCGGCGCGTCCGAAGCTCAAGCTCGGCTTCGATAATTTCTCGGTAAGGGCAATGGGCTGGAAGGCTCCGGCGCTGATCGATTATGCGGCCTCGCTGAAGCTCGACTCCCTTTACATCACGTCTCTCGACGCCCTCGAGAACTTCGAGGAAGGCTATTTGCGCGAGGTGCGAGCCAAGGCGAAGGATCATGGCCTGGACATCCTGCTGGGGTCGTGGAGCATCTGCCCCACGTCGAAGGCGTTCAACAAGAAATGGGGCACGGCCGAGGAGCACCTTGCCCTCGGTCTGCGGCTGGCCAAGGCCCTGGGTTCTCCCGTCTTGCGCGTCATCCTGGGAACGCGCGAGGACCGCCGGACCGACGGCGGGATCGAGGCGCGCATTGCCGACACGGCCAAGGTGTGCCGCGCGGTGCGGAACCAGGCAGTGGACAGTGGCGTGAAAATCTCGATCGAAAACCACGCCGGCGACATGCAAGCCTGGGAGATCATTTCCCTGGTCGAGGCGGCGGGCAAAGACTACGTGGGGATCACCTATGACTCGGGCAACGCGGCCTGGACGCTCGAGGACCCGTTGGCGAGTTTCGAGGCGCTCGCGCCCTACGTCTTGAGCACGCACATGCGCGACTCGATGATCTGGGAATACGAGGAGGGCGCGAAGGTCCAATGGACGGCGCTGGGCGAAGGGTGTGTCGATCTCAAACGGTTGTTCGAGAAACTCGCCGAGGCCTGCCCCGGCGTGGCGGTGCATGCCGAGACGATCTCAGGGTTCGCCGTCGAGTTTCCTTATCTGAAATCAGGCTTCTGGGATGTCTGGTCCAAGGCGCGCGCGCTCGAGTTTGCGCGGTTCGTCTCGCTGGCGCGGCGGGGCAAGCCGCTCGAACCGCATCGTTCCCCGGACCAAAAGGCTGAGCAGGAGTACCAGAAGGGGGAGTTGGAGCGCAGTCTCCGTTACTGCCGCGAGACGCTCGGGCTGGGACTCAAGGCCTGACCGCGCAACCGTAGCGCAGGTTTCCAAACCGGTTTCCAAACCGGTTTCCAAACCTCCCTGCGCCTCGAGTAACAGGGGCATCCAGATCGCTCCAGAGGCCGCTGCTGACTGGGGAGCCGGTCACGCGCGCTACAGTTCGCAGCCGTGGCGCAGGTTTCCCGGGAAGCCTGTCACGCGCGCCGGGCGGCGGGCGCGTGGAGGAGTTCCTCGGCGATCTGCACCGCGTTGAGCGCTGCGCCTTTGAGCAGTTGGTCGCCGGAGACCCAGAAGCACAATCCGTTGTCGAGGGCGCAATCCTTGCGCAGCCGGCCGACGGCGCAATTGTCCTTGTCGGCAGTGAAGAGTGGCATGGGGTACTGCTTGTTCGCGGGGTCGTCCACCAGGTCCAGGCCGGGCGCCTTCGAGAGCACCTCGCGCGCCGCCTCGACGGTGACCGGCCGCGCGAACTCGGCGCTGACGGCCACGGAATGCGCGCGATACACGGGCACGCGCACGCACGTCACGCTGGCTCGGAAGGCCGGGTGATGCATGATCTTGCGGCCCTCGTTTTCCATCTTCATCTCCTCTTTCGTGTAGCCGGAGGGAAGGAACGCATCGACCTGCGGCAGCACGTTGAAGGCGATTTGATGCGGATAGACCTCGGAGGCCGCCGGTTGGCCGTTGACGATGGACTGGACCTGCCGGCGCAACTCTTCGATGGCCTTCGCGCCGGTGCCCGAAACCGCCTGGTAACTCGAGGCGAAGATCCGGTTGACATGGAACGCCTGGTGCAGCGGGTAGAGTGCCATGAGCGTGATGGCGGTGGTGCAATTCGGGTTGGCGATGATCCCCCGGTGCGCCTGCACATCCGCGGCGTTGATCTCGGGCACCACCAGCGGCACCGAGTCGTCCATGCGGAAGGCGCTCGAATTGTCGATCACCACGCAACCGGCCTTGGCGGCGTCCGGGGCGAATTGCCTCGAAATGCCGGCCCCGGCGCTGAACAGGGCCACGTCGATGCCGGCGAAGGAGTCCTGCTTGAGTTCCTGCACGGGAACCTCCTGGCCGCGAAAAGTGAGACGCTTGCCCGCGGAACGAGCGGAAGCCAGAAGTGTCAGCCGGCGCACCGGGAATGCCCGTTTCTCGAGCGTGCGGATCATCTCGATGCCGACCGCGCCGGTCGCGCCAACCACAGCCACGTGCGGATTTTGACTCATAAAGAGGGGTATTATACCCCGCAACCGGGCTGTGTCAAACGCGCCACGAACACGAGCAACCTCACGCGTTCACTGCTTCACCGCCCCACCGCCCCACCGCGCTTGCGACTTGCAGAATCGGAGTTGCGGGCGTAGGCTGACGGCAGCCATGGCGTCCTACGGCGAATCGGCGCGCACACGAGACCCGGCGATGAGAATCGCGGCGCAGTCGTGCCAGGTGTTGCTCGCCTCGTTGGGCAGCGCCGCCGTGATCCTCGCGGTGGCGGCCGCCGTGACGCCGGCCCGCAAGCCCGCCGATCCACCGCCCGCGACCAACGAAGTCGCGGCGGTTGAATCCGACCCGGCGGTCGAGACCCCCGCGCCCGTCGAGAAGGGACCCGCGCAGGCCGCGGCCCCATGGCTCTCGATTGGCGTCCAGGAGATTGTGAAGATGGCCGATGCCGGGGTGCGCCCGGCCGTTTTGCGGGCCTACATCGAGAACTCCTCGATCGCTTATCAACCCACGGCCGACGAGGTCGTGTTCCTCCATAAGCATGGACTGCCCGCCGACCTCGTCGTCGCAATGCTCCGGCACGGGGGCGAGTTGCGGGCGAAGCCGGCGCCGGTTCAAGGCAGCGCGGTTGCGGCATCAACGGCTGCCCCGGTGCGGACCGCGCCGGTGTTTCCTGCGCAGGCTCCGGTCTATGCACCCGCGCCGGTCTATGTGGTTACGCCGCCGCCTGCCCCAGTCTATGTTGAGGCCGCGCCGAGCTACTCTTACTCCTACTCCTATGCCTACGCGTACCCGGGTTGGAGCTACGCAAGCTACCCGCGCTACTACAGTTGGCATCGCCCGTGGGGGACGTGGGGCGGGGCCGGTTGGTGGCCGCGTTCTTCGTTCCATTCGTATGCACCGGCCTACTGGCCGCAGCGGGCAACAAGTGTCTCGGTGGGCATCGGCTTCGGGCATCGTAACGCCGGTGGTTTTTCGAGGTCTCTCGCGCACCGCATGGGCATCGGGCGGCGGCACTGAGTCTGGGCGGCGCCGCGTGACGAGACGAGGGGCGAGGGGCAGGTGAGGGCCTCCCATCGGACTCGCCGTCGCGCAGCGCTTTGGCGGAGCAGCGTGGGAGAGGGTGCCTCCGCGTCCGCGGGGGCGGGTGAGGGTGACGACGAGTGACAAGATTAGTGACGAGTGATGAGTGCCCCAACGCTTATGGGGCATTCCCCGGCGCTGCGCGGGGCTGGGGGCCGGCACTCGGGGCCAGCCCTGGACTCGGCGTCTCGGGCGCGCGCGGAATCCAGCCCGTCGTGGCCTGGCCTTCGCGACGGCGTTCTCGCGACTGAAGCAGCGCCTTGGGCGCCAACCGGTGATCGGCGAGCCAGCCTGCGGCGTGTTCCAGCCGCATTTCCAGCGGCGTGCAGTCGCGTACGTAAATGGCCGTGGCCTGCCAACGGGACATCGGTTGCTGGTCGAAGACCAAGACGAGCGTCTCCGAGGCGTGTGGTTCGAGGACGCGCGAGCGGACGTCGGCGAGATACCAGTACCCCGGCTCCGGGGTGATGCGGCAACCGTTGCGGGCGATGCGCCACTCGCTGGGATTGCGGACCTCGATGCAAGCGGCCAGGGCTCCGGCGGCGGTGTTGGTGTAGTGGAGGAAGGCCGCTTGGAGCAGCGGGCCGCGCGGGGGGTTGCGGAGCAGCACGAAGGCCGCCAGGGCGCTCAGCACCGCCGCCACGATTGCCAGGCTGCACACCGCGCGCTTCATTACTGCCGGGCCAGGTTGATTACCGAGTAAGGCAAGCTTGCGGGGGAACGTAAGGCTGCCGAATCCAACGGTCCAATCAATTAAGTTGAACGAGTTGAACGGTTGAACGGCAGAGCGGCGGTTCCGACGGGGCGAGGGGCGAGAACAGTTATGAGTTATAAGTTACGAGTCAGAAGAGCCCTCAGCTCGCCGGCCCCAGGCCTTCGCCGGCGCCGTCCGCGCCCCCGCCGTCCAAGTCGATCAAGATGTCGCGTGGTTCGGCCCCTTTGCTCGGGCCAACGATGCCACGGTTCTCGAGTTCATCCATGATCCGCGCGGCGCGAGTGTAGCCGAGGCGCAGCCGGCGCTGGAGCAAGGAGACACTCGCCTTCTGCTCGCTGCGGATGACCTCGATGCATTGTTGGATGATGTCCTCGTCCTCGTCGATCCCTTCGTCGTCATCAAGCCCTCCAGTGGTTTTCGAGAGCTGTTGATGAATCTCCATTTCGTAGCTCGGCTTGCCCTGTTTGGCGATGAAATCGACGATGCCCTGAATCTCGGGGTCCGTGACCAGCGCCCCCTGGGCGCGGATGAGTTTGGCCGAACCCGGGGGCAGGTAGAGCATGTCGCCCTTGCCGAGGAGTTTGTCCGCGCCCATCGCATCGAGGATCGTGCGCGAATCGACTTTGGCGGCGACTTGGAAGGCGATCCGGCAGGGGATATTGGCTTTGATGACCCCCGTGATGACGTCCACGCTGGGCCGTTGGGTGGCGACGATGCAATGGATGCCGGCGGCGCGGGCCATTTGCGTGATGCGCGCAATGGCCATCTCGACGTCGGCGGGCGCCACGAGCATGAGGTCGGCCAACTCGTCGATGATCACCACGATATAGCTCAGCTTCTCCGGGATCAGGATGTCCTCTTCGCGCGGGACCACGATCTCTTCGTCCACTTCGACCGCGAAGCCGTCGGCGCCGGCTTCGACTTTCTCGCGCTTGGCGGTGAGGGGCAATTCGGGTTCGCGCCGGGGCAGGGGTTTGTCCTTGGGGCGGTCGTTGAAGGCTCTGATGTTGCGCACGCCGACGCGGGCGAAAATCTGGTAGCGTTTCTCCATTTCGTTCACGACCCAGCGCAGGGCAAGGATGACCTTCTTGGGATCGGTGACGACGGGCACGACGAGGTGGGGCAGGGCGTTGTACTGCTGGAGTTCGACCACTTTGGGGTCGATCATCACGAAGCGGAGTTGGTCGGGCGGGTACTTGTAGAGGAGCGAGGCGACGATGGCGTTAATGCAGACCGACTTGCCGGAGCCGGTGCTGCCGGCGATCAGCAGATGCGGCATCTCGGCGAGATCGGCGACGATGGGGTGGCCGTACACGTCCTTGCCCAGCGCCAGGGGGATGCGCGCCTTGGCCTGGCGCCACTCCTCAGACTCGAGCAACTCCCGCAGGATTACTTTGGACTTGACGATATTGGGCACCTCGACGCCCACCGAGCTCTTGCCCGGGACGGGCGCCAGGATGTGGATGCGCTCGGCTTTGAGGGCGGCGGCTATGTTGTTGGTGAGCGCGGTGATCTTCTCGAGTTTCACCCCCGGGGCGGGATGCAGCTCGTAGCGGGTGATGGTGGGACCCTTGGTGATATCGCCCAGGGCTACCTCGATGTCGAACTGGGCCAGCGTCTGCTGCATGAGCCGGGCGTTGGCCATCAACTCCTCTTTGGACTCGGTGGGCTTGAGGGTGAGGTCCGGGAGATGCAGCAGGTCCAGCGGCGGCAACTGGTAGTTGCCGATCTGCGGCGTGGCGGCCACGGCCAGCGGCTTGGGTTTGCGCGGCGGCGCCGGCTTCGGCTTCTGGGGGGGGGGACGGGGCCGGTGTTCTCCCCGGGCGCGGCCTCGGGTCCCGGCTCGGCGGGACGAGGCTCGGAGACGCCGAGGACCTCCGCCGTGGTTGCCGCGCGCAACTCGCGGGCGGGAATCAC
>Ga0233425_10001734_pt1 | contig 46714 bp, 36 predicted proteins | sample Watercolumn_Towu_2_FD_181712 | JGI IMG/M metagenome (GOLD analysis project Ga0233425, IMG submission 181712) | Freshwater microbial communities from Lake Towuti, South Sulawesi, Indonesia - Watercolumn_Towuti2014_140_MG | ecosystem: Environmental > Aquatic > Freshwater > Lake | place...
CGGCCGATGCTCCGGAACGCTCAGTCAGACCGTCGATCCTGGGGAAGCCCGGAAAGCCCACTCCGCCCAGCGGCCCGTGCCTTGCGGAGGAGCGCTCGATTCGAGCCGCTTGCAAAGCCCCCGGATTCCTCTTGCTGCCGCCAGGGCGACTCGCTATCCTGGCGTTGGAACGAGACAAAGCCGCCGTGTCCTACGAAGCCTTTGGCGAAGTAGGATCGACAGTGCTCATGCGGCTTTCAGGGTGGTAAACATGCGGACCGGCAACTCACGGGAGGCGCTTCAAACCTGGGCGGGCACAAAGCCGATCGGCCTCTTGAGTGTTTTGTTGGCCGTGTTGCAGACGCTGTGCGCAGTTGCCTTGCTGATGTCGTGCCGGGGGCCTGCGGTCGTTGCTAAGGACGGGGCCCAGTACCCCCTCGACAACCGAGCCGGGGATGTGGGAGGAGACGGGCGGGGACCATTCGACGTGCCCGGGTCTTCCTCCGATGTCGTGAGCCTCGGAGCGTGCTCTACGCCTTGCTCCAACTGGAAAAGGCCGCCGGCGGGCAGCGATGTCTGTTCTGGGGAGGGTCCCCCGTGGGACGGGGTTCTGACCTCTAAGTGGTCTCCTCTCGGGGCGCCGCTCGAGTCGCGTGTCGTCGGCTCGATGAGCGTGCGTGACGTGTTCCCATTCGGCGATGGCTGGATCGGGCGGGTCGGGGAGACATCCCTTGCCGTGTGCCCGTCCGATGGAGAAGAGGAAGGGGGAGGGTGGCAATGGGAACGCCTGGTGTTGAAGGGCTTCTTCCGGGAGATCGCCGTGGACGGCGAGACTCTGGTGGCAAGGGGGGATGAGGGACTGACGGTCTTCGAAGTGTCGCCGGAAGGAATTGCGCAGAAGGGGAGCATCGCTCTGCCGGAGCCGTTTGCTGTGGCAGTGAGGGGCAAGACGGCCTACGTGCTGGGAACGGACATCGGGGGAACGGAGGCGTCGGGGGAGTCTTGTACCGGAGACCAGTTGTTCCAGATCGACGTGTCTGACCCGTCGGCCCCGTCTTTGACGGCCACGGCAAGTATCGGCTTCAAGGGGGTGCCACCGGACCAGGAGGGGGCGGCGGTGCAGGCCGTCGACTCCGGGGCCATCGTGTCTCTGTCTTCTTTTCTGTTCTGCGCCGGCGATGCGTCGGGGGCCTTCGGGGGGATGTGCAACTCCCTGGGGCAATCCAAGCTCGAACCCCTCCTGCTGGCCGCTGGTGGCGACAAGATCTGCTACGGGGTTGAGGGAGCTTCGTTTGGGGTTGCGTGCGCGGATATCGGGAATTGCAGCCCGTTGTCGTTCTCCGAGGACCAGTTGCCCGGGTTGCCCGGGTACGAATTGGAGGGGCTGACTCGTTTCGGGGAGGGGTATGCCGGTCTGGTCCTGCGGTACGAGGATTCGCCCATGCAGTGGGGAGTGCTCGACGGCAGCGACGGCGGCGGGCCGAACCTGCCCTTCCTCTCTCTGTCGGAGCCTCGATCCGCACGCGCCACCATACGTGCGGCCGGCGACCACGTCGTCGTGAACACGGAGGACTTCCGAATCTACCTGGTTGGACGACAGAACAAGGAGCTCACCCTGGAGCGGATGTGGAGTCATGACGGACCGGTGCTGTCTGCCGCTGCCAATCCATCGTGGACGTACGTGCTCTGGGGCCGTGCCGTGGGCGCGTTTGCCCGCTCTGCCCCGACGGGAGCATCGCCGAGCCACCGTTTGGAGCTGGAGACGGAAGGTGCGGACCGGGGCGTGGTGCGAGTCGTGGGAGACACAGTCTTCGCTCTGCTGGGGAGGGAGTTGAAGCTGCTGTCTGTCGAGGCCGATGGATCTCTCGTCCTGTTGGAGGAGATGGAGCTCCCTTCGGAGACGGGGGAGTTCGTCCTGCCCGAGGAGTACGGCGGGGAGGTGTTCCCGGTGCGGCCGGGCTGGGACCGACTCGTCGTGGCCGAAGGTGCGGTGTTCGTCGCAGGGGGAGCTTTTGGAGACCATGTCCTGCGTGTGCAGGTGGATCTGGAGGGCTCTCCCCGCATGACACCTGCGGGCCAGTTCGATGCTCCGGCCTTTGAGAGCACGTGCCTTCTGCCGGAGTCCTTCCGGCAGAATCCGTCGGTGCTCGGGCAACTCCTGCCCGTGGTTTGTGACGGGGTCCTTGCCCTGGTGGACTTCGACCACCCGGAGGTGCCGGCTGCCACATACGAATTGGAGGTCGAGGGTCTGGACCATGGCTCCGTGACGTCCATGGCTGGAAATGCCGAGCGGCTCTTCGTTGCCCTGGAGAAGCAGGCCGATTGCGACGGCCAGGACAGATACTGGCAGCAGATACTCGAAGTCGGGGCGTCCGCGGAAGGCAAGCTCGTCCAGCTTGCCCGAGTCGGGTTGTTTTCCAAGCCCGTAAGCTGGCGGGACCCGCATCTCGACGTCGAGGCGGGACGGCTTGTCCTGGTGGCCGCATGTCCGGACAGCGACGCCGGCGCCTGCATTTACCAGGTCGACGTGGAACAAGCGGGTGCGATGAAGTTGCTGTCGGTCGCACCGGCAGATGCGGGATACGACCCTGGGAGCGGGCACTTCCTTTGGGGAACCAGTGGCTACTTCCAGGTCGTGGATGGGCGCGTGGTGGAGATCTCGCATTGTCGGGACGGGGTGGGCTCCGCTGAATTGGCACCGTGATGGCACGTACTCTCGCGATAGGTTTGAGTGCACAGGTGCTTGCCTCTGTAGTGTCCATGTTTGCGGCTGCGGTGGGGCCAAGACCCCGGACGGAGAAGGGTGCGGGGTGCGGAAGTGCCGCAGGTGCGTGGTGCGGAAGTGCCGCAGGTGCGTGGTGCGGAAGTGCCGCAGGTGCGTGGTGCGGAAGTGCCGCAGGTGCGGGCTCCCCAACGGCTTGAGAGGCCACGTTTCCTGCGGCGGTACGAGTGCATTGCTAGTTTCGTGCCGGGAGTGCGGCTCCCGAACTACGTGTGCCCCCACCGGGGGAAATGCCTGGCCGTCCCGGGACGGCCAGGCAAAGGGGGCGTTCCGGGTTGCTCCAGAATCGATGGTCGGCTTCCGCACTCGGAGGCCGTGCTGCTGCGTCGGCCGATGCTCCGGAACGCTCAGTCAGACCGTCGATCCTGGGGAAGCCCGGAAAGCCCACTCCGCCCAGCGGCCCGTGCCTTGCGGAGGAGCGCTCGATTCGAGCCGCTTGCAAAGCCCCCGGATTTCTCTTGCTGCCGCCAGGGCGACTCGCTATCCTGGCGTTGGAACGAGACAAAGCCGACGTGTCCTACGAAGCCTTTGGCGAAGTAGGATCGACAGTGCTCATGCGGCTTTCAGGGTGGTAAACATGCGGACCGGCAACTCACGGCAGGCGCTTCAAACCTGGGCGGGCACAAAGCCGATCGGCCTCATAGTCCAAGATTGGAGGGGAGATGGATGTGTCGCTTGGCCAAAACGCGCAAAGATGAATTATGCATGAATGGCAGACGGGGGGGGCGTGCGACTAGATTCAAGTTGCGAATGTGGGCCTCGCTGTAAGGTGTCGGAATGGGGAGTCCGTGGGTTGGCTTGCGGCTTCTTGCTGTGCGCAGCGATCTGCGCTTGCACAGGTGCGGGTAGCCTTGCCTCTGACTGCGCCGATCTCAAAGGGACTCTGGACTGCAATTCCGGCCGGTGTCCGGCAGCCGACTGCGGCTCGTGCAACAACACCGCGGACTGTCGTTCCGCCCCATGTCCGGAACCCGACTGCAGTTCGGCTAAGGAGGTTGTCCCCGACCCCTGCGCTGCCTGCCCTGAAGCGGGGTACTGCAAGGCCGGGCACTGCTACGACTGCTCCGAGGAGGGCTTCTGCAACGCGGTCGAGTGCCAGGACGACGGGAATCCGTGCACGCTGGAGGAGATCGACCCCGAGACCGGCGCGTGCGCCAGCGTCGTCAACCCGGCCTGCGAGGAGCCCATGCGGAACATGCTGCGCATCTTCCGAGGGGCCTCGGCGTACTACGGAACCTGGGCCTGCGATCCAGACACGAAGACATGCGAGGCAAGGAAGCCGAAACTCGGCAAGCCGCTTGCCATGGAGCAGGGATACTCCCCGGAGGCCGGCACCTGCTGCGGCGCAGAGGGGGGGCCCGACAAGAACGGTGACGGCTTCTGTGATGCCGACGCCGCCCCCTTCCGCTCCCCGGTGTGGAAGGTCCTGGGGTTCCATCTCGACGGCGTCCATCGCTACTCATACTCCTTCGTTCAGACCGGAACCGGAGCGCTCGGAGAGGAGATGTTCACGATCTTCGCTCGCGCCGATCTGGACTGTGACGGGAAGGTCGGCGAGTGGGTGCTGAAGGGATCGTTCAAGGCGGATGGATTGATATCCTTGGCCACGGCGATTGGCATGCTGCCGGTTGCAGAGCCCAAGGAGTTCGAGTATCTGCCCGAGGATGGAAGTGGAACCGAGGCGGTATCGGCCGCCTGGGCCGTCGAGCAATTCTGGGAGCCGGCGAGCGCGGGCCACGATTCGGGCCAGACTGGCGGGCCGGACGCCTCCCCGACAACGATGGCTTCCGTTCCAACACACGCGGAGAGCCTGTACGGCCGTCTCGACGAGCCCATCCGGCACTTCGTGCGCCTCCACGAAGGGGCCTTGCGGTTCTATCGCGTTCCCAAGGCTCAGGTGGGGGCCCCGGCCTGTCAGGTGACCTCCTCGGTTGAGGCGGCGAAGTATATGAAACATCTTCCAATGTACACCCCCTTGCATAGCGGTGGGTGGTTCCCCGTCGAGCAGGCCTGTTGCGCGTCTCTTTGGGGAAAGGACCAGAATGAAGACGGACTTTGTGATCGGGATCCTGACATGTGGGAATTGGACCCGTGGGCATCCCTTGGATTCGTCATCCTGGGGCAGCACGCTTGGTGGTACCAGTTCAAGGAGCTTCCTGTCGGGTTCGACCCCGCGGCCGGTGCGGACACTTTCGGCTTCCGGATCGATGCCATGACCAACGAACAGTGCGACCCGGTGGCCTCCAGGGTCAGCCTGCAGCAGACGGTGTTTCCCGTGGGCGGCAAGTGCGAGGTGCCGGATACGCATGACTGGTTCGTCCTCTTGCCGGACATGGAGTACTTCCCGGTTGCGGAACTCGATTCGAGCATTGTCCTCCCGCTGGGCGGAATCCGGTGGGGGCAGATGCTCGGAAATGACCTCTGGCACGGGGTGAACTGGTCGGAGGGGGAGGGCATTCCCAACCATGATGCCCGTGTCGTGCTCTTCGAGCCGATGTCCTCTCTGCAACACATAGCGAATGGGATTTCGTCCTACTATGAAGCGCATTGCGGCCTGCCGGCCCTGCCGGACTGGACCCCTTCCACGTCGGACTGCTGCGACTACGACGCGTACGATTCGCTGAAGTCGGAATGCCAGGGGAATCCCGAGTCGTGGAATCATGAGTTCTGGACCGCTATCGGATTCCGGATGGTGGTACCTCACCACTATGTCTACCGGGTCACGTCGACGGCTATCGAAGGAGACCAGTTTCTCATCACCGCCGAGGCCAAGGCGGACCTCAATTGCAGCTTCGGGGCCGGCAGCACGATTCGGCGTTTCGGAGTGGCCTCTGCGGGAGCCGGCGGGTGTGCTGTGACGTGGATCGAGGGCTACGACACGAAGAACCTCTTCCAGTAGAGCGTTGCCACCCCGGCGGTCCTGGCCGGAGCGCGCACTCAGAACGGCGGGAGCAGGCGATGAAGGTGAGGCCGGTCAACGACGTCATGGCTCTTGGTGTTGAGGCCACCGGTGCGGTTGGCGTCCACGTCCGCGTCCTCCTGTCTGCCTCGGACGGAACACCGGAGTTCACCATGCGGCTGTTTGATCTGGCCCCGGGCGGCAGGACGCCGTATCACCGCCACGACTACGAGCACGAGGTGTTCGTGCTGTCGGGGAGGGGAACCGTGCGGCAGGGGGACGAGCGGACTCATCTGGCACCGGGGACCGCCGTCCTTGTCCAGCCGATGGAGTGGCACGGGTTCGAGGCGGACGGCCAGCAGGGGATGCAGATGCTCTGCCTCGTGCCCAACCGGGCGTACGTGCCGGGGCAGTTCCGGATTGATGAAGGCTCGTAGGCTGCGAGCAACTGGGCTTTCGGAAGGCCTAGGGAGGTGGTCATGGACACTAGGGATGCCTTGTTCGAGCAGGCGAAGTGGAAGTGCCAGGGCAGCTACAAGGCGCAGCCGGGCATCGATGGGGGGCTCGATGTGCAGATGCGCTTCTCGGCTGCGGGGAACACCTTCCCCAAGGTGCCTTTTCTGCTGCAATGGCCCGAGGAGATGGCTATTGGCGGTCCAAAGCGAAGAAGCGATGCCATTCGGGGTGAGGCGCTGCAGGAAGGTCGATGTCGCCTGAATCGGAGACTGGTGCCAATCGGCCCCGGGAGGACTGCGTTGAATAGCTGGGTTGAGATTGCTGGAGGATTCTTGGTTCTGCTTGCGGCGGTGTTGGCAGCAGCGTGCGGTACCGGCGGGAGGCAAGCATCGGACTTCATCTCGGAGGCCGACGTAGGGGAGAGCCACTGCGTGGCGACTCCGCCGGGAGGCTACTGCAAGGATGGCCGCGCATACGATTGTTCGGAGGAAGGCTTCTGCAACGCTGTCGAGTGTGAGGACGACGGCAATCCTTGCACGCTGGAAACGGTCGATCCTGCCACCCATGTATGTGCCCGGGTTGTCAACGAGGCCTGCCGGGAGCCGATCCGGAACATGATCTCCATTTTCCGGGGGGCGGCGGCCTATTACGCAACGTGGGATTGTTCCGGATACGACAAGAAGTGCCATGCCCGGATCCCGAAGCAGGGTATGCCGATAGCCATGGTACAGGATCTCGCACCTTCCGCGGGTACATGCTGTTCCGCGAACGGCGGACCAGACAAAGATGGAGATGGCCTCTGCGATCCCGACCACGAGAGGTTCCGCAGCCCTGTGTGGAGGGTCCTCGGCTTCCGGTTGGACGGGGCTCACCGCTACTCCTACGGCTTTGCGGAGTCGGGAAGTGGTGGCTACGGCGAGGAGATCTTCTCGGTCCATGCGGTGGCCGATCTGGACTGCGACGGCAAGGTTGGGGAATGGGTATTGCGTGGCTCCTTCAAGTCCAACCCCAAGGCAGCGGAACCGGACTACTTGGTCATGGAGGAGCCGTTTGAGTTTGAGTACCTGCCTGAGGACGGAGATGGCGTCCGAAGCGTGCCGGCCGGGTGGGCTGCGGAGCGGTTCTGGGAGCGGTCGAAGTGGGAAGTCGTGGATGTGGTTTACGATCAGTCAGGTCTCATGGCGGAGTACTCTTACCAGTTTGCGAGCGCCGCTGCATTCGAACCGAAGCTCGATGATTCGCTCTACTCGAAGCTAGCTGAGCCCATCCTGAGTTTGGCCAGAATACACGACGCAGCGTTGCGCTACTACCGGCTCCCCAAGGCGGAGGTCGGTGCTCCGGCCTGCCAGCTTGCCGACCCTGGTCTGGTGGAGAAGTATGCGAAGTACCTGCCTGAGTATCAGCCAGTGGACGCGGGCCCGACTCCAGTGGAGCAAAACTGCTGTAGGTCGACTGAGGGCCGAGACATGGACGGGGATGGGTTCTGCGACCGGGCGCCGGCGGACTGGATTGGTGGGTGGGGCAAGCTCGGCTTCACCATGCTCTCTCAGCATGAGTGGTGGTACTCGTTTGAGGAACTCGCTGCCAGTCCGGTTCCGGGAGCCGGACCCGACTCGTTCGGCTTCAAGGCAAGGGCCGTGACTGCTGTGGATTGTGGGTTGATGGATCTACAGGAGGTGGAGCTGCTGCAGACCGTGTCTGGGGGGGCCGGCGGGAAGTGCGGGGTGTTCAATGCAAGTGCAGGTAAGCTGAGCCTTCCCGACATTGAGTACCGTCCGATGGGACAGGGCGGAGGGACCATTGTTCTTCCGGTCCACTCGGGGTGGATGAACCAGCTTGTCGGAAACGCAACGTGGCAGGGCGTCGGGGGACACGGCGAAGTCTTGCCGAATCACGATATTGACATTGCCCTATATGAGCCGATGTCGAGTCTTCAGGCTATGGCGAACGGGATCTCGACATACTGGGAACAACACTGCAGCTTGCCGGAATTGCCCGACTGGACGCCGGCCGAAGGGGGGTGCTGCGAGGAACTCTCCAGTCTTGAGTTGAAGCCGGCCTGCCAGGGGGACATCTCGAGCTGGGAACACGAGTTTTGGACTGCGATCGGGTTCCGGATGTCCTTCCCGCATCGATATGTTTACCGCGTCGAGACCAAGCCAATGGACGGTGGGGAGTTGCTGATCACCGTGGCGGCGAAGGGCAGCCCGGGCTGCGAAGCCGAGATGGGTGGCGGTGAGTTGCACCGCTTCGGCGTGGCAGCGACAGGCCTGAACGGTTGCACCCTCACCTGGATTCCGGGATACGCCCAATGGTACCTGTTCAACTAGGAGCAACTGCCGAACTGCGGGTTGAGGAGCTGGGGAGCGAACGTAGCAGGGCAACTTGGCGTCCGGGGTTTCGAGGAGTCGGAAGTACCCGTGAAGGTTCCGGGGCTCAATCGAGGTGATCCGCACGATGTCTTGTCGTCAACCAAGTCTGAGTCAATGAAACTCGTCCAGTTCAGAGAGGCCGAGGCGGTCCCAGTTGAAGCGCCCGGCACAGTCGGCGTCCGCGCCCGCGTCCTTCTCGCCGCCTCGGACGGTGCTCCCAACTTCACCATGCGGCTGTTCGAGCTGGCCCCGGGCGGCAGGACGCCGTATCACCGCCACGACTACGAGCATGAGGTGTTCGTGCTGTCGGGGAGGGGAACCGTGCGGCAGGGGGACGAGCGGACTCATCTGGCCCCGGGGCCGCTGGGCACCTCGCCCGAGGGGCGAGGAGTGATCTTCGAGGCCCGCCATCCAGTCCCGAGACTATCAAGCGCAGCCGGGCCGCCGGTACCCGCCGCACCCTCGCAGGCCGTCGGGTTGCCCGCACCAGCGGTCAGTGCGGGGCATCGGCCGTCGGGTTGCCCGCACCAACGGCCCGTGCGGTGCCTCGGCCGTTGGGTTGCCCGCACCGACTGCCCGACACCGTCAACGCCGTCGGTCCTTCCAGTAGTCCGGCTTCCTGTGCAGATGCATCACGGCAAGGACCAGGACCTTGCTCTTCTCAGTGCTGAACAGCAACCCGTAAGGGAATCTGTTTGTCAGGCAACGGCGGATGTCACCATCGAGAACAGGCCAGGCCGTGGGAAAGGACGCAATGGCACGGACTGCCGCATGCACCTCCAGGGCGAAGTCCTGTCCGAGGCCTGGTTCGACGTCCTCGTACCAGTCGACCGCACGGACGAGCTCTTCTTCAGCTTCGGGATGGAACTCGACCTTCATCGAGCAGGGCGTCTGCCGAGCCGGGCGAACACCCGGTCCGAGGGGACAGGCTTTGCCTTGCCGGAACGCAGCTCGTCCAGCCGAACGGTGGCCTTCTCAACCCAGGCCTTGTCCACTTCCCGGTCAGGGGAGTTCAGGGTGCGCAGAAGCAGGTCCACGATGCGCGCTCGCTCCTCCACGGGCAGGGACGATGCCCGTTCCACGATGTCTTCGGCGCTCTGCATGACCCCCACCTCCACAGCCGAAGGATAGACCAACAACGGTTGCACTTCAAGCGATTGCGTTGGTCCCGATGGCCATGCTCAAGAGGGCGATCTTCCTGTCCTGGCCTGGAAGATCGCCCAGCCCGAGCAGACGGCCTCGTACGCTCCGTCGCAGATTTCCGTGGTCGGCGGCTACGCGTTCCTGTTCGGGGATAAGTTTGCCGTCGTGGACGTGCACGGCTGTTGGCGGGGGAAGTAGGGACGGGCTGCGCTTCATCGGCCGTCGGTGCCCGAATGCGCAGTCAGACCGTCGATCCTGGGGAAGCCCGGAAAGCCCACTCCGCCCAGCGGCCCCGGGGCCGCTGGGCACCTCGCCCGAGGGGCGAGGAGTGATCTTCGAGGCCCGCCATCCAGTCCCGAGACTATCAAGCGCAGCCGGGCCGCCGGTACCCGCCGCACCCTCGCAGGCCGTCGGGTTGCCCGCACCAGCGGCAGGTGCTGCTGCCCTGAACGGAACCCAAGAAGCGCACCCTGTCTTGACAGGGAGACAGAGTTCCTCCAGAATGGAGGACGAGGAGGGCGGAACATGGCTACTCTCAATGTCAAGAACCTCTCGGACGAACTGTACGAGAAGCTCAAGAAGCGATCCCGAAGAAGCCGTCGGTCCATTGCCCAGGAGGTCTCGGTCATCCTGTCACGTGCGCTCGCCGAGGACGGCGAGCTCTCGGTGACGTCCCTCCGGGGACTGGGGAAAGAGCTGTGGGCCGATGAGGATGCGGCCACCCACGTCCGCAAGGAGCGGGAAGCATGGGACTGATCGACGAGGTCGGTGCCGGGCCGGTGGCGCTGGATACCTGTGTCTTCATCTACTACATTGAGGAGCATCCTGCTTTCCTGCCGATCGTCGAGCCGGTTTTCAAGGCCGTGGACCGAGGGAAACTGCAGGCCGTCACGTCCGACCTGACGCTCCTCGAAGTCCTGGTGGTGCCGTATCGCATGGGCGATGTCCGGCTTGCCGAAAAGTACGAAGCGCTGTTGACTCGAAGCCGGGGGCTATCCGTGGTCGGGCTCTCGAGGAGTCTGCTTCGTGGGGCAGCCCGTATCCGCGCAGCTGCCGGCCTGAAGACCCCGGATGCCATCCAGGTGGCGACCGCACTGGCTGCCGGGTGCACTTCCCTGGTCACTGCAGATCGCAACATCCCGGACATCGGTGGGCTGCGCATCGTGGACCTGGCTGCCGCCCACCGGAGAGAGCCATGAATTGCCTTCTACAGGCCCCTCCTCCGTGGTAGTCTACCCGCGGAGTTTGAATCCAATCGCAGCCAGGAGGCCCAACATGCTCAGATTGCTTGCTGCCGTCATCGTGACTGCCGCCGTCGCCCTGGCGGCCCCCGGAACCCGGGCCGACGACAAGTTCACCCAGATGCTCATGAAGAAGGGGGACAATGCCTTTGCCCACCGTGCAACCAAGGGCAACGGCGATGCAGCCCGCCAGAACTACGAGAAGGTCCTCGCCGTCGATGCCAACAACGTCGAGGCCCGCTGGAAGCTCGGAATGACCCTCTACTGGCTCGGTACCCATGCCGGCAGCCGCGAAAAGGAGATGGAGCTGTTCGAGACCGGTATCCGCTACTGCCAGGAAGCGGTCAAGCTCAAGGATGACTGCGTGCAGTGTCACTTCTGGCTGGCCGTGTCCTACGGCAAGTACGGCGAGGCCAAGGGGATCCTCCAGAGCCTCGGCCTTGTCCCCTTCATGCAGGAAGCCCTCGAGAAATCGAAGAAGCTCGACGACAAGTACGAGTGGGGCGGCGCCTATCGCGTGCTCGGCCGACTCTACTTCAAGCTGCCTGCCATGAAGGGCGGCGACAACAAGAAAGCCATCGAGTACCTGAAAAAGGCCGTCGACATCGGCCCGACCCACCTCATGAATCACCGCTTCCTTGCGGAGGTTCTCCTCGCCGAAGGCAAGAAGGACGAGGCCAAGGCCCTGCTCAAGGAGATCATCGACACCCCGGAAAACAAGCTCCTCAAGGCCAAGTACCCCGAGATGAAGGAGGAGCAGGAGGACGCCAAGAAGCTCTGGCTCAAGGAGTGGGAGAAATACTGGTAGGAGGTTCCCCATGAAGAAGATTCTTGTTGTTGTGCTGTTCCTGGTTGGCGCCGCGGCAGCGGCATTCTTCCTGTTCAAGTCCCAGGCGGACAAGGACACGGCCAACATCACGAAGCTGGATGAGACGAAGGTCTCGAAGGAGAAGCTCGACGAGCTGGCCAAAGGCAAGAGCGGCGACTTGCGCACCGTCATGCAGGCGGCCCAGCAGGCGGGCGACATGAAGGCCGATGACAAGCTCAAGCTCTGGCAGACCCAGCTTGCCAGCGACAACCCTGCCGTGCGCTTGAAGGCGCTCCAGGAACTGGCAGCGCTGGCCAGGGAGAAGAACCAGACCGCCCTGGATCTGATCAGGAAGGCCGCTGCCGAGGACAAGGACGAGGACGTCAAGATGATGGCGGAAATGCTTGTCGAAGAGCTGACCGCTGCTCCGGCCGAGGGGGGGCAGAAATGAGGAAGCTCCTCCTGTCCGTTGCCCTGGCCGCCTCGCTCGCCGTCTCCTGCGCAGGGACGATCGTCGAGTCCCCCGACGTCAAGCTCGAGGGCTCGGAGCAGATCAAGGCTGCGCTCAAGGGGGATGACTTTCGCACCAAGAACCAGGCGCGGGAGAAGCTGGCCACGCTGGACCCTGCGGAACGCCTCTCCGTCCTCCAGGATCTGCTGAAGGAAGGGGATGCCCCGACCCGCCTGCTCGCCGTGGCCGAGCTGCTCAACCTCGAGCCTGCCGTCTACACCCCTATTCTAGCCGACGTGGCTGCCTCCGATCCCGACCCGGAAATCCGCGAGTTCGCAGCCGCCGCTGTCGAACCCGAGCCTGCGGAAGAGCCGGCCCCGGATGGGGACGGCCCGGAACCCTCCGATTCGGTCGAGCCCCCCGCCCCCGAACCCATCGAATAGGCCCACAGTTCGCCTTGACACAGGCTTGAACCCCATTACTTTACGGGCAGGTTTCCTCCCGCGGGCCCGGGAAGAACGAGATTGGGGCCCTGGAAGCGGGCGGCCACGACGAGGTGAGCAGATGGGCAAGATCATCGGAATCGACCTGGGTACCACCAACTCCGTCGTCTGCGTGATGGAAGGCAAGGAACCCAAGGTGATTGAAAACGAGGAAGGCGGCCGGACCACTCCGTCCGTTGTGGGCTTCGACGACAAGGGCGGCGTACTGGTCGGCCAGATCGCCAAGCGCCAGGCCATCACCAACCCGGAAAACACCGTGTACTCCATCAAGCGGTTCATGGGGCGCCGGTTCGCCGAGGTCGGCGAGGAAATCAAGATGGTCCCCTACGCTGTCAAGGGGAACGGGAGCAACGACGTGGTCGTCGACATCCGCGGCAAGCCCTACAGCCCGCCCGAGATCTCGGCCCGCATCCTCCAGAAGCTCAAGCGGGCAGCCGAAAGCTATCTTGGCGAGGAAGTGAAGGAGGCCGTCATCACCGTGCCGGCCTACTTCAACGATTCCCAGCGCCAGGCCACCAAGGACGCGGGCCGCATCGCCGGCCTCGAGGTCAAGCGCATCATCAACGAGCCGACCGCTGCGGCGCTGGCGTACGGCCTGGACAAGAAGAAGAACGAGGTCATCGCAGTCTACGACTTCGGTGGCGGCACCTTCGACATCTCCATCCTCGAAGTGGGGGACAACGTGGTGGAAGTGATCTCCACCAACGGCGATACCCACCTGGGCGGTGACAACGTCGACCAGCGGATCATCGAGTGGCTCGTGGCCGAGTTCCGGCGCGAGTCGGGAATCGACGTGAGCAAGGACCGGGTCGTGATCCAGCGGCTCAAGGAAGCGGGGGAGAAGGCCAAGATCGAGCTCTCCGTCGCCATGGAGACCGAGATCAACCTCCCGTTCCTCACCGCAGATGCCTCCGGTCCCAAGCACATGCTCATCAAGCTGTCCCGCGCCAAGCTCGAGCAGCTCTGCGAGGAGTTCGTGGAACGCAGCTTCGAGCCGGTCCGCCGGGCCCTGGCCGACGCGGGCAAGCGCCCTGGCGACATCAACGAAGTCGTGCTCGTGGGCGGCATGACCCGCATGCCTCTCATCCAGCGCAAGGTCGAGGAGTTCTTCGGGAAGCCTCCGCACCGGGGCGTCAACCCTGACGAAGTCGTGGCCATGGGGGCCGCAGTCCAGGGCGCCGTGCTCGGCGGCGAAATGAAGGACATCCTCCTGCTCGACGTGACCCCCCTCTCGCTGGGAATCGAGACCCTGGGGTCGGTCATGACCCCCCTGATCCAGCGCAACACGACCATCCCGTGCACCAAGTCGGAGACCTTCTCCACCGCAGCCGACAACCAGACCAGCGTGGAGATCCACGTCCTCCAGGGCGAGCGCCCCGTCGCTGCCGGAAACCGGACGCTCGGCCGCTTCATCCTGGACGGAATCCCGCCCGCACCCCGCGGCATCCCTCAGGTCGAAGTCTCCTTCGACATCGATGCCAACGGCATCCTCTCCGTGTCGGCCCGGGACAAGGCCACTGGCAAGAAGCAGGCCATCACCATCACCAACTCGGGCGGCCTGAACGACAAGGACATCGAAAAGATGATGGCCGATGCCCGCAGTCACGAGGCCGAGGACAAGAAGAAGAAGGAGCTGGTCGAGCTGCGCAACCAGGCCGATACCACCCTGTACCAGGTCCGCAAGAACCTGGGCCAGTTCAAGGAGAAGCTCTCCGCCGACGAAGTGGGCCGGCTCGAGGGAGCGGCCAACACGCTCGAAGAAGCTCTGAAAACCGAGGACTACGACCGCATCAAGTCCGCTTTCGATGCCATGATGCAGGCATCCCACCGCCTCGCCGAGATGATGTACAGCCAGGCAGCAGGAGCTCAGCAACCCGGTGCAGGCGGGGCCGGTTTCAACCCCGGAGCTCCGCAGCAGGGAGGCCCCAATAAGGCCGGTTCCAAGAAGGACGACGTCATCGACGCGGACTTCGAAGAGGTCTGAGCGGTCTCGGTCTCTGGCCCCGGGCACCGGCCTCGGCATCGCAACAGGAGCCGGCTGCCGGTTCTTCGCGTCCTTGTGTTTCTTTCCTCCTGCGCGTATACTCGTCTAGTTGTAGCCGCCGGGAGGAAACCCCATGGCAATCCTGCGACTGTTCGGAAACAGGCTCGGTCTGCTTCTCGTGCTCCTGGTTACTGCCTGCAGCACTGCGGGGACGGCCCCGGAGCCGTTCATCGCCTCCGATACCGGTCTGCCGCCTCCGGGGGACGAGGTCGTGGCGGGCGATGCGCTCGACCTGGCCTCGCCCGACATCCCGGACGAACCGTGCACCTCGGATGAGGAGTGTAGCCCGTACTTCTGCGACATCGAGGCCGCCGCCTGCGTCGAGTGCCTGATCAACTCCCACTGCGGCCCCGGCTACCACTGTGAGAAGAAGCAGTGCATTCTCAAGGCCGGCGGCTGCACCTCGGATGCGCAGTGCACGGCCTCCGGACTGATCTGCGACGAGGAGCAGGGCGAGTGCGTCGAGTGCGTGAGCGCCGACGATTGCAAGACCGGCGAGTACTGCCTGGACGGGAAGTGCCTGCCGTGGCAGTGCACCCCCGGTGCGAAGTGGTGCAACGGCTGGGTTGCCATGGTCTGCAAGGACGATGGCAGCGCCATGGCCAGCCAGACCGACTGTGACGACGGGGACGGGTGCACGGTCGGCGACCAGTGCGTCAACGGCGAGTGCTCCCAGACCGAGCCGAAATCGTGTGACGACGGAAATCCCTGCACCGACGATTCGTGCGATCCGAAGAGCGGCTGCTTCTCCCAGTACAACAACGCAGCGTGCGATGACGGAACCGACTGCACCACGGACGACCACTGCGTCGAGGGAAAGTGCCTTCCGGGCGAGCTGGTGTGCCAGTGCTCCCTCCAGTCCGACTGCCTCCCCAACGAGGACGACGACCTCTGCAACGGCACGCTGATCTGCAAGGACGGGTTCTGCGTGGTGGACGAGGCAACCATCGTGCTCTGCCCCGCGTCGGAAAACCCGTGCAAGACGACCGAGTGCCAGCCCGGGAGCGGGAAGTGCATCAACGTCCCCCTTGACGAGCAGACCCCGTGCGACGATTCCAACGAGTGCACCGACGACACCGTGTGCCAGGAAGGCTTCTGCAAGGGCAAGAAGGTCACCTGCGACGACGGCAATCCGTGCACCGCGGACTCCTGCGATGACAAGGCGGGGTGCCTGTTCAATCCGGCTCCGGCATCGTGCGACGACCTCGATGCGTGCACCTTCCCGGATGCCTGTCAGGACGGGGTCTGCATCGGGCAGAAACTCCAGTGCGAAGACGGGAATCCGTGCACCGAGAACCTCTGCGACCCCGCGTCCGGGTGTGTCTCGAAGCAGCTCTCCGGGCCCTGCGAGGACGGAGATGCCTGCACCTCCGGGGACACGTGCGTCGAAGGCGTCTGCAGCGGCCTGCCCCTCGACTGCCAGGATGACGGCAATCCGTGCACCAACGACTTCTGCGACATCCAGACCGGTTGCATCCACCCGCCCAACGACCTGCCCTGTGACGACGGCAACGCCTGCACCACCGGAGACAAGTGCAGTGCCGGCGAATGCCTCCCGGGAACCTCCCTGTTCGACTGTGATGACCAGAACCCCTGCACCAGCGACTCCTGCAACGTCGATACCGGGGAGTGTCTGCACCAGCCCAACAGCCAGCCGTGCGACGATGGCAACCTGTGCACGCTGGATGACCTGTGCGTCAACGGAAGCTGCCTGCCCGGCGCGGCCAAGGAATGTGCGGACGGCAACCCGTGCACCGAGGATTCCTGCAACGTCAACGGGGAATGCACGTTTGCTCCCATCGCAGGCAGTTGCGATGACGGCAACCTCTGTACCGGGCCGGATTCATGCCTGGGCGGCAAGTGCCAGCCCGGTGCCGCAGTCAAGTGCAACGACGGCAACCTGTGCACCGACGATTCCTGCGACCCGCTCGAAGGGTGCAAGTACATCCCCAACACCAACGCCTGCACCGACGGCAATGCCTGCACCCTGGACGACGTCTGCGCCGGCGGCAAATGCGTCGGCTCGGGGACTCTCGAGTGCGGGGACGCCAATCCCTGCACCGACGATTCCTGCGATACCGCTGTCGGGTGCCAGAACATCCCCAACAGCGCCCCGTGCGACGACCTGGATGCCTGCACCACAGGTGACTACTGCGCCGCGTCCGTGTGCCTGTCCGGCAAGATAGTCAAATGCGACGACACCAACCCGTGTACCGATGACGGCTGCCAGCCGTTGACCGGGTGCCAGTTCCTGCCCAACACCAAGGACTGCGAGGACGGCAACGCCTGTACCTTCGGTGACAAGTGCAATGCAGGGGCATGTGCCCCCGGACCCCTCAACGACTGCAACGACGGCAACCCCTGCACCCAGGACGTCTGCAACTACACCTCCTGCCAGCATCCCTTTGTCGAGGGAGCGTGCGAGGACGGCAATCCCTGCACCGTCGGCGACAAGTGCGGCAATGGAGCATGCGTCGGAACACTCGTTGCCAACTGCGGCTGCTACAGCCTCAAGCTCAACGGGACCTCCGGTTATGGGCGAGTACCGTCGTCGACCCACTTCAACCCGGCCGGTGCCTTCACCGTGGAAGCCTGGGCCAAGACCGACCAGGCCGGCGACTACTCGATCCTGTCTCGGTGGCTCGGCTCGGGCTCGTCCCAGCGGACCTTCCGGCTGCGCATCTCGGACGAAGGCAATCTCCAGTTCGCCGTGATCCTGCAGTCCGGAAACGGCGGCCCGCAGGAATTCACCGTCTCCAAGTCCGCGGTCAATCTCACCGGCTCCTGGCACCACGTGGCCGGCGTCTACAACGCCACCCAACTGCTCCTCTACCTCGACGGCACGCTCGTGGGGACGGTACCCGCCACAGGCGCTCCGGCGGCCAGCAACGTGCCCTTGTTCATCGGGGCAGCCTGGAATCCGGATGCCAGCACCGTCTTCCGATACTTCCGTGGAACGCTCGACGAGGTCCGCGTCTCGAACGGTGCCCTCTACTCGGGCAACTCCTTCGTTCCGGCCGGAAGGCTCGCCGTCACCGCCCAGACCGTCGCTTACTGGGGGGCCGACCAGGACCAGTTCACCACCCTGTTCGACACAGGCACCAACTCGCTGCATGCCAACCTCGTCGGGGGAACGTCCTGGTCCACCGACACGCCGGCAACCATGTGCGTCCCCGTCCCCGACTACCCGCCGTCCACGCCGGGCATCTCCATTTCTCCCCCCAATCCGACCGACGCCGACAATCTCAAGTGCGTCATCAACACCCCGTCCCAGGACATCGAGAAAGACCCCATCACCTACCAGTACCAGTGGTTCAAGAACGGGGTGCTCCAGGCCGCGTACACTACCGACACCGTTCCGGCATCGGCCACCTCCCCGTGCCCGACCTGGCAGTGCAACAACTGCGAGAACTGGACCTGCCGCGTCACCCCTGTTTCGGACGGAAAGCCCGGATATCCGGCCGACGCGTCGGCCACAGTCGGGACCGCCCAGTGCAAGCCGTGCGACGGCTCGGTCTACGGCAACCACTGCTACAAGTACTACGGGACTCCGGAGAACTGGGGGGCCGCAGCCGTGGTCTGCCAGAACTGGGGCGGGTACCTGGTCGTCTCTACCAGCGCGGCCGAGAACCAGTTCGTGGACTCCATTTGCCCGGGCAACTGCTGGCTCGGCGCGGCGGACATCGTCAGCGAATGGGTGTGGATCTGGATCACCCAGGAGCCGTGGGGCTACACCAACTGGAACACCGGAGAACCCAACAACCAGGGCAACGAGGACTGCCTCATGATGTGGTCCAACGGGCTCTGGAACGACGGCGGCTGCAACAGCTTCATTCCCTACGTCTGCGAGAAGAACCCCTGACCCGGCAGCCGATTCCGGCTGCACCACTCTCGACTGCCTGGATGAAATCGAAGGCCGGGGTGCTCAGTACCTGGGCTTGATCTCGAGCTCGAACATTTCGGCAAGCTGCGCGTTCACGTCCACCAGCTTCAGCTTGTGGTTGTGGCAACCCTTCCTCGAACACCCATGCACCAGGCCCCCCTTGGGCAGCCGGAGCACGAACATCGGGGCCGCACAGAACACGCACCGGTCTTCCTCCGAGCGAAGGCTGACCTGGCACGTCGGGCAGCTCATCTCGTAGGTTTCCCCGTCCTTGAGCTCCAGGGTGCTGTGCACCTCGTGGTTCCCGTAGTACGGGTGCAGATGGAGCTCCCCTTTTCCCCCGGCGGACATCACCGCCACCCGTATCGACGGGCTTTCCCCCATGGGGTGGGCCGGGTCCATCAACGAATGTCCGTTGGGACACTCGGCCTGCCGGATGCAAAGCGATTCGGGCGGTACTTCAATGGTCAGTCTCTCCATCCTGCTTTCCTCCCGGGCCAGGGTACCTCTCTTACCAGAAACGATGGGACAAGATCAAGCAGACGTAGCGCTCTCCAACCGCTTCAGGATGGAGAACACGAACGCGGCAGACAGGAGGCAGCACACCACGAAGACCAGCCAGACCACCCAGACCGGGAATCGGACCCACATCGAGCTCCCCACGAACAGGAGCTGGTTCCCCAGTGCCGTTGCTCCCAGCCACCCCCCCTGCATCAACCCCTGGAACCTCGGCGGTGCCACCCGCGACACGAACGAGATCCCCATCGGGCTCAGGAACAGCTCCGCCACCGTCAGCACCAGGTAGGTGTTCAGCAGCCACAGCGGCGACACCCGGTCCGGGCTGGGCAGCCCTTGCAGCTCCGCAGGCGACGGAAGCCCCAGCGAGCCAGCCGTCATGATCACGAAGCCCACCGCTGCCAGCACCATGCCGATGCCGATCTTCCTCGGCGTGGACGGCTCCTTCCCCCGCTCCCGAAGCCAGGTGAAAAGCCCCACCACCACCGGCGTCAGGAGCACCACCAGGTAGGGGTTGAACTGCTGGAACACCTCGGCCTCGATGGGACTCGAGGCCGGGTAGCTGCCATACAGCAGCCATGCCCCCACGCATGCCCCCGCCGCCATGACCGCACCGCCCGCCCGCTTGCCCGTCGAGGACCCCTTTCCCACCGCAAATACGCACCCGATGATCGCCGCAGCCAGCAAGAGCAATCCCCGGATGTCGAACACGAAGTAGGTCAGCGGATCCACTGTCTTTACCGTGTAGTCGCGGGCAAAGTACGTCAGGGTCAGGCCGTTCTGGTGGAACGACATCCAGAAGAAAATGACCACGAGGAAGACCAGCCCCAACGCCATGAGCCGCTTCTTCTCCTCTTCCGGTGCCATCGTCCGGGCCGCCTGCGACTCCTGCTTGCGCCGGTCGGGCAGGTGCGACTTGAACAGGACGTAGGTGGCCAGCGACACCAGCATGGCCACTGCCGCAATGCCGAACGCATAGTTGTAACCCGTGGAAAATGCACCGACGTACTGCTGCGCAAACAGCGCCAGATCGGTCACGTGCTGCCCCGACACCTTGTCCGCCAGCGTCTGCAGAGCAGACAGATCCTTCAGGGTCCCGGCCGCCATCTGGTTGCACAGGGACGGCAGGTCCGCATCGTACGAAAACCCCTGCGTGCCCAGGTACCAGTTCCGGATCAGCCGGGCCGCGTTGGGCGCAAACACGGCACCGATGTTGATGCCCATGTAGAACACGCTGAAGGCCGAATCCCGCAGGCTCGCATACTTCGGGTCGTCATACATCTGGCCCACCAGGGCCTGGAGATTCCCCTTGAACAGCCCGTTCCCCAGCGCAATCGTCCCCAGCCCCGCCAGGGCCACCGGCAACCCCATTCCCGGGAACGTGAGCATCACGTACCCCAGGAACATGATGACGATTCCCGCCTGGATCGTCCCCTTGTAGTTCTTCGTGCGATCCGCAATCAGCCCCCCGACCAGCGCCAGCGCATAGATCAGGAAGTAGAAGATGCTGTACACGAACCCGGCCTGGTCCTGCGCAAGCCCGTAGCGGGCCTGCAGGAACAGCACCAGGATCGCCATCATGGTGTAGAACCCGAACCGCTCCCCCATGTTGGCGAAGAACGCCACGATGAGTCCCTTGGGATGCCCCTTCAGCATGTCGCCTCCTCCAGGAAGTCAATGACCACCCGGAATCTAGCATGCCTGTCGAGCCTGTGTCGATACCGTTCCCGAGAAAATGGGTGGGCGGCCGCCTCGGCTGGGGGTCCGAGGCGGCCGTCCTTTCGGGGCTCACGAGGTCAGGAGGAAACCACGAGCACCTGAGACGCCCTGTAGAACCCGTCACCCCCGCCGGTTATTCCCCGCCCGCGGAACTTTTCCCGACACCCACTGTCAGTGGCCGGCCTTTTCGGGAACTCGACTCCCGGACCATGGGTGGAATGAAGGCCGACGACCCCACGGAAGACCTGCTGCGGCAGGCCCGACAGCATCTCGATGCCGGACGCAACGATGCGGCCAGGGAGCTCCTCGAGGACATCTACTGGTCCCAGGATTCCGTCGCCCCGGAAGTCGCAGTCGGCCTCTGTGAGATTGCCCTGGGCGATGCCAACCTCGAAGCCGCAGTCTACTGGGTATCCGAGCTGGTTCCCCACGTCAACCGGCCCGGCACAGGTGCCAGCGTGCTCCTCGATGCTCCGCTGCGTCGCGCGGCCCGCTCCCTTCCTCTTCGCGAGCAGGCCACCTGGTGCGAGAGGCTCGAACGGCTCTTCCCGGGCCATCCCGGAGTCCGCCGGGCTTCGCGCCGGGTGTTGCAGGAGCGCTGCCGCCTGCACAAGCCCGTGCTCCAGCAGTCCAAGGGGCTGCGCAGGCAGGGGCGGCATGCCGACGCGGCACGAATCGTGGACGACGCCCTTGCCAGGTGGCCCGATGATGCCTGGCTGCTCAACGAGCTGGCCCAGGTCCGGTTCGAGGAAGGGCGCATCGACGAAGCGGCGACCCTGCACACCAGGGCTCTCGAGGCTCGCCCCAACGACGCCTGTGCCGCGAACAACCTTGCCAAGATCGCACTCAGCCGCGGCGACGTGCTCGGGGCTCGGGATTGGTTCCTGTCCGTGCTCGACGGCCATCCGTCCGACCTCCATGCCATGCTCGGACTCGGCAAGTGCGCCCTCATCGAAGGAGACGAGGATGCCGCACGGCCCTGGTTCGAACGCATCCTGAAAATACGGCCCGACGACCCGGCTGCCAGGATGGAGCTCCGGCTCATGGCCGACCGCCGCCAGCGCTCGAACGCCATCGAGCAGTCCCGCACCCTGCGGCACCGGGGAATGCACGACGAGGCCAGGAGGGCGCTGCTCGGTGCGCTCGAGCTCGACGTGACTGCCGCCGATGTCCTGCACGAGCTGGGCATCACCTGTCTCGAGCGGGGACGCCTCGATGAGGCCGAGGGATGGTTCTCCCGGGCCCTCCGGCACGACCCGGACCATGCCGCCTCTGCCGAGGCCCTCGCCCGGGTCCGCACGAACGAAGAGGCCCCCGGCACCCAAGAGGCGCACCCGGCTACCGGCAATCCCATCGAGATCGCAGTCCGCCTCTGGCCCGGGCACGACGCGGTGCTCAACGAGCTGCAGCGCCCGCCGGACGACGATTTCGCAGAGCCTCCCGCACCTTTCCGCATTGGCGGAGAGCTGAACGGCATCCGCCCGCCCGCTTCCCAGCGGGCCGGGTTGCCCAGAAAGAGCCCGCGGAGATCGACTTCCGGAGCGACGGCCCTGCCGGACCCGGACCAGCTCCTGGCCCTTGGCCGCCAGAGCGCGCTCGCCGGTCGACTCGACGAGGCGGACGGGTGGCTTTCCAGGGCGGTCGAGGCAGCCCCGGACCTTCCTGGACCGCTCGTTGCCGCCGGCGACCTGGCCCGGATGCGCTGCGACCTGCCCAGGGCCCGCCGCTTCTACCGGCAGGCGCTCCAGGCCAGCCCCTCCTACAAGGGGGCGCTCATCGGCCACGCACTGGTCGAAATGAAGCGGCGACACTTCCGGGAGGCCCGCTCCTGGCTCGAAACCGTTCTCGACCGGGACCCGGCCGATGCCCGGGCGTGCGCGGCCATGCAGCGGCTGCTCATCGAGGAGGAAGTGCTCAAGGCCGTCGGGCGGTCTCGAAGCCAGCGCTCTCAGGGCGCGCTCGACCCGGCCCGCAAGGGAATCGCAAGGGCCATGCAGACCCTCGGAGAGCACCCGGACCTGCTGGTGGAAGCGGCGCTCGTGGCCGGAACCTCACGGGACGGGCGTTTTGCCGCAGCGGGAGGCTATTCGCAACAGGCTCCTGGCGCAGCAGACCTGCTGCGCCGGGCACTTCTCCTGGAACCGGACAACCAGGCGGCGTTGAACCTCTTGGCCGTGTGCCACCTCGAAGCACCGAAACCCGGCGCCGAGGATCTCAGGCAGGCCGAGCGCCTGCTGCGGCGGGCACTGGGCGCGAGGTCGGACAACACGGTGACGCTGGCCAACCTGGGGCGGCTGGAGCTTGCCCGCAACCGGCCGGCTGGCGCCGCTGGATGGTACCGGCAGGTGCTGGCCCTGGTTCCGGATTCTCCGCGTGCGCTTGAAGGGCTGGGAGAGTCCGCGTTCCGGCAGGGCCGGCTGGAAGAGGCCCGGCAGTGGTTCGAGAAGGCCTGGTGGGCGGAAGACAAGGACCGCCCCCGGCTGCTCACCGCGCTGGCCCGGGTATGCACCGCGCTGGGGGATACCGTGGCCGCCCGCCACCACCTGGCCGCTGCGCTCGACCTTGCCCCGCACGATGTCCGGGTGATGACTTCCCTGGCCTATGTGGCGCTGCTCGAGAGGGATACCGCGCAGGCCCGGCAATGGCTCACGCAGGCTGCCGAGCGACGCCCCGACGACGAGAGGGTGCTGAACCTGCTCGGCCGCGTTGCCCAGGCCGAAGGGGACTACGCTCAGGCCCGGCGGCTCTATGCGGAAACCCTGTCATTCCATCCGGCCAGTGTCCGCTCCTTCCTGGGGCTTGCCTGGACCGCGTACGAGGAGCACAACCTGCCCGAGGCGCTGCACTGGTTCGCCCAGGCACTCCGTATCGAGCCCGAGAACCCCCACGCACTGACCGGCTCCGGGCTCGTCAAGGCCCGCATGGGCGAGTACGACGAGGCCCAGGAGTGCTACCGGGCTTCGCTCCGGCAAGGGCTCCATGCCCCCGCGCTCTGGCACTGGTTCCGGATGGCCACCCTGGACGGCCGGGTCCAGCAGCTCGCCTGGTATCTCGACAAGGCCGCCTCGGGCAACGAGCCCCGCGAGGTCCGGGCCGAGGTCTCTGCCTGGAAGGAGCGCATGGCCCTGGGCACCCGACTTCGGAAAGAGGGAGGGGACGTGAAGGCTTTCCTGGCTCAGGTCGCCCGTTCCCTGCCCCGGCGCTACCGAGCCACCACGCCCGATCCGTTTCCTGCTTGACTGGTTGATGCCCTACGCCAGCGTAAGCGTCCGGGCAGGATCCATGGCCGCGGCCCGGTTGGCCGGGAAGAATGCCCCCAGCAACGAGAAGAACAGGGCGAATCCGACCGACGCGGCCACCCACTCCGGCCGGAAGTGGAAGAACGTGTCCGGCTGGAACGGGAAGTCGCCGATGTACCGGTTCGCCAGGAAGTCGGCAGCCCTGGACAGCCCGAGAGCGATGCCGTTGCCCGCAATGCCCCCTGCAGCACCGATGAGCAGCGATTCCCCGAGGAACAGGAGGCGGATGTCCATCTTCGTTGCCCCGATGGCCCGCAGGATGCCGATCTCCCGCTTGCGCTCGTAGATGACCATCAGAAACGTGTGCGTGATGTTGATCGCTGCGATGGCCAGGATGATCGATGCCATGATGAAGAAGATCGCAATGGCAACCAGCAGCACCGTCCGGAACTTCTCCGCCTCGGCACTGCGCCTCGAAAGCTGGATGTTGAACTGGTCCAGCCTCGAGAGCACGTCCGGCAGGTATTCCGCCCCGGCAAGCTGGAGGATGATGCTGTCGAACTGCCGCGTCGCCCCCTTCCCCTTGTACCGGGCATTGGCCCGCTCCACGAAGCTCATGGGCATCGTCACCCCGGCTTCCAGGGCCTTGTTGGAGTACCCGACCACCACGAGGCGCTTCTCCACCGGAGTCCGGTCCTTGACCGTGTCCTTGTAGAAGGAGTGCCCGAAGGTGACCGAGCCGCCATACCCCAGCAACGTGTCCATGGTCCCGAGCTGGGTCTTCTCCAGCGTGCTCTTGAGCACCATGTTGAACAGCTCGAGCACGATGGGGTTGAGAACGACCGGAATCGGCTCCTCGCAGCGCCCTTCCCCGCGGCGGTCCTTCCACAGGTACCCCGGCCGGAAGTAGGACTGCACCGAGCAGTAGGTCGACGCCGGACACCGGGCCGGCGCACAGGCGGGCGACGAGGCTGCCGGCGTACCGTCCTCGCACAGGCCGGGAAGCTCCCCGCGGCGGAGGTCCGGGTTCGCCATCAGCTCGTTTTCTTCGTGGTTCTGCACGCAGCGCATGTGGGCGCACGTCCCGGCCAGCGCGCACCGGCCTTCCACGCACCCCCCGTCCCGGCAGTCCTCGTCCACTTTGCACGCTTCTGAAACGCACTCCGTGCCTGCCGGACATCCTGCCTCGCATGACGCCACGCAGACCGCCTGGGTACACCGCCCCGTTTCGCAACGGCCCGTGCCGCAATCGGAATCGAGCCGGCAACCGGTCGCGATGCAGGCCGCTCCCTCCGAGCAGGTACCGTCCGCCCCGCAAAGCTCGAGGCAGCGGCCGGCCACGCAGCCATACCCGTCCGCACAGGCTTCCTCCCCCTTGCAGGGGATGAACTCGCTGTGGTTCCGGAACAGGCCTCCGTACTCGATCGGCCGGCACAGCCCCTCGACGCATTCCTCGCCCGGCGTGCAGTCCTCGACGTCGTAGCAGCGGTGCTGGCGCCCGTAGCGCACCTTGAGCCGGTCCTTCATGGTCTTGCCCGGGCGGCGGCTCGCCGACTTCTCCAGCTCGGCCCGCAACAGCCCGTCGTCCAGCCCGTCGAAGTACGCCTCGAACGTGACCCCCTGGCTTCCGAAGAGCTGCCCTCCCATCCGGTAGGTCGCCTGGAAGTGCGAACGCAGCTTGGGGTACACCCGGGCTACTCCCTCGATGCCTCCCAGCACCGCCACCCCTTCCGGATTGAAGCCGATCCGCTCCACGTTGCTGCGGGCACCGGCGATGCTGACCGAGGCCGGCTCCACCTCGATGAGATCCACGGGATAGATCCGGTTGAGCACCTCTTCCCGGATCCCTACGGTCAGGCCGACGAAGAACGAAAACACGCTCACGCCAATCGTGATGCCGACCGTCGAGAAGATGAAGTTCTTCCGATTCCGGCGAACGTTCTGAAGGATGACGGCCGCAAGCTTGCCCAGTCTCATGCGGTCTTCTCCTCCCCGACGATCCGTCCGTCCGCGATGCGCACGATTCGGTGCGCGAGCGCTGCCAGGTGTTCGTCGTGGGTGACCAGCATGACCGTCACGCCGTCCTTGCGGTTCAGCTCCAGGAACAGGTTCATCACGTGTTGACCGGAAGCGGAATCCAGGTTTCCTGTAGGCTCGTCGGCCAGGAGGATCTTGGGGCGCTGGAAGATGGCCCGTGCGATGGCGACGCGCTGGCGCTCTCCACCGGAAAGCGTGTTGGGATACGCCCCGGACTTGTGCGCAATGCCGACCCGCTCCATGGCTTCGCGGGCCCGGGCACCAATCTCTCGCCGGGGAACGGCATCGCCGAAGTAGGCCGGATAGGCCACGTTTTCGGCACACGACAGGTGGGGCAGCAGGTTGAAGGTCTGGAAGACGAATGCAATCGTGCGGTTGCGGAAGCGGGACAGCTCCCGGTCTTTCATCTTCTTGAGCTCCGCCCCATCCACGACCGCGGTCCCGGCATAGTCCCGGTCGAGACCGCCGATGATGTTGAGCAGCGTCGTCTTGCCGGAACCGCTCTTCCCGAGGATTGCGACAAACTCCCCGGACTCGATGGCCAGGTTGGCATCCCGCAGCACCGGGCCGGATGCGTGCGGGTCGTAGGCCTTGTGGATTTCGGTCAGGCGGATCATCGCAGCACCACCTCGCCGCCGAACCGGGTCACCTCCCCTTCCGTTCCCACGGTCACCCGCAGCTCCAGCACCGAGGAGAGCACCTGCAGGAAATAGGGCGGGAACCCCTTGCTCATCAGGTCGCGCACCAGGCGCCGCGTCTTCAGCGTCAGCGTCATCGGGCCCCGCTTGAGCTCCACGAACAGCGATTCCGACAGCCGCTTGCGCTGTCCCAGGACGGTCCTTGCCAGTCGTGGACCTTCGCCCGGACCGGTCACGAGGAGTACCTCACGCCCCTTCCGCAGGATGGAGATGCAACGCCGCCCGGCCTTCTCGTCTTCCTTGCACAGCTCGCGGCCAAACAGGTCCCCCGAGGACAGCTCCGTGGATTCCACCTCTCCGGCCAGCGCCTCCACCACAGCGGGATCGAGAAGGTCGTCCAGCACCGCCCCCTCCTTGAGCGTGAGGAGCAGCTCCAGGTGCAGGGCGAAGAACGGATCCGCAGGTGTGCGGGCATTCGTGAACGTATCCACCGACGCCAGCGGCGACAACCCGAGGAACGCCAGGGAGAACCGGGGCTCGAAGCGGCCCAGCAGCGCGGCAGCATCCCGGAGCCCCTCGGGTACCTTTCCGTTGACCTGGTTGAGTCCGAACCGGGCCAGCGTCTGCCAAACCGGGGAGAGGGTGCCCCACAGCGAGTCCCCCGGCAGCGCAGTCTGGACCAGCAGGACGGCATCCTCCGGGACCAGCGCTTCAGGTTCCCCGTCGTTGCCGGTCGTGAACGGGAGCGTGCACCCCGTGAGTGCCAGCGTGAAGCGGTACCGGTCCCCCGGGATCACCTCGGCCTCGATGCTGCGGCACGAATCGGTGAACCGGGCAACCGCCCTCACCACACCGGCCAGGGGGCCGGCCGACGCCGCAAGCTCCTCGAGGGACCAGCCGTTCCCCCCGTTTGCATCTTCCCCGTCCTTGCCGCCAACCGTGTCGTCACCAGTCAAGGGTTGCGCCACGGGGACCTGCGCCCGAGCCGCTCCTGCCCGAACGATCCGGAGCGTCACCCGGTCGGCCGGGAACGGTTCCTGCCCTTCCGCACGAGGCTCCAGGAGCAATGCGGCCAGGGTCTCCACCGACAGCCCGGCGGGCCGGTTGAGGAACACCGCCAGGTTGCCCACCACCGCGTAGGAAAGCCCGGAAGGAAGGGCGTGGATGTCCACCGAGTCCGTTCGAGTCACGGTCGGCTCGATCCCGATGCGGGCAGCGGTCTCTTTCACGAACCGGAGGAACGTCTGCCCATCGGACAGTCCGGCCACCAGCACCGGGCAATCCCGGTACGAAAAGAGCAGCGGAGCGAACTCGGGGTCGAGCCCGGCCCGGGCCAGCAGATCTTCTTCGGACAGGTCTACCCCGGAGGCGGCCTTGACCAGGTCGAGAACCCCCTCGGTCCCCTCGACGTTGACCACCAGTGTCAGGAACTCGTCGAGCAGGGCCCCCTGCGCAGGCAGCGCCACCACGAGCGGCGACCCGGCCACAGCAAACCGGTCCGTGGCCCGACCAAAGCGCTCGCCACTCTCCTGCGAGCAACCTCCCGCCACCAACCACACCGCCGTCAGAGCGGCGAATATGCAGACCCCCCGAAACATGCGGCCCAGACTAGAGCGTCGAGGCCGATGTGTCAAGGCACTGGAGTTCGGGGCTGGAAGGTGGCAAGATGCCCCCCCGAGGAGGATGTGACCCCCATGCCACGACCTACCGCCGCAGTTGCCGCAACCGTACCCGCAAATCCCGTCACCCGCCTCTGGGACTGGGCCGTGGCCCGGCAGCTCCGGGCCGTCGACGCCGAGTACATCGATCCGAACAAGACCTCCGACGGCCGGATCCTCTGGGTCGTCTACAGCTCCTGCATGGCCCTCTACCTGCTCAACTACATCGTCCTGGACTGGGACTTCCAGCACGCAGTGTCCTCGTGGCTGATCGAACGGTTCGACCTGTTCTCGAGCATGGGGAAGGGAGAGGAAGGAATCCGGCTCCGCCTGGCCCTCGCCATGCGGGTGACCTGGTCGCTCGGCTGCATGGTGTTCTACCTTGGCGTGCCGTTCATCGTGGTCCCGTTCGTGCTCAAGCGGAAGCTGTCGACGCTGGGGCTGTCCCCCAAGGGGTTCTTCCGTCATCTCTGGATCTACGCCCTGCTGTTTCTGCCCGTGGGCATCAGCGTGTGGGTGGTCTCGTACCAGCAGGCGTTCCAGTCCACCTATCCGTTCTACAGGAATCCGGCAACCCTCGCACACCTGCTGGTCTGGGAGCTGTTCTACGGGGTGCAGTTCTTCTCCCTGGAGGTCTTCTTTCGCGGCTTCATGCTCACCGAGCTCAAGCACCGCTGGGGCTGGCGGGCCGTGCTGTTCATGATGACCCCGTACTGCATGATCCACTTTTCCAAGCCGGCCCTGGAGGCGCTGGGCGCCGTGCTGGCCGGCAGCGTGCTCGGCGTTCTGGCGCTCCGCACCCGCTCGATCTGGGGTGGCGTCGCCATCCATGTGAGCGTGGCCTGGTGGATGGACATCGCATCGCTGCTGCAGCGGGGATGGTTCGGCAAGAGCTGAGAATGGAATTGCGCTTTGGCTACTCGGCCTTCTTCTCTTCCTTCTTCTCTTCCGGGGCGACGACGAGGAGATCCTTGACCTCGCCGAATACCTTGGCATCGATGCCGGGGACTGCGGCGAGGTCATCGACCGTCTTGAATCCGCCGGCCTTCTGGCGGGCCTCGATGATCGCATCGCCATTGGCGAATCCGAGGGCCTCGAACTGAGCCGATCGGGCCTCGTTGATGTTGAGCTTCACCTCGACCCTGGGGAGCAGCTTCTCCATCATCTTCTTGCCGATCCCCTTGATCGCATCCAGGTCGTACGGAGTCTTGAACCAGCCTGCCGTCTTGCGGTGCTCGAGGATCTTCTCGGCCATCTTCTTGCCGACGCCGGGCAGGGTCATGAGCTCCTTGGCCGTTGCGGTGTTGATGTTCACCTTGGCTCCGCCCGGGGCTTCCTTCCCGGTCACTTCGCACGGCAGACGCCCTTCTTCCGGCACGAAGAAGGCGCACACGAGCTTGCCAAACACCTTCTTGCCGATCCCCTTGACGTCCTTGAGCTGGTGCATCGACTTGTAGCTGCCGAGCTCGGCCCGCTTCTCCAGGATCCTCAAGGCCATCTTCTTGCCGATCCCGTTGACCTTCATGAGATCGTTGAGCGTCGCCGTGTTGATGTCGGTCGGTGCCGGCGCCTCCTGCGCGGAAACGGCCATCGCCGAGAGACAGAACAGAGCCAAAGCCACGGTCACTATACCCCTACGCATGCATCCCTCCCCTTGTGGTGGTCACCAACCATGAGCTGCCCGGCATCCGGGTCCGGATGAACCAGGAAACCGGCAGCCAGTCCTTGCCCTTCATCTTGATCATGATCCTCTTTCCATCGGTGTAGACCCCGAAGGTACCGCTTTCGTCGGTTCTGAGGATGGTGATGTCCCGGTCCCGCAGCAGCTTCAAAACCTCGGCCTGCGGATGGCCGAAGGAGTTGTTGACCCCGGCGGAAACGACCGCATACAGGGGGAATACCGAGTCGAGGAATTCCTCCGACGTCGCGGTCTTGCTGCCGTGATGCCCAATCTTCAGGAACTCGCTGCGAACCACCATCTTGGCCTTGAGGATCTCCTTCTCGGACTTGGTTTCGGAATCACCGGTAAGCAGGAAGTCCACGTCGCCGTAGGTCAGGCGAAGCACCAGCGAGAAGTTGTTCAAGTCGTCGTCGAACGGCTCCCACCCTTCGGTCGGTGGATGGAGCGCCGTGGCCGTGACCCCCGAGTCCAGCTCGACCGAATCTCCGCGCTTCATCTCGTGGACCTCGGTCTTGGTCTGCTCGAGCAGGGCGGCCACTTTCTTGTTCGTCGCGGACGTGTGGAAGTAACCGGGGTAATAGAACTTGCCCACCGGGAACTCCTTGAGGATGTAGAGGAGCGCCCCCATGTGGTCCATGTGGCTGTGCGTGATGAAGATGCCGTCGAGCTTCTCGACCTTGAGGTATCTCAGGTACGGGATGATCTTCTTGCGGGCCGAGCGGGGCCCGGTGTCGATGAGGTAGTGCTTGCCGCCCGGGGTGCGGACGTACATCGAGTCGCCCTGCCCCACGTCGAGGAAGTGGACCTCCAGCAACGGCCCGGCCAGGTTGTGGGCCGTGATGTTGCGGCGGGACTCCTCCTGCGGTTGCCCTGCAAGGACTGGGAGGTGGAACGCGACCAGGAGCATGAGGAACGGGAAAGTGCGGAACTTCATGTGAGCCTCCTGCAGCCGCTAATTATGCTCCTTCAGCGCGAGCAATTCCAGGATTTCGCGATCGGTTTCCGCAAGGGCGAGAAACTCCACCCCGATCCCGGGATGACTTCCGGAGGTGCGCTCCCGGATCCAGGACACGACGCCGTCGGCCCGGACCGAGAGACCATTGGGCAAGCGCAGAGTGATGCTGACGAGAGAACCGAGCTGGAACGGCTCGCTGGTGGCGATGAAGACCCCTCCCACGCTGACGTTCTCCGAGCTCCCCATCAGGAGGCGGTTGGGACCTTCCAGCCGGGTTTCCAGCGAGAAGTTTCCCCGGGGGTAGCGCCGCCGCTCGCTGCCGTCGGAGGAGAGGACCTCGACGAGCGGCTCGAACGGCAAAGTCTCCTCGAACCCCTCCACGGGCCGATTGACCATGGCCTGTCTCTGGACGATCACCGCGTTGGCCCGGCTCCTGACCACCTCGACCGCGTCCCGCCGCTTCCGGGTGCTGTCCCTCGCCTCCCGGGCCACTGCCCCGAGCGCTTCGGCTGCCTCGACCGCATGGGCCGTGGACTGGACCATGGCACTCTTGAGCGGGTTCATGATCTCCATGATCCGGGATACCAGCACATCGAACCGGTCCTCGCGGACCAGGTCGGCCTCGAAGCGCTCCAGCTCTTCGAAGAGCTGTGCTTCCGCCAGGAGATCGCGGACCTTGTCCGCAGCCTTGGACAACTCGTCCAGCTCGGATTCCGCGGTCCGGAACAGGGCCTCCTGGCCATGGATTCCGTCCAGTGCCGCTCTCAGCCGCTCGAGCACCGTTTCCAGGTCGGCCAGCGGACCGGCCAGAAAGCTCTCTGTCATTTCTTCCCCTTGCGAGTCAGGCGATTGTAGGTTTCCTGGAGGATTGCCATGGCCTCGTCTTTCAGCCCGGACGCCAGGAAGAACGCAAGCTCCTCGCGGTCTTCAGGGGCCAGTGGCACCCCCGCCTGCCCCAACTGATCGGGTGACAGGGGCTTGCGTGCATCGATGGCCCGCTTGAGCGCCAGGATGTCCACCGCGGGTTGACTCGGTTCCCGGTCCTCTTCCAGCGCCATGAGCTCCTTGAGCGCGTCCGGATCGATCGTTTCCACGATCGTGGCATCCTCGACCCATTCCTCGGCAAAGGAGGGAGGCTCGTACACCGTGTCCGACAGATCGGGCACTGGCGGTGGCTCGGGGGCCTTGAACCCGGCCGGCATTTCCCACTCGAGAACCACTTCCCCAGCCGGAGCCTCGTCCGCGGATTCCTCCATGCCCAGCGCACGCCGCGCATGCGCATCCTTGGGATCCAGCCCGAGGACCTTCACCAGCGCCTCCTGCTCTTCCCGGGCCTGGCCCCGGTGCCTGTAAAGAGCGGCCAGGCTCTTGAGCGCGACGATGGCCTTCCCCGGCTGCCCGAGCAGCTCGAAGGACGTGGCGGCAAGGCCCAGCAGCCGCACGTCCATCGGGTCCTTGTTGAGCGCAATGAGCAGGTGCTGCAGCGCCCGCAGGTAGTCCCCGGTCTCCACCAGGAACTCCACGACGGACTTTCGCGCTTCGAAATCATCCGGGCTGTGATGAAGGTAGCGCAGCGCGACCTTGCCCCAGTCCGGTGTGCGGCCTGACTTCTCGAGCACCGCCAGCACCCGGCGGTACTCCACCGCGGCCTCGTCGATCAGCTCGTGACGGGAAAACGCCTCTGCCAGGCGGAGCCGGTCCATCACGTTGCCCGGATCCAATTCCAGCATGCTGCGCACCACGTGCAGGCTGTCGATGATCTTCCCCTGCCGGATCAGGGCCCGGATCTGCGACTTGAACTGCCGGATGGCGTCCGGGGCCATTCCGAGTTGGAAATACAGGGCCGCCAGCGTCCCATGCAGCTCCGTGAGCTTGGGATCGACCTCGACCATCTTCTTGTAGACGGCAACGCTCTTGAGCAGGAAGCCGTGCTCCCGGTAGTAGTCGCCCACGTAGCGCAGGACTGCGAGGGCCTCTTCGGTCCGCCCCGCCTGGTACAACAGCTCGGAGAGGCGAAGCCGGGTCCGGATGTCGTTCGGGTCCTCGGCGATGGCCTCCTTGTATAGGACGATGGCCTTCTTGAACTTCTTGTCCCGGGCCAGCCCGTCCGCCTTCTGCAACAGCTTCTGTTTCTTCACGGCCATGTAGGAATCTAGCTCCCTTGTCCGGCAGCGGGATCTTCCGACCCGCGGCTGGCACCCGCCCCCGCAGGCTCGATTCCGGGATTGGTGCCTCTCAGCAGGTGGACCAGCCCCTGGAGAGCAAGGAGGTAGCCTCGTCCTCCAAAGCCCTCCACGCGCGCCATGACGCCGCGGGAGGTCACTGAAACGGCACGAAACGGCTCCCGGCGGGCCGTGTTCGTGAGATGGACCTCAACCGCAGGCAACCCGACTGACAGCAGCGCATCCAGGAGCGCTATCGAATAGTGCGTCAACCCCCCTGGGTTCACCAGCAATCCATCGAAGCGCCCCCTGGCTTCCTGCACCCGGTCGATCAGCTCCCCCTCGTGGTTCGACTGGAAGCACTCCACCTCGATCCCAAGCCGCTCCGCCTCGAGAACAAGCTCCGCCAGAATCGCATCCAGCGTGGCCGTACCGTAGATCTCCGGTTCCCGCTGCCCCAGCAGATTGAGATTCGGACCGTTGAGGACCAGGACGCGCATCCCTCACCTCGTGGGGGCATTCTAGCAGTGCCCGCCGACGAGTTCCACAAAAACCATGGCCGGGAATAACGCCCGAAGAAATGGGTTGCAATCCGAGGCTCGCGCGATTATCCTGTCGCCCCAAACCGGGCGGCGACCCGGCGGAACGAGCGAAGAATCCGAGTCTTGAAACCCATAACGGAAGGAGAGAAGAGAATGAAGGTCAAGTTCATGGTTCTGGCAGTGCTCGGCATGTTCGCCTTTGGGTGCCAGCCCAAGGAGCAGCCGAAGGAAGAGCCCAAGGCGGCTCAGGGTGAGGCGGAAAAGGCCAAGGCCGAGGCCGAGAAGGTCAAGGCAGAGGCCGAGAAGATCAAGGCGGAAGCCGAGAAGATGAAGGCCGAGGCCGAGGCTGCCAAGGCCAAGGCGGAAGCCGAAGCCGCCAAGCCCGCCGAGACCAAGCCCGAAGAAGTGAAGAAGGAAGAAGTGGCGGCCCCCGCCGAAGTGCTGGGCGAGCCCAATCCGACCGGCAAGAAGGTCGAGCTCGTGTTCCACGTCATGTCCCAGTGCCCGTTCGGCACCCAGGTCATGAATGGCATCAGCCCCGTGCTCCGCAAGATGGGCGCGTGGATCGACTTCCGCCTGGAATTCATCGGCAACGTCGACGGCGACAACCTGACCTCCATGCACGGCGATGCCGAGGTCAAGGGCGACATCGTCGAGCTGTGCCTCCAGAAGCACCTCTACGAGAACTTCAAGTACTTCGACGTCCTGGACTGCATGAACAAGGACATGCGGGCCATCCCGGGCAACTGGGAGCAGTGCGCCAAGGACGCCAAGATCGCGGATGACAAGTTCGCCCTCGTGAAGACCTGCTACGAAGGTCAGGAAGGCAAGGACCTCTGCAAGACTTCGTTCCAGAAGTCCGAGCAGGTCGGCGCCCGTGGCAGCCCCACCATGTTCCTCGGCGGAAAGCCCTACCGGGGCGGCCGTGGCGAAAACGACTACGTGCGCGGCCTGTGCGACGAAATGGCCCAGGACGCCAAGGCCAAGGCCTGCGCGGACATCCCCCCTCCCATCGAGTTCGAGGCCATCGTGCTAGCTGACAAGCGCTGCACCGACCGGACCTGCGACACCAGCCGCCTCACCATGTCGTTCCAGAGCATGTTCCCCGGCATGAAGCTCCGCTCCCTCGACTGGGAGCAGGAAGAGGCAAAGACCCTGTTCGACGCGGAAGGCATCACCTTCCTCCCCGTCATCCTCTTTGGACCGGAAGTTGCCAAGGCCGAAGGTTACGAGCGTCTGGGCCGGTTCCTCACCGATTCCAAGTCCGGCAAGTACAAGGTGTTCGCCGGTCGCGCATCCCACGACCCGAAGTCCGAAATCTGCGACAACAAGATCGATGACACCGGCGACGGCGTGATCGATTGCGACGATGCCACCTGCAAGCAGAAGATGGTCTGCCGCGAGGAAGTGGCGGGCAAGCTCGAGCTGTTCGTCATGTCCCAGTGCCCGTTCGGAGTCAAGGGACTCAACGCCATGGAGCAGGTCCTGGCCACGTTCGGAGCGGACCTTAAGTTCGAAGTGCACTACATCGGCGACATCCAGGACGGCAAGCCCACCGCTATGCACGGCCAGGGCGAAGTGGATGAGAACATCCGCGAGCTGTGCGCGATCAAGAAGTTCCCGGAGACCTACATGAAGTACATCCTCTGCCGGAACAAGGACATCCGCTCCGAGAACTGGCAGGCCTGCGCCACCGCCGAGACCGGCGTGGATGCGGCCGCCATCGAGGCTTGCTTCAAGGGTGAAGGCACCCAGATGCTGATCGACGACTACGCGGTTGCCAAGGGCCTCGGCATCGGCGCCAGCCCGACCTGGATCGCCAATGGCCGTTACCAGTTCAGCGGCATCGATTCCAAGACCATCGGCCAGAACATCTGCCAGCACAACTCGGCCCTCGCCGGTTGCGCGAAGCTGGATACCCTGGCCGGCGACACCGGCGCCCCCGCCGGCTCCTGCAATTGATCTCCTGAAATGAAGGGCTTCCGGCCGGGCCTGCTCATCGTCGTACTGGGCCTGGCCGGAACCGCCCTTTCGTTCGGCCCCCCGAAAGAACCGCCCCAACCCAAGGACCCTGGTCGCGTCGGCGTAATCGTCGCGCTGGGATTTGGCCACGACGAAGAGGCCAAGGTCCCCTCGAGGTTGGTCCAGCGGGTCGGGGCGGCGGTCCAGTCCTACCGGGAGGGGAGGGCCAAGTACCTCCTCTTCTGCGGCGGATACACGGCCGGACACGTTGCCGAGGCCGAGGAGATGAAGATCCTCGCCATGGCCATGGGAGTTCCCGAGCGGGCCATCCTGCTCGAAAACGGCTCGATCAGCACGGTTCAGAATGCCCGGAATGCGGAGCGGATCGTCCAGAAACGGAGGTTCCGCTCCGCGCTCCTGGTCACCCATCGGAACCACATGACCCGGGCCTACAAGGTGTTCAAGAAGGTCAAGGGGTTGCGCTCCGTCCACCGCCACCCGGCCGATGACTGGGTGATGGAGCCGGTCAGCGACAACCTCGACCAGGAACTGCCTCCTGCCGCAGAGATCCAGGCCGTCGTCGTGCACGGCCGATCCCGGGAGGTGGACTTCCTGGGCGATACCGTGACTCTCGACAAGACCCAGATGTCCCTTGCCAGGACCATGGCACTGCTCTACCAGCGGGGATTCACCTCAATGCCCTACTACGTCTGGCATCCTGCGATCTCGGTAGGACACGTGACCCGGGCCGAGATCATCGGCATCGCAGCCGCTGCATTCGGCCTGCCTTCCAAGGTGCTCGAGCTGGGGCCGTCGAGGCGCTTTGCCCCCGGGAAGCTCGGGCTGTTCGAAACCTGCAAGGCCCGAAGCTGGATTCGTGTCCTGGCCGTGCTCCCGCGCGAGCGGGAGGAAGAAGTGGAGCTGATCGAGCAGCAGTACCTGGAAAACGGCATCGTGGCCACCGTCATCCTGGCCGCACCGTTGCCGTGACGGGGGGGAGTGGGGGTCATGGTACGTTCATGTCTTGCGTTGCTTCCGGCGTTGCTGGTCGCCCTGGTCGTCGCTGCCGGATCACCGGCGTCGGCATCGGAGTGCACCTACTCGTTTGCGCCGGAAGACCTGTCCTGGGTCGAGGAGGAGCACGGCATCTGGTACTCCGAGTACTCGCACAAGGGAACGCCCGGCGGGAAGAACAAGGGGAAGGAGGTCCTGCCCGTACACGTGCACCTGCTCAAGGTGGAGTTGGCCGATACCGGGCTGACGCTGCGATCGCTCCGTCCCCTCGGGCGCAGCCAGCGCCTCGAACAGATCGTGGACTTCTTCCGGAAGGGTGGAGTCGACGTCCGTGCCGCCATCAACGGGGACTACTTCAGCTTCATCGAGTCGGAGAAGGACCCGCTGGGACTCCACATTTCGGGCGGACAGCTCCTCTGGTTTCCGGCCAATACGACTTCCCTGGTGGTCGACGAAACCAACCGGGTGACCATCGATCGCTTCCGGATGAAGGCGTCGGTGACCACCGCTGACTTCTCGGTCCCCCTGGCCGGTGTGAATCGCAAGGCCGAGAAGGACGAGGTGGTCCTGTACTCCGGTTTCTACCGGGACGACACGCTCCCGCAGCAGGGGTGCGACGGATACCGCCTGACCCGGGACAAGCTCGAGCCCATGGTCAACGGAACCGTCAAGGCCGTGGTCAAGGATCGTTTCCGTGTTCTGAACGCAGCCCGCATGGAACCCATGGAGTTGCTCCTGGTGGTCTGCGGCGCGACCCGCAAGAAGGTCACGGGGCTCGACGCGGGCAAGGAGGTCTCGATCTCCTCCACTCTCACAGGGCTCAAGCCCGTGGCGGTCGAGGCCATCTCCGGCGGTCCCCGGATCCTGAGGGACGGCAACGTGGTCAGCGAGGCCGGGCAGGAGGGGTTCTCCGTGGCCCTGCGCTTCTACATCCCGCAGCGCCACCCCCGCAGCGCGGTCGGCGTCTCCAAGGACGGCAAGACCGTGATCATGCTCGTGGCCGAAGGGCGTCTCAAGCGCTCCTCCGGCCTGACCGCTGCCGATGCCGCCTGCATCCTCAAGACCGCGGGGGCACAGGATGCCATGCTGTTCGACGGAGGGGGTTCCGTGGCCCTCATGGGGCCAAAGGGGTTCTACAACGTGCCCCATCACAAGCGGAACCGGACCGCCCGCGATCTGGCCAATACCCTGGCAGTCATTCGGCGAAAGAAAAAGTAGTGGAAATCAATCCGAGATTGGGACATAATGCGTATTCTGGCACCTGAGGTTTCACCATGGGACGGACCAGGACCGCACACATCTTGAGCCCGGAAATCATCGTGCGGCGGCTCTCCGTCCTGAGCGCCCTGATCTGCGGCTGGGGACGTCAGCTCCATCGATACACCCTGGTCGGCGGCCTCGTGTTTCTCATCGACCTCGTCTCCTACTGGCTGCTCATGACCGTTGGGGGTCCTGGTTCCTGTATGCCCACTTCGTGTCCCGCACCATCGGCGGGGCCTCTTGCTTCCTTCTCAACCGCTACGTCACCTTCCGCCGCTCCGGAATGGCGGGTCTGGGTGGCGAGCTGATTCGGTTCGGCCTGCTGTATGCCGGGTCGTTCGTCTTGTCCTCGGGCCTGGTGTATGCGTACGTCGAGCTGGCCCGTCTCGGCCCCATGTCCGGCAAGGTCGTTGCCGAGTGTACCGTCTTCCTGTTCAACTACACGGTCATGAAGTACTGGGTGTTGCGGCCGACCACGTCACGGGGCTAGGGACGATGTCCGTCTGTATCGTGATTCCCGCGTTCAACGAAGAACGGAGCATCGACCGTGTGGTCCGCTCCGCCCGCCAGTCCGGCATGGACGTCCTGGTCGTCGACGACGGTTCTGCGGATCGCACCGCAGAGCTTGCCGAAGCGGCTGGGGCCATTGTCGAGCGTCACGGCCGGAACCAGGGCAAGGGGGTTGCCATCCGAACCGCCGCTGCCTGGGTGCTGCGCCACGAGTATGATGCTGCCGTCTTCCTCGATGCCGACGGCCAGCACCTCCCCGAGGAGCTGCCGCGTTTTCGCGACTGCTTCGAGCGAACCGGGGCCGACCTCATCGTCGGCAGCCGCATGGCAGACAATGCCTCCATGCCGCGGGTGCGCAAGCTCGCCAACAGGACCAGCTCGCTGCTCGTGTCGCTGGTGGCCGGCACGCGGGTGACGGACAGCCAGTCCGGGTACCGCCTGTTCTCCCGCCGGATGCTCGAGCGGTTGAAGGATGGAGGAGGGGCCGGCTTCGACTTCGAATCGGAGATGATCATCGACGCGGTCCGGGACGGTCTGCGGTACTGTGAAGTCCCCATCTCCTGCATCTACGGGGAGGAGAAGAGCCACTACCGCCCCTTCCGTGATGCCGCCCAGTTCCTCTCTCTCATGGCTCGCAAGAGCCTCCAGCGCGCCGGGAGGCCCCGTCGACGGTGACGATGAATCCTCGTGCCCCGACCCTTCGCCTTCCAGTTGGTCTGTCCGCGGCATTCTTTGTCGTGGCATTTGTGGGAGCTGCCTCGTGCCGGAGCCGGGAGGAGCCGCCGGCCCCCGCTGAGTCACGCACCCTGACCATAGCGAGCCGTGAGCCGACCTCCCTGGACCCTGCGTTCTTTGTGGCGGGTCAGGACTTCGAGGTGGCCTCCAACGTTCACGAGGGGCTCTTCGTCTGGTCCAGCGCAGAGGGCCGGGCAGTTCCGCGGCTGGCCCTGCGCCACGAGGCCAGCCCCGACATGAAGCGCTGGCGCTTCGAGATCGACACGTCGGCCCGGTACAGTGACGGCTCCGATATCGTCGCGGGCGACTTCGTGTTCGCGTGGAACCGTATTCTCGATCCGGAAACGGCTACGGCCGGAGCGGATGCGCTTTTCCTGATCCGGGGGGCTCGGGATCATGCCGCTGGAAAGGGCGTCACACCGGCCATCGAGGCACCGGACGACAGGACGCTCGTCGTGACTCTCGAGCATCCCCAGCCGTTCTTCCCCGAGCTGCTCACCTCCCCGCGCTTTGCCCCGCTTCCATCCCGCTCGTTTGCCGACCCGGCAGCGGACTTGTATTCCACTGCCGCTCCCATTGCCACGGGGCCCTATCGGCTCGAGTCGTGGGACCGCCGACAGAAGATGGTCCTGGTTCCCAACCCGCACCACCCCGATTCCGCCCGACTGAAGTTCTCCCGGGTCGAGGTCCTGTTCTCCGAGAGCGAGGAAACCGGGTTGAGCTGGTTCCGCAGCGGCCGTGTGGACCTGGTCTACGGGCTCGTGCCGATCTCCCGCCTGGCGGAGCTGAGGGCCGACCTGGGGGACGAGCTCGCCTTCTTCCCCATGCGTTCCGTTTCCTACTTCGTGTTCAACATGCTCCGTCCCCCGCTCGACCAGCATGCTGTCCGGCGGGCCCTCCACGCAGCCATCGACCGCCGACTCATCGTCGAGGACGTGCTCGGGGCCGGCCAGGAGGAAGCCTGGTCGTTCGTCCCTCCGCTCTACAGGCAGTCGATCGGGTACCGAGCCGCGGATTGCCCCCCTCCCCGACTGCCCGATGCGTTCCGGATCCCGCAGGAGCTTGCCGCCTCGGCCTCCGGTCTCGAGCTGTCCTGCAACTCCTCGGAGACCCTCAAGTCGGTGCTCGAATCCACCCAGCACACACTTAAGGAGCGCACCGGAATCCACCTCGCCATCCGCCTCCTGGAATGGCAGACCTACCTCGCCTCGCTTCGCAGCGGCGACTTTGCAGTGGGCCGACTCTCCCTGAGCGGAGGTCCGGACCCGCTCGATTTCCTGGAGAACTTCACCTCGGGGCACCCGAACAACTACTCCGGCTTCTCACTGGCCGCGTATGACGAGGCCGTGGAGGTCGTGCGGATGGAAGGTGACCCGGAACGCCGCAAGGCCGCCATGGACCGGGCGCATGCCATTCTGTGCGAGCACCTCCCCGCAACTCCGGTCTACTCCTCGACCCAGGTGTTCCTGGTCCGCCGGTCCCTCCTTGCCACCTTCCGTCCCAACGAGGAGGGCGTCTACTTGTGGAAGGATCTCTGATTCCCCCTTCTCCATGGGCTTGGGGGGCGTGGCTTTTCCCTTCACATTCCGACTCGACCGGCGCAGAGTAGGGGAGGTTGTTCCAGCTCGGAGGAACGCATGGCGCAAAAGCCGAAGACGGGAAAGCGTCCGCCGGCCCGGACCTCGGGCGGCATCTTCTCCTCGATGCGGGGCGGGATGAAGAACCTGGTCGGAACCGGGAAGGGCAAGAAGCAGGAGAAGTTCACCTTCTGGGACGTCCTGTTCTGGATCGTGGCGGCAATCCTGGCTGCGGCTCTGGTCTACCGCTGGGTTCGGTGACGCGTGGCCGGGAGGCCGGACGGGGCCTGCTCCGGTCGCTCACTGCCCATTTCGAGGAGGGACATATTGCCGCATCCTCCCCCGGTTGCCGCTCTGGTCGCGGCTGTCGCATCGCTCTTCCTGGTCACACCAGCCCGTGGCAACCCTCCTGACACGGGACTGTGCCCGATCGTCGAAGAAGTCCGGATCGTGTCCGCCGTCGAGGGGAAGGAGAGCGCCACTGAAGAGCGCAAGCTGGTCCGCTCCGATCCCCCGGTCATCCTGTATGCCGTGGTCCACACCCGCAAGGCCCTGTACACCGATGCGCCGGGGAAGAAGGCCCAGGCCCTGCCGTCTTCGCAATGGCCTGCGGCATGCCCGATCTCCCTGTCCTGGCACAAGCTGGAAGCCGACGTCGGGAGCTACGACAACTCGCATTCCCTTCCCCCGGCTGCGATCGAATACGTGGAGACCGACTGGGAGAAGGGGTGGCAGGCGGTGGCCGACGTCCACCCGACCCGGATGCACGACGATTTCGGGACGAGTCGTTCGGGACTGGGCACCATGCGGTACCGGCTCGTGGTGGAGGCGGGGGGGAAGACCGTTGCCACTCCGGGGCTCGAATGCCGGGAATCCGGGGCGCTCTGCCGCAGGATCCACCTGGTTGCCTACCGGCCCGACGACACGCCGCTCGGCTTCCTCCACGAGCTGTTCAACACCCCGTACATCTACGGTTCCAAGACCATCAAGGGGGGGCACCAGACCGACCTTCTCGTGGGCTCCGATTGCGCGGACTTCGCCATCTACGGCAAGCGGCGCCTCCGGGGCAGGGAGCGGTTCGCCTACACCTTCACCGGGGGGCTGTCGCGTCTTTCCACGCGCAGAACCCCGGTCACCCTCGGCAGCGACGGAACCTACACCGACAAGAAGGGCAAGACGCTGACCTGCGGGCCGGCAAAGGACGTTCGCCCCGGCGATCTCCTCAACCTCCCCGGAGGCCATGTCGTCGTCCTGTACGGGGACGATGGGGATGGAATCCTCGATGACGGGGACCTCGTGGTGCACACGCTTCTTCGAGAGCCGGAGCTGGTCCGGCTTCGTTCCTGCCGCTGGCCGGTGCACAAGGCGGACGTGCTCCGACTGAAGGAGTAAGGCGGGGCAGCCTCGACCGAGACGCCGAGCCCAACGCCGAGCCCAACGCCGAGCCCAACGCCGAGCTCACGACTTGGCACAGGGGGAGGAATCGGCTACGATCCGCCGTGGAGCAGGTGCAGAGGGACAGGAGGCCGCGGGGGTTTCGGCCCTCGAGGAAAGTCCGGGCTCCGCAGGGCAGGGTGGTCGGTAACGCCGACCGGGGGTGACCCCAGGGAACAGTGCCACAGAGAACATACCGCCACGCAACGCTTGCGTTGCGAGGCAAGGGTGAAAACGTGAGGTAAGAGCTCACGGTTCACGGCGGTGACGTCGTGTTCGGCAAACCCCACCCGGAGCAAGAGAAACAGGGGGGGCCGGGGAAACCCGGCCGGGCGGCCCGCACGGAATCCCCCCGGGTCCTCGCTCGAGGGGCATGGCAACATGCTCTCCAGACGAATGGTCTCCGCCGTGTCCGGGGTGACCTGGACACGGAACAGAACCCGGCTTACGACCCTCTGCACCTGCTCCGGAACGTCTCAGTTTCAAGGATGGCTGGGGGAAACCCGGGAGGGAGGAACCTCGGCGGCTAGAAGTACACCGACGCACCGACCAGGAACTGGGCTCCGATGTTGAACTTCTCGGTCTGGTAGATTCCGCCGCAGGTACCGCCCGCGCTGGTGGTCAGGCACTTGTGCTCGATCTCCGTCGCCTCCCCCATGTTTTTGTAGAGGCCGACGAAGCGCAGGTCAGCGTTCAGCCCGAACTCCCGGGTCAGGCGCAGGTCGATGCCGCCGCCCGCCTGGCCCGCAACTTCCACGAGGTCGTGCCGGAAGCCCCGCTCGTACTCGAGCTTGGTGAAGTGGACGCCGCCCCCCACCAGCCCGAACAGCCGGAGCTGGCTCGTGGGGAAGAAGTAGTACATGGCCGACAGGGTCAGGGGGACCGTGGTCTGCGTCACTTCGTCGGTGGTTCCCACGAGGTAGTCCAGGCCCAGCTCGAGGCCGACTCGGTGGGAGACCTTGCCACGGATCTGGAGGCCGGGGCCCCACATGGTCGGATTCTCCACCGTTGCCAGGTTGAGCTTCTCGCCGTCCACGGCCACGCCGCCGACCCGGAGACCGATACCGAGCATCTCGTCTTCCTGGCGGGGGGGATAGTGGGTCACGGTTTCGTGGGTGCGGCGGGGAACCACGACCGCGGTGTGGACCACCGCGGGCCGGGTCTTGACGACGACTTGCTTGTGATGGACCACCACGGGGCGGGCGACGTGGACCGGGTGACCGTGGGCACCGCGGCGGACGACGACCGTCTTCCCCGACTTCTTCTTCACCACCACTTTCTTGTGCTTGGGGGCCTGAGCGTCCTCTGCGTCCTGCTCGCCCGCAGCCGCAGGCATCACGGGGGTGGTCAGCAGGGTAGCCAGCATCAGGGTGCCGATTGTCAGGAACCGTTTCATGTGGGCCTCCTTGTCTGCTTGTCAGTGCCGATGGAGTCGGCGAATTGCGGGCCCTGGAGACGCCGCGGCTTTCGGCACTATTCACCCGCCTTCGTGTCGCGCATTCTGAAGTCGTTGAAATTGCTTGAAAATCTCCTGCCGTGGGATCGGTTCCGGCGGTCATGACGATAACGGGGCGAACCAACCGTTCCTGCAAGGAGGGAATGCCATGAGACGAGCAACCGTATGGTCGTTGTGCCTGCTGCTTCTGGTGGGGTGTGGAGAGGATGGAGGCGACAAGCCTGCCATGGAAGTCCAAGCCGAGATGGAGCCAGGGGAGGAGGAGGTCGTGGACGAGATCGGCTACTTCCCGGAGGAGGAACCTGCGGAGCCGATTCCTCCCGAGGAGGAGCCCGGCGATGTCCAGGAGGAGGATGTGCCGCCCGACGGGTGGTTCCACGACGGGTTCGAGGCGCAGATGGCGGACGTCGAGATCCCCGGGCCGATTCCGGGGGGCTTCGGGTGGGGCTGTACCAAGGACGAGGAGTGCCTCGACAAGATGTGTGTCGCCACCGCGGACGGAGGGCAGTGCACCAAGCCGTGCAGCGAGGAGTGCGGGGCGGGCTGGCAATGCAAGATGCCGGACGGGGCCTGGCAGGAGCATGGAATGGTATGCCTCCCCGACTTCCTCCCGGTCTGCCGTCCGTGCCGGATCCCGTCGGATTGCTGGCGCTACATCAAGGACGCTGCCTCCGTGTGCCTGAAGATGGAGGGGAGCCCGGAGGGTACCTGTGTCCCGGTCTGCGACGACAAAGGGGGGTGCCCGGAAGGCTTCACCTGCGGCGGTGAGGTGTGTCAGCCCGAGAAAGACGAACCGTGCGACTGTGCGTGGGCGGACAGCAACGTGGGCTACGAGACGGACTGTCTTGTGGAGAACGAGCACGGCAAGTGCCCAGGGACAAGGATCTGCACCGAGAACGGCATGAGCGAGTGCGACGGCCTGCACGCCCAGCCCGAGGTCTGCAACGGGCAGGACGATGACTGCGACGGTGGAATCGACGAGGAGATCGCTGCCCAGGATTGCGAGTCGACCAACGAGCACGGGACGTGTGTGGGCAAGACCTCGTGCATCGAGGGGGCGCACGTCTGCCAGGCAAAGATCCCGTCCGCAGAATCGTGCAATGGAGTGGACGACGACTGCGACGGGCAGATCGACGAGGCCGATGCGCTGGGGTGCAAGCAGTACTACCCCGACCTGGACGGAGACGGGTACGGAGCCGGTGAGCCGGTGTGCACCTGTGCGCTGGCACCGTTCCTCGCTGTGCAGGCCATGGACTGCGACGACTTCAGCGCAGCCGTGCACCCGGGCGCGGCCGAGCCGTGCGACAACCTCGACAACGACTGCGACGGGGAGAAGGACGAGGGGTGCGACCTGGACGGAGACGGCTACTGCCCGCAGCCGATCGTCATCGGTCCGCAGGCTGTGTGCAAGGGGGTGGACTGCGACGACTTCAACGGCTCCATCAACCCGCTGGCAGCCGAGATCTGTGACAACGTGGACAATGACTGCGACGGGGAGAAGGACGAAGGGTGCGACCTGGACGGAGACGGCTGGTGCGGGATGCCCACGGCCTCGTCGGGGGCCGGGCAGGTCTGCCTTCACCCCGAGCTCGACTGCAACGACTCGGACCCCCTGATTCACCCGACGGCGGCTGATGTCTGCGACGGGATCGACCAGGACTGCGACGGTACCGCAGATCAGGGGTGCGACGACGACCTGGACGGCTGGTGCCAGGGCAACGCCCCAGGCAGCCTGGGCACCTGCTACCCCAAGTCGGGGCCGGTTCCGGCCTATTGCTCCGCAGTGCTGAAGAGCTGCCCCAAGGGCTTCCTGGACTGCGACGACTCCAATGCCAAGATCAATGCCGCAGCGGTCGAGTTGTGCAACAACGTGGACGACAACTGCAACGGCAAGGTGGACGAGACGTTCGACCTGGACGGTGACGGTCACTGTGCGGGTTCCGCCGGCGTCCTGCCCCAGTGCGGCAAGTGCAAGGAAGGGACGAAGGACTGTGCTGACATGCTGTTCTCGGTCCACCCGGAAGCCGAAGATCTACCCGACCTCCTGGGGCTGGATTCGGACTGCGATGGCCTGGACGGGACCGAGAAGCGCATGGTGTTCGTGGACGGGGCGGCCGGACAGGATTCGTGGCCCGGGACCAAGGACAAGCCCAAGCGAACGATCCAGGCGGCCATCGCCTTTGCAGTCGGGCAGCCCAAGCGGGATTGCGTCGTCGTTGCGGCCGGAACCTACAAGGAAACGCTGACCTTCAAGAGCGCAATCCACGTGTGGGGCGGCTACGATCCCGACAAGGGGTGGAAGGTGAACCCGTTGCTGGCCACCATGGTATGGGGAGGCCCTACCGGCGCCACTGCAGTCGGTGTATCCGCCGTGACCACGGTGGGACGGCTCGACATCCACTCGGCAGCGGCCAAGAAGCCAGGGGGGAGCTCTATCGCCCTGTTGGTCAGCAAGAGCCCGGGACTGTCGCTGTTCGACGTGAAGCTCTCGGCCGGTGCCGGGGCCGCAGGCAGCAACGGTTTGAACGGTGCTGCAGGCGCCGCGGGCAAGGCCGGGGCGAACGGTGTCGACGGGTGCTTCTCGTCGCCGGTTCCTCCGTGCGACATCTGGGGCACGGACAATACGTGCCCGAACAGCCCCGCTGCCGGGGCTGAGCCCAAGGCCCCGACCTGTGGCGGCCGCGGGGATGCCATCCCGCACTTCAGCGTCACTGCGGACGAGATCGCCATGGGATTCGACGGCAAGGACCAGGGGGAGCCTTCCTGCTGCTTCCTGGCCGGCAAGGACAAGTATGGGCTCGGTGGGGAAGCCGGTGCGGACAAGCAGCCGGGTAAGCCGGGCCAGAGCGGCTCCAACGGCCTGACCGGAGCGGACGGGAAGGGGGGGAGCGGCGGCGCTCTCACTTCAGCGGGCTGGACCACTGCGGCGGGCAAGGACGGCAATGACGGGACCGACGGGTGCGGTGGCGGCGGCGGTGGCCTCGGGGGACGCAAACCCGACGCCATGGTGACCTGCGATGCCGAGGGTGGCGGCGGCGGCGGTGGCGGCAGCGGCGGT
>Ga0233425_10001735_pt1 | contig 46695 bp, 44 predicted proteins | sample Watercolumn_Towu_2_FD_181712 | JGI IMG/M metagenome (GOLD analysis project Ga0233425, IMG submission 181712) | Freshwater microbial communities from Lake Towuti, South Sulawesi, Indonesia - Watercolumn_Towuti2014_140_MG | ecosystem: Environmental > Aquatic > Freshwater > Lake | place...
ACGATCCAGATTGAGGATGCGGCGCTTCGAACCGAGGAAAAGGCTCTGCGCATCTGAGGGACCTGAGCCGCTCGGCCTCCGCCGCCGATGGTGTGTCCCCGTCGCAATCCAGGAATACGGAACTTCGATGTCAGCTTGGGCCTACACGCTCATCCCAGCCCTCGCGACGGTACTAGGGGCCGCCGTCGCCGCCGTGCGTCAGCCTGGCCCGGCGGTCACCAGCGCCGTCCAGCATCTCGCCGCGGGCGTCCTGTTCGCCGCGGTCGCGGGCGAGATCCTGCCCGACCTCAAGCATCAGCAATCCCCGATCGCGGTGATCGTCGGCGGAGCCCTCGGTGTCGCCCTGATGCTCCTGGTCAAGCGCCTGGGAGAGAAGGCGAAGGGGTCGACCGGGCTCATCGCGACGGTCGGGATCGACATCCTGATCGACGGCCTGGTCCTCGGCATCGGCTTCGCGGCCGGGGCGAAGCAGGGCCTGTTGCTGACGGGCGCACTCACGCTCGAGGTGCTGTTTCTCGGGATCGCGGTCGCCTCCAAGCTGAAACAAACGAGCGGATCCGCGGGACGTGTGGTCGGTACCGTGGCCGGTCTCGCGCTCCTGCTGCCGATGGGCGCACTTCTGGGCACGCCGATCGGTGCGCTGCCCGGACCCTATCTCGCCGGCTTCTTCGCCTTCGCGCTCGTCGCGCTGCTCTATCTCGTCACCGAAGAGCTGCTCGTGGAGGCGCATGCCGTACCCGAGCAACCCTGGACTACCGCGATGTTCTTCATAGGCTTCCTCGGCATGCTGGTGATCGAGGAGATCGCCACCTGAGTCGTGCCGGCTCGCGCATCGGCGATCATGCTGAAAGCTACCTTTGCCCGTGGGGCGCACCGCGCAACGCTATCGAGAAAGAACCGTCACGTCGATGAAGTTCACGGCCTTCAGCCTCTGGGAGGTGGCATCCCATCTCGTCGATCTCGCGATCGCCTACGCGCTCGCGGCGCCGATCGGGTGGGACCGCGAGCAGGAGGAGCGCTCGGCCGGCATCCGCACCTTTCCCCTCGTCGCGGTTGCCGCCTGCGGCTTCGTGCTGGTCGCGATCCGCGTGCTCGGGGCGGACTCGACGGGACAGGCCCGCATCCTGGAAGGCGTGATCACGGGCGTTGGCTTCATCGGCGGCGGTGCGATCCTGAAGCATGCCGGGCGTGCCTCCGGCACCGCGACCGCCGCCAGCCTGTGGGCCACGGGCGCACTCGGGGCGGCGGTGGGCTACGGCCTCTATGACATCGCCGCCATCCTGAGCCTCGTCACCTATCTGACGCTGCGCTACCTCGTGCCGCTGAAGCAGGCCGCCCACCACGGTGGGGGCGATGCCAACGGTAGAGGATCCGAAACCGATCCAGAGGAGCCGAAAACCGATACGGCCGCGCGTTCGTCGGGCGCCGTGCCGGACCGGAAAGGGGCAGCCAATCCGTCATTTCCCGGCAGGGACGCTTGAAGCAGTCTCAGGCGACGAAGTGTCTCATTCCGGCCAGAGGGGTGCATACCTTGTGCTTGCTTGCGGTCGATCGTAGATCAGGGCTGCGATGACGAGCCTGCGGTACCCTTGGATGAGCGACTCGGCGCGCCTGCTGCGCGCTGCCGTGGCGTGCCTGGTGGCCTTCGTGTTCGCTTTCTCCATCATCACCTCTGAAACTGCCGCGGCACCGAGCCCCATCCAGAGCGATGGTCTGCTGACGCTGTCGTCGCAGTCGGCTGCGGATCACACAAGCTCTAGCGACCCAGCGGATGCGGGCATTCTGCTCCACGTTCACTGCGGATGTCACCAAGTGATGCGGGCCGAGCCGGTCACGTTCGAGCCGGTTCGGACGGCTGACAGAGTCGTCTATCGCGTCCAGACCGAGCCGCTCGCCTCCCGTCCCGCCTCCCCGCTCCGCAGACCGCCCCGAGTCTGACCCGTCCCACCGCTGCGGTGGGTGTTCGTCGCTCGAGCCTGACCCAGGTGCCGGGCGTTGAGGTCATGTGGGGTTTGGGACCGATCGACTGCGCGCCGTCGCGCAGTCGACACCCGAAGACCCGGTCGAGGTCAGCGTCATGCGTGCCATTCTCATTTTGATAGTTCTGGCGGTGGGCGTCGCGATCGGCGGTGCCGTCCCGCGCGTGTCTCAGGTCATCCAGGGAGCCTTGGCGGCGACGGGCCTGATGAAGACGGAGCCCGTTCCGGAAAACCCAGCGGCTCCGAAGGCCGAAGCCGAGAAGCCGGCCGGCGAGAAGGCGGAGGACCATGCCGCCGAGGGGCAGATCAAGATGTCGCCCGAGCAGATCACCAACCAGGAGATCGCGGTCGCATCGGTCGAGGGCGGTGTGCTCTCACGGCACCTGATGGCGCCCGGCACAATCACGCCGGACATCGACCGGGTCGCGCGGGTCCCCGCCCGGGTCGTCGGCACCGTAGCGGAGATGCTCAAGCGTCTGGGCGATCCCGTGAAGAAGGGCGAAGTCGTCGCCGTCCTCGACAGCCGCGAGGTGGCAGATGCCAAGAGTGAGTATCTGACGGCATCGGTGCGCGCCGAGTTGGAGAAGACCAACTACGACCGGCAGCAGGCGCTCTGGGATAAGCGGATCTCAGCCGAGGCCACGTTCCTTCAAGCACGAGCTACCTATTCCGAAACGCAGCTGCGCCTGAACCTAGCCCGGCAGAAGCTCTCCGCTCTGGGGCTCAACGCGGATGAGGTTGCGGCGGCGCAGAAGCGGGATGAGGCTACCCCGAACCAGTCGAGCCTGCGTCGATACGAGTTGCGCTCGCCGCTGACTGGACGCGTCGTTGAGCGCAAGGTCGACGTCGGGACGACGGTGGGCGGTCAGGGTGACCCGGCCGACCTCTACACAGTCGCCGACCTCTCCACAGTCTGGGTAGAGCTCGCGGTGCCGACCACGGATCTCGCCAAGGTTCGGGAAGGCGCGGAGGTTCTGATCGCCCCCCGAGACGAGGATGCGGGCCAGCGGGCAAAGGGCAAGATCATCTTCGTCAGCCCGATCCTGAACGCTGAGACCCGCTCGGCCCGCGTGATCGCGGCGCTGCCCAACCAGGATTTCAGCTGGCGGCCGGGCACCTTCGTCTCGGCCGAAATCCAGGTCGGCCAGGACAGCGCCAAGGTGAAGGTGCCCCGCGACGCACTCCAGAGCATGGGTAATGAGAAGGTCGCCTTCGTGCGCACCGCGGACGGCTTCGAGCGACGTGATGTCAAAACGGGCAAATCGGACGATGAGTCGGTCGAGATTATTGCCGGTTTGACCCCGGGTGAGGAGATCGCCGTTAAGAACACCTTCCTCCTCAAGGCTGAGCTCGGCAAGGGCGAAGCCGAGCACCACGACTGAGACGGGACGCTCGCCATGATCAGTCGCATCCTCGACTTCTCGGTCCACCAGCGCTGGCTCGTGGTGCTGCTGTCGCTGCTCGCCGCCGGCTTCGGTGTGTTCTCGCTGACCAAGCTGCCCATCGACGCGGTGCCGGACATCACCAACAACCAGGTGCAGATCAACACGGTCGCGCCCTCCTACTCACCCGTCGACATCGAGAAGCAGGTCACCTACCCGGTCGAGACCGCGCTCGCTGGCATCAAGGGGCTCGAATACACCCGCTCGCTGTCGCGCAACGGCTTCTCGCAGGTCACCGCCGTCTTCAACGAGAAGCTCGACATCTACTTCGCCCGGCAGCAGGTCGCCGAGCGCCTCAACCAGGTCAAGAGTGACCTGCCGCCCGGGGCCGAGCCGCAGATGGGCCCGGTCTCGACTGGCCTGGGCGAGATCTACATGTGGACAGTGAACTACAAGAAAGCCGGCGAGAAAGCGCCCGTCCTCGACGGTAAGCCGGGCTGGCAATCCGACGGCAGCTACCTGACCCCGGAGGGGCAGCGCCTCACGACCGAGCTGGAGAGATCAGCTTATCTCCGCACGATCCAGGACTGGATCATCCGCCTTCAGATCAAGACCGTCCCGGGCGTGGCCGGCGTCGACGGCATCGGCGGCTACGAGAAGCAGTACCACGTCCAGCCCGATCCCGCGAAGCTGACCGCCCTCGACCTCTCGTTCGGCGACGTCGCCCGGGCGCTCCAGGCCAACAACGCCAACCAGGGTGCGCGCTACCTGGAGGACAACGGCGAGGGCTATGTCGTGCGCGCGGCCGGACGCCTGGAGAGCATGGACGAGATCGCCAACGTCGTCGTCACCACCCGCGGCGGCGTTCCGGTGCGCATCCGCGACATCGCCGAGGTGCGGATCGGACGTGACCTGCGCACCGGCTCGGGCAGCGAGAACGGCCGGGAAGTCGTCGTCGGCACGGCCCTGATGCTGATCGGCGAGAACAGCCGCACGGTGGCGGCGGCCGTCGACGCCAAGATGAACGAGATCCGCAAGTCGCTGCCGCCCGGGATCGAGGTGCAGACGGTCCTCAACCGGACGCTGCTGGTCGAGGCCACCATCAAGACGGTGGCCCGGAACCTCGCCGAGGGCGCGACGCTCGTCATCGTCATCCTGTTCCTGCTGCTCGGCAATATCCGAGCCGCCATCATCACGGCGCTGGTCATCCCGGTCGCCATGCTGATGACCATGACCGGCATGGTCGAGGCGAAGATCTCGGCCAACCTGATGAGCCTGGGCGCCCTCGACTTCGGCCTCATCGTCGACGGCGCCGTGATCATCGCCGAGAACTCGCTCCGGCACTTGGCGGAGAAGCAGCACGAACTTGGGCGCAAGCTGGAGCTCGAGGAGCGGCTCGCCACGGTGCGGGCCTCGGCCGAGGAGATGATCAAGCCGTCGCTGTTCGGGCAGGCCATCATCATCCTCGTCTACGTGCCGCTCCTCACCTTCACGGGCGTCGAGGGCAAGATGTTCGAGCCGATGGCGCTGACCGTCATCATCGCGTTGGTCGCGGCCTTCGTTCTCTCGCTCACCTTCGTGCCGGCCATGATCGCCATCGTGATCACCGGCAAGGTCACCGAGACGGACAACCTCATCATCCGGGGGTTCAAGGCGGCGTATCGCCCGGCCCTGGCCGGGGCTGTGCGGGCCCCGATGGCGTTCATCCTAGGCTCGCTCCTGCTGCTCGCCGGGGCCGGCGTGTTGTTCACCCGGCTCGGCGCGGAGTTCATCCCGACGCTCGACGAGAAGAGCATCGCCATGAACGCGCTGCGCATCCCCTCGACCTCGCTGTCCCAGTCCCAGGCCATGCAGCTCAAGATCGAGCAGGCGGTCTCGAAGTTCCCGCAGGTGGCCTACGTCTTCTCGAAGACGGGTACGGCCGAGGTCGCCTCCGACCCGATGCCGCAGAACTCCTCGGACACCTTCGTGATCCTCAAACCCCAGGAGGAGTGGCCGGACCCAGAGTTGTCCAAGGCCGAGCTGCAGGAGCAGATTGAGAAAGCCGCCGGCGCCTTGGCCGGCAACGTGTTCGAGTTCTCGCAACCGATCCAGCTGCGCTTCAACGAGCTCCTGGCCGGTACCCGTGGCGACCTCGCCGTGAAGGTGTTCGGCGAGGAGTTCGAGCCGATGCTCAAGGTGGCCAACCAGATCGCGGCCATCCTGAAGGGGACGGCGGGCGCCGAGGACGTCAAGGTCGAGCAGACGCAGGGCCTGCCCTTCCTGGAGATCAGGATCAACAAGGCTGAGGCCGCGCGCTTAGGCCTCAGCACGGGGGCGATCCAGGAGGTGATCGGCGCGGCGATTGGCGGGCGGGAAGCCGGCGTGGTGTTCGAGGGCGACCGGCGCTTTCCCATCGTGGTGCGCCTGACCGACAAGGTCCGCGAGGATCGCGAGGCGCTGGAGAACCTGCCCGTCGCGCTCCCGCCCGGCCCGAACGGGCGGGCCGCCTCGGTGCTGCTGAAGCAGGTGGCGAGCTTTTCCGTCACGGAGGGGCCGAACCAGATCAGCCGCGAGAACGGCAAACGCCGCGTCGTCGTGACCGCCAACGTGCGCGGGCGCGATATCGGCTCGCTCGTGGCCGAGGCGCAGGCCAAGGTTGCGCAACAGGTGCAGCTGCCGGCCGGCTACTATGTTGCTTGGGGCGGGCAGTTCGAGAACCTCGCCTCGGCCCGGCAGCGCTTGATGATCGTGGTTCCGGTCTGCTTCTTCCTGATCTTCCTGTTGCTCTATTCGGCGCTTGGCTCACCGCGGGACGCGCTCCTGGTGTTCAGCGCGGTGCCCCTGGCGCTGACCGGCGGCATCGCGGCCTTGTGGCTGCGCGGCATGCCGTTCTCCGTCCCGGCCGCGGTGGGGTTCATCGCCCTGTCGGGCGTGGCGGTGCTCAACGGCCTCGTGATGCTGACCTTCATCAAGCAGCTCATCGCCGAGGGGCGGCCGAAGCGCGAGGCGATCCTGGAGGGCGCCATGACCCGATTGCGGCCCGTGGCGATGACCGCTCTGGTCGCCTCGCTCGGGTTCGTGCCGATGGCCTTGGCTACTGAGACGGGGGCTGAGGTGCAGCGGCCGCTCGCCACCGTGGTCATCGGCGGCCTGATCAGCGCGACCCTACTGACGCTTATCGTGCTGCCGGCGCTCTACGCGCGCTTCGGCGGCAAGGAGACCCCGAAATCCTCCGTGAAGGACGCGACCAGGGATCGCGCCTATCCGCCGCTCAGGCCGGCCGCGGAGTGAGGCGATCATGTCCCCTCAGAAGCCCCTACGTCTTGGGCGAAGTCACAGATCCGGTCCGGACCGTGCCGCATCAGAAGGCCGGGCGGGTTCGAGAGGGATCCGCCCCATCTTCGCGATGGCACTGCTCTCGCTGGGCAGCACGGCCTTGGCGCAGGCCGCGGAGGCTCCATTTGGGTTGTCCTGGGGGCCTGTGACGACGGTGCCGAAGCCGTCTATGGCGGATCGGGAGGCCAACATCACGGCCCTGTTCTACTTTCATGGGCAGCCGCCGGCTTCCGGGCCGGACACGCAGCAGGTCGTCCTTGAGATCTGCCGGGACGAAGGCCTGCAGCAGGTCATCTGGGTCAGCCGAGACTTCCCGGAAGCCGAACTCTCCGCACGCTACGAGCCCATCTACCAGGAAGGGGTCCGGCGCCACGGCGAACCCGTCAAGGATGGTAGACCGGAGACTGTGGTCTGGTCCGGCGGACACACGCTCCTGGCAGTTCGTTCCGTCGATGGCGGCCGCAAGCGGCTGATCATGATCGCCACCGGCGATCAGTACGAAAAATGCTCCGCGGCGCACGAAGCCGGCGCGGGCCATCCTGCCACCGTTCACACCTCCGCCTTGCACAAGGCGACGACCCCATGATGCCTATGCCGCCTCGCCGAACCGGTTCGCATGCCCCGAGTTCGCAGAGGGAGGACGATTGCCACCTCCAGAGCGCATTGCTCGTGCCAGACGGGCTGCCGGTGAGGCATCGGCCCGTTGCCATGGGATTAGCCGCGCTGACGGCGATCGGGGCAGCGGCCATCTGCGTTCGGGCCGAGACGCTGGAGAGCGCTCGTGCGGGTCTACAGTGTCAATCCGCAGGCCAATACGGGCTGCGCGGGTGTGCGGGCGACCGACGAGACCATGGCCTGGGTGCGGGCAGGCTACCGCCCGACCGTGGCCGTCCAGGCCGGCATAGGGGTTTCGTCGGCGGAAAGAACCTGGCCGGCAGGGGCTTGAAGCAGACCACACGTCCGAGTGGGGCGGCGCTCACCGTAAACCAAACCCTGTTCAACGATGTTCAGATCGGCAACAGCAGCCGGCGCGCGGAGTCAAACGTGCTCAGCCAGTGCGAGACCCTGCGCTTCACGGAGTTACCCCGCTGTTCAACGGGCACAGGCTTATTCGATCAGGTCAAGGATCTCTGGACGGCGTGCGACCGACGGATGGCTGCCGAGGAGCAGAGCAAGGTAATGCAGGCCAAGGTCGAGAGGCTGGTCTCGGACGCCGGCGTTGAAATTTGCTCCGATAGAGCGCCCTTCTCTGCCCGACGGGAATGCTGAAGGTGCAGGCTGGCAAGAGCACGACAGGCTTCTTGTATGCCAAGAGCCAAACCGATCTCATACACACTCAGGTGTCGGCCAGCCGGCAAGTCCGTGGCCAATGGCTCTCGGGGACTTTCCGCATGCTGGTCGATGCCTGTCTTCTGGATGACCCAAAATGGTATGTCCCACTTTCGGAGGCACTCGTACCAAGGCCCGGCGAATGCATTCTCGACTGTGGCCCTGGAAGCGTCTTGCGCGCATTGTATTATGCGGATCGCTTCCCAGACACCGAATTCACTGCGGTGGAGTTCAATCGGCGTCGGATCGCGAAAGCGTTCAAGCGCGCATCTAGCATGAACTTACCCAACTACAAAGCTATGACGTTCGAGGATGCGAGAAGAACGCCGTTCAGTGCAGGTCAGTTCGACAAGGCCATGTTGGTTCTCAATTTACATGGTCTTGAACCGGAGGACAAAATCAATAACTTGCGAGAGCTTCGTCGGATCGTTCGAAGGGGCGGCATCGTCTTAGCGGCGGACATCGACCGGCCGAAGGCCTCGCGAGAAGATGTGATCTTGCGAATCACCCAGCTGCTCTATGGTGCGGAGGCGACCAGATCCCATACGTCGGGGACATGGCCGAAGTTCCTGTCGGAGGCGGGCTTCACGGGCGTGCGCCGCGTATCGGAGCATCCCATCTGGATCGGCCGAATGGCCCTGGTCCGCAGCCGGAAGCAGTGAGATCATGCAGTCGAGCAGGTGAACGCTTCAAAAGGATACCGTGCGAGTTCAATCATGGCTGGAAGGTAGGCTCTGGTTTCGTCTGGTTGCCTCTCGCCGATGAGCCTGACTCGCATCACGCACTCGGCTGCTGCGTTCGTCGCGCAAGTTTATCCGCTGGTCATTCAGAAAGCGCTTGTCCAGATTTGTGGGAAAGATAAGAAAAGATCGTCAGGAGCCCTTCAGACTCAACATCAACATGCGGTCGAATGCCTTCGTGATCGCTATATTCAGGGAATGGTCTCGGCTGACCTCGCTGGCCTTGAGCATTTCCTGCTCGAGGCTGACGGAGCTTGAGGTCGAAAGCGCGTCCCAGGCATCGGAAGCCTTGATCTTCGTTGCGCTAAATGGTGGGTCTGCTGCGTTCAGGTGGCCGCTTGCTGTCGTCGACAGGCTAGCCGTAGCCGTGCGGGCCATGACTTCGGCGAAGGGCAGGACGTCACGCGCTTTGTAATCCGGTGTATTCGCGTTGGCGACATTGCCAGCAATCATGGACTGACGGACCGCAAGGTAGCGAGCCTGCTGCGACACAAGATCAAAGAGATAGACGCCTGTCACTTCAAACTCCAATCCGCATCTCCGGGACTTCAAGGCCTATGAGTGCAGCCTTGTCCGAAGCTGGCGAAGCTTGGTGCGAGTGGCAGCCCTGGTGGAGTTTGCCGATGCGCCTTGAAGGTAATTACCCACGGGGTATGTCCGGGCGCGAGTTGGCGCGTGCCGCTTCGCCTCGCATCGCGTGGACCTCACCCTCTTGCGCAGGTTGGATTTCGCTGATTCCTTCGTGGGATGGGCCGCAGCGATCTTGAGCGGTTGAGCCGCGAGGAACTGATCGAGCTGGTGCTGCGGCTGCAGCGACCGGAGAAGACCTCGCGCACCTCCTCGAAGCCGCCGGCGACCGATCACAAGGACCGGCGCGAGCAATCCAGGCCCGGTGGCGCCAAGCCTGGTCACGAGGGTCACAGCCGCGTCATGACCGACGATCCCGATGCGGTGGTCGATCATCGCCCCGACCGCTGCTCGTGCTGCGGTGGCGCTCTTCACAGGGAGCTGTCGGCCGAGGTCGTCAGCCTGTCTGAGCGGATCGAGCTGCCGGAGGTCGCACCGGTGGTGACGCAGCATCGGCGTCTTGCCGTGCACTGTCCGTCCTGCGGAGCACGGATGGTCGCGCCGGTGCCGGAGGCGGCGCGCGACACCCCGTTCGGGCCACGGCTGCATGCGGTGGCGACCTATCTCAAGACCTTCCAGGCGCTCTCCTACGAGCGGCTGCAGGCGGCGCTGTCCGACCTGTTCGGACTGAGGCTCAGCCAGGGCGGCCTGATGAACCTGCTCCGCCGTGCGCAGGGCCGCTTCCATTCCGGTCGCGAGGCCGCCGTCGCGATGCTGCGCCGTGCCGCCGTCGTTGCGTCGGACGAGACCGGCGTGGGCATCCAAGGCAGCAACGCCTACCACTGGGTCTTCCACTCGACTGACGCGGTGGTGCACACGGCCTCCCCGACGCGGGGCGCCGTCGTGGTGCGGGCGATGATGGATGGGCACCGGCCCTCGGTCTGGATCTCGGACCGCTACACCGCCCAGCAGGGCCATGCGGCCCAGCACCAGACCTGCCTCGCCCATCTCGCCCGCGACGTCGCCTACGTCGTCGAGACCAGCGACGACCCTGTGCCCTGGCGCCTGCAACTCTGGCTGCAATCCGTGTTCGCGCTGGCCGAGCGCGTCACCGACTTGGCCACTTCGACGCGGGCCGCCAAGCGCCGAACTTTGGAGCGGCAGCTCGGCGCCATCCTCGCCGAACCAAGCCGCTGCGACCTGACGCGCGGTCTGCAGGCCAAGATCGGCCGCGCCCGCGACCAACTTCTGGTCTTCCTCGCCCATCCCGGCCAGGTCGAGCCGACCAACAACGGCTCGGAACGGCTGCTGCGCCCGACCGTCGTCCAGCGGAAGATGACCAACGGCTACCGCGCCATGTGGGCCGCCGAGGGCGAAGCCGATATCCGAACCGTCGTCGATACCGCACGCCTCACAGGCGCCAGCCCCTTCGGCACCATCCTCAAGACCGTCGGCGCCTGAACACAGCCACTACGGGCGTGAGTAATTACTGCCGTGGAGAACCTGTCCCATAGCGCGTCCCTCCATGCGGCATCAGTTGTATCACCACACAGCGGGACCAAACATCTCTAGTGAGCCGTTGCGATGCCATCGCCTCGACGGCCGATCGTTCGTGGGAAGGTCTTGACGTAGATATTACGGTTGAGGCGCTACGGTATGCCGGGGCGCTCGAGCGGGGCTGGGCAAAAACCTGGGCCGGGGCGGGGCGCTTCGGTTGACGTTCGATGAACGCCACTTCAAGATCATGAGATGAACCGAACGAGTATTCCGATCCTGAGCGTCACGTCGGCGATTGGCATTCTGTTATCAAGTCCTGCTACGGCCGATACCGTCAAGATCGTTGGCCTTGGCGCCTCGACCTGCGCCCACTTCAATCAGGAGATAGGAGAAAATCCTGCGCTTCAGCGTGATTACTTCGCATGGGCACAGGGCTTCATGAGCGGAGCGCTTATCCGGGCTCCTCAGGGCGTGGACGAGGGACTTGATCTCACGCCTCCATCCTTTCCGCTGCAGGAGCAAGTAGATTTCCTGCGAGCCTTCTGCGCCAAAAATCAGGACCAGGACTACATGGACGCGGCGCGCGCTTTATATCGCCGCCTCCGTGGTCCAAAAACTTAGTTTCAGCTCGCAGGTATTGGATATTTTGATGCACCGGTACCAAGCTTGTTTTTACATCGCGTACGCGGCGCGGGCAATATCTGCCGACTTCCCGATCAGCCGTCCTCAGTGACGCTCTTCATGGTGCGTGCTACGTTCGTGACCTTCACGACGCTCCTCGTGGCGCCCTTCCCGGCGCTCTTGGTGGCCGCCATCGCGGTGCTCCTCCACGACGTGGGGCCCGTGTGAGCCTCCCGGCACCTGCACCCCGCCTGGATTGACGTCAATGTGCTGAGCCATGGCTGCCGCCGGTGCGAGCGTAAGCGCTGCGGTCAACAGCAAAACCGTAGGCATTTTCATTGTCATCACGACCTCCCTTAGTCTTAGCCGCGAGCACTAACGCTCAAGTTCGAATTGGGATCCCGATCCTCACTGACGCCGAGCGGATATCCCGATACACTCTGGATTACGGCGAGGACCTAGCAGGCGCCTCCGTGACGTCGGCAGTCGCGACGATGCTGGGCGGCCGTGCCACGTTTTCACCGGACGCTCCCCGCTCTGCCTTGTTCCGGGGCGCTCTCATCAACACCGGCTCGGTCGCGCCGACCGTGGCGCGCATGGTCCGCTTGGGAGCGAAGCAGGGTCAGTGGCCCTGTCCTCCGTAACCGCCATGGCCGCCGGAGGAGCGTCTGTGACCTCCTCCATACCCAAAGCCGCGACCAGAACCTCCATGGCGGCCGTAAGAGCGTCCATGGCCCCCGGAATAGCCGGGCCGACCGAAGCCGCCGTGGCGGCTGTAGGATCCGCCGTGCCCACGGGATTGGCCATAGCCATGACCCTGAGCGGCGGCCGGGTCCGACAGCGACACGAAGCCGATACCGACCGCCAAGGCGAACAGACCGGCGGTCAGGGCCGCTCCGAAGCGAGGCGCATCTGTCATGTGCATTGTCTCCTGATGAACGGCACGGGCATCGTGTCGTCGTGTCCTCAGGCTAGGCGTGCGCCTTTGAACTGCACCTGAACGGAATGTGCGACCGCCGGACAGCTCGCGCTTGCGGCCACACCGGACGCACAGCCGCAACATGCCCGCCCAACGGATGCCACTTGCCGGCGTTAGCTCCGCGCAACACGGCAGGAGCCACGCATGACGGCCGACGACCTCGACAAACGGGCTGAGCTGACGATCTGGCTTGGAGCAGGGACGGCACAGACCCGACAGGGCCGGGCGTTCGCAACCTTGCGCGAGGCGCTCTCCGCGGCTGTGGACGCGCTGCACGACTCGGAGGCGAGGCCCTGGATCGTGACCGAAGAGGGCGACATCCTCTCGCCCCACTGGATCCGGGCGAACCGCGATGTGGCGCGCCGCCATTGAGGCGAACACCGCGTGGACCGTGCTCAACGGTCGGAACGCTGATGCAAGGGAGGACGCTGGACGTCATGGCCGAGATTGTCAGGTTGCCCGGCCGGTCCACACGCGACACCGGGGCCCTCCAGGACCCGCCAGCCGCCACCCGGCGGCCCCGCAGGTGATGGGTGCGCTGGGCTTGCGCCTCGTCGGTGCGATGACGCTTGCCGGCCTGACCTCGGCCTGCCTCGTCGGACCGGACTATGCGCGTCCCTCGGCCGAGACCCCGCTGGCTTTCAAGGAAGCCTCCGGCTCCCCTGAGCCAGGTTGGCGGGCGGCCAGGCCGAGCGACGCGGTCCCGCGCGGCGACTGGTGGTCGGTCTTCCGCGATCCGGTCCTCGACGGCCTGATCCGCGCCATCGACGTCGACAACCAGACCCTGCGCCAAGCAATCTCTCGGTACGAGCAGGCCAGAGCCGTGGTCCGGCAGGCGCGCGCCCAGCTCTTCCCGACCATGATCGGTGCACCCAGCATCCGGCAATCCGGGAGTGGCAACGAGGCAGAGACCACCCTGACCCTGCAAGGCTCGGCCAGTTGGGAGCTCGACCTGTTCGGCCGCATTCGCCGCCAGATCGAGAGCGGCACGGCCTCCGCTCAGGCCAGCGCTGCCGGCCTCGCGCTCGTGCGCCTCACGAGCCAAGCGGAACTCGCCACGAACTATTTCCAGCTGCGCTATCAGGAGTCGCTCCGGCGGCTCCTGAACGACACCGTCGCGGGCTACAAGCGCAGCCTAGCGATCACCCAGAACCAGTACGCGGCCGGTGTCGCCGCCCGCTCGGACGTGATCACCGCGCAGACCCAGCTCCAGACAACCGAGGCCTTGAGCATCGCGGTTGAGCTGGACCAGGCGACCTTCGCGCATGCCATCGCGGTCCTGAGCGGCCGGCCTCCCTCGGAGATCACGATCCCACGCGGGCAACTCGCCGCACGGCCGCCCAGCATACCCGTGAGCGTGCCCTCGACGCTGCTGGAGCGGCGCCCGGATGTGGCCCAAGCCGAGCGCTTGGTGCAGGCGCAGAGCGAGCAGATCGGCGTCGCTGTGGCGGCCTTCTACCCGAGCGTGAGCCTGTCGGGTTCAGGGGGCCTCTCCGGCGATCCGACCGCTGCGCTGTTTGCGGCCGAGAACCAGTTCTGGTCGGTGACCGGGGCCGCAACGGAGGTCTTGTTCGACGGCGGCGCCCGCTCGGCCGCCCAGCAGGCGGCGCGGGCCGCCTATGAGGCGGCCGTCGCGATGTACCGGCAGACGGTGCTGACGGCGTTCCGTGAGGTTGAGGACGGCTTGGCAGGAGTGCGCATTCTGGCACGGCAGCAGGTGGTGCGGCAGGCTGCCGTGGCGTCCGCCAGCCGCGCCGTGGAGATCGCGCTCAACGAGTACCGGGCGGGCACACAAAACTACACCACGGTGGTGACCGCGCAGGCGCTGGAGTTGAGCAACCGCGTCGCAGCACTGCAGGTCCAGGCCAGCCGCTTCACCACGGCCATTGCGCTGATCCGGGCCTTAGGGGGTGGCTGGGACACGCGCAGTCTGCCGACGCGGCAGGAGGTCATCGCGGCTCGCCTGCCAGTCGACAGCGGGCAACCCCTGCGCGTAGACGAGTGAGCCCTCGGCCATTTGTGCATCGCGTTCTTGGGCGGCAAATCTTGACCGTAAGGCAGGAGATCAGGTGGTGCGCCCGAGGCGATGAGCTTCAAGATACTGGTGCGGGACGGCAGACCAGCGACTGGCGTAGCGTCATCAAAGTGGGGCTATGCATGAGGATCTGCCCTGCGCCGGCGGCGTGTGTCCCAAGAATGATCGTCCCCATGCAGCCCTTGCAGCGTCCCCTCGTCCTATGGCTGGCCCTGGCTATGGCTACCCAGGCGGCATGGGCCCAAACGCCTCCCGAGGAGGCGGCACGGATCGCGTTCGAACCGAACTTCCGTGGCCGACCCGGGGGTGCCGGCAACGATCCCCAGACCTCGGTGGCGCAGCCCGACTTCTCGGCCAGGCCTTCCGCTAACCTGAACACCTCGATCCAGGATCCGCTGGAGCCGTACGGCGATCCATTTGGTGCCCGCAGCTTCCTGAGGACGAGGGGTATCGCGTATAGCCTCACCTATGTCGGCGAGAGCTTCGGCAACGTCACCGGCGGCGCACGGCGCGGCGGCATCGCCGCGGGCCGTCTCGACTTCCAGTTCGATGCCGACCTGGACACCCTGATGGGTTGGCACGGCGCGGCTTTCCACACCAACCTCTACCAGATTCACGGCACCGGCCTGTCACGCTATTTCGTCAACAACTTCATGTCGGTCAGCGCGATCGAGGCGCTACCATCCTCGCGCCTCTACGAACTCTGGGTCGAGCAGAGGTTTTTCGACGGCCAACTCGGGATCAGGGTCGGCCAACTCGCGACCGACACGGAGTTCGCGGTCAGCCAAACCGGAACCCTGTTCCTCAATTCGACCTTCGGCTGGCCCAACATCATGGCCTCCGTCATTCCGAGCGGCGGACCGATCTATCCGCTTGCCGTTCCGGCCGTGCGGGCGAAGTACGTGCCGAACCGGAATTTCTCGCTGCAAGCCGGCATCTACGATGGTGACCCGGCGGGACCGCTGCGCCCCGACAACCGCCCCGATCCGCAGCGGCGCAACCGCACCGGCACGAATTTCCGCACGAACGACCCTGCCCTGGTGATCGCGGAGGCCGCGTATGCCTACGGCCTCGAGGCCGACGACAACGTCGAGCCGGGCACCGTGACGCTCGGCGGCTGGCATCATTTCGGTCGCTTCGGCAGCCCACGCTTCGATCGGAGCGGAGGCTCGCTTGCGAACCCATCCAGCAGCGGCCTTGCGCGCCGCTTCCGGGGCAATAGTGGCATCTACGGCATCGTCGATCAGACCATCTACCGGGAGCCCGACGACCCGAACGATGGCGCCAGCGTGTTCGTGCGCCTGTCCGGTTCGCCCTCGGGTCGCAATCTGCTCGACCTCTACCTCGATGCCGGGATCGGCTATAAGGGTCTGCTGCCCGGCCGTTCGGACGATACGATCGGCATAGCTTTTGCTGTCGAGCGCATCTCGAAGAGCGCTCGAGGATTTGATCGCGACACCCTTCTGTTCGGTGGCGCGCCTAGCCCGAGGCGCAGCAGCGAGGCCTTGCTGGAGGTCAGCTACCAAGCCATCCTCGGGCCCGGCGTTACCGTGCAGCCGGACTTCCAGTACGTGTTCCGGCCAAGTGGCGGCATCGCTAATCCGCGCGACCCGTACGGGCGGCGGATCCGGAATGCGGCCGTGTTTGGCCTGCGCGCGACAATCCGCTACTGAACGGCACTTGCGATGCCGATTCGTCGTGCGCGCATGATGTCGTCGGCGAGTCCAGGCAGCCCAGGGTGTCAACACGAGGGATCTCACGATCGTGTCGCACCAGCCATTGGTGGCGGACAGCTCGGCGTCCGGGTTGTCGGAGTGTAAGTCTTCGATGGCCGTCAGCGCGGTTGCCTTGGCGACATCGGCCGCTTGTCTCAGGACGAGCAGGACCTCATCCTCGGGGATCCCTTGGCTGACACTTCGTTCTTCACCTCCTGCGCGTAGAAGCGAAGGTCTCCCCGCTTGCCGGCCGTCTCGGCCAGGAAGGAGGGATCGCGCGCGGCGCAGACATTTCCCACCATCAGCATGAGACCGGCCGGCGCGAGCAATCGCGTCAGCATGCCGAGATCTAAAGATGCTGCCAGGTTGTTCGTGGGCACGGCGGTCAGGCCAGCGAGAGCCACGGCGGCAACGATGTGCTTTGAGAGCTTGCAGCGCATCAGCATTATCCTGAACATTTTTGCCTCAAGACCCAAAGCCGGAATCAGTGAGACCGACTCTGCGCCATTGGTCTTGTGCTCAGCGCCACATGCGCGACCGCTATGCCGTCAGTTTGTCCGACATCGTTGTACGTCACGAATCGCCAAGCTGCGACTCACTCTCCCGCCAGCACTTGCCCGAGCTGAAGTTTGAGTGTCGCTCAAGCCACGACCATTTGCGCCCGATGATAGTTCAACGATACTCGATCAGAAGCCAAGCATCGGCACAATGCCCCACTCCTACCCCTGGGAACCTTGCTGCGCCACCGCCGTTAATTCACGACTGCCCAGGCCTGCTCAAGAGGGGTGCGGCGAGCTACCATCCGGCAGATGACCTATGTCCCTGGGTGATGCTCAATGAGGAAAATGTGCCATGCACGTCAGGTTCAGAGTGGCCCGTATCACCGGTTACGCCGCGCTTGCGTTGCTGACCGGTAGCTTTGTGGGATCTATCCCGGCAGCTGCGCAGCACCATGGCGGTCATGGCGGGTTCGGTGGTCATGGCGGGTTCGGTGGTCACGGCGGGTTCGGTGGTCACGGCGGGTTCGGTGGTCACGGCGGGTTCGGTGGTCATGGGCTGCGCCATGGCTACTACGGTGGGCACGGGGGCTATGGAGGCCATTATGGCTACCGTCGCCACGGCCACTTCGGTTACGGTGCAGCGGGTCTGCTCGGTGGTTTTGCGCTCGGAGCTTTGGCCGCGAGCCCGGCCTACTACGGATACGGCTACCCTGCGGCTTACGGGTATGGTTATCCGGCCTATTACGGCGGTGACTGTCACCTCGTGCGGCGGCGCTTCATCGGAGCTTATGGCGGAACCTACATCCGCCGGGTTCGCGTCTGCGACTAGACCTCGGCAGAGCCTCAGCGTACGGTCAAGCGAACTTGATCAAATTATGATGCTGGAAAGCACGCGGACGCGTCGAACCGCGGCCAGCACAGCCAGTCGATCGAGCCGTCGCGCGCCACGAGCGCGGCCGCCTCGCAGCCGCCGATCAGGGCATAGTCCTCGATCCGGGAAGGCATGGCCGTGGCCTGCGATAGGCACTCAGGTCTTCCGGACCTTTTCCTCTTCCTGCAGGACCTCGTTCTCGACCTGCACGGTGACGTGGCGCGTGTCGAACTCGGCCGCCATGACCTGCTGCACCGCCTTGAGGATGCGCGCGGCCTCGGCCATGTCGGTCACGACGACATGCGCGCTCATGGCGTCGATGCCAGAGCTGATCGAGCGCACGTGCAGGTCGTGGACGGAGCGCACGCCCGGGATCGCCAGCAACTGGCGCTCGACGATGCGCGTGATCAATGACGCGACTTGCGAGCCCTTGACGCCGTGCGCAGCCTCGTAGGCATCCAGCGGTTGAGCCCGCGCGCCCTGTGCCTGCGCTCCAGGTGCGGCCAGAGCGAGCATGAGGAGGCCGGCAACGGGGGCGTGGTGGTAGGCATTCGGCATCTGCGATCTCACGGACGAACCTTCCTCAGCAGCGTTCGGGTTGGCGGGTGCGATCCACGCCATGGTACGCCTGCAACCGCCTTCCTCACCAGCCCGGCTTGTCGCAGTGTCGCCGGCCGTGCTCGCGCTCGGAACTGCCCCCGACACCGGATCCAAGTCTGAACGCACAGCAGAGCGTAGAGTGCCGCCAAGCCGGATTTGCGTCCAACGTTGCACGGGAGAGCCGCCGTCGCGAACCGTCCAATCACTCCTGCGTTAAGGCCGCACAGCTTTGCGGCTGCCCACCAAGCTACAGGAGACGCCATGTCCCGGATCGCCCTTTCCCTCGCTCCGCTCCTCTTCCTTTCCGGATTTGCTGCGGCCCAGACGAGCCCGCCTACCCAGGCGCCGGCCCCTGCGGCTGCCCCTCCGGGTGCTGCGCAACCTGCCCACGGCACGACCGGTCACAAGGAGCGTGAGCACGAAGGTTTGCAGACCGCCAAGGTCTCGCTCGCCCAGGCGCTCGACACGGCCGAGAGCAAGGGACCTGGTCGCGCGATCGAGGCGGACTTCGAGAGCGGGAACGGCAAACCGTACTTTGAAATCAAGGTGCTCGGCAGCGATGGTAAGCTCACCGACCACCACATCGACGCGACCACGGGGCAGGTGACCAAGAGCGACAACCACCCGATCGAGAGCTACTTCATCCGCCTGAAGCCGTCCGACGTGCAGAACGCCCCCACGAGCCTGAAGCAGGCGGTCGCGACCGCCGAGCAGAAGGCAGGCGGCAAGGCGGCCGAGGCCGAGGTCGAGCGTGAGGCCAGCAGCGTGCAGTACAAGATCACGGTGATGACCGGCAGCCAGTCGCAGAAGATCAGGGTCGGGGCGGACGGAAAGATCATGCCGAGCAAGTAGGTCGGCAGGGCTGGGCGGAGTTGTCGGCTCCGCCCGGACCGCTCCGATCAGCGGGCCGTAGACGGGACGCGGCTCTCGTCTGCCGATGGCTCCAGGTCGGTTCGTGTGCCATCCGAGAGATCCTCAGACGGCTGACCGGTGAGAGCGCTGCGCACCAAGGCCACAAGGCGGCGTCCGTTGATCAGGAACAGAAGGCCGGCTAGGCCGAGATAGACCCAGGCGAGCCAGGTCAGCGTCGCGATCGTGCGCGCCTCGTCGTTGCGGTAGACGAAGGCGAGCCCGACCTGCACGGCAAACAGCCCGGCCAGAGCCAGCGCGGACCAGAGGCCGAGGCGCAGGCGCAGCAGGAGCGCGATGCCGAGCAGCGACTGGGCCGCTGTCAGGAAGAACTCCTCGCCCTGGCGCGCATCGAGCGGCAGGGGGCTCATCGCGCCCGCGCCGACGCTCAGGGCGAGCGGCAGCATGCCGACGAGCAGCGTCCACTGGTTGATCTTGTCGCTGATCATGGCGATCAGCCCGTCGCCGGCGCGGTTGGCCAGCACGAACAGCACCGCCACCGAGATGGCCGGCGCCTCGCTGGCCAGGGGCGCCAGCCACTGGATCAGCAGAAACTCGTTGAGCCCGATCGCCCGGCCGGTGCCCACCATGGCCTCGGCGAAGGGTTCGGCCGAGGCGAGGATGACGCCGCAGGCCACGGCCACCAGAGCCCCGATCGCGGCCCATTGCTGGCCGGGAGACAAGGCGTTTAGAGCGGCAGCTGGCCCCGGCTCCTCCGCCTCGTCCGGATTGTCGCTCTTCTGAAGGTTGCGCACGCGCCAGACGTAGGCCGCAAAGATGGCCGCGAGCACGGCGAAATCCACGACGGAAATGCTGCGCTTGAACAGGATCACGAAGGCGTAGAGGCTGGCAAGCAGCAGGAAGCCCATCTCGACGGCATTGACAGGGGCAAGATCGACCGCGCGGTGCCGGTCCTTCGTCCAATGCAGGAACACCATCAGGGGCCAGGCCAAGCCGACGAGCAACCGGTTGGCGCCGGTCATGTTGGCGGCGGCGTAATGAACGTATTGCGACCCCGGACCCTCGAGCCCGGCCTTGTAGGCTTAATAGAGATCGACCGCGTATTCCGGCAGCACGGTCACCAGGGCGACCACGGCCAGGATCAGGCCTTGCGCGATATGCTGCTCGGCCGTCTCCGCTCCCCAAGACAGCAGGAAGCCCGCCGCCAGAATGGCGCTGCCGAAGGCGGCGGCATCGAGGACCGGGCTGGGCCGCCAGCCCGTCGCGCGCAGCAGGAGGGCCGGGAGGGTGGCCATGACCGCGACGGCAACCAGGATCAGAAAGCGTTTCACGCGAACTCCTCTACGTCATGTCACGGCCTGCCTGTTCGCGTTCCGCTGAAGCGAGCGTCGCGCGATCACGCCGGCAAAGGACTGTTTCTGCCGCGCCTCAGCCCCGAACGCCGCTCCGGCGTCCGAAGGTGGCGACACGATAGAGGTAGAGCACGAGCGCCAGGACCAGCACGCCGTTGCCGATCGGCTCGATGAGGCGGCCCACGCTGCGGTAGTTCTCGCCAAGCCCGTAGCCGGCCGCCGTCAGCAGCCCGGTCCAGACGATCGTGCCGAGAGCCGAGTAGGCCAGAAAGGGCGTGAGCGGCATACCGGCCACCCCGGCCGGCACCGAGATCAGGCTGCGCACGCCCGGGACGACGCGACCGACTAGGACGGTGACGCCGCCGCGCCGGGCGAACCAGGCGCCGGCCCGATCGACCTCCGCCGGGCTCAGGGTGAGCCAGCGCCCGTGCCGGGCCGCGAAGCGCCGCAAGCGCTCGCGTCCGAGCCAGCGCCCCACGCCGTACCAGACCAGCGCGCCGGAGAGCGATCCGGCCGTGCCGGCGAGGAACACGCCGACGAGGCTGAGCTGGCCGCGCGCCGCGGCAAAGCCTGCCAGCGGCATGATCACCTCAGAGGGGATCGGCGGGAAGATGTTGTCGATCAGCATCAGCAGGAAGACGCCGAGATAGCCGGTCCGCTCGATCGCGGCTACGATCCAGTCGACCAGCGCAACCTCCTCGCAAGCGGCACCTGCAGAAGCCTTGCCGCCGCAGGTCGGATCGGGAACGCACTAAGTGGGGGGCGGGTTCATACGCAGACACCAAAGCGCTGCCCGCGCCCTGTTGCAGCGCGACGATGCAGCGGGCCGCCATCCCGGGGACCAAACGCGCCGATGCATCATCCGCCCCATACGGCATCGGTCCCGCTCACGGGCGGGGCGAAGCTGCTGCAGTCCGGCCTGACCTGCTGGCGCGTCGAGCCTGCGGCGCGCTTTGCCCCAATCGTGGATGCCGCCGCCTACTTCGCGCATCTGCGCAGCGCCCTCCTGCGCGCCCGCCACGCGGTTTTGTTCATCGGCTGGGAGTTCGACACCCGCATCAAGCTCGACCCCGACCACCCGCTGCCGGGCCTGCCGGAGGAACTCGGCCCGTTCCTGTCCGAACTCGGCCGGCGCCGGCCGGAGCTGAGCATCCGCGTGCTGCAGTGGAATTTAGGGGTCCTCGGCACGCTGGCGCGCGGCACGACGCCGCTCTACCTTCTGAACTCGATGCGGGCCCGCGGCTTCCAGTTCCGGCTCGACAGTGCCCACCCGCCCGGAGCCTCGCATCACCAGAAGATCGTGGTGATCGACGACGCGCTCGCTTTCTGCGGCGGCATCGACATGACGGACGACCGCTGGGACACCCGCGACCATGCCGACCAGGACACGCGCCGGGTGCGCCCGTCGGGACGCGCCTACGCGCCGTTCCACGACGCCACCGTCGCGGTCGACGGCGCGGCCGCGTCAGCCCTCGGTGACCTTGCGCGCGAGCGCTGGCACTATGCTACCGGCGAGCGGATCGCGCCGCCCGGTCCATCTACGCAAGACCCCTGGCCCGACGGGCTGAGGCCGCTTCTGCGCGACGTGCAGGTGGGGATCGCCCGGACCGCGCCGCCCTTTCACGGCCGCCCCAACGTGCACGAGATCGAGCAACTCTACCTCGCCGCCATCGCAGCCGCGCGACACACGATCTATATTGAGAGTCAGTACTTCGCCGCACGCTGCATCGCCGAGGCCATGGCATCCCGTCTGAGGGAGCCGGACGGGCCCGAGATCGTCGTGATCAATCCCGAGCGTGCCATGGGCTGGCTCGAGGAAGCGGCCATGGGACGGGGACGCGGCCGTGTTCTGGCGCGTATCCGCGGCGCGGACCGCTTCGGACGCTTCCGCATCTATCGTCCGGTGACCGCAGCCGGGCAGCCGATCTACGTGCATGCCAAGGTGCTGATCGTCGACGACTGCCTGCTGAAGATCGGCTCGTCCAACCTGAACAACCGCTCGATGGGCCTCGATACGGAATGCGATCTGGCCGTCGAAGCCGTGCCTGGCCATGCGACCGATCGAGCCGTCGCGGCAGAGATCCTCGGCTTGCGCGATGCGCTTCTCGGCGAGCACCTCGGTGTTCCACCGGACGACATCGCCCGCACCCTGGCGCGCTCGGGTTCGCTGATTGCGGCGATCGAGGCGCTACGCTGCGACACCGGGCGTACACTGGTTCCCCTGGACGCATCAGCCGCAGGAGCCGTGCAGCCGTTGAGCGAGGGCGAGCTTCTGGACCCCGAGCAGCCCGAGCCGGTCTGGAGAGCCGTGCTGCACGCGCTCGCCGATCGGCGCCGCGCGCATCCGCTGCGCCGCGGAGCCGAACGAACGGGCGTCTCAAGCGAATGACGCTCCTCAGATCTTCAGCAGGTCGACGGTGCGCCTGTTGAGGTCGTCGAGCGTCGCGATCACCTTCAGATTGGATTCGTAGGCGCCCATCGCCGCGCGCAACCCGGCCATCTCGGTGGCAGGATTGACGTTGGGCAGCTTCAGAATGCCCTGCGCGTCGGCAGCGGGGTGCCCGGGGCTGGAGATTGAGCGGAACGGGCTGGTGTCGCGCACGACGCGACCGGTCGGCTCGGCATCGGCCCCGACCGGCTCGAACACCGCGATCTTGCGCCGGTAGGGGTCGCCGCCGGGCGTGCTCGCGGTGCTGTTTGCGTTGGCGAGGTTCTCGGTCATGACGCGCAGGCGGCCCTGCTGCACCCGCAGGCCTGCCGCCGCAATGGCGGATCCAGAGACGCCCTCGCTCCCGGCCATCTGTTCTCTCCCCTGATCCGGCGAGCGGACGATCGATGCCGGCGCGACTCGCAAAATCCTGAAGGAAGGGTTAGGGATTGCGGTTAATGGCCGGTTAATCACGGCGCGTTGGTTCAGTGGATGGCGTCGCGACCGCGCTCTGCAGGGCTGCACGTGGCGAAGCGTCAAACCGCCCGCGATCGGCCCTGGTATCCAAGGCCTGCTTTGCCTATGAGCCTCGGCATGCCAAATCCGACTGCTGTTGCCCTCGACAATCTGTCTCACATCATCCAAGTCGCCTTGACCCCGATCTTTCTACTCTCGGCCCTGGCGACCTTGCTCAACGTTTTCGCAACGCGCCACGGCCGGATCGGGGACCAAGTCCGTGACCTCTCCCAGGATCTTAAGAAGGGGCCTTCCCGCGAGACCAAAAGGCTGGCGCGTCAGCTGTCGCAATTGCAGCGGAGATCCCTCCTGCTCGACGGAGCTGTGTGCCTCGTGGCTTTGGCGGGGTTCCTGACGGGCATCGCAGCCATGGTGCTTTTCATCGGCGAGTTGAGGAACGCGACAACGGAGACGGTGCTCTACGGTTGTTTTGGACTGGCTCTGGCCTTCACGATCGCCGCCATTGCAGGCTTCCTGTGCGAAATCCTTATGGCAAGCCGGAGCATCCGGCTTGAGGTCGGGCACCAGCAGGACACTGCAGTTGCTGCAGCGGATTGAGCATTCCTCGTGGCCTGAGCACACCGCTTACGGTATAGCAACAGCTAATCAATTCGGGCCCGCATTCACGATGCCTACCCGGTGTTGCGCCCTCCCTGCAGCCGCTATGGGTGCGCTGACCCTGTTGCTGATGTCGGTTGAGTTCGGTCGAACGGCTGACCTCCCGCTCGGTCGCTCGATGCCGTCGAGGCCGACCTTCGTCGATTGGTTCGGCGACCATCTCAACGCAAAGGGCGGCGCTGACGCTTCCGACAGCGGCTCCGACTTCAAGCTGACCACGGGCAGCGGACCCAGCATCCCGATCTTTCGGACCGGCGACGCGGTTTGGAATTCTGCCGGATCGGAGATGAAGGATACGTCGCGTTCGCCCTCTTCGGACGCTCCGGTGTCAGATGCTTTCGTCGAAGAAGACTGGGCCATTCGCGCCCAGACCACCTTCGTCACACAGGGCAATTCTCGGTTTCGCTCGCCCTACCGTGGGCCGAACAGCCTCAACGCCAAAGGGCAGATTAAGGAGACCTTCGATTTCACGCTCTACGCGGGTATGCGGCTGTGGCCCGGGGCAGAGATTTGGTTAAACCCGGAGGTCGATCAGGGTTTTGGTCTCAGTACCACGCTTGGTGTCGCTGGTTTCCCAAACGGGGAAGCTTACAAGGTCGGCAGCATCACCCCCTACGTGAAGCTTCACCGCGCTTTCATCCGCCAGATAATCGGCTTGGGAGGCGAAACCGAGAGGGTCGATCCAGATCTGAACCAGCTCGGCGGGTCGCGGCAGGCCGACAGGATCGTGCTGACGTTAGGGAAGTTCAGCGTCGCTGATGTCTTCGACACCAACAGGTACGCCCACGACCCACGAACCGACTTCCTCAACTGGGCCCTTATTGACACCGGCACATTCGATTACGCTGCGAATGCGTGGGGCTATACGGTCGGCGCCGCAGCAGAGTGGTACCAGGACGCCTGGGTGTTCCGCGCGGGCTTTTTCGACCTCTCTATTGTCCCCAACAGCAAGGATCTGGACCCAGGTTTCAATCAAAATCAAGCCGTTCTCGAGATCGAACGGAGGCATGAACTTTGGGGACGACCCGGCAAGATCAAGGTCACCGGCTTTCTCAGTCGCGGCCGCATGGGTCGCTTCGACGACGCGGTTCGTCTGGCAATGGTGACGGGCGGGCCCGCGGATGTGGCGACCGTCCGCCGCTACCGCAGCCGCCCAGGGCTCAGCTTCAACCTCGAACAGCAGATCTTGCCCGACGTCGGTATGTTCGTCCGATGCGGCTTGGCCGACGGAAATGTTGAGCCGTACGAGTTCACCGACGTCGATAGAACCTTGGCAGCGGGATTGTCGATCGCGGGTGAGCGTTGGGGACGCCCATCGGACACCGTGGGATTAGCCGGCGTCATCAACGGTATCACCCGCCCGCATCAAGCCTACTTCGATGCCGGAGGACTCGGCATCCTCGTCGGGGACGGTCGATTGCCCCACCCTGGGGCCGAGAGGATCGTCGAAGCTTACTACAGCTTGCCGCTGGCGCCTTCTATACGACTGACGTTCGACAGTCAGATCGTAGTAAGCCCCGGATACAATCGGGATCGTGGGCCGGCCTTTATCTTCGGGACACGGCTGCGTGCACAGTTCTGAAGCCGACATGATTTCGAACAGGATCGAAGCCGACCGGATGGCCGTGTTGACCTTGGAGTTTAAGAGACTTTTCTGGTTGGGGTTAGTGGCGCAAGCTACTCCAGGCTGTCATTTTTTAATTTCAGGATATTTCGCTCCCGCGGGTCACGCACTTCTTTTCAGTAGAGCGTCGAAGCGGCTCAACGTGACGCGCAGCGCCTGGCGGGGGGGCCAGTCGCGCAGTTGAGAATGCAGATCGTCTTTGTCCCACAGAACCACGTCAGCAACCCGCTCTTGAGGCAGGCGCCTCCGCACCGGCGATAGGCGCCATAGATAGGCCTGACGTACACGGGTTCGGTGAGCGTCTGCGGTGTGCCCACGTCACCTTGCGAAGCGCTGGGGTGCGCTTCGGCAGAGACGCTCGACGCCAACAAAATCAGCAACCATCGACACAACATGTCTGATCACTGCCTAAAATCCTAGCAATTCATAGTTTGAACCGTCTCGCGCTCTTGGTCAATTAAAGTCAGGGACAAAACCGTTTGACCTGTTTGCGGCAGATGAGGGCGCAGGTGACGGTGGTAAAGGCGAGATGGAGGTCGGCGCGCCGTTCGTAGCGGATGGCCCGCCGGCGGAAGCGGGCCATCCAGGCGAAGGCGCGCTCGACATGCGCTGATCGCGACCCGAGCCGGAATTGAAGGCTGCTGAGGGTGACGCGATGCGGTCTGATGGCCGCGTCCTTACCTGCATCGGAGCGCCTCCATGCCCCAATACGGCGCCCTCGATGTCTCCAACGAAGAGACCGCCATCCACGTTATCGACGAGACCGGAGCCACGGTCTGGCGCGGCAAACGCGCCAGCGATCCGGATGTGCTCACCACGACTTTGCGGAGTCACGCCCCCGATCTCCTGCGCGTCGGCCTGGAGACGGGGCCGCTGACCCCTTGGATCTACCACACCTGCAAGGCGCTCGGCCTGCCCATCGTCTGCCTGGATGCGAGGCATGCGCGAGCCGCCACGGCCCTGCAGCGGAACAAGACCGACGCGCGCGATGCAGAGACGCTGGCGCAACTCGTACGCATGGGTTGGTACCGCGAGGCCCGCGTCAAAAGCTACGCCGCCCATGCCGTGCGCCACCTCATCGGCGCCCGCGCCCAGCTCATGGGCGTAGCGGTTGACCTGTCCAATCAGATCCGCAGCACGCTCAAGACGTTCGGTTTGATGGCCGGCAAGGGAGCGGGGCGGGCCTTCGAGATCCGGGTGCAAGACCTCATCGCGTCCCGTCCGACCGTCGCCGTCATCGTCGAGCCGCTCTTGGCGGCATGGCGCGCCGTGCGCGGCCAGATCGGTGTCCTGGATCGACGGCTCATCACCTTGGCCAGGGGCGATGCGACCTGCCGCCTGCTGATGACTTGCCCCGGCGTTGGGGTCATCGTCGCCACGAGCTTTGCGGCCGCCATCGAGGCGCCCGAGCACTTCCGCCACTCACGCTCCGTTGGGGCCTATCTCGGGCTGACGCCGGTCCGCCGTCAGTCCGGCGAGATCGACCGGACGGGCGGGATCTCGCGTCGCGGCGACCGGCTGATGCGAAGCTACCTGTTCGAGGCGGCGGCCAGCCTGTTGGTGCGCGTGCGGCAGGACTCGGCCCTGAAGACTTGGGGACGGGCACTGGCCGAGCGCATGGGCTTCAAGCACGCCGCCGTCGCGGTGGCGCGCAAACTCGCGGTCGTGTTGCACGCGATGTGGCGAGCGGGAACACCGTTCCAGCCGTGGCCGCCGGCTGCCGCGTGAGGCACGTACTGAACGCACGCACGGGTACCGTTCATCGAGTTCCGCCAGCGTGAGGCGGACAAGGGCGTCCCCGCCGGGACGCGAGCAGGGCCATCCCGGGGTCGGGTCTTGCGGCCGGTGTCGAGCCGGACCGCGCGTTCGACATGGTGAGCCTCGCTTCGAGACGCATGGTGCGGCGGTCAGAGGGGCCGACCGCGGAAACAACCACGATCCGGCGGCGACCGCTCTCGTCCAACTTGACGCCTGCAACGCGATCAAACAACGACCCAGCGATAGCGCCCGAGCCGCTCGCGGCTCTCCACCCCACGCCGAGCGATCCGTGGCACGATCCCGCGTGCCCGGCACTCGTGCCGGCAGCGACGATGATCGTAGCCTTTGTCGGCGTGCAGCTTGTCCGGTCTGCGCCGCGGACGGCCCCGGCGGCCCGTGCGCACGCCCGGCACCGCGTCGAGGGTAGCCGCAAGCATACGGCTGTCGTTGCAGTTGGCCCCGGTCAGCGTCAGGCCGAGCGGCGTGCCGTTGGCGTCCACGACGAGGTGGCGCTTCGTCCCCGGCTTGCCCCGGTCCGTCGGGTTCGGGCCCGTCGCGGAGCCCCCTTTATGGATGGCCCGCCCCTCACCGGGCTGCACTGCTAGGCTTGCAGCGCGGCCGAGATGAGGGATGGAGCGGAACGATGACGATCGCGGTGCTGGGGATCGATCTGGGCAAGAACAGCTGCAGCCTTGTCGGGCTGGATGCGAGCGGGCGGGTCGTGCTGCGCCGCCAGATGCGGCGCGAGACGGTGATCGCCTTCGGCGCGAAGCTGCCGGGGTGCGTCGTGGCCATGGAAGCGTGCTGCGGTGCGCACCACATGGGCCGCGCCCTCGTAGAGCAGGGACACACGGTCCGGCTGATGTCGCCGGAATACGTGCGCCCGTACGTCAAGGCGCAGAAGAACGACGACCGCGATGCCGAAGCCATCGCCGAGGCGGCCACCCGCCCGACGATGCGGTTCGTGGCGCTCAAGTCCGAGGCGCAGCTCGACGTGCAAACCCTGCACCGGGTCCGGGACCAGCTCGTGGGCGAGCGCACGGCGCTGATGAACCAAGTCCGCGCCATCCTTCTGGAGCGCGGCCATGTCGTCGCGCAAGGGCGGGCCAAGCTGGCCGCCTGTCTGGCTGCGTTACTCGACACAAGAGCGGGCTCCTCGCTCACACCGCGCATGCGCACCCTCGTGGCTGAGGTGCGCGAGCGTTGGCAGGGCCTCGACCGGCGTATCGCCGCGCTCGATGCTGAGTTCGCCGAGCAGGCGCGCACGGACGAGAACGCGCGTCGGCTGACCACCATCCCAGGCATCGGCGCGCTCAATGCGACCGCGCTGATTGCGGCCATCGGCGACGTGGCAAGCTTCGCCCGCGGACGCGACCTCGCCGCCTGGCTCGGCCTCGTACCGCGGCAGGTGACGACCGGCGGGAAGCCCCGGCTGGTCGGCATCACCAAGCGCGGCAGCAAGTACCTGCGCAAAACGCTCATCCAGGGTGCCCGGGCGGCGATGCCGACGCTCCGGCAAAGTGATACGCGGCTCGGGCAGTGGCTGCGCGGGCTTCTGGCGCGGGCGCATGCCAACACGGCGGTAGTGGCGCTGGCGGCGAAGATGGCGCGCATCGTCTGGGCGCTGCTGCGCCACGGGCGCGTCTACGAGGCGACGGCCGTGGCCGCCTGATCCGAGTTTGGCTGGCGCGGCGCGCGCCGGCCTTCCGATGTCTGCGAGCGGTGAGAGGAAGATGGCCTGACAGTAGATCGGTGTTCTGGAAGCCTCCCGGCAAAAATGGCGCTCGACGCCGACCCCTTTATGAGGCCCAGGACGCGCGGATCTCCATCTTGGCCAAGGGCTCGCCCGAAGGCCGGATACGTTTATGCAGACTGCTCAGACCAGCGGATCCAGAGCCACTTGCGGACGGGGCGGGCCATACGTTTTGCCGGCAGGCTCCTACTGTCGAGGGCCGCGCGCGACCAGTTGAGCGCATCGGCGTCCTGAAGCTGCTCCATCATCACGCGGTGCAGGGCGGCCCAAACACCGGCTGCCTGCCACGTGCCGAGCCGCCGCCAACTCGTTTTGCCGCTGCAGCCCACCTCAAAACGCGGCAGGTGCTTCTATCAACGGGCACCGAAGTCTGGTTCTTCCGCACTTCGTGTGGCGAAGTGTGCCGGCCGGCGTGACGTGCCCCATCTCCGGAGATCGGCTTTCCGGAGGACGCCATGCCCCGCCGTATCCTGCCCCTCGTGCCCGATGGCTTGAACGTCGTCGGCATCGAGCCGGCGACCGACCCGCTCATCGTGCGCGTTGTACCCCGCCCGAGCCCGACGCGCTGTCCCACCTGTCGATCGTCAGCAGGGCGCAAGCACGGTCATTGCGAGCGCACCCTCGCCGATTTTCCCTAGCAGGGCCGGTCCGTCCGCCTGCGCCTCCGGCTGCAACGCTTCCGCTGTGCGAACCCAGCCTGTCCGCGGCGGACCTTCAGCGAGAGCGTTGGTGACGTCGCCGTCTCTCACGCCCGCCGGTCCGAGCGGCTGCGCGTGCTCCAGCGCCATCTCGGTCTCGCCCTCGGTGGTGCGCCCGCCGCCCGTATGGCGCATCGTCTCGCGATGCCGGTGAGTGGCGATACCCTCGTGCGCCTCGTGCGTGCGGCGCCACTGCCGACGCAACCCGAGCCGCGCGTCGTCGGCATCGACGAGTGGGCTTGGCGGCGCGGGCGCAGCTACGGCACTATGGTCGTCGACCTCGAACGTCACACCGTCCTCGATCTCCTGCCCGACCGGGACGCCGGGAGCGTCGCCGCGTGGCTGCGCGCCCATCCGGGCATCGAGGTCATCGCTCGCGACCGCGCCGACGTCTTCGCCGAGGGCGCCCGCGCGGGCGCGCCGCAAGCCCAGCACGTGCTCGATCGTTTTCACCTGCTGCGTAACCTTAGCGTCGCCCTGCATGCGATCGTTGCCCATCATCATGGCGTGATCCGCGCCGTCGGTCGTGCGCGCGTCGATTACGAGGTCGAGGCGGCGCGGGCTGTGGCGGGAGCCGCGCGGCCGCCGACGGCGATCGAGGTTCGGAAGCAGGCGACGCACGCGCCGCGTCGGGCTCGGCACTCCGAGCTCAAGCGGCTGTCCGAGGCCGGCGCCTCGGTGGCCGGCATGGCTCGCGCTCTGGATCTCGATCGCAAGACGGTGCGGGTCTGGCTGCGCCAGGACGCACCGCCCTCCTGGCAGCGACGCCGCATCGTGCCGACGATCCTCGACCCCTACCGCGATCATCTCGAGGCGCGCTGGCAGGCCGGCTGCCGCAACGCCGCCGAACTCGCCCGCGGGCTGATCCACGCGGGCGCCGACATCCGTCCGCGTATGGTGCGGGATTGGGCGATGCGGCGGCGTCGCGCGAGCACGGACGTGATGGACGCCACGCCCGGCTCGACGAGCGCGCCGCCATGGCGGCCCCCGTCGATCAACCGGACGGCGTGGCTTCTGCAGGCGGACCCGAGCACGCTCGTTGCGGACGATCGCCGCTTCCTCGATCGCTTACGGGTAGAGGCACCCGATCTGGCGAAGAGCGTGGCCGTCGCGACGCGCTTTGCCGACCTCGTGCGACGGCGCTCGGGCGAGAGCCTGGAGGCTTGGTTCGCGGCGGCGGCTGCGACGCCGCTGGCGAAGTTCGCCGTCGGCCTCGAGGGCGACAGGGACGCGTTACGCGGCACGATCACGACGCCCTGGTCGACGAGTCCGGTGGAGGGGCAGATCGGTAGGCAGAAGATGCTCAAGCGCACGATGTTTGGCCGCGCGGGCTTCGCGCTGTTGCGCCAGCGCGCCCTCATAGCGATCTGACCTGTCGTTCCGCGCCGCACGAAGTGCGGAAGAACCAGTATTCAACGCCCGCTGACAGCTTCCACTGCATGCCCGTGCGCAGAACCAGGATGATGCCAGCCAGCGCCGCCCGATCCGAGGTGCGCGGTCGACCGCCTTTCGGCTTCTCAGGCTCAAACGGCAGAAGCGGCTCGATCACTGCCCACAGGTCGTCGGGAACGAGAGCGTCCATACGCTCCCAACCCACTCACACCAGTTTTGTCCCACGCTTTTAGCATTACAGTTGAAGGGAAAGGCTCCTATCTGAGAGGTTTCGGATGGGAGAGCGCGATGTCCTAAGCCTCGCTCCAATCCACGCTGGAGCTCTGGTCCAGGACGCTACGACAGGCCAAACAGCGCATCCGCCCCTTGTTCGCCGCCCCGAGTGTCGCCGCCTCGGTTAACGCTTTCTTGGACGGCCTGCTCGGGGGTGAGCGGCGCAAAACCGGCTGGATGCGGGCTGAGGCTGCCGGGGACCCGGGTCCCTGGCGCCAGCAGGCCATCCTCGGTCGCACGCACTGGGATGCGGAGGCGTTGCGCGATGTCGTGCGTGACTACGTCGTCGAGACGCTTGCCGCACCCGACGCGGTTCTCGTGATCGACGAGACCGGTTTTCTCAAACAGGGCAAAGCCTCATGCGGTGTGGGCCGGCAGTACACAGGCTCGGCCGGTAAGATCACCAACTGCCAGACCGGGGTGTTTGCCGCTTACGTCTCGGATCAGGGCCATGCCTTCATCGACCGTCGCCTGTACCTGCCCAAAGCCTGGACCGGCGATCCAGCCCGAAGGCAAGCAGCGCATGTGCCCGAGGCGATCACGTTCGCCACCAAGCCGCAGCTGGCGCAGACCATGATCGAGCGGGCCATCCAGGCAGAGGTGCCGTTTGCCTGGATGGCGGTCGACAGCATCTACGGCGTGGGCGAGATCGAGCTGGCTCTGCGGCGCGCCTACAAGGGCTACGTGCTGGGCGTTACCGGTCAGCATCACTTCTGGTCCTGGAACGCACACCTCGACGTCGCGGGCACCGCCGCGGAGATCGCCAAGGGCATCCCCGACCAGGACTGGCTGCGCCTCTCGGCCGGAGCCGGAATCAAGGGACCACGCCTGTTTGACTGGGCCTATCTGCCGCTGGCCACGCTCCGGGCCGACGCGCTCGACGCCGCGCTCGATCAGAGCTTGTGGACGCGCGGCCTGCTGGTGCGGCGCAGCCTGTCGGACGGGGCGCTCGCGTACTTCACCACCTGGTGCCCGGCCGGCACGCCGGTCGAGAAGCTGGTGATGGTGGAAGGCCGGCGCTGGGCGATCGAGGACGCGTTCCAGACCGCCAAGACGGAACTCGGATTGGCCCACAACGAGAGCCGCTCGTGGCACGGCTGGCACCGGCACGTCAGCTTGGTGATGCTGGCCTTCGCGATGCTGGCGCGGGTGCGCCACTTGGCCAACAGTCCGCCCCCAAAAACGACGCTCATCGCCAAGCTCGCCGGTGCCGTGGTCCATCCAAGAGATCCGGCGCGTGGCGATGCGGCTGGCGCAGCGGCGCATTGAGCCCGCCCTCGTGCTCGCCTGGTCAGCCTGGCGGCGCGCCCACCAAGCTGCCGCTCGACAGGCGCATCTCAGAAGAAGGATGCAACTGTAATCTTAGAGCACCATCCGAGCGGCTCACCGAGCGAGATGGCTGGATGATCTTCAAGCTCAATGCCACGAAGCGGCGCGACCCGCCGGCGGATCGCTTCCGCCAAATTCACCGACTCGACTGCCTCGGTGCCGAGCGTGTCCGAGAAGATTGAACGCACCTCGGCTTCCATTGATCGGCCATTCATAGCAGCGCGCCCGCGAAGCCGCTTCTTCACCCGCCCGTCAAGATTACCGATCGTGATCGTCGCGCTGGGTGCGTGGGAAACGGCCATGCTCCGATCGTAGGCGTTGCTAGCACTGCTGGCAACGAAATCGTTTTTTGCACTCTGCATTCAGCCTTATCATCGCTCGATGTGGCGACCCCGCTCACGGTCGAGTAGCGGATCGGGGCGATCGAGGCGGCGGGCGAGCTCGTCGACCAAAGCGCGCGTCGCCCGGGCCGGTGCCTGCGTCAGACGACGCCCGTAGGCATCCACCAGCCGCCACGTCGGCACGATGAGCGGCTCGACGCCAAGCCACGACATCGCCTCACGTAAAAGCCGCGCCGCGCGCATCACGCGCGGCACGTCGACCCCTTGGCCGATGGGCTCGCGCGTTTCCAGCGATCCATCCCGCACGAAAGCCACCCGGTCGGCGGCGTGATCGACTACGTTGGCCTTCTCGCTGTAGTTCCGCGCCTCACGGAACAGGCGCTCCAGCACCATCGCGTCGGTGGCCGGCATCCACGCATCCGCCTGACGTTGCCGGCACAGGGCGTCGAGCCGGTCGCGCTCGACCACCACCCTGGCCTCGTGCCGGTGCCGGGTCAGGCCGACATAGAGCTCGCGCGCGTCGGTCGCCGCCCCGACATACATCACCGCCGCGGACGAGGTCCGGCCTTGCGCCGCGTAGGCCGTGCCCGCATAGGCATGCACGATCCTGGGCTGCGGCCGCTTCCGGCCGAACCGCGGCTGTTGCGCCAGATCCGACCACGCCACCTCCAGCGCGCGACCATCCTCCAGCGCCAGGCGCAGGCGTGCTCCTCCCTCCGGCTCGACTGTGATCCCCTCGACCCGGGCGCGATTGCCGTTGCGCAACCCGAGATGCGGCAGGCTCTCGCCGATGCGAAGGCTATCGCCGACAGCGAGAGCGAGCGGCACTGGCCTGTCGTCACGGTCGCGCGCCGGCAGGGTGACCACATCGGGACCGAGGTGTCCCTCTGTCCGCAGCACGGCCCGCGCCCGGATATTCAGCGCTGCAGCGTCGGCGTTGCGCCGGGTCACGATCAGCACGTCCTCGCCCTGCGCCGCGCGCTGTTCGGTCCAGATCGCGAGCACGCGCGCCTGCGCAGCCTCGGCGCCGGCGACCAGCTCGATCTGGTCCCGGGCCGAGTAGGCGCGCAAGCCCGCCTCGACCTCGCCGCGCGCCATCAGCACCGAGGCCGCGCGCTGCCACTCCACCGTCTGCCGGCGGACCTGTTCGAGCACCACAGAGCGCCCGACCACATCGGCGACCGCCCGCAGAGCGCTCGCGCCCCCGACCGAGGCGAGCTGGCGCCGATCGCCGATCAGAACCACCTTCGCCCCGGCCGACCGGGCCGCGCTCAGCACGGCCTCCATGTCGCGGGTCGCGACCATCCCCGCCTCATCGACCAGCACCAGGGTACCGGCGTCGAGCAGCGCCGGCCGGTCGGGGCGGTTGGCGGTATCCGGACCTGCTGTCAGCGTCCGGTCCTGGCGCCAGCGCGCGATCGCCTGCGCCGGGATCCCGGTCGAGCGCCCGAGCTCGTCGGCGGCCACCCACGACGGGGCGAGGCCGATCACCCGGAGACCGGAGCCGCGGGCGGCGGCCACCAGGGCGGCCGCCGTCGTGGTCTTGCCGGTCCCCGCACCGGCCTGCAGCAGCGACACCCCGTCCCGACCGGCGGCGTGGCGCACGGCTTCGCCCTGCTCGGCGCTGAGGTGAGGCGCATGCTCCAGCGCATCCTCGACCGCCTCGGGCGTAATCCAGGTCCGCTCCAGGGGACGATCGGCCGCGCGCAGCATCGCCGCCTCGCAAGCGGCGATGCCCGGGCTGGTCCAGCACGCGCTGGCACCCGGGACCATCGCGGCGTCGGCCAGCGGCAGCAGCGCGCCATCCCGTTCGAGCTGGGCGAGCTCCGCCTCCACGGCGTCGACCCCGACGCCGGCGAGGCCCGCGACCTCCAGGGCGCGCTGGAGCAGATCCTTGCGCGCCACGACGCTCTCGTGCCGGAACAAGGCCGAGGCGGCGCGTGCCACCGCACCGTCGCCGGGGATCTCGGGCGGCTCGAACGGGGTCTCCCGCTCCCGATCGCGCTCGGCGGTCAGCACGAGGGCGGAGTCGCGCTCAAGGTGACGCGCGGCCAGCCACGGATCGATCACGCAGGCGGCGAGTTCCGCGCGCCAGCGTGCCTCCAGCTCCGGCCCGGTCGGCAACTCCTCCTTGCCCCGGCGGGTCGCCAAGGCGGCGATCTCGCGCTGGGCGCTGCTGGCGCCCGTGCCCGCATAGGCTAGGATCTGCTGCGAGCGCTTGGAAAAGGCCGCGAGTAACGTCTCCGGCAGGCCGGCGACCTCCCACTGCCCGCGTCCGGCCTCGCGATACTGCAGGCCGAACCGCTCGCGCAGCCCTTCGGCGAGGGCCGCCCTGTACGCCGCTCCCACTCCGAGCTGGGCGGCATATAATCGCTCAGGCTCAATGGTTAGATGCGTCCGGGACTTGTATCGACCAGCACCGGCATTTGCAGGCGTACCAGCGACATTGATGAACACGCAGTGCGTGTGAATATTCGGGTCACCCTCACGAGTTGTATAGTGATCGAACCGGCCGACGATCAGGTCGCGCGGGCGATGCTGGTCGGTACCGCCGGCGCCGGTCCGGACAGTGACGAGGCCCTCCGCGGTGACAAAACTCAGCGCCCGCTCGACGGCGGCGCGATGGGCGGCCTCGATCGCAGCGCGTTGCTCGGGCGTGCCGGCCATCCAAAGCACGGACACACTCTTCCCGGGGGTCATAGTGCAGTCGACGCCCGCCCAGTGACCCGGGCCGGCACCGCGCACCAGCGGCTTGCCCGTGCCTGGGTGGATCCCCGCACACAGGTCGCGAAACGAGGCTGCATCGATCGCCGCGCCGTGGCGCACGATCGTCTCGCCGCTGCTCCACCAGACCCCGCCGCCGTCCGAGAGGTAGTACTCGTCCCGCTTGTCGGGTTTGGCTTCGCGCTGGCTGTCGTGGGTGTAGTACGACGCTGCCGGCGAACCGGCACCGAGCCGGTGCAGCGAGGCGGTCACGGCGCCGGATCGGCGACGCCGTCGCCCTTGTGCAGGCGGCAGACCTTGGACAGGTCGATGCCGGCCGACGGCGCACCGAGTTCGCCGACCGCCTGGGCCATCTCGAGGATGGCGCCGTCGATCTGCTCCATCCGCTCGACTAGGACGCGGTGACGGATCGCCACTTCCAGGTGCTGGACGATGCACTCGACGGCCAAGCTCTCGGCGGACCAGCCGCGCTCGGCCGCGGCGGCTCGCAACCGGGCGGCGAGCGCCGCTTCCAGGGTCACGGTGAGCTTGACCTCCTGGGCCATCGGCGTACCTGCTGCGCGCGGATCGAGACGGCAGGCTTGGCACGGACGAGGCGGTTGGGCGAGGCCGACACGGCCGCGCGGTTAACGCCGGGCCACTTCAGTGCGTGTGGTGTGATATCCCTTCTGCTACCGTGGCCCAGCCGTAATCGCTGCCGTACTTGGCCGTGGGTTGCCGTATTGCTGCCGCGTCCAGCCGCGATGCAACCGTTACCTGCCGTATGCAGCCGCGCGCTAACGATTCCTTGCCGTGATCCCTGGCATTTGCCGGCCCCACCACACCGGCCGACAAGGGACCGCCTGATAGGTCGGCGTACATGCCGATGCAGTCCCGCCTCGACCTCAGCCGCCTCAAGCGCGACCTCGCCGCCTCCGCCAAGGCGCGCGACGGCATGACGCTCGCCCCGGGCGGGCGGGCGGCCACAGGGCTGATGGCGATGGTGCGCGACAACCTCGACGCGCTGCTCGCCCTGAAGGCCTCCGGCAGCACCTGGAAGGAGATTGCCGCCGGCCTGACCGCACAGGGTTACGCCACCGCCGACGGGCGCCCGCTCACCGACACGCAGCTGACCGGCGTGATTTCTAGCGTGCGCCGGCAGGCCCGCCGCCGGGCCGCGCGGGCGGCTCTGCGCGACATGCGGCCCGATCTCGCCGCGGCTCCACTGCCACCGCGCCGGCCCGCGCCGGCTTCGCCCTCCGATGCCGGCGCACGGCGAGCCCGGCTCGCCCCCGAGCTCACGGCCGGTTCGCCTCCGGAATCCGGCGAGCCGCCCATGAGCGAGGCCGAAATCCGCGATCATCACGTCACCAAGCACAAGCACCTGTTCAGGAAGGACCCCGAGTGATGGCCCGCGTTCTTATCGTCGCTCAGGAAACCGGCGGCATCGGCAAGAGCACGATCACCCGCGGGCTGGCCGAGGCGGTCACCGACGTGCCGATACTCGAAGTCGAATCGACCCCGCGCCTTACGGAGTTCAAGACCGCGAAGGCCGACAACGAGCCGGGAAGCGTGCGCCACTTCTCGGTGCGCGCCAGCCGCGAGGCGATCGAGGCCTCGGGCGGCAAGGCAGCGCGCGCCGAGTTCGACCCGGTCGTCAACGCGCTCTACAGCGTGACCGGTCCGACGCTGGTCGATCTCGGGGCCAATTCCTCGGCGAGCCTGCTCGGCGTGCTCAAGGACGAGGCGGCGTCGCTGCGTGAGGCCGGGATCGAGCTCGGCCTCGTCGTGGTGGTCGCGGCCGAGGCAGGGTCGCTGGCGGATGCGGGCAAGCTGCTTCAGGCGGCCAAGGACTGGGCGGCGGCAAGCTTCGTGGTGGCGAACGCGCTGCGCGGCGCGATCGATCCCGTCATTCTGAAGCGGGTCGCAGGTGCGGCGACGCTGAGCCATTTGCGCGCGTTCGAGCTAGAGGACGCCACCCGCGAGGTGCTCACGGCGGGGCAGCTCCGCGGCATCCCGAAGCTCGACCGCGCCAGGCTCGCTAAGGAGACCTCGCCGGCCCAGGCCGGGCGGATGCTGCGCGACCTGACCGCCTTCCGCCTCGCGGTGATGGAAGCGGTCAAGCCCGCGGCTCTCTGGCTAGTCGAGGGCTGAGCCTCGTGGCCATTCCACCGAAGCGCCCCGCGGGCCCGCCCGCCTCGGCTCCATCTGCCTCGGGATCACCGACGGCGAAGACGGTGCGGGACAACCTCGCTGCCGCCACTAAGGCGGCCGAGGCCGAGGCGACGGAGGTGGCGCGGGTAAGCAAGCGTCGGCTTGACGGGCTTTTAAAGGCGCGACCCGATGCGCGCTTTGCCGCCCTCGCCGAGGCGGAATCCGTACTCACGCCGGAAGACCGCCTGGCGCTGTTGGACTCGCTGCGGAATGCGGAGGCCTCGCATCGGCCGATCCGAGCCGGGACGGCGAGCCGGCTCGCGATCTGGCGCTCTCGGCTGCCCTACCGCCTCGTGCCAATCGGTCTCGGCCTGGGCAGTGCCTTACTGCTTTTCGGCTTGGCACTAGTCGCTTGGTACCGCACGCCAGAGCGATGGGTCACCCTGCGGGGTGCGGAGCCGCAGCCGATCGGCTGGCGTATGCCGGACGGCATGCGCGTCGCGGGCCGGCTCGATCCTGGTTCCCGCGCACTGCTTTGGCGCCGTGATGGCGCGGACGGTGTGCTGCGAAGCTGGGTGGCGCAGTCCGGCTACGCGGAGGCGCGCGTGCCCTTGAGCCTCCTCGCCACAGCCCCCTGAGCTGAATGACCTCTCGCCTGCGCTCAAACCGCTGATCGACGGAATCCACCATCGATGTCCTTCGCATTGAAGATCGTCGTCCTGACGATCGCGATCCTGCTTCTTGGCTACCCCACTGCGGCGCTCGTCGTGCACGGGCTCGATCCAACCCTCTGGCCGAGTGAGGCCATGCGCCCGGGCATGTGGTTCGCGCTCTGGCGCACCGGGCAGCTCGATGCGATCGTGGAACTGTACTGGGCGATGCTCATCGGCCGCGCGCCGGCGTTCGCGAGCGGCTTCTGGACGCTGATGGCGGTGCTCGCACCGATTGCCTTGATGATCGGCTGGCGCTTCGCCGGATCGAAGGCCGCGCCCCGGCGCGACGCCTCCGACCTGTTCGGGGGGGCGCGCTTCGCGACCGCCGCCGAGCGCGCCGCGATGGGTCGAGGCCTCGAACTCGGCCTCGACCCGGAGACCGGGCGCGCGGTGCGCGTCGCCGTCCAGGGCACGCTCGCGACCATCGCGCCACCGCGCAAGGGCAAGACCTCCGGCGCGTTGATCCCGAACCTGGCCTATCCCGAGCCGAACGCCTGGTCCGGGCCCGCGGTCGTCTTCGATCCGAAGGGCGAACTTTACAGGGCTACGGCCGAGCGGCGCCGCGCCATCGGCAGGCGTGTCATTTGTCTCGATCCGCTGAACCTCGTGGGAGGCACGGACCGATGGAATCCCCTTGCTGACCGCGATCCGGAGGATGTGCTCTATCTTCAGCATACCGCTGCCGCCCTCCTTCCCGAACCGGGCGGCGACGGCGAGGCTGCCGCCTACTTCCGCAACCGGGCGATCGATCTCATCACCGGTGCACTCCTAGTCACCCTGAAGCGCGGCACCCGCAGCGTCGCACAGGTCCAGGCGCTGATCGCCGACCCTGATACTTTGATCGCGCAACTCGAACATTTGCGACCGGCCCCCGCCGCGCTGAGCGCCCTGGAGATCCTCAAGGCCGATCCGAAGACCCGCGACCCGCTCGTCGCCACCTGCGCCCAGGCCTTCCAATGGCTCGCCGACGCGCGCCTACGCCATCTCGTCGGCGCCACCAGCTTCGACTTCGCCGACCTCGCCACCGGCCGGGTCGATCTGTTCGTGGCGGTGCCGCCCGAGTACAAAGATCTGCTGGCGCCGCTGCTGCGCTGGTTCCTCAGCGATCTGTTCACGAGCGTGCGCCGCAACCGGCCGGCCGAACGCATCTTGGTGATGATCGACGAGGCCGCAGCCCTCGGGCGGTTCTCCGAGATCCTGACTGCATCTGCCGAGCTTCCGGGCTACGGCGCCTCGCTCTGGACTCTGTGGCAGGACCGTTCGCAGATTGTCGGCCTCTACGGGCAGGCGGGGGCCGACACCATCCTCAACACCGCCGAGATCGTGACTGTGTTCGACGTGCCGGCGGTCGATCCCGACGCGAGCGAGCGCTGGTCGCGGGCGCTCGGCGACTACACCGCCCGGGTCGAGACGCTGACCCGGCCCGCCGAGGGGCAGGGTCAGCGCAGCATTGCCCTGACACCGCAGGCCGCGCGGTTGGTCCCGGCTCAGGCCCTGACCAGCATGCCGAGCCGAGAGCTTCTGGTGTTCGCCAACAGTGCCGCTTATCCGCGCCATCCGATCCGCTTGCACAAAACCGTGGCTCATTCCGACCCACGCTTCTTAAGTCTGATCAACTCTGTAGCCCCGGTCGGACAAAGCTGATGATGCACTTACATTGAACGACGTGCAAAACTTATTGAACTGAATTATATCGATTCACAATAAATATATTATTATAAAATTGCAAATTCGCGATAAATGCTACGTTTGTCATTAGAATTATAATGGCACAATTATTAGCAGTGTCGTCAACTACAGTAAAATGAAGGTCTGAGCCATGAAAATCTTCAAGAAAAATCTCCTGATGTTGAGCCGCGAAGAACTCAGTGCAAAACATCAGACTAAATCGGGTGTAATCATGCATGAAATTGGGCATGTGATTGCATACCGCCGCATAGGTATAAGCACAGCTTATATAGCGATACATGAAGATTATAACATAGGATCTATATTTGCCCCTTCTCCTTCTGATACTTCAGAAATTTCAATTGAAAATCAAATCCTAATCCATGCTTCGGGAGTATTCATGGAGAAGGCAATTTTTGGCGATTTTAATGTCGACACCGCATACGGCGATTTCATGAAGATTGCCGATATGGTTAGAGCATCAGGAAAAATATACCCAGCCCTCACAAACAGAATCGATTCCGGCGTTCCGTTTGCGGAGAGATTATTTGCGGATTACGGAACCAAATTTCCGACTAGGTCGGAAAGGTATTTTGCATACGCCCTACACCACGCAATCCTCAAGAAATTGGGCAGTGGTAATCTTATAGAAGGACATAGAGTAATTCGGTTCTGCGATATGCCGATGCTATACAGAATCACGCATCACTCTCAGTCTTCTGCCCTCAGAGAACAAACCAAAAGGTGGGATCGTTTAGATGAACTCACAACATCGTTAGAGGAAAACAGTAGTTATGCTGAACAGGAGATCCTGAGTAGACTTCGCTTCGGGCCCTAGAGGCTGTTACGGACTGCTGCGAAATCGGCAGCCCTGCGGAGCAGTAGGACGCTGAAGGCGACGAGGTGCAGCCCGGCCAGGGTAGCCGGCAGGCGTTCGTAGTCGCGGGCCAAGCGGCGGAAGCGGGCCATCCAGGCGAAGGCGCGCTCGACCACCCACCGGCGTGGCAACAGGACGAAGCCGCGCTTGGCTTCGGGCAGCTTCACCACTTCCAGGGCGATGCCGTGATCAGCCGCCGCCTTCGCCGCGCGCTCGCCGGTGTAGCCCTGATCGACATAGGCGAGATCCACGCTGTCGCCGGTGGCCTCCTGCACGGCATCAGCCAGCGCGGCCACGGCGGCGCGGTCATCGGCATCGGCGGGTGTGACATGCAGCGCCAGCACTTGGCCGAGCGTATCGACCGCCGCGTGCAGCTTCGAACCGCGGGTGCGCTTGTGTCCGTCCCAGGCGGCGCGAGCGCCACTCTCGGGCGTCGAGCGGAGCGTCCGGCTGTCGAGCACCACGGCCGAAGGTTCCTCGGTCCGGTCCGAAGCCAAGCGCAGCACGGCGCGCAGGTCGTGGACCAAACTCTCGAAGCAGCCCGCTTTCAGCCAGCGTTGCGCCTGGTCATACACGGCGTGCCAGGGCGGCAGATCGTGGGGCATCGCGCGCCAAGCCACGCCGTAGCGCACGACGTAGCGCAGCCCGTTGAACACCTCCCGCAGACTGTGCTCGCGCTGAGCGGCCGTTTCGGGAAGCAAGGTCAGGTAGGGGGCGACCAGCGCCCATTCTTCATCGCTGACATCGGAGGGGTAGGCACGGCGGGACTGCATCGCCGCCAATTTGGTGCCCTCGTAGGTCCGTAACACCCTCTAGAATTCTGACTACACCTCATAGTTAGCTCCAATTCGACTTTGAAGGGCAAACCTCAGCCGGCCACATTCGGCCATTCATTACATGCTGACCAAGCCGAACTGACGTCCGCAATATTGAGCCAACGACGAGTTGCACGTTGTCGCACATCAATGTATGACAACGCAGCTGTAACGCCGTTTAGTGCTGCTGAGTCAACGACTTACGCGGGCTGCCGCTTAGGTGAGAATCCTGGCGCCCCAGCCATGTCGCAGAGAATATGTTTTTATACTAGTCCGCTCGGCACAGGTAGTTTCCTGATTTCTACCGATAGCGTCGAAATCCAATAGTCTTCACCATAGAGTTCGCTGGCTTCGCCACTGCTGTGACCGATCAGCCTGTCTCTCATCTCGGGCGGGACGTTAAAGTTCTTACACAAGGTCGAAAATCTGTGCCTACAGGAATGACTTGGGCTGATACGCGGATCCGTTATCCCTAGCTTTTCTCTTACCCAACGGCTGATCACCTTCGTTGCATTGCCGCCGCGATTTCCAAAGCGATCCGGTGTCGCGTCAGAAAATAGATCACTGCCTTTGCAAGCGGCAACAAAATCCAGAAAGCCTTCTTCAATCAATCTCGGATGTATGGGAATGAACCGCTTCGAGCTGTGGTTCTTGAGGTTTTTTTTCGCTTTCTTCGCTTCCGAGATCAGGGGCTCCTCGCCCTCGCTGTCATACTCGGTGGTCATCCGGAAATAGTGGTTGCCCTTCGATGATACGATGTCGGATCGCTCCAGCTGACAGATCTCCGAGATGCGGGCGCCAGTGAAGCAGGCTATCCATGGGACCCAACGCCGATAGCCTCTCCGGTCTCGTGCTGCGGTGAGGACGCGTACGGCTTCCTCGTCGGTGAAATCGCGCTTCGTGGATCGCCGCTGACCTTTGACGGCGGCCCGAGGCTGCCTCAGCCCGGAGAGGGGGTTGACCGGGCATTTCCCATTCGCCACGGCCCACCCGTAGATCGCTTTGACAGCGTAGAGATCGTTCGAGACGCTCTTCGCCGATCGCTCGACGAGCGAGGCGATCTTCCAATCAGACGCATCCGACAGGCTGGCCCTATCGAACGTGACATCACGCTCCGCGAGGAAGGCGGCCCACCGGCGCACCTTGCTCGAGAAGGTGTAGAACGTTTTCTCGGTCGGCGTCTGGTCACGCTTCCAACCCTCAAGAATCTGTTCAGGGGTCGGTCCATCCGCCTTCTCGGGCTTAGGCCGAGAAGGGCGCTCCTGACTTCGAGGATGGTCGCTCACGATCAGCACCGGTGTCGGTCTCGTCGCCCCGCTTTGCCGATCCCTGATGATAGTCATCACATCGACTTCGGCTTCGACGAACGCCAGATAGAGGCGTCGATCCGCAGGTGACCCGAACGCGATGTTCAATCCGGCGTCGAGGACGGTCATCATCGCATCGATATCGAAGTGGGTGTCAGCACAGTCGCCGCGCGCGTTGGCGTCACGCAACTCGGCCTCCCTTGCAGCGATCTCCTGCCCGAGAGCGTCGAATGCCTCACGACACAGAGGTCCAGCGCCGCGTCGCCGAGCTTCATCCGCAGCGAGCTTGCGATGGCGGAAGGTCGTGACCAAGCCCTGAATGGCCGTATCGTCGAGTTCAGAGATTTTCGGCTCGGCGCTGAGTGTGATGTGGCGCTTGGCAATGCGAATCAGTGCGTCGGCTTCGCCGTCCAGCCTGCGAGCCCGGCTTCGTGCCTCATCCTCATCGCGGGTTGCAAGGCTGACCCAGAACTCCCGGCCCGCTCGGCTCCGTTTCAGCGAGACAGGAGCGCTCTCATCGAAGATCCTAGGCCCTGCTGTTCCGAGCACGGCCGGCATGCCGGCGCGCAGCGCTTCCGGGATGGTACGACGGAAATAGAAGATGCCCCGACGCTGGACCAAACCCACCATCTGCCTCATGGCTTCGTAGCACTCCTTCGTAGCAGGAGCGCGCTCAGAAGCCTACGGAATCAAAAAGATACCGTTATCGCATGGGCTTGGGGGCGACTTGGCGGAGAGGGGGGGATTCGAACCCCCGATGGGCTTGCACCCATGCCGCATTTCGAGTGCGGTGCATTCAACCGCTCTGCCACCTCTCCGCAGAGGTGTCGTATCGACGGGATGCGCCCTAGCATGCGTCGGGCGGTCCCACAAGCCGGCTTCGCGACGAAGTGGGCATCCGGCTTCAAGGCCCTTGCGGATGGCGGGGGCTGCGGTGTTGATGCCACGCATGTCCGACCTGTTCGTTTCCGCCGGCCTTGAGACGGGTGCGCCCCGGCCGCTTGCCGATCGTCTGCGCCCGCGCCGGCTCGCCGAGGTCGTGGGGCAGGACCATCTGACCGGGCCGGATGGGGCGCTGACGCGACTGCTGGCGTCGCGCTCGCTCGGCTCGCTGGTGTTCTGGGGTCCGCCCGGCACCGGCAAGACCACCGTCGCGCGGCTTCTCGCCCACGAGACAGACCTGCATTTCGAGCAGATCTCTGCGATCTTTTCCGGCATCGCCGACCTGCGCAAGGTGTTCGAGGCGGCGCGCCGGCGCCGGGCGACGGGTCAGGGCACCCTGCTGTTCGTCGATGAGATCCACCGCTTCAACCGCGCGCAACTCGACGCCTTCCTGCCGGTCATGGAGGACGGCACCGTCACGCTGGTGGGCGCAACAACGGAAAATCCCTCCTTCGAGCTGAACGCCGCCCTGCTCTCGCGTGCTCGGGTGCTTCTGTTCCGTGCCCTCGACGCGGCGGCCCTGGCCCGGCTTCTCGCGCGGGCCGAGGCGATGGACGGCCGGCCTCTTCCCCTCGACGAAGAGGCGCGCGCTGCGCTGATCCGTATGGCCGACGGGGACGGGCGCGCCGCGTTGACGCTGGCGGAGGAGGTATGGCGTTCGGCCCGCCCCGACGAGATCCTCGACGCGGACAAGCTCCAGACGCTCGTTCAGCGCCGGGCACCGATCTACGACAAGGCGCAGGAGGGACATTACAACCTCATCTCCGCCCTGCATAAGACCGTGCGCGGGTCGGATCCGGACGCGGCCCTGTACTATCTCTGCCGGATGCTGGATGCGGGCGAGGACCGGCTCTTCATCGCCCGGCGGCTCGTACGGATGGCGGTGGAAGATATCGGGCTTGCCGATCCGCAGGCCCTCGTCGTGGCGAATGCCGCCAAGGACGCCTTCGACTTCCTGGGCTCGCCCGAGGGCGAACTCGCCCTGGCGCAGGTCACCGTCTATCTTGCCTGCGCGCCGAAATCGAACGCGGTCTACACCGCCTACAAGGCGGCAACACGGGTGGCGAAGGCCGCCGGGTCGCTCGCGCCGCCGCGCACCATCCTGAACGCCCCCACAGGTCTGATGAAGCGGATCGGCTACGGCGAGGGTTACCGCTACGATCACGATGAGCCCGACGCCTTTTCGGGTCAGGATTACTGGCCGGAAGCCCTCGGGCGACAGCACTTCTACGAGCCGACCGACCGGGGGATGGAATCACGCTACCGGGAACGGCTCGCCTACTGGGAACGGCTGCGGCAGGAACGCCGCGGCGAAGACTGACCGTTTCGCGCGACGACCGAGGGATCTCGACCGATTATGCAGGATTACGCGACGCTCACCACCACCTTCGCCCGCCTCGGCGCCCTGGAGGATGCGAGCGGGATCCTCGGATGGGACACGCAGACCCAGATGCCCGACGGCGCCGCTGACACCAGAGGCGAGCAGTTGGCCGTGCTGAGCGTACTCGCCCACGAGATCCTCACCGATCCCCGCAATGCCGAGCGGTTCGATGCGGCCGAGAGCCAGGCCGGCCTCGGCGAGTGGGAGCGTGCGAACCTGCGCGAGATGCGTCGGGCCTACGCGCATGCGGCGGCGGTGCCGGCCGACCTCGTCGCGGCTGCCTCGAGAGCGACGACGCGCTGCGAGATGATCTGGCGCGAGGCACGACGCGATTCGGATTTCGCGCAGCTGCGCCCGCATCTCGAGGAGGTGCTGCGGCTTCAGCGCCTCGTCGGCGAAGCCAAGGGGACGGCGCTCGGGCTCGACCCTTACGACGCGTTGCTGGACGGCTATGATCCCGGCATGCGGCGCGCGCGGATCGATCCGATCTTCGCTGAGCTGCGCGGGGTGCTGCCGGAACTCGTCGCCGCGGTGCGCGAGCGGCAGGCGTCGGAAGCTCCTCCCCTTCCGCTGCCGGGTCCGTTTCCGGTGGCGATCCAGCGGGAGATCGGTCTTCGGCTGATGCAGGCCGTCGGTTTCGACTTCACGCGCGGACGGCTCGACGTCAGCCTGCACCCGTTCTGCGGTGGCGCCACCGACGACGTGCGCATCACCACCCGCTACGACGAGGCCAGCGCCACCGGGGCGCTGATGGGCGTGCTGCACGAGACCGGTCACGCCATCTACGAGCAGGGGCGCCCGGCCGCGTGGCGCCACCAGCCGGTGGGCCGGGCCCGCGGCATGAGTCTGCACGAGAGTCAGTCGCTCCTCGTCGAGATGCAGGCCTGCCGCTCGGCCGAGTTCTGCGCCTACCTCGCGCCCACGCTGCGTGGGGCGTTCGATGGCGTCGGGCCGGCCTGGGAGGCGGGGAACCTGCATCGCCTCTACACCCGCGTCGAGCCCGGCTTCATCCGGGTCGATGCCGACGGGGTCACCTACCCGGCCCACATC